>Ga0126313_10001027_pt1 | contig 14274 bp, 9 predicted proteins | sample Plot105A_FD_89954 | JGI IMG/M metagenome (GOLD analysis project Ga0126313, IMG submission 89954) | Serpentine soil microbial communities from UC McLaughlin Reserve, CA, USA - Plot105A | ecosystem: Environmental > Terrestrial > Soil > Grasslands | place: USA: UC McLaughlin Reserve, Lake County...
CGACCCCACGGTGGCAACCCTGGAGACCGGTGATCAGGTCGTGGTTGTGCGGCAGGCACTCGAGGAGACGCGAGGCGCTTAGACTGGAGCATCCGACGAGGTAGGAATCATACGTCGGTTCTATTGCCAGCACAGTTGGGGCAGGCACCAACGAAGGATGCAGCAGTGAACGAGCAGCCGCCCGGCGCCCCGGTCACCGTCAGGTCGGCCGCGGTCCCGCCAGGCCGTCGCGGGAACCTCCCGGTACCGCGGCGGGCGCTAATGCCGCCTCCTGCGGACTCAGCTGGAGCCGGGGCTGGAGTATCTGAGCCGTCGGCGACGTCTGTTGCACCGCCAATCGAGCCCGCACCCGAGGCACCGGTCCGGCCGTCCGGTACCGAACAGCCGCTGGTCCGAATGCGGCAGCGGATCGCCCGGCTCGGCACCGCCCGACCGCAAACCCCGGTGCTGGATCCGCTCTTCCGCATCGTCCGCGCCAACCACCCCAAGGCAGATCTCAACCTGATCTCCCGGGCGTACCGGGTAGCCGAACGATGCCATCGGGGCCAGGTGCGGATCAGCGGTGACGCTTACATCACCCATCCACTCGCCGTCACCACGATCCTGGCGGAACTGGGTATGACCGAGCCGACACTGTGCGCGGCTCTGCTGCACGACACCGTCGAGGACAGCACGTACACCTTGGCCCAGCTCACTGATGAGTTCGGCGAGGAGATCGCGCTGCTGGTCGACGGCTGCACCAAGCTGGAAAAGATCAAGTACGGGGAGTCGGCCAAGGCCGAGACCATCCGCAAGATGATCTTGGCGATGAGCCGGGATATCCGGGTGCTGGTGATCAAGCTGGCTGACCGGCTGCACAACATGCGCACCCTGCACTACTTGCGGCCCGACAAGCAATCGCGGATCGCCTCGGAAACCTTGCAGATCTTCGCTCCGCTGGCGCACCGGCTCGGCATGAACGCGATCAAGTGGGAGCTGGAGGATCTGTCGTTCGCAACACTGCAGCCGAAGGTCTACGACGAAGTGGTCCGGATGGTTGCCGAGGCCGCCCCGAAGCGTGACGAGTTCCTGGCTCGGGTAATCGAGCAGGTGCAAGGTGACCTGCGCGCGGCCAAGATCAAGGCGACGGTCACCGGCCGGCCGAAGCATTACTACTCGATCTATCAGAAGATGGTCATCCGCGGTCGCGACTTCACCGACATCTACGACCTGGTCGGGCTACGGGTATTGGTCGAGACACCGCGCGACTGCTATGCGGCGCTCGGAGCGCTCCATGTCCGGTGGAATCCGCTGCCCGGGCGGTTCAAGGACTACATCGCGATGCCGAAGTTCAACCTGTACCAGTCGCTGCACACGACCGTGCTGGGGCCGGATGGCAGGCCGGTCGAGCTGCAGATCCGCACTGAAGACATGCACCGGAAGGCTGAGTACGGTGTCGCGGCGCACTGGAAGTACAAGGAGGGCAAGGGCGCTCCGGAGGTCAAGGGCGAAGCCTCAGAGTTCCAGTGGGTGCGCCAGCTTGCCGACTGGGGCAAGGAGACCAACGATCCCAGCGAGTTCCTCGATTCACTGCGCTTCGAGATCAACTCAACTGAGGTCTACGTCTTCACCCCCAAGGGCGATGTCGTCACGCTGCCGCAGGAGTCGACACCGATCGACTTCGCCTATGCCATCCATACCGAGATCGGGCACAAGACCATCGGCGCCCGGGTAAACGGGCGGCTGGTACCTCTGGAGTCGCAGCTGAGCAATGGCGACGTGGTGGAGATCCTGACCTCTAGGTCAGAGAACTCGGGTCCTAGCCGGGACTGGCTGGATCTGGTCCGTAGCCCACGCGCCCGGAACAAGATTCGGCACTATTTCACCCGGGAACGGCGCGAGGAGTCCATCGAGACCGGTCGCGACATGCTGGCTCGCCAGATGCGTAAGGCCGGACTGCCGCTGCAACGGCTGCTCACCTTGGAGCACCTGACCGCCGTTGCGGGCTTCTTCAGGCTGGCTGACGTCTCCAGCCTGTACGCCGCCGTCGGGGAGGGCCATGTCGGCCCGCAGGCTGTGGTCAACCGGCTGATCAGTGTAGAGGGCGGCGACGATGCGGCGGCTGACGAGATCAGCGAGGACCGGGTCATTCATGAACGGCAGCGGCCGAGCGGGCCGACTCCGGACTCCGGAATTCACGTGCCCGGCGCCTCAGATCTGCTAGTCAAGCTCGCCAAATGCTGCACACCCGTGCCGGGTGACGACATCCTCGGCTTCGTTACCAAGGGCACCGGAGTTTCGGTGCACCGTACCGATTGCACCAACGCCTCAAACCTGCGGACCGAGCCGGAGCGATTGGTCGGGGTGGAGTGGTCGCCCACCGCCAACAGCGCCTTCCTGGTCGCGATCCAGGTCGAGGCACTGGACCGCAACCGGCTGTTGTCAGACATCACTAGAGCGCTGTCGGACCAGCACGTGAACATCCTCTCCGCGGCGTTGAACACCACCAAAGATCGCATCTGCAAGGCTCGCTTCACCTTCGAAACCGCCGATCCCACTCACCTGGATCACGTACTGGGCGCGGTTCGCGGGGTTCCCAGCGTCTTCGACGTGTACCGGATTCAGCAATAACTGTGGCGGCGCTCTGCGCCGCGCGGATTGTGCTCGAAGTCCCGCTGTCTTCCTCCTTCGCTCAAAGGACAAAACGCACGTCCTTCTCGCTCAGTCGTCCAGACAGCGGCGCGCAATCCGACGCTCGCTACGCTCGCAGACTCGTGGTTCACTGCGCGATCGCGCGAGCAAACAGTCAAGGACTGTAGTCGTTCGCCGCTTTCTTGGCCTGCGCGAGCCACTCACGGTAAGTAGCGGCGGAGTCGACGGCCTCCTGCGCGGCACGTTGGTCACCCCGCGCCTCGGCCCGCGCCGCCTTGTCCTCGAGGGCGATGATCTGGGCCTCGAGTTTGGCAGCGGTGTCCTCGGCACGTGCCCGGGCCGCGGGGTTGTTCCGCCGCCAGCGCTCATCCTCTGCTTCTGAGATGGCCTTCTCGATCGCCCGGAGCCGGTTCTCCAGCGGCCGGATCGACTCGCGCGGGACCTTACCGATTGCGTTCCACCGCTCCAGCAATGTGCGATAGGCCGCCTTCGCGGCGGCCACATTGGTGACCGGCAACAGCTGCTCTCCCTCGGCGAGCAGCGCCTCCATGGCCCGGAGGTTCTGCCGAAACTCCAAGTCCTGCGCTGACTGCGCGGTCTGCCTCGCCGCAAAGAACATGTCCTGGGCAGCGCGAAACCGTTTCCAGAGCAACTCGTCGGCCTCTCGAGGTGCCGGACCGGCAGCCTTCCAGCTGCTCATCAGGTCTCGGTAGGCGCTGGTTCCAGCAGCCCAGTCGGTCGAGGTCGCCAGCTCTTCCGCCTCAGCGACCAGTTCCTCCTTGGTAAGCCGGGCGGTCTCGCGCTGCTCGGCCTGCTGGGCGAACTGTGCCTTGCGACGGCGGGTGTAGGTCGTGCGTGCGCTGGAGAACCGATGCCACAGTGCGTCATCGGTGGCGCGGTCGAGCCTGGGCAGGGCCTTCCACTCCTCCAGCAGCGCCCGGAAGCGGTTGACGCCGCCACGCCAGTCGTTACCGGCCGCCAGCCTCTCGGCTTCGAGTACGAAGCGCTCCTTGGCATCGCGAGCTTCCTGGCTCTGGCGGGCTCGCTCGGCTCTGCGCTCGGCGCGATGTTCGGCGATGACCGGGATGAGCGCGTCCAGCCGCGCGACCAAACCGTCCAGGTCACCGACCGCGTGTGCCTGGCTGACCGCGGCTCGTACTGTTTTGATCGAGCCGAGGGCGTCGTCTGGTGAGACCGTCTGCGAAGCAATCCGGGTCTCCAGCAGCGAAACCTCCAGCTCGAGGGCTTCGTACCGGCGAATGAAAAATGCGAGCGCCTCCTCGGCCGGCACGCCGGGGACCTGACCCACGCTGCGCTCACCGGCACTGGTGCGGACATAGACCGTGCCGTCCGGGTCCACCCGCCCGAACGCGGCTGCGCCCGCGCCTTCACTCATGCCTTAATCCTGCCCGATAATCTCATCGAGTGTTCATCGCGTCGTTCCCCGCCGGGCCCTGGCAGACCAACTGCTACGTGGTCGCCTCAGCGCCTGCGGAAGAGTGCGTGATCATCGATCCCGGGATGGATTCGGCCGACGGTGTGGCCGAGCTTGTCACCCAACATCGGCTCAAGCCGGTTGCCGCGATTCTGACCCACGGACACCTCGACCACATGTTCTCCGTGACACCGCTGTGCTCCCAATACGAGTCGGTGTGCTGGGTCCATCCCGAGGACCGATTCCTGCTGACGGATCCGCTTCGGGCCATGGGCGAGGAGACCCAGGCGCTGTTCTACCAGCTGACCGGAGGCAGCGTCCGGTTCGTCGAGCCGGACGACGTGCGTGAGCTGGCCGACGGCGTCTCGGTCACCGTGGCGGGGCTGAGGTTCGAGGCCATTCACGCACCCGGCCACACGCCCGGTTCGGTCATGTTCCGCAGCCCGTACCAAGACGGGGCAGGACGGGGAGTTTCGGGAGGCAAGTTCGATTCGGTCCTGTTCTCCGGCGACGTCCTGTTCGCTGGATCGATAGGCAGAACTGATTTGCCGGGCGGCAGCCATACCGACATGCTGAGAAGCCTGCGGACGAAGGTCCTGCCACTGCCTGACACTGTTGCGGTCCTGCCCGGTCACGGCCCCCAGACGACGATGGCCAGGGAGCGCGCCGGTAACCCCTATCTGCAAGCTCGTCATCTGGCAACGTCTGCCTAGGAGAAGCGCGTTGAGTCGCCCCAAGCCGCTATCTGGCTTTCCGGAATTCACTCCGGAAGCCAGAATCGTCGAACAGTTGGTGCTCGACCGGCTGCGCCAGACCTTCGAACTGCACGGTTTCACACCGATCGAGACTCGAGCAGTCGAGCCTCTCGACACGCTGGCCAAACAGGGGGAGATCGACAAAGAGATCTACGTGCTGTCGCGGCTGCACGCCGAGCCGGACGCCCGCGCTGAGCTGGGCCTGCACTTCGACCTCACCGTGCCGTTCGCCCGCTATGTGCTGGAAAACGCCCACCAGCTGCAGTTTCCATTCCGGCGTTATCAAATTCAGAAGGTCTGGCGCGGCGAGCGACCTCAGGAGGGCCGCTACCGAGAATTTACTCAGGCAGACATTGACATTGTCGACACTGGCACGCTGGCCGTGCACCACGATGTCGAGGTTGCGCTGGTCACCCTCGAGGCGTTGGAGCGACTGCATGTCGATCTTGGTTTGCCTCCGGTGCTGATGCGGGTGAACAACCGCCGACTGGCCTCCGGCTTCTATCTGGGGTTGGGCATCGAAGACCCTGCTGAGGTACTGCGACAGGTCGACAAGATGGACAAGATCGGCCCTGGCCAGGTGCACGATCTGCTGGTCTCGGCTGTCGGTCTCACGGAGTTCCAGGCAAAAATGTGCGTCGCCCTGGCCGAGATCAACTCCGCCGACGAGTCGTTCGTCGAATCGGTACGGGCGCTGGGAGTTGAGCATGAAGAACTTGACGACGGACTCGAGCTTCTGGCCGAGGTGGTACGCACCGCCGGTGCTTACGTGCCGGGTCGGCTGATCGCCGATCTAAGAATCGCTCGCGGGCTTGACTACTACACCGGCACTGTCTACGAGACCCATCTCGCGGGGTTCGAATCCTGGGGTTCGATCTCTTCAGGTGGCCGTTATGACTCACTGGCCAGCGACGGCAGGACCACCTACCCGGGGGTTGGCCTGTCGATCGGTGTGACCCGGTTGCTGGCGCCAATGTTTTCCCGCGGCCTGCTGCGCGCCTCCCGGCCGACGCCGACCGTGATCTTGGTCGCCGTTGACGCCGAGGACACCCGGGCGGATTCGATTGCGGTGGCTGAGCAGCTTCGCGCTCGGGGCATCGCGACCGAGGTGGCGCCGAAGGCCGACAAGTACGGGCGGCAGATCCGATACGCCGACCGCCGGGGCATTCCCTATGTGTGGTTCGGATCGAGCACCGCTGGTGAGGTGAAGGACATCCGCTCCGGTGATCAAGGGCCCGCCGACCCTACTTCCTGGACACCACCCGAAACCGATCGGTGGCCCCAGGTCATTGCCACCATCCCGTGAACCACTCCCTTACCGCAGCCGGCTCGATGCAGCAGATGATCTTGCGCCGCCGGCTTGCCACCCAGCGGTTGGTCGGACCCAAGATGCCGACCGCAACCGACGTCGTGCGCCTCCTGGCCTGCGTATACAGTCGCAAGAGCGCTCTCATGCCTTCTGGTCGCTGGGCATGCGGAGCTCCGCCGCCACCATGCCGGAGGTCCAGGCAGAGTTCGACGCGGGCCGGTTCCTGCGCACTCACATCCTCCGCCCGACCTGGCATCTGGTTCCCGCCGAGGACATCCGGTGGATCCTGAAGGTGACATCGGCGCGCGTTCAGCAGGTCAACTCGACGATTTATCGTCGCGAGAACTTGGGCCCGGCTGTGCTGGATCGCGGCGCGGAGCTGATCACCCAGGTGTTGCGCGGCAGGCGGTACCAGACGCGGGCCGAGATCGGCCAGGCTCTAGCCGGAGAAGGGCTGCTAGCCGATCGCCTGCGGCTGGCCTATGTGATCATGAACGCCGAACTCGAAGGCCTGATCTGCAGCGGGCCGATGCGCGGCGCACAGCATACCTATGCGCTGCTGGACGAGCGGGTGCCATCAGACGGGCTGAACCACGGTGACCTGCCGGAACTCGCACGCCGATTCCTCGCTGGGCATGGACCTGCCAGCGCGCCGGATTTCGCCCGGTGGGCCTCACCGACCTCCGCTCAGGCACGCGCCGCTGTCGCGGAGGTGGCCGGCGAGCTGGAGGCCGTGGAAGTCGACGGCGTGCCGCACTGGTTCGATCCGGGTGCTCCAGGACCCGCGACCTTCCAGGGCGCGTTGCTGCTGCCGCTCTTCGACGAGGTAACCCTCAGTTACCCGATGATCAACTTCCCGCGCGCCGAGCAGCATCCACATCCTCCAGGAAGCGATGTGCACATCTGGTCTGTTATCATCGCCGAAACCAATGTCGGATTGTGACGCCGGGTCGTGCAACGCCAGAAGGTGATCATCGACGTGATCTTGTCACCAACCGTGAGGGCGGGATCGCTAGCCGCAGTAGAGACCGCGGCCGCCGAGTTGGCGGCCTTTCTCGGTAGGCGGCTGGAGCTCGATATTCGACGCTGACGCCGATGTGATCCGGCTCGATAGGGTACCGGCAATGGCAATAGTCGAAGAGCGCATCGAAGGCCAGCACCCCGCTCGGCACAAAGTATTGGCCTCCGCCGACAGCGACGTGTTCACCTCAGTGCGCAAGCGTCCGTCATCGCGACAGGAGCGCTACGCCTTGGGTAAGGCGCTGCGAAAAATAGTGCCGCGAAGAACATTGGCCGGGTGGCGGCCGCCAGACAACCGTCCCGATCCCGTGGATTTGATCGTCGAGTCCCACGAAGGGCGGCTGGAGTGGCTGATACCGGTCCGGGTGGCGCGGATGATCGCGTCCCCGTACAGCTTCCTGCGCGGTACGGCGGCTGTAATGGCGTCGGATTTCGCACCTCTGCCGGCCACCGGCATCAACCCCGTTGTCTGTGGCGACGCCCACCTGGGCAACTTCGGCTTCTATGCCTCACCCGAAGGCGAACTGGTCATCGACCTCAACGACTTCGACGAGTCGCATCCTGGTTGCTGGGAGTGGGACCTGAGAAGGCTGGTCACGAGCATCTGGGTGGCCGGCCGGGAGAACGGCGCCACCGAGAACGAATGCCGGACCTCGGTGCTGGCCTGCGTTGCTGCGTACCGGGAGGAGGTGCGCTTTCTCGCCGAGCAACCGCTGCTGATGCGCAGCTACAACCGGCTCGATGTCGGGCGGCTGCACGAGACGGCAACCGAAAAGTCGCTCCGTAACGAGATCGAGCGCTCCGCGAAGCGAGCCCGCTCGCGGACGAGTGACCGCGCCCTGCCGCGGTTCACCGCCGAACATGAGGGACAGCGGCGGATTGTGGAGGACCCGCCATTGATCACTCGGGTTGGTGACGCGGATGCAACAGCGATCGCCGAGGGTCTCGACGAATACCTGCTGACACTGGCTCCGCACTGGCGACGGGCGGTTGGTGGTTACACATTGATCGACATCGCGCACAAGGTTGTGGGCGTGGGAAGTGTCGGGCTCCGTGCGTACGTTGCCTTGCTGGAGGGCAGCAGCCCGACTGACGTTCTGTTCCTCCAGCTCAAGCAGGCACGCCGCTCGGTGCTGGCCCCGTACGTCCATGGCGATTCCGCCTGGCATGCCCACCAGGGCCAGCGGGTGGTCGAGTACCAGCAGGCGTTGCAGACGGTGAGCGATCCGCTACTGGGCTGGACGACGATCGATGATCGGCAGTACTACGTGCGCCAGTTCCGTAACATGAAGGGCACCATCCCGCTGGACGCCATCGACGCAGCGGCGCTCAGCGACTATGCCGGGATCCTCGGTCACCTGCTTGCAAAAGGCCACGCCCGGACCAGTGGGGCGTCCATGATCGCCGGTTACGCGGGCGCGTCCCGGAAACTGGATTTGGCCCTGGCCGACTTCGCCCGCTCCTACGCCGACCAGACCGAGGCCGACCACGCCCGGCTGGTCGAGGCCGTACGGCGCGGTGCGGTTCCGGTATCGGAGGGTGCGATGGGTGGGTCTGGCACAGCTTTCCGACCCTAGCGTCGGTAGCCGTCATCGGGACAATCGGCCGGGACGCCACAGCGCCGCCAGAGCAACGGCTCCCATTGCGACGATGCTGAGCAGGGCAATGCCGCCGATCGCCAAACCGCGGCTCAACGCCTTGTCTGTGTTGAGGGACTGCTCCTCGCGGTCGGAGGCGCCAGAAACGGGAGGTCGACCGCGGCCCAAGATTGACGGCGCAGTTCCGGACGGTACGTTTCCGGCGCACAACGTGGTGACCAGGCGCTGGACCGCGTCATTCCCGGTGCCCTCGATGCCCTCGGTCGCGAAGATCACCCAGGTGCTGCCGACTTGGGGGTCCAGGCCGCAGGCGGTTGCATCCTTGGGCGAGGCGACCACCTGCTCACGAAAAACCGTTCCCTTGTAGACGGAGTCGACCTCGAACCGGATGTCGGTTCGGGCGTCGTCACCGTGGCCCACCGAATCCTTGTCCAGGACAGTGCCGCGAAAGACTGCGGTGGACTGACGGAGAGCGCGCGAGGTGGAGATCCCGGGACAGTCGCAGGCGTAGGCCTTGGTCGGTGGAACAAGAACAACGGCCAGCACTCCAAGCATCAGCGCCGCGGCCAGTGCGAGCAGATGTATTGGGAGTCTGGCCACAGTCGCAAGTCTTGGTCGCCCGAGGGTTGATGGCAAGGCGGGGTCCAACCCGCTCGACGCCTACGATCTGCAGATACTGCTGGAGATGTCGGATGCGGGCTGCGCTGGAGAGTCATGAAGATAACTGACGGCATGTGGTTGATCCGCGAGGGCATGGATCCGCACTACGCTGCCGAAGCGTACGACGTGGCCGCAACGCCCGATGGACTAACGGTGTATGCACCCGATCGCCGGGTTGACCACCGCGGCTCGGTCCTCAACACCGCGCTGTTGACGGTTCGGCTCACTGCACCGCTGCCGGGGATCATCGGGGTGGAGGTGGCGCACCACTCTGGCGGCGCGGATCGCGGACCGCGTTTCGGGTTGGCCCAGGACGGGTCGCATCGACCGGAGACCGCCATCACCGACGATGTCGCCGAGGTCCGCAGCGGGTCGTTGACCGCGCGGGTGCGCCGTGGCGCGCCCTGGCACCTGGAGTTCTCGCACGACGGCGAGGTGCTGACGACCAACGGTGTCAAGGCGCTGGGCTTCGTGAACACCGCCGCCGGTGAGCATCACATGTTTGCCCAGCTTTCCCTAGGCGTCGGCGAGACGGTGTACGGCTTGGGCGAGCGATTCACCGCGTTCGTCAAAAACGGCCAGGTGGTTGAAACCTGGAACGCAGACGCCGGCACGGCCAGCGAGCAGGCGTACAAGAGCATCCCGTTCTACCTGTCCAGTCGCGGATACGGCGTGCTGGTCGCAGATCCCGGCAAGGTGTCGTTCGAGGTGGCCAGCGAAAACACCAGCGCGACCCAGTTCAGTGTCGAGGGCCAGACGCTGCGCTTCTACGTCGTCGACGGGCCGACGCCATCCGGCATCATCGAGCGCTACACCGCACTGACCGGCCGCCCGGCGCTGCCACCGGCCTGGTCGTTCGGGCTGTGGCTGAGCACTTCGTTCACCACCGATTACGACGAGAAGACCGTCAACACATTCGTCGGCGGGATGGCGGAGCGGGACATCCCGCTCCGGGTGTTTCACTTCGACTGCTACTGGATGCGGGAGTTCAACTGGACCGATCTGGTTTGGGACGCCCGCGTCTTTCCAGACCCCGAACAGATGCTGCGTCGTCTTCGGGAGTTCGGGCTCAAGATCAGCGTCTGGATCAACCCCTACATCGCCCAGCGGTCGGTGCTTTTCGAGGAGGGTCGCGAGAAGGGCTACCTCGTCAAGCGCGCCGACGGCGGCGTGTGGCAGTGGGACATGTGGCAGGCCGGGATGGCCCTGGTGGACTTCACCAACCCGGACGCGGGGCAGTGGTTCGCCGGCAAGCTCGAGGACCTGCTCGACATGGGCGTCGACTGCTTCAAGACCGACTTCGGCGAGCGGATCCCGACCGAGGTCGTCTGGCAGGACGGGTCGGACCCGCATGGCATGCACAACTACTACACCTACCTCTACAATCAGGCCGTCTTCGACCTGCTTCGGAAACGCCACGGCGAGCCCGGCGCCCTCGTGTTTGCGCGCTCGGCGACCGTCGGCGCCCAGCAATTTCCGGTGCACTGGGGCGGCGACAACACGTGCACCTTCGAGTCGATGGCGGAGAGCCTTCGCGGCGGGCTATCCCTCGGGCTGTCCGGCTTCGGCTTCTGGAGCCACGACATCGGAGGCTTCGAGGGCACACCAGAACCCGCGGTCTTCAAAAGGTGGATTGCCTTCGGGCTGCTGTCCAGCCATAGCCGCCTCCACGGGAGTACGTCCTACCGGGTCCCGTGGCTGGTCGACGAGGAGTCCGTCGAGGTGCTGCGCCGCTTCGTGCGGTTGAAGAACCGGCTGATGCCCTACCTGTATCAAGCGGCTGTGGTCGCGCGGGAGTTTGGCACTCCGGTGATGCGGGCAATGATGCTGGAATTCCCCGAGGATCCGGCGTGTGCCTACCTCGACCGGCAATACATGTTCGGACCCGACTTGCTCGTCGCACCGGTGCTGTCCGCCGACGGCGTCGTCGATTACTACGTGCCGGCGGGCCGCTGGGTCTCACTCCTCAGCGGCGAACCGGTGCAAGGTCCAGCTTGGCGCCGCGAGGTGCACGGATTCGACACGTTGCCGCTGTTGGTACGGCCAGGTGCCGTCCTTCCGGTGAGCAACCGTGACGACCGGCCAGATCATGAGTATGTCGAGGGGCTCAGACTGCTGACGAACCAGCCGGTTCCCGGGACATCGGTGCGCGTACCCGATCTCACAGGCACGACCGCGGCAACCTTCACCGTCGGCGAGGACGGCCGGATCGGCGGACCCGGAAGCGGCTGGACGCAAGCCGACCTGGGGCCGAGCACGGTGCCGCTTCGGTGAATCTTCCTCAGGCGATCATCGATAGGCGGTGGCCTGGATTGCGAAAAGCTCGGAGTACAGGCCGCCGAGCCGGATGAGTTCCTGGTGGCTGCCCAGCTCGGCCAACCGCGAGCCGTCCAGTACAACGATCAGATCGGCCATTCGCACCGTGCTGAAGCGGTGCGACACCAAGATCGTGATCCCGCCGACACCGGTGTGGCGAGCGGCCTCTGCATAGCTGGAGAAGAGTTGGTGCTCTGTCTCCGCGTCCAGCGCCGCGGTTGGCTCATCGAGCACCATGAGAAGTGGCTCGTCGCGCATGTAGCCGCGGGACAGGGCGATCTTCTGCCACTGGCCGAAGCTGAGCTCGTGTCCGTCCGGCCAGGTCGGTCCGAGCTGGCTCTGCAGGCCATCGGACAGGCGGTCGACCACATCGACGGCGCCGGCCCGGTCAAGGGCACGGACTACTGCCGGCTCGTCATCAAGCCGCGGCAGGTCACCAAGGCCGACGCTTCGCTGGGCGGTGAACTCGAAGCGGAAGAAATCCTGGAAGGCGCCGGTGACCCGAGACCGCCACCGGTCGGCGGCCATCCGGCGCAGCGGCTGCCCGTCCACCCGGATCTCGCCAGAGGTCGGCTCGTACATCTTGGTCAGCAGCTTGACCAGGGTCGACTTGCCGGCGCCGTTGTCCCCGACAATGGCCACCACCGATGCGGATGGGAGATGCAACGTGATGTCGTCAAGCGCCAGCCGTGCGGTACCCGGGTAGGAGAAGCAGACATGATCAAGATAGATCCCAGCTATCAGCCGGTCGGGTACCTCGACATCCCGGTCGGCTGTGAACGCCGCGGCGTAATCCTCCAACCAGGCCAGCCGGCGAGCGCCGTCCAACCAGATCCCGCGGAGGAAGCCGATCTCACCGACGGTCGCACCGACGTAGGCCGACAGCTGCGCTCCCGCGGCCAGGATCAGCAGCACGGATCCGACCGGTGCGCGCAGGCCGGCGGCGACGAAGACGACCGCGCCGACATAGGCGACGCCGAAGATCGCCCACGCACCGGTCAGTGATACCGCGGTTCGCCACCGAGCAGAAGAAATCGGCCGGAACCAGCGCCGCCATTCCGCCTGCCGTCGCGGCGCCAGCTGCTGCAGGATTCCGGTGACTCTGACCTCCTTGCCCGCATCCGGACCAGTGGCCAGGCGGAAGAAGTGCTCCGCCCGCCGGCCGTGCGGTGCGCACTGCTCCTCGATCCGGCGCTCCGCCGCTGGACGGCGCACCGAAGTGACGACTGTCGGCACCGCGAAGACGGCGAGCAGCAACAGCAGGGGATGGATGGAAGCCAGAAGCGTCAGGGTGATCGCCAGCCGAACGACCCAGCCGATGGTGTTCAGCACAGAGGCGTACATGTGGTCGAGTACGAATGTCTGGCTGCGCAGGACATCCAGCCGGTCCAGGTAGTCCGACCGCTCCTGATGCTCCAAGCCCGACACCGACGCCTGCAGCGTGGCGACATGGGTTTCCAGTGCTACGGTCACCCGGTCCCGGAAGCGGCGGGTCAGCCGAGCGTTCAGTACATCCAAAAGCCAGGTCAGCGTGGCTGAAACGGCGATCAGGGCGAGCACGATGAAGACCGTTCTTCTCGCGCCAGCGGTCACTGCGTTGCCGAGCGCCTGCAGCCAGAGCGCGAAGAGCGCATCAGGCACGCCGGCGATCAGGGTGAGCAGGACGACCAGGATGACCATCCGTGGTTCGTGGGTGTAGCCCAGCTTGCAGAGCCGCCACATCGAGCGCAGCGCAGGAGGCAGCTGGCCGGCAGAATTCATCCCTGCTGAGGCCGGCTCAAGGCGCGCTTGATCAGAGGACATCGAAGACCGCGCCCTCTTCGTCCATGGTGGCTTCGAACCGCTTGGCCTGCAGATCGAACATCGTGCGATAGCGACCACGGCGGTTCATGAGCTCGTCGTGGCTGCCGAGCTCGATCACCCGGCCATCCTCGAGTACGCAGATACGGTCGGCGTGCCGGACCGTGGAAAACCGATGGGAGATCAAGATCGTTGTCACCTGGCGAGTGGCCGCCAGGACCCGGTCGAACACCGCTGCCTCGCCGCGGACGTCAAGCTGGGCCGTCGGCTCGTCGAGCAGCACCAGCCCAGCACCCCGGCGGACCGCGCACAACGCCCGGGCCAGGGCGACCCGCTGCCACTGACCACCGGATAGATCGGTGCCGCCCGGATAACCCTTGGCGAGTGTCGTGTCGAGGTCGGCCAGGCCGGCGGCCCCGGCATCGGAAAGCGCGGCTCGTACCTCGGCTTCGGTGGCGACACCGCCGGGGTCGACATTGTCTCGAAGACTCAACTCGAACCGGACGAAGTCCTGGAAGACCGCGGTGACCCGGCTTCGCCAAGCAGTCACGTCGAAAGATCGAAGATCAATTCCGTCGACCTCGATGGCGCCTGACGTCGGGTCGTAGAAACGGCAGAGCAACTTGGCCAAGGTGGTCTTGCCGGCGCCGTTCTGGCCCACAATGGCCAGCGATGTCCCGGCCGGGATGGTCAGATTCAGGCGGTTGAAGACCAGCCGGTCGGTGTTGGGATAACGGAATGACAGCTCGC
>Ga0126313_10001028_pt1 | contig 14266 bp, 15 predicted proteins | sample Plot105A_FD_89954 | JGI IMG/M metagenome (GOLD analysis project Ga0126313, IMG submission 89954) | Serpentine soil microbial communities from UC McLaughlin Reserve, CA, USA - Plot105A | ecosystem: Environmental > Terrestrial > Soil > Grasslands | place: USA: UC McLaughlin Reserve, Lake County...
CTGGAGGCAGCTCGCGGGAAGGGGGCTGAACTACAACAACAACTATGCGGGCATCGCCATCGGCCGCGACGGGACCGCCTACCTGGGAACGCTGCTCGGCGGCATCGTCGCCATACGCGACGGCTAAGGACCTATCCCGCTTGGCGTGCGGACGTGCGTCCAAGTGGAATAGGTCCTACGCTCGCCGGCCTCGAGCCCGAGAGGGACCGCTAGACTCGAGGCGCGCCCCGGGGCGTTTTCCTTGCCATGTACGCGATCGTGAAAGTGGGCGGCAAGCAATACCGCGTAGAGAAGGGCGACTCGATCGTCGTCGATCGCCTGTCCGCAAGCGAGGGCGACAAGATCCAGCTTCAGCCCCTGCTCTATCGCCCCGACGACAACGGCGACGCCGTCTTCGAGGGGCCCCAGCTCGAGAAGGTCAAGGTCGAGGCGATCGTCACGGGGCACGAGCGCGGTCCCAAGGTGCGGGTGCTCAAGTTCAAGCCCAAGAAGGGCTACAAGCGGCGCAGCGGCCACCGCTCGGAGCTGACCCGGCTCGAGATCGGCGACATCAAGCTGGCAGCGCGGCGGCCGGCGAGGAAGGCCGGCAGGAAGGAGCCCGCCAAGAAGGCCGGCAGGACCCAGGCGCGCAAGCCGGCGACACGGAAGGAGAACTCCGCGCAGGCAGCCGCGAGGTCGGACGATGGCTCATAAGAAGGGGCTCGGATCGAGCCGCAACGGCCGCGACTCTCAGGCAAAGCGCCTGGGCGTCAAGGTGTTCGCCGGGCAGACTGTGACCGGCGGCGAGATCATCGTGCGCCAGCGCGGTACGCGCTTCAAGCCGGGCGAGGGCGTGGGCATCGGCAAGGACGACACGATCTTCGCCAAGCGCGCCGGCGTGGTCGATTTCTCGAGCGGTCGCAGAGGCCGGCTCATCAGCGTCCTCCCGCGCGAATAGCTGCGCCCCGGCGCGGGCGTACCATCGCGGCCGTGTTCCACGACCGGGCCAGCATCTTCGTCCAGGGCGGGACGGGTGGCGACGGAGTGGTCTCCTTCCGCCGTGAGGCCCACGTCCCGAAGGGCGGTCCCGACGGCGGCGACGGCGGGCGCGGGGGAGACGTCGTCCTCGTCTGCGACCCGTCGCTGCGGGACCTTCAGGCCTTCCGGCACGGTCGCCAGTACAAGGCGCAGCGCGGGGGGCACGGACAGGGCGCGAACCGCCATGGGGCCACGCCGGCCCCGCTGGCGGTGCGGGTGCCACCCGGGACGACGGCTGAGGATCCGGAGCATGGGGCTCGGTGGGAGTTGCTGCGACCGGGGCAGCGCGCTGTCGTGGCACACGGCGGCACCGGCGGCCGCGGCAACAAGGCCTTTGCGACCGCCACCCGCCAGGCGCCCCGCTTCGCCGAGAAGGGGCTCCCGGGCGAGGAGCGTCAGCTGGAGCTGCGATTGCGCCTCCTCGTCGACGCGGGCCTCGTGGGCCTGCCAAACGCCGGCAAGTCCTCGCTGCTCGCCCGGCTGACCCGAGCCAGGCCAAAGGTGGCCGAGTACCCCTTTACGACCGTGGACCCGGTGCTGGGCACGCTCGACCGGGACGACCGCCAGCTGGTGCTCGCCGACATCCCCGGACTGATCGAGGGCGCCAGCGCCGGCGCCGGGCTGGGGCACGAGTTCCTCGCCCACGTCGAGCGCTGCAGGCTGCTGGTACACGTGCTCGACCTGGCGCCGGTGGACGGTTCGGGCCCGGTCGAGAACCACGCCACAGTCGAGGCCGAGCTCCGCGAGCATGGCCACGGGCTGGCCGGGCTGCCCCGAATCCTGTGCCTCTCAAAGGCGGATCTGGTCCCCCAGGAACAGGTGCGGGCGGCAGTCGAGGGCTGGCGCGAGCGCCTGGGCGATGCCGTGCTCGACGTGGTCGCCACCTCAGCCGCCACGGGCGCCGGCCTCGACGAGCTCACCGATGCGATCCTCGCCCACGTCCCGCTCGAGACGGCGGCTGAGTCCGAGCGCAAGGCGGAGGCCGCGCACCGCGTATACCGGCCGGGCAGCGGCGACGCCTACCGAGTGGAGCGCACCGGGCCGGGAGCCTTCCGGATCGAGGGGGAGCGGGTCGAGCGGCTCTTGGCCCGCCATGACCCCGACAACGAGGAGGCGATGCGCTACGTCGAGGAGCGCCTGCGCGCCATGGGCGTGCTGAGCGCCCTCCAGTCGGCGGGCTTCGAGCCCGGTGACGAAGTGGAGATCGCGGGCGCCGTCTTCGAACTCGACCCGGGCACGCCCTTTCGGTAGAACCGACGGAATGGCCCGACGCCTGACGGCACTCGTGCTCGCCGTGCTTGCCGTGGCTGGATGCGGCGGCAGCGACAAGGATGATGCGAACCAGGCCGTGCGCAACTTCATCAAGGCGAACAACGAGCGGGACGCGGACAAGCTGTGCGACGACCTGCTCAGCAAGGACTTCATCGAGCAAGCGACGGGGGCGACCGGTGGCCGGGCCAGGACCGTTTGCAAGCAACAGTTCAAGCAGTTGCGGGCGCTGAAGCGCCGGCTCCTCCGGATCGTGAAGACCGAAGTGGACGGGGACAGGGCCACCGTGCGCGCGGTCATCGAGGTTCAGCGGCAGCCGCAGCCGCAGGTGTTCAGGCTGAAGAAGGAGGACAGCGACTGGCGCCTGGCGGGCGGCTCGGGCGGGTAGCGGTAGTAGCGGCCTTACCCTTCCCGGAATGGCGACCGTAGTCGTAAAGCTCGGATCCAGCATCGTCGCCGACGCCGAGGGGGAGATCCGCGGCGACGTTCTGGAGGGTGTCTGCGACGAGGCAGCTCGGCGGCATTCCGCCGGTGACGAGCTCGTGCTCGTCACCTCGGGAGCCATCGCCCGGGGCATGAGGTTGATGGAGCTGCCCGTGCGGCCGTCATCGATGGGGGAGCTCCAGGCGGCCTCCGCGGTGGGCCAGGGGAAGCTCTATCGCGCCTACGACGAGCTGCTGCAGGAGCGGGGCGTTCCCAGCGCCCAGGTCCTGCTCACCTTCTTCGACATGTCGGCGCGGACGCACTACCTGAATGCCCGGCACACGCTTCGCAAGCTGCTCGACTGGCGCATCGTGCCGGTCATAAACGAGAACGACACGACGACCACGGATGAGATCTCGTTCGGCAACAACGACTTCCTGGCCGCCCAGGTGGCGATCCTCCTGGGGGCCGATCGGCTGGTGCTGCTGACGGACACCGCAGGCCTGCACACAGCGGACCCCGGCGCCGATCCCTCGGCCAAGCTCGTGCGGGAGGTGCGTGACTTCGACCAGCTCGAGGCCTACGACATCGGGGTGTCGACCTCCCCGCTCGGATCGGGCGGGATGCGCTCCAAGGTGGTGGCCGCGGAGATGACCACCGCCGCTGGGATCCCCGCGGTGATCACGAGCGGTACGGATCGCGACGCGGTCGCCCGGGCGCTTGCAGGCGCGCCGTCCGGGACCCGCTTCCACCCCCAGGCGGGACGTGTCTCGAGCTTCAAGCTCTGGCTCAAGTACGCCAAGCCCACGCACGGGCGCCTCACCGTGGACGAAGGAGCGGAGCGCGCCCTGCGCGAGCGCGGGACCAGCCTGCTGCCGGTGGGTGTGATCGGAGTAGAGGGCGAGTTCAACGCTGGCGACGCCGTCGAAGTGCGGTCCGACGGGCGCGCCATCGGCAAGGGGATCGTCAATTACTCAGCCGAGGAGCTGCGGCGCATCAAGGGGCTGAAATCGACCGAGGTGCGGGAGCTGCTTCCCCGGGCGACCGAGGAAGCCGTTCACCGCGACTACTTCGTCTTGGACTAGGCGGCGTTGCTCGTAGCTGCGGCCGGCCCCGGTTCGACGTAGACGTCGGTTGGCCCGAGCTCGGCGCCGCAGCGGGAGCAGTGGAGGCGCTCGTCGATCTCGCCCCCGCAGTCCTTGTGAAGAATCAGCCGCGACTTGCCCTCGGGGGTGACGTAGCGGTCGCCCCACTTCAGGGTCGTCATGATCATCGGCCACAGGTCCACGCCCTTGCGCGTGAGCCGATATTCGAAGCGCTCGGGCCGCTCCTGGTAGCGGCGCCGGCGCAGGATCCCCTCGTCCACGAGCCGGTTGAGGCGGTCCGTGAGTACGTTGCGTGCCACACCGAGGCTCTTCTGGAAGTCCTCGAACCGGTGCAGGCCGAGGAAGGCGTCGCGGATTACGAGCAGGGTCCAGCGGTCGCCGATCACCTCGAGGGTGCGGGCGATCGAGCACAGCTGGTTGTCGTACTTGCGTGGGAGCACTTCTTGCGACGAGTCTAGCGGTTTAGGTTGCGTCACACAACCGACTCTGCGGCCACTCGTCCACTAGGCCGGCGAAGCCCCGACGGGCGATACCCTTGCCGCATGGCAACCACGACGCCCACCGTGGCGGAGGTGTGCGCCCAGGCCAAGGCGGCGTCACGTTCGCTCGCCGCGCTCCCGAGCGGTGCCCGGGATGCCGCGCTCGAGGCCATGGCCGAGGCGCTGGAGCGTGGCGGCCCCGAGATCCTCGAGGCCAACGACCGCGACATGGAGGCCGGCCGCGAGTCCGGCCTGCATTCGGCGCTGCTCGACAGGCTCGAGCTGACGGAGGAGCGGCTGGGCGGCATAGCTGCCGACGTCCGCACGATCGCCGGCCTGCCCGATCCCGTGGGCGAGACGATCGACGGGCACCGTCTGCCGAACGGCCTCGACGTTCGCCGCGTACGGGTGCCCCTCGGCGTGGTAGCCGTGGTCTACGAGGCGCGGCCGAACGTGACGATCGATTGCTCCGCGCTTTGCCTCAAGTCGGGCAACGCGATCGTCCTCCGCGGCTCCTCGAACGCGGCCCACTCCAACGCCGTGCTCGCCCAGGTAGCGGATCAGGCCGTGGTGAACGCCGGGCTGCCCGGGGGCTCGATCTCGATACTCACGGGCGGGGACCGCGACGAGCTGCGCGAGCTCGCGACCCAGGACGGGGTCGTGGACCTCGTCATCCCGCGCGGCGGTGAGGGTCTGAAGGCGGTCCTCAAGGAGCACGCCACCGTCCCCGTGATCTACGCGGCGGCAGGCAACTGCCACGTGTACGTGGACGCAACCGCCGACCTCGACCACGCCACGGCGATAGCCGTGAACGCCAAGGTCCAGCGCCCCGGGGTCTGCAATGCGATCGAGACGCTGCTCGTACACGCCGACGTGGCCGCCGACTTCCTGCCCCGCGCGTTGCGGGAGCTGCGGGAGTCGGGCGTCGAGCTCCGCGCGGACGGCCGTGCCCGCTCGCTCGCCGGCGAGCTCGCCGACTCACTCCGCGACGCCACCGAGGAGGACTGGGCCACGGAGTACCTGGCGCTCATCCTCGCTGTGAAGGTCGTGGACTCAACGGAGGAGGCCATCGAGCACATAGGTCGCTACAGCTCCGGTCATTCCGAGGCGATCGTCACCGGCTCGACCGACGCCGCCCAGGCGTTCACGGGCGGGGTCGACGCGGCCTGCGTGTACGTGAACGCATCCACGCGCTTCACGGACGGCGGCGTCTTCGGCATGGGTGCGGAGATCGGGAACTCGACGCAGAAGCTGCACGCCCGCGGTCCCATCGGGGTGCGCGAGCTCACGACCTTCAAGTACGTAATCGAGGGCTCGGGGCAGGTGCGCGAGTAGGCGTGCCGCGGGTGGGGATCCTCGGCGGGGCCTTCAACCCGCTGCACATCGGCCACCTGGTCTGCGCGCAGGAGGCTACCTTCCAGCTGGAGCTCGACACGGTCGAGGTCATTCCGACCGCGAGGCCGCCCCATCGCCAGCTCGAGCAGGACCCCGGCGCGGAGGCGCGCCTGGAGATGTGCGAGCTGGCCGTCGACGGCGACGACCGCTTCTCCGTCTCCAGGATCGAGCTCGACCGGGAGGGGCCCTCCTACACGGTCGACACGCTTCGCCAGCTGCACGAGATGCGCCCCGACGACGAGTTCTTCGTGCTGCTGGGCGGGGACCAGGCGGAGCGCCTTCCCACCTGGCGCGAGCCCGAGGCCGTGCTCGAGCTCGCGACCCTGTGCGCCTTCGAGCGTGTCGGGTACTCCCGAAACGCGATCGTCGTGAAGCTCGCCCGTCTGAAGGGCGCCGAGCGCCTCCGCTTCCTCGACATGCCGCTGATGCAGGTCTCGTCCTCGTCCCTGCGGCACCGCGTGGCCCAGGGGCGCCCGATCCGCTACCTCGTGCCGGACGCGGTGGCCCGGTACATCTCGGAGCACGGCCTCTACGAGGCTCCGGCGCCGGTGGGGAGCGGCTGATGCCGGCGTCGGCCGAGAACCAGGCCGTGGACGCCGCCGCCCTGGCTGACCGGATCGCCTCGCTAGTGGCCGACAAGAAGGCCCGCGACGTGCGCGTCATCGACCTGCGCGGGATCGTGAGCTACACCGACTTCTTCGTGATCTGCAGCGGCAACACGGAGCGCCAGGCGAAGGCCATCCACGACGCCGTCCACGAGTCGCTGAAGCACAAGGACGAGCTCCTGCCGAGCCGCGCCGAGGGTGTGGGCGAGGCCCGCTGGATCCTGCTCGACTACCTCGACTGCGTCGTCCACATCTTCACTCCCGAGGCGCGCGAGTACTACCGGCTGGAGCAGCTCTGGGGAGATGCGCCGAGCCGGGCTGTGGGCTGACTTTCCGTCTGGGCCTTGTGCGAACATACGTTCGTGCAGGGAGCGAACCTGTCGACCTCTGCTATCTACTCGATGCCGAGCCTATCGCCGGCAGACGAGCGATCTGGCTGCGTTTATCGCCAGCGCGAAATGGACAGCGGGCGTGCATTAACCTGGGATCGGATCACGAGTTCGCTGGGGCTGTAGCTCAGCTGGAAGAGCGGCGCGCTGGCAGCGCGCAGGTCGGGGGTTCGAGTCCCCCCAGCTCCACTCCTCCGGCGTCCCATGTTCCGCTTGGGACGGTCGTCGGCGCCCCACGAGTTCGCAATCACTTCGGGGACTACATGGAGCGAGCGGCGGCGGGCGAGGAGATCCTGGTCGCGAGCGTCGCCAGGTAGGTCCTCGCCGATGCCGCGCCGCGCGAACGGCTCCATCGACCAGAGGCGCCTGAAGCCGTCGACCTCGACCAGGGTGTTCAGCACGGTCAGGGAGCGCACCCGCTCCGGCGCCGCCGCGGCCAGTTCGAAGCCCACCGGTCCGCCGATGTCGTGCACCACCAGGTGGAAGCGGTCGAGCTCCAGAGCGTCGACAGCGCTCGGGCGAAGCGCCCCAGCCCGGTCCAGGTGTAATCGTGGTCCGCCGGCCGCTCGGCGAGGCCGAGGCCCGGCAGGTCGAGTGCGACCCCGCGGAGGCTACGGCTGGCCAGCTCCGCGATCAGCTTTCAGTACAGGTAGCAGGAGGAGGGCACTAGGCATACCACGGGCTCGCCGTCGCCTTCATCGCGGACGAACGACTCGATCCCGTCGGCCTGGAAGCGCCGCCCCGCTGCCTCGTGCCGCAGAACGACCTCGCGGCTCGTCATGGCCGCCGGATGCTACCCCGGGGCTTGCCCGTGCAAGCCGTTGCGGCGACGCGGGGACGGGCGCAGCCGCGGCCGCCGCTCGAGCGCTGCCGGCTGCTCGGCGCTCGAGGAGTCACAGAAGGTCCCCGCAGAACCAGCGCAGCGACGAGTTCAGCACCTCAGCCCGCTCCCACTGCAGGAAATGCCCGGCGCCCTCTACGAGGAACGGTCCCATCCGGTTGGGGAAGGCGAGCTCCATCCGCTGCGGGAAATCCCGCGGGATCACGTGGTCCTCGGGTCCGTAGAGGATGAGGGCAGGAGTGGGGTTCGGCTCACGCAGCCGCGGGGGCTCGGACCACTCGCGGGCGCGCACCGCATATTCGTAGATCGAGATCGAGGCGCGGAAGCGCTCGGCGTCGCCGAACGGCTCGACCATGAAGTCGACCTCGTCCGGCGCGAAGCTGCCCGGGGCCGCCCAGAAGCGCGGCCCGTACATCTCGGCTACATAGCGGCGGCGCTTGTCAGGGGTGTCCAGCTCCGCGGCCAGGCCGTCGGCGTCGGTTCCCTGGCGCAGGAAGTAGTCGGAGGCTGCCCGCACCTCTGGCGGGACTTCCCGCGAGCTGTCGGGGAGGAGCGGGGGGATCGTGTTGAAGAGGACCAGCCGGTCGACCAGGCCGTCGAACCGCAGCGAGAGATCCTGGGCGATCACACCGCCCAGGTCGCCGCCACACGCCACGCAACGCTCGTGGCCGGGCTGGGCGCGCAGCAGCGCTTCCAGGTCGCGCGAATGAGTCGCCACGTCGTATTCGCCATCCGAGCCGAGCCCGGAGTCGCCGTAGCCGCGCAGGTCGGGCACGATGACCTCGAAGCCCGCCTCGGCGAGCGGCCGCACGTTGCGCCACCAGATCCGCTTGGTCTCCGGCCAGCCATGGAGCAGGAGCAGTGGGAAGCCGCCGGCGCCCTCGCGCAGGTAGGCGATGTGCTCCCAGCGGTGGATCTCGAACGGGCTCGCCTCCACGAGCGGCGACTGTAGCCATACGAGGCTTCCCATTCGCTCTTCTACGGCGGGAAGGCCCGACTGAGCGGTAGCTCTGCCCTAGCCGGAGGGACCGAATGTAATCTCCGGGCTGGGATGGATCGGTATTACCCCAAGCAGATCGAGCGGAAGTGGCAGCGCGTCTGGGCCGACGAGCGCACCTGGGAGGTGTCGAACGAGCCGGATGGGAGGCCCAAGGCCTACGTGCTCGAGATGCTCCCGTACCCCTCCGGCGAGCCCCACATCGGCCACCTGAAGAACTACTCGGTGGGCGATGCCGTTGCCCACTTCTACCGCCGCACCGGCCATCGGGTGCTGCACCCGATGGGCTACGACGCCTTCGGCCTCAACGCCGAGAACCACGCCATCAAGACGGGACAGCACCCTCGCGAGTCGACCGAGACGTCGATCGACGAGTTTCGGCGCCAGCTCCGCGACTGGGGGCTCTCGATCGACTGGACGCGCGAGTTCGGCACCCACGAGCCGAGCTACTACCACTGGACCCAGTGGATCTTCCTGCGCCTCTACGAGCAGGGGCTGGCCTACCGCAAGGAGGCGGCGGTCAAGTGGTGTCCCAAGGACCAGACCGTGCTCGCCAACGAGCAGGTGATCGACGGCCGCTGCGAGCGTTGCGGCACGCTCGTGGAGGTCCGCCAGCTGGAGCAGTGGTTCTTCAAGATCACCGAGTACGCGGACCGGCTGCTTGAGGACATGCGCCACATCGACTGGCCGCACCACGTCCTGACCATGCAGCAGCACTGGATCGGCCGCTCCGAGGGCGCCGAGGTCATCTTCCGCAGCGAGGAGCTCGGTGTCGACTATCCGGTCTTCACCACCCGTCCGGACACGCTCTTCGGGGCCACCTTCTTCGTGATGGCGCCCGAGCATCCCGACGTCTTCCGCATGAGCGACGCGCCCGAGGTGCACGAGTACGTCAACAGGGCGCTCAACGAGCCGGTCGAGGAGCGCGGCGCCGAGCACAAGGAGAAGACCGGGGTGCCGCTCGGCAAGACGGTCACCAACCCTGTCAACGGCGAGCAGATCCCTGTGTTCGTCGCCGACTACGTGCTGATGGAGTACGGCACCGGGGCGATCATGGCCGTGCCGGCGCACGACCAGCGCGACTACGAGTTCGCGAAGGCGTTCGACCTACCCATAACCCCTGTGGTGGAGCCGGCCGACGGCGAGGCGCCGGAGGACGAGGCCTTCGTCGGCCACACGGAGAACGAGCGGCTGGTCAACTCCGACGGGTTCGACGGCATGCCGGCGCCGGAGGCGAAGCGGGCGATCACGGACTGGCTGCAGGAGCTCGGGCTGGGCAAGGCGGCGGTGAACTACCGGCTGCGCGACTGGCTGCTCTCACGCCAGCGCTACTGGGGCTGCCCGATCCCGATCGTCTACTGCGAGGCGTGCGGCATCGTGCCGGTACCCGACGACCGGCTCCCCGTCGAGCTGCCCGACATCGAGGACTACGCGCCCAAGGGGCGCTCGCCCCTGGCCACGGCGGAGGACTGGCTCCACACCGACTGCCCGAGCTGCGGCGGCCCGGTCCATCGCGAGACGGACACGATGGACACCTTCGTCGACTCCGCCTGGTACTTCCTGCGCTACTGCGACGCCCGCAACGGCGAGGCGGCCTGGGACCGCGAGGTGCTGCGGCGCTGGATGCCGGTCGACCAGTACATCGGCGGCGTCGAGCACGCGATCCTGCACCTGATGTACGCCAGGTTCTTCGTCAAGGCCCTGGCGGACATGGACCTCCTCGACGTACGGGAGCCCTTCGAGCGGCTGTTCACGCAGGGGATGGTGACCCGCGGCGGGGCGAAGATGTCCAAGACCAAGGGCAACGTGGTCAGCCCAAGCGAGTACGTGGAGCGCTACGGCGCGGACACGCTCCGCTGCTACATCCTCTATGTCGGCCATCCGGCGGAGGGCGGTGACTGGTCGGACGAGGGGATCGACGGTCTGTTCCGCTTCCTCTCACGCCTATGGCGTGTCGCCCACGAGGCTCCCGAGGGGCCCGATGAGCCCCAGGGCGAGCCGAGCACGCTGCTCCGCAAGACCCATTGGGCGATCGACAAGGTCACCCGCGACCTGGGCGATCGCTTCGCCACCCACACGGCGATCGCGGCAGTGATCGAGCTGGTCAACGAGATCCGCAGGGAGCGAGAGTCGGCCGATGCCTCGCACGTGCGGTTCGCGATTGCCACGGCGGCCTCCCTCGTGTTTCCCTTCGCGCCGCATCTGGGCTCGGAGGTCTACGAGCAGATGACCGGCAGGCGCGTATGGGAGGAGCCCTGGCCGGAGCCCGACCGGGAGCTGCTCGTGTCGGAGACGATTGCGCTGGTGGTCCAGCTCAACGGGAAGCTGATCGATCGCCTCCAGGCGCCCGCGGACGCCTCCGAGGAAGAGCAGGAGCGGATCGCCCGCGAGTCCGAGAAGCTGGTCGCCCGACTCGACGGCAAGGAGATCGTCAAGACGGTCGTCGTGCCGGGCAAGCTCGTGAACTTCGTCGTTCGTTAGAGCGTCGATCCCGCGGGAGCAAGCATGTCGCGGGCTCGGCCGAAGGGCCGACGGCCGGCTAGAGCTTGTCGAGCACCTCGCGGGCGGCCCGCGCGGCGCCGTCCATGAGGCCTTCCCAGAAGCGGGCGTGTGCTCGTTGCCGGCGGCCGCGACGTAGAAGAGAGGGCGAACAGGAGCACCAGCACCGAAGGCGCGCTCGCACCAGCTCCCGCGCCGCGGTGGCCAGCGAGCCCTGCGCCCACCACCGCCACGTCGACATGGCGAGTGCGCCTGCGGTGCGCCTCAGCCCCCGGTGCCGTGGCCATTCCCGCGCCGACCGTCCCGGCGGTGGCCGTGCCGATCAGGCGCCTTCTCGTTATTCCTTCCGTGGACATCCGCGAGCGTCGCTGACCCTAATACAGTCCGCTTTATGACCAGCTACGTCGCCGTCGTCGGCCCCGGCGAGGCGGAGCCCGACGAGATCGCCGCGGCGGAGCAGGTGGGCGCGGAGCTCGCCCGGCGCGAAGCGGTGGTCGTCTGCGGCGGGCTCGGCGGGGTGATGGAGGCCGCCTGCCGGGGCGCCAAGGAGGCTGGAGGGACGACCGTCGGGATCCTTCCCGGTGTGGACCGCGGCGCCGCCAATCGGTTCGTCGACGTGGCCCTTCCAACCGGCCTCGGCGAGGCCCGCAACGCGCTGGTCGTCCGTGCCGCGGACGTCCTGATCGCGGTCGGCGGCGCCTACGGCACCCTGTCCGAGATCGCGCTCGCCCTGAAGGGAGGCAAGCGGGTGATCGGCCTCCGAAGCTGGGAGATCGACGGGGTGGAGGCGGCCGAGAACGCGCATCGCGCCGTGGTCAGCGCCCTTCCGTAGACTCGCTCCGCCCTGGCGAACCAGCGCGAGACGCCCTACCTCGACGCCCTGCGGGCCTACGCCGAGCGCGCTCCCGGGCGCTTTCACGTCCCCGGCCACAAGGGCGGTCCCGGCGCGGACCCAGGCCTCGCGGAGGCGGTGGGCCCGCCGGCCCTCGAGCTCGACATCCCGGCTCTCGTGGAGGGCATCGACGTCGGGCCGGAGCCCACGCCGTTCCAGCGCGCCCAGGCCCTGGCCGCCGAGGCTTGGGGCGCCCGCCGGAGCTGGTTCCTGATCAACGGCGCCTCGCAGGGCAACCACGTGGCGCTGCTGGCGCTGGCCCATTCCGACTCGGAGATCGTCGTGCAGCGCAATGCGCACTCGAGTACCGTCGACGCCCTGGTGCTGTCGGGGCTTCGCCCGCGCTTCGTCGCGCCGGAGCTCGATCCCGAGCTGCAGATCGCCCACTGCCTGACCCCCGCCGCCCTGGACGCGGCGCTCGTCGAGGCACCAGAGGCCGCCGGGGCGACCGTCGTCTCGCCCACCTACTTCGGGGCAGTCGCCGACGTGGCCGGCCTGGCCGAGGTGGCCCACGCCCGAGCCGTTCCGCTGGTGGTCGACGAGGCCTGGGGCGCGCATCTGGCCTTCCACGATGCCCTGCCCGAGCACGCTCTCGCCCTGGGAGCGGATCTTGTGATTTCGAGCGTCCACAAGGTCGTCGGCAGCCTGACCCAGTCGGCGATCGTCCACCTTGGCCAGGGCGGGCGGATCGACGAAGAGGTGGTGGACCGCTGCGTCACGCTCGTCGAGTCGACCAGCCCGAGCGCGCTGCTCAGCGGCTCCCTCGACGCCGCGCGGCGGCAGGTGGCAGTCGACGGGCAGGTGCTCCTCGGGGAGACGATCGCCGCGATCGCCGAGGCCCGGGAAGCGGTCCGTGCGATTCCCGGTCTCGACGTGCTCGACGAGCGGCTCGCCGGAGCGCCCGGCGTCCATGGCTACGATCCGCTGCGGCTCGCGATCGACGTGCGCGGCACCGGCCACAGCGGCTACGACCTGGCGCGCCGCGTGCGCGATCTCGACGACGTCAACCTCGAGCTTGCGGGAGAAAACGTGATGGTGGCGGTCTTCGGCATGGGCGAGGAGGGGGCCGACCGCCTGCTGGCCGCGCTCCGCGACGCGGTCGAAGGGCTGCCGGCGGCGGAGCCTACGGGCGTCAGCTTCGCTCCCCCGCCGCCCTGGGGCGAGGTGGCGATGACCCCGCGCGAAGCGTTCTTCGGGCCGCAGGAAGTGGTGCCTGCCGACGAGGCCGCCGGACGCGTGGCGGCCGAGTCGCTCGCCGCCTACCCGCCAGGCATCCCCAACGTGCTCCCGGGCGAGCGCCTCACGGCCGAGACGATCGACTACATCCGGCGCACCCTGGATCTCGGCGGCAGCCTGCGGGGGGCGAGCGATCGCCGCCTGCGTACGGTGAGGGTCACGGCAGCTCGCTCCCGATGACCCGCGCCGCCAGCCGGCCGAAGGCGTGGATGGCGCTCTCGAGGTCGGCCTCCGGAGTGTCCTCCCCCGGCGTGTGGCTGAGGCCGCTGCTGGAGGGGGTGAAGAGCATCGCCGTGGGTACGTGCCGGGCCATCTCGGCGGCGTCGTGCAGGGCGCCGCTCGCCATCACGTGCGCCTGGCCCGATGCGGCGACGAGCCGCTCGTCGAAGGGGATCGGCTCGATGTTCCAGACGCGGGTCTCGGAGACTCGGCAGCCGCGGTCGGCGGCGGCGCCCTGCGCGGCCCCGCGCGTCTCGTCGAGCATCGCCGCGAGGCGGCCGGCCTCGGCGTGCCGGAGATCGACCAGCAGCTCGGCGTGGCCGGCCACAGCGGTGGGAATGCCGGGCTCCAGGCGGAGGGCGCCGGCAGTTCCGACGCCGTCGTGGTCGCGGGCGATCCGGTCGACCGCCAGGGCGGTGCGCGCGGCGGCGAGCCCGGCGTCGCGGCGCAGCCCCATGGGGGTCGTGCCGGCGTGCGAGGCCTGCCCCTGGAAGGCGAAGCTGTGGCGCTCGACCCCGAACGTCCCGCTCACGGCGGCCACTGAGATCCCTTCGCGCTCGAGCACCGGGCCCTGCTCGATGTGCAGCTCGAGGTATGCCCTCAGGGGGGCACGGCGGGCCTGCGCCTCCAGCACCCGATCCAGCTCCACGCCGTGCTCCGCGAGCACCGCGGGTAGGGCGCGTCCCTCCGAGTCGCGGAGGCCGCGAGCCTGCTCGACGTCGAGTGTTCCGGCCACCGCCGAGCTTCCGAACAGGCTGCGCCCGAAGCGGGCGCCCTCCTCGTCCGCCCAGTCGACAAGCATCGGGCTGCGCGCCGGCGTCGTCCCCTGGCACGCCCGCAGCACTTCGAGAGCGGCCATCACGCCTAGCGCGCCGTCCAACCAGCCGCCGGCCGGCACC
>Ga0126313_10001031_pt1 | contig 14261 bp, 14 predicted proteins | sample Plot105A_FD_89954 | JGI IMG/M metagenome (GOLD analysis project Ga0126313, IMG submission 89954) | Serpentine soil microbial communities from UC McLaughlin Reserve, CA, USA - Plot105A | ecosystem: Environmental > Terrestrial > Soil > Grasslands | place: USA: UC McLaughlin Reserve, Lake County...
GCGGGCGCGTGCCTGGTAGTCGGGACCGTGCTTGCGCGGGTCGGCATATTCGCGCGGGTTGATCGTCCAGTACGTCCCGGACGACGGGCCGTACCACGCGCCGCCGTCCCACTCCGGGTCGAGCGGCGCTTCCTTCGCCTCGTCGTACGTCGTGGAGCCGGGCGTCGCCGTCCTCGGGTCGCGACGGCTGTGGTGCTCGCGGTGGGTGCGATCGCGCCTCGGCCGCGCCGTGGGACCCGGCTCGCCATTCGAGCCCGTCGTCCCCGAGCCCGTCGTCCCCGAGCCCGTCGCGCCCGGACGCGGCCCGCCGGCGGTCTTCTGGCTCGGCGCACTCGGTCCCCCGCTGGCGGTCGATCCGGCCGTTCCGCCGGTGCCCGAACGCCTCGCCCGCCACGCGTCACGCGACGCGCGCGCCCGCGCCGCATCCGCTCGCGACGGGTCCTGTCGTCGGGTGCGGGCGCCGGGCTGCGCCGGGATGCGGAGCCGGCCCTCGCCGTCCACCAGCTTCTCGTACGCCGCCTGGATCGCGAGGAACCGGGGCAGTGCTCGCTCCCCTGCCGCGTCGGGGTGGTACTGCTTCACGAGCCGCCGGTACGCCGACTTGATCTCGTTCAGGGTTGCGCCGGGCGCGACCCCCAGCGTCCGATGCGGATCGCCGTGGAATGTCATCGAGACGCTCGAAGTTCCGTCGTCGGTCAGCCAACGCTCAACGCGTCAGCTCTCCAACCGGCGCGAGCTCGAATTCGGGGATCGCCTCCGCCGCCAGCCGGCCGTGTGAATCGAGGCTCGGAACGCGGTGGTACCGGGCGAGGGACCGAAGCGCCTGGCCCTCGAGCGCGCCGACCTGGCGCAGGGCTTCCACCGCCGTCGAGTACGTGGCCCGGTCGTTGCCATCGCCGTCCTCGAGCTTCACCGCGATGCCGGTCGCCGGCGAGCCGTCGCCTCGCGCACCCGGGAGGATGCCGACCCCTCGCAGACCTTCCATGCCACTCTTGCTCACGATCGTGCCGTCAGAGGCCTTCATCAGCGACGTGTCGAGCCGCTCGCGGGAGCCCGCGACCATCTCCGGGTGCGCGAGCATCGCGTCGCGGATGACGACCAGATCCGCCGCGAACGCCGCCCTCGGATCGGCGGCGCGCAGCGCGGCCGGATCGGCCAGGACCGCGTACGCCTCGGCGACCTGTCGGAGGCGGAAGCCATACGTCAGAATCCCGCAGCCGTCGAGGCCGGTCACGAGCTTGTCGGATCGAACGCCGAAGATCGCCGCAACGGCGTCGGCGTACGCGCGCTGCGCGGGGTGCTCGGGCTCCCAATAGCCGTCCATCGGCCACCCGCCGAGCTTCGCCAGCAGGATGAACACCGTGTGCTGGCCCGAGCACATGTGGCGGACGACGCCGGGCCGCTCGCCGTCGCGCGCGAGCCGCGCCGCGGTCAACGCATCGAGCGGCGCGGCGACGCCGGGCTGCAGGACCGACGTCGAGATCTGGAGACGCCGGTACATCGCCTGAAGGGTGCGGACATGGAGATCCTCGCCCGAATGGCTCGACGCCATCAGCGCGAGCTCCTCGCTCGTCAGGTCGAGCTCGTTCGTTCCCTTCGCGCGCAGGAGCGCGAGCAGCCCGAACGGCTTGACGGCGCTGCGAAGGTTCACGACCCGGTCCGGGTCGCCGATCACGTGGAGCATCCGCCCGGACGCATCCACCTCGACCACGTCGCCGCGATGGACCGCCTCCACGACGCCATTCCGGATCTGCCTGACGAGGATCGGCGGGGCCGCTGGTCGTGCCGTGCGCGCGCTGGAGGTTCGGCTCGTCGAGCCGCGCCCGGCACCGGTTCCGCGTGTGACGGCCATCGCCTCCGAGGATAGCCGGGCACGCTAGCATTCGCGCGTGGCGACCAGTCCGAACCTGCACGTCTCGCAGCACCCCGCGGTGCGCCACAAGCTCGGGATCCTGCGCGCGGAACGGACCGAGCCGAAGAAGTTCCGCGAGGTCGTCCGCGAGCTGTCGTGGCTGCTCGGCTACGAGGCACTCGGCGACGCACGGATGCGGCCGCTCGACGTCAAGACGCCACTCGAGACGATGGCCGGGGAGGAGCTCGCGGACCGCATCGGGCTGATCCCGATCCTGCGGGCCGGCCTGGGCATGGTCGACGCGATGCTGGAGCTGATGCCGACCGCGGAAGTGTGGCACCTGGGCCTGTTCCGCGACGAGCGGACGCTCCGGCCGGTCGAGTACTACAACAAGCTGCCCGACAGCGCGACGGTCGACCTGTGCCTGATCCTCGACCCGATGCTCGCCACCGGCGGATCGGCCTCTGCCGCGATCGAGGTCCTCAAGCGCTGGGGCGCCGTGCGGATCAAGCTCGTCAACCTCATCGCCGCGCCCGAAGGCGTGGAGGCGGTCACCACGGCCCACCCGGACGTCGAGATCTACTGTGCGGCGCTCGACCGCCAGCTGAACGGGAAGGGCTACATCCAGCCGGGCCTCGGAGACGCCGGCGACCGCCAGTTCGGGACGGGCCACGCCGAGTAGGAGCATTCCCGCGCCCGCCACCGTCGTCGTGGTCGCGCTCGCCGCGTACGTGGCGACGCTGATGCCGGGCCAGGCGTTCGACGACTGGGGCGAGATGCAGACCGTGCCCCATGTCCTGGGCGTCGCGCATCCGACGGGCTACCCCACCTACATCCTGGCCGCCTGGCTGTTCGAGCACCTGCCGGTGGGGTCGGTCGCGTGGCGCGCGAACCTCTTCTCCGCGGTCTGCGTCGCGGTTGCCCTGGGCGCCGAGACGGCGATCGGCCAGCGGCTCTCGGTTCGGCCGTCGCTCGCCGCGCTCGCCGCGCTCGCGACGGGCGCGGTCGCGACGGTGTGGGCGTCAGCGGTCGTGGCCGAGGTCAACCCATTGCATCTCGCCCTCATGGCTCTCCTCGTCCATCGGTCGCTCGTGTGGGTGGATGAGCGTCGACGGCGCGACCTCGCGCTCGGCGGGCTGCTGGTCGGTCTCGGGCTGGGCAATCACCTGCTCACGCTGTTCGTCGCGCCGTTCTTCGTGGGGTATGCGCTGTGGGCCGGCCGGCAAACGCTGCGCTCGCACATCGGCTGGCTGGCATGGGGTGTCGCCGCGACGGTGGCCGGAGCCGCCGTGTATCTCTACATCCCCGTCGCGGCGATGCTCGAGCCGCCGCTCTCCTACAACCATCCCGTGACCAGCGACGCGCTGTGGTTCCTCGTCACCGGCCAGCAGTTCCGCACCCAGTACTCGGGCCTGCTCACGCCGTCGAGCATGGGCGTCCTGCTCGGGTCGCTGGGCGACCTCGGAACCATCGCCGTATCCCGGGCGACCGTGGCGTTCCCCGTGCTCGGGCTCGCGGGCCTCGCCGTCCTCGTCGTCCGGCGGCCTGCGTTCGGCGCGGCCTGCTGGGGATCGCTCATCGTCGGGATCGACGTCTGGTCGAACTACGAGCGGCTCGAGCACTACCTGCTCGTCCCATGGCTCCTGCTCGGGATAGGCGTGGCCGTGGCGCTGGAGGCGTTGGCCACAGGCCTCGCACGCCTGGGCGCGTCGCCAGCGCAGCGGACCGGCGCACGACCGCGCATGGGCCGCGTGGCGTCGGCGATCCCAGCCGCGGTCGGGGTGCTGCTCGTGGTTGCACTCGTCGCGGCCAACCTCCAGGGCGCCGACCGAAGCCGGGACCGCACTGCGTCAACGTACGTGGATGCCGTGCTCGGCGCCCTCTCGCCCGACGCCGCGATCCTCTCCTTCTGGGGTAGCTCAACGCCGCTGTGGCACGCACAGTTCGTGGACGGGCGGCGCGCCGACGTGCTCGTGGTCGACGACACGAACATCGTCTACCAGGGGTGGGCCACCCGCGAGCGGCGGATCGCGGACTTGATCTGCGCGCGCCCTGTCTACATCCTGCGGCCGGAGGAGAGCCAGCTCGAGCCGACCCGGCAGGTCTACCGCCTCGTCAAGGTGACGGAGCTCCTCGTCGGGCGTGGCGCGCCGAGTGCGAACTGGAGCGTGCCCCTCTACCGCGTGGAGCCGCTGCCCGGCGAATGCGGCGCGTCGACGGCATCGACCGCCATCGGCTGACCGGCCGTCGGGTGGAATCGGACCGTGTTTGATCCTGATTCGACAATCGCGTCTTGCCGATGTCGAAATCCCCGAGCGCCGTTCGAGGACCTTGTACGAGCCGGCCGTGACCGGCCGACAGCATGGAGGTTCACGAATGAGCACCACGGTTTCCATCCAGCCCTTGACGGCGCCGGACCCCGCGCATGGAGCGACGATCGACGCCTGCACGCCACAAGAGCGGATCACGCGCTCATTGCTCGGCTATGGCGTGATCGCCGGCCCGATCTATGTGGCGGTCAGCCTCGCCCAGGCGCTCCTGCGGGAGGGCTTCGATCTCACGCGCCACGAATGGAGCCTGCTCGCCAACGGCCCCTGGGGTTGGATCCAGGTCGCCAACCTCGTCCTCACCGGCCTCATGGTCGTCGCCGCTGCGGTTGGCTACAGGCGGCGGATGACGAGTGGACCCGGACGCCGTTGGACCCCGCGCCTGCTCGCGGTGTACGGGGCCAGCCTCGTGGCAGCCGGCATCTTCACCGCAGACCCGATGCTGGGGTTTCCGGCCGGCACGCCTGATGGACCGCCTGCGTCCATCAGCATCCACGGCATCCTCCACATCGTCGCCGGCGGCGTCGGCTTCATGGCATTGATCGTCGCGACCTTCGTGCTCGCGCGGCGGTTCGGGCATGAGGGCCGGCGCATGTACGCCGCGTTCAGCATCGCAACGGGCGCCGTGTTCCTGGCCGCGTTCGCCGGCATCGCATCCGGGTCGTCGACGCCCGCCACGAACCTCGCATTCACGGCGGCGGTCATCCTGATGTGGGTCTGGGTCAGCGCGACCAGCCTTCGCCTTTACCGCCAGCAGTCCTGAGCGGCACGCTCGATAGAATCCATGTTCGGAAAGGAGTCGAAGACATGCGCTACCTCGTCCTGCTGAAGGCGGCCTCGGTGCCCAACACCCCGCCTCCGCCGGAGCTCATGGCCGCGATCATTGCGCTCGGTGAGGACGCGAAGAACGCGGGCGTCCTGCTCGACACGCAGGGCCTGCAGCCAAGTGCCGCCGGGAGCCGGGTCACACTCTCACGCGGGACGCTCACCTCGGCCGACGGACCCTTCACCGAGTCCAAGGAGCTGATCAGCTACGCGCTGTACGACGTTCGCTCCAGGGAGGATGCCGTGGAGTGGACCAATCGGTTCATGAAGCTCCATCGTGACCTGTGGCCGGGCTGGGAAGGCGAGGCGGACGTCCTCAAGGTCTTCGGACCCGAGGATTTCGGGTCGGCGGCCGGCGGCCCGGGGGACACCGCGTAGGGTCGTGACAGGCCAAGCAGCAGTCGAGGCGGTCTGGCGGATCGAGTCAGGCCGCCTCGTCGCGACGCTCGCTCGGATCACCCGGGACCTTGCCACGGCCGAGGATCTGGCCCAGGACGCGTTCGAGGTGGCCCTGAGGCAGTGGCCGCGCGACGGGATCCCGGACAATCCCGGCGCTTGGCTCACGGTCACAGCGAAGCATCTCGCGGTCGACCGGCATCGGCGCGCGGTCACGCTCGATCGCAAGCTCGCCGGTATTGCGAGCGAAGCGGCAAGCCGTCCTTCGGAGGTGGATCCGATGGCCGACGTCGACGCCGACATCGACGTGCCGGTGCAGGACGACATGCTCCGGCTGATCTTCACGGCATGCCATCCGGTGCTGACGCCGGAGTCGCAGGTCGCGCTCATCCTCCGGACGCTTGGTGGCCTCCAGACGCGCGAGATCGCCCGCGCGTTTCTGGTGCCGGAGGCGACGATCGGCCAGCGGATCTCACGTGCCAAGAAGACGCTCTCGGATCACCAGGTCCGGTTCGAGCTTCCCGATGCGACGGAGCTCTCGGCCCGCCTCACGGCGGTCCTCGGTGTCGTGTATCTCATCTTCAACGAGGGCTACAGCGCGAGCACCGGCGACGAGTGGACGAGGCCCGCGCTATGCAACGATGCGCTGCGGCTCGGACGCGTCCTGGCGGGCCTGCGGCCTGACGAGCCCGAGGTCCACGGGCTCGTTGCCCTGATGGAGCTGCAAGCCTCACGGATCCCCGCACGGACCACCGATGCCGGCGAGCCGGTCCTGCTCGCCGATCAGGATCGTCGGCGGTGGGATCGGCTGCTCATCCGACGCGGGCTCGAGGCTCTTCAGCGGGCCGAGGACCTCGGGGGCGGGGTGTACACGCTCCAGGCCGCGATCGCTGCCTGCCACGCTCGGGCACGATCGGTGGAGGACACCGACTGGGGGCGGATCGTCGCCCTCTACACGGTCCTCGGGCACGTGGCTCCCTCGGCGGTCGTGTCCCTGAATCGGGCGGTGGCGGTCGGGATGGCCGAGGGTCCGGGTCGCGGACTGGAGCTGGCCGACCGGCTCGCCGACGACCCGAGCCTGGCGAGCTACCCACAGCTTCCCGCGGTGCGCGGGACGTTCCTCGAGCGCCTTGGCCGCGCAGACGAGGCGCGACGCGAGTTCGAGCGTGCCGCGGGCCTCACCCAGAACCGGAGCGAGCGCCGGCTCTACCTGGCGCGTGCGGCATCGCTCCACGGGTAGAGCGCTCACGGAGGCGGCTCGCACCCGATGCCTGCGGGGCAGGCGCTCGCCGATGCTGACCCGTTCCGCGTCCCGCGTTCCGCGTCCCGCAGTCAGCCTTCGCCCAGCTCCCGCTCGATCTCTTCCTCGTCGTGGACCCGGTCAGCCTCGTCGCCCGGTGACTCGGGCGTCGTGGCCGGCTGGGCGTCCCTGGGGGTCGCCTCACCCGACAGCTCTGCCGACCGTTCCGACACGCGCTTGAGGCGGCTGTCCATGCTCTCGGGCTGTCCCGCATGCTGCGACTCCGCTCGCCGGGCGTCCTCGTACACCCATCTCGCCCGGCGCGTCGCCTTCCGCAGCGCCTTGGTCTTGTCGGACTCGGGGTCCTCGGACACGTCGCCACGATATACCTCGACCCGGCGCGCCATTCAGCCGGCCCGCCGCGATGAAACGACCCTGAAAGCGCGCGCTCCGACTCCTCTGGGGAGGTGGCAACACCGCGCTGGCGATCGTCGTCGTCAGCACTTGTGATCCGCCCAGCCACACCTCGCAACACCCGCGGGAGACAGTGATGCAGGACGCCTCCAGGACGCCTCGAGCCGCGCACGCACGCGTTGTCGCGGCAGCGATGCTCATCGTGAGCACGCTCGCGGCATGCACCGGAGTGGGGGGCGGCTGGCTCCCACCCGACAACGTCCTGTTCAAGGCGAACGCCTCGTTCGGGTTCACGTTCAGTTGCGAGCGATCGTCGAAGTCCACCCAGAGCACCAACCCCAAGCCGGGCCAGCTCAGGATCGAGCTCGCCTACAACGAGCAGGGCCTGAACCCGCTGGGCAGCGGATTCACGATCCACGGGATCGCCGACCAGATCGACCCGGTGCTCGAGTCCCAGGTCTGCGTCGGGCAGGAGGAGCAGCCTCCGGTGGTCGGGCAGCTCGTCTTCCTCGGCCGCTACCGGCTCTCGTCTACGCCCCCGGCGGGGTTCCCTGCAGCGTGCGCGAAGACGACGTGGACACGCGGCGCGAACTGCCGCTTCGAGGTGATCGTGCAGGACAACGACCGGAACCTCGCGCCCTCGGCTGGGGACAGCTTCTCGATCAAGCTCACCACGATCACCGATCCGACGGTCACCGATTTCGGATCCCTCGTGCCGCCGGTCGTGTTCTATGCACGCGCCGGATTGCTCGGGGGCGGCAACGTGACCGTGGACGGGTGACGGAAACGGACGCGGACGACGGGTGCGAGAGCCTGACCGCGATCGATCAATGAACTGGCATCGGCACCCCTTCAGCCGGCGGAGATTCCTCGGCGGGATGGTGGCGCTGTCCGTCGGAGCCGCGGCCGGCCGGTGGCCGACGGCGACATGGGCAGCGGAAGCAGATGACGAGCTCCACGGCTCCCCGCTCCGCGGGATGTACCTGACGTCGAAGGATCGGCTCGCCGAGGGCCGCTTCGGGACGATGTTCAAGAAGCTGCCCGCGTTCGCCCCACCCGATGACCTGTTGACGGGACTCGCCTCGACGATGGTCGAGGATCAGACCATTCCGGACGATCAGCACCTCAACACCAGCCCGCGGCTGTTCGCCGGCTTCACGTTCATCGGCCAGTTCATCGACCACGACATCACCTTTGACAACACGCCGCTCGAGCTCCAGCAGGCGGACCCGGACGCGCGGGTCAACTTCCGGACGCCCCGCTACGACCTGGATTCCGTCTACGGCGGCGGCCCCGGCGTCACCCCGGGGATCTACGACCCGCAGGACCCGGACAAGCTGCTCCTGGCAGTGAACGCCAACGGTGTGGAGGACCTGCCGCGTGACGCAGACGGCCATGCCCTGATCGTCGAGAAGCGCAACGACGAGAACCTGATCGTCGCGCAGCTGCACCTGGCGGTCGCGCGCTTCCACAACAGGCTGGTCGACGTCGCCCGCGCGCAGGGCATGCGTCCGGAATGGGTGTTCGAGACAGCCCGGCGGCTGGCGCGGTGGCACTACCAATGGGCGGTGATCCACGACTTTCTTCCCCGCTTCGTCGGCGACGAGCTCGTCGGCCGGACGGGAACGGTCTACAAGGAGCAGGCGGGCAAGGCTCCCGTCATCTCGCTCAGCTACTACCGACCCACCAACCGGGACGACCGGCCGTTCATGCCGATCGAGTTCGCCGTCGCCGCGTACCGATTCGGCCACAGCATCATCCGGCCGTTCTACGTGATCAACGAGAGCACCAGCGCGGGCGTCCCGATCTTCGGCGCCACGCCCGGGTTCAACCTCAACGGCGGCCGTCCGATCCCGGCGGACCTGGTCGTCGAGTGGAAGAACATCCTCCCCGTCGACCCCGCATTCCCGGCACGGAAGCCGCGGAAGCTGGACACGAAGCTGTCCCTCCCCCTCGCAAACCTCCCGGCATCGGTCGTCCCGCCACCGGACCCCACGGTCCACCTCGCCGCCCGTAACAACCTCCGTGGCAAGCGCGTCCGCCTGCCTTCGGGACAGCAGGTCGCGAAGGCCATGCGCCTCACGCCGCTGAGCAACGCGCAACTGGGCATCGGCGCCGATCCAGGCTGGGGCGGCGAGGCGCCGCTGTGGTACTACATCCTCAAGGAGGCCGAGCTCCCCCCGAACAACGCGGAACGTCTCGGTGCCGTCGGCGGAAGGATCGTCGCGGAGGTCCTCGTCGGGCTGCTCCAGCGCGACCAGACGTCGTACCTGTACCTCGATCCGGCCTGGAAGCCTGCACCACCGATCGCGACGACGACCGGCGAATTCACATTCGTCGACCTGCTCAAGTTCGGCGGCTCCGCGTAGGGGCGCGTCAGGGGGGTCCCGACCGTTGGGCCGTCTCGAGGCGGGCGGGTGAGCCGGTCCGATCGCGTTGCCTACCCGCCCGGTCCCTTCCGCGCGGTGGCCAGGATCGTGGATCTCCGTGACGGCATCGACTGGGTGAGCAGATCGCCCACCAGTCCGAGCGCAAACGTCCAGCGGTGCCGTCCCCAGGCTCGGGCGAGGTTCGGCGCCGTCTCGAGGCGCACCTCATCGAAGCCCGCCTCCTCGATGGTGCGGCGCAGCGTCGCGGGATCGTTGCACCGGCCCACGAGCGGATGTGCGTCGGCTGCCCTCGCCTTGAGCACGGGCTGGAGACGGATCCGCGCCGTCTCGGGAAGCCTGAGGTAGCCATCCACGAATGGATGCAGCCGGTTGACGGTGGTCACGACGAGCGCACCCCCGGGCCGGAGCCAGCGGTGGATGTTGGACAGTGCCGCGGGCGGGTCAGCGAAGTGCTCGAGCGTGAAGCTCGAGAGCGCGACGTCGAACACGCCGGCCGGGATGTCGACGGACGGCCTGCAGATGTCGAGCACGACGAAGTCGTCGAGCCACGGGAGGGGCGGGTCGGGCTCATGCAGGTCCACGCCGACGAGCCAGTCGATGCGCGAGCGAAACGGCCTCAGCCTCGACTTCCGGCCACAGCCCGCGTCGAGCACCGCGACCGCGCCCGGCGATCGATCCTCCGCCTCAGATACGGCCACCTCGAGTGCCGCATGAACCCGGCTTCCGATGGTCGGCTCAACCCCCAGCCGGGGCAGCAGGTCCCGTCGCTCCATATGGTCGATCCCGTGTTCGACGAGTTGGCCCCACCGTGCGCCACCTCGGTGCTCGGTGGTGACCGAGCACGTCGACGACGGCCTTGCACCGTGCATGCATTGCCGCGAGTCAGTGAGCGTGGCCGCACACCGACAGGTGCCTCAGCTCACCGCCTTCTTGACGAGCGCGGCGATCTTCTTCTCGTCCTCGGCGGTCAGCTTCGTGAGTGCCCACGACGTCGGCCACATCGAGCCTTCGTCGAGCGTCGCTGCCTCGTCGAAGCCGAACGTCGCGTACCGAGCCTTGAACTTGTCCGCTGCCTGGAAGAAGCAGACGACCTTGCCGTCCTTCGCGTAGGCCGGCATCCCGTACCAGGTCTTCGGCGACAGCTCCGGGGCGACCTCCGTGACGATCGCGTGGACCCGCTCGGCCATGATGCGGTCGGCTTCCGGCATCTCGGCGATCTTCGTCAGGACGTCCGCGTTCCCGTCAGCCGCTGCGGAGCGGGAGCCGCGGTTCTTGACGGCCTTGACTTCCTTGGCCCGCTCCTTCATCGCGGCCTTCTCTTCGGCGGTGAACGTGGCGGTGCTCGCGGACTTCTGCGCGTCGCTCATTGCGATTCCTCCTGCGTTTGCCCGTGCTGGCTGGAGCGTGCCGGTGGCCGAGATAATATGTTACTAAATAGTCACCTGTCAACTCGAGGCGATGCGGCTTGACCGCGTGAGCGCCGGCGAACATCCTGCTGCCGTGGACGAGCTGCTCGCGTTCCTGATGGCGATGATCCTGCTCGTCCCGGCGGTCATCCTCGCCATCAGGCTGCCGGAGAACCTCGCGGCGACATTCGCAATGCGACGGGACGATGCATGGCCCATCGGCATGCAGGAGCAGGATGTCCCCACGTTCCGCTGGGCCGAGCCCGGGCCACCTGATACCCGACCGACGGCGAAGGTGAAGGGAACCGTCTCCCGACGTCGCGTGGCCGGTCAGTCGGGCCGGTAGCGGAGAAGCGCGGCGGCACCCCCGGCCTGGCTCAGGCCATCGTGCTCGTCGATGACCTGGACGGCCGCGGACGTGAGGGCGGCGAGCCGCACGAGCTCGTTGCGCAGCTCCACGTCGACACCGGACCGGCGCTCGTCTCCCGGCAGCTGATCCTGCAGGTCGCGTGCATCCTGCTGGTCCTGCGACTCGGGCCCGCCCCCAGGGAGCCCGAGGAGGACGAGCGTATCGACGGCTCCCATCTCGAGGAGGCGCCGGGTACGTCCTGGGCCCGCAACGCCCAGCCCGCCGGCCTTCGCCAGACCGAGGGCCTCCTCGACGAGGGCGACGCCTTCCTGTGCTTCGAGCCGCTCGACCACCGGCGCGACGAGCTCGTCGATCTCAGCGTCCGACGCCCTCCCGGCACGGCCGATCTCGCCGACCCGTTGCCGGATGGGTTGAGGGACCGCCTCCTCCAGGCGCGCGACCACCGTCTCCTCGCCGGCGAGGACGAGGCGCCTGGCGTCCTCGCTCTCGACGACGCGCTCGATCGTGGCAGCAGTCTCGGCGACGAGCGCGTCCACCTGGTTGTCCGCACGGCGCTGGTACCGGGCTTGCGACCAGCCGCCCTTCCGCGCTCGGCCGGAGCCTTCGAGCCCCGTGCCCGGCGACTCGCTCTCCGCGATCTGGCCGTGGCGCTCCACCCAGATCCGTGCGCCGCCCGCGTCGATATGAGCGATGACGACAGTCTCGTGCTCGTCGACCAGGCGCGCGAGCTGGAACAGCTCCGCGCGCGGCCCGACGCCGACGCTCACCCGGAACGGCACGCCGGCCGTGACCACTTGCCACAGGTCGAGCCCGCTGCACGCGAAGATCGCGAGCCCCGTCGTGCCGGGGTCCAGCTCCTGCTCGGTAAATGCGACGATGCGCTCTCGATCGAGCGCGAACGAGGCATAGTCGTCGCCCCGGGGCCCGTACGCCTCTTCGATCTCATTGAGCCGGTCGCGCAGGACCGTGAACGCGGCGCGCCGCCCGGGGCTCTCACCCGTGGCCTCGGGCCGGACGTCCAGGTAGATCGAGAGGATCGGGAACTCGAGCGACTCGACCTCGGCAAGTCGCCGCATCGTCTCGCGCAGCTCGTCGGAGGTGGGCGTGAGGTTCGTCGATTCGGTCATGCGAGCGAGTGTCGAGCGCCGTCGTGGGGCGTGCCGGTCAGGCCGCGCCGCCTCCGTTGCAGTGCCATGCCACCCGTCGCGTGAGCCGCGGGGCGCCGGGAGCAGACCGGACGGCTCCCGGAATTCGCGGCCCTGGTGCACCGTCAGTCCTCTGGGCCCTCGTAGCGACCCATCTGCTTCCTGGTGAACGCATGTCGGCTCGCCCGGTCGCGGCCGAGCGAGTTCGGGCCGATGACGGCAACGGCTGCGAGCATGAGCGCGAGTCCCAGACCAGCGGCCAGGTCACGCCGACTCGTCCCGCCGTCCTCGCGCCGTAGCGCGCGGATGTACGCGACGCCGATCGGGACGTGGAGCATGGCCGCCGTGAGGAAGCCGGGGCTGTACCGATCGCCGGCTCGGACCGGGAACAGGATGCCGTGCGCCACAGCCTGGCTCATGCCGAACAGGACCGGGCCGAGGCCAAGGGCTTTGGGCCTGGGGAAGGCGATGGGCGCGATGTAGGCCGGATAGGCGATCACCGTGTTGATGACCATCGCGGTGTTGGCGTTGAGCGGGTAGTTGCGCGGGCTCTCGCTCCTGAACATGCCCTTGTTGAGCTGGCCCGGAAACCAGCCGGGCTCGACGTACTCCTCGAACTGGTGGACGAGCAGCGCGGCAAAGTTGAGGGCCGCGAGCTGCCGCCGCCTGCCGAGGCGATCGCCGCCGAGCGCCGTCGCGCCCACGACCGCCATTCCGAGCACGGCGCCGATCCGCGGCCATTCCTTGCGGTAGCCGTCGAGGGACAGGTCCACCATGCTGCCAACTCCTTCCCCCAAGCGACAGAGTGAGAGCGCGAGGGCGCGCTCCGAGCCTACTCGGCGAGCGCGCCGTGGGCGCGAGTCGGACGCAGGGCGACGCTATTGCGACGGGCCAGCCGCAACGACGGCGAACATCGTCAGGCGCATCGAGAACCCACCTCCTCGCGCGGCGTCGTGAATCGTCGACAGGAACCGCCGGCGATCAGCGGTCGTCAGCCGATGCGTCGCCGCGAGATCGTCCGCCAGACTCGCGATCGAGAAGCAACCACGTGGAGCGGGGGCCCTACTGGAGGCCGGAAATTGTCCCGAGCGCCGGGTAGGGCGGACCCGCCCGCAACGCGGCGACGAGCTCCCGGGCCGCCTCCCTTCCGCTCGGGAACCGGTCTTCAGGATCCAACAGCCACGCCGCGGTCATCGCGAGTACGAGGAGGCGGCATTCGTCGAGCAGCGCGCGGTCGATGCCGGCATAGCTCTCGCTGACCTCGTTCGGGACGTGCGCGAGGTCGAACTCGACGGGACCGCGACACGCAGTCTCCAGGTCAATGAACAGGGGGCCGTTCCTTGTGTTCACGACGTTCCCGGCGTGAGGCTCACCGTGCAGCAGCTGCTCGCGGGCACCTCGGCGGGAGATCATGGGAATCGCGCGACTGAGCGCGTTCCCCAGAAGGTCACGGTCAGCGTCGGCGAGCTCCGGAGTCCGGTCGCGGCTCCCGACGAGTAGCCGTGCTTCCCTGACGCGATCCGTGAAATGGGGCGTCCCGACATCGACGTGCTGCATGCCGGCGTGGAGTCGCCGGAGCGCGTCAGCGTAATCAGCTGTTGAAAGCCCCCGACTCGTCTCGGGCTCGTAGTAGGTCCAGAGCGTGATCGTGAAGCCGTCACGCTCGTAGACGCGCGGCGCCACTCGTGGATCCAGAAGTCCCACGGGACTATCCGTTGCGGCGAGCCGTGCGGCAAGGCCGACCTCGAACGCTGCGGCCTCATGGGTCGGGAGAGCCACGCGCGCAAGAACGTCAGCGGGCAGCAGGCGCAATGCGAGCCTGTTCGAGACGTGAAGGACGGTCGCCTCGTCAGCCCTCAGGCCCAATGCCGAGGCGGTCGAAGTGGCCGCAGCCAC
>Ga0126313_10001032_pt1 | contig 14257 bp, 9 predicted proteins | sample Plot105A_FD_89954 | JGI IMG/M metagenome (GOLD analysis project Ga0126313, IMG submission 89954) | Serpentine soil microbial communities from UC McLaughlin Reserve, CA, USA - Plot105A | ecosystem: Environmental > Terrestrial > Soil > Grasslands | place: USA: UC McLaughlin Reserve, Lake County...
GACCTCCTCAGGGACGCCGACACCGCCATGTACAGGGCCAAGGAAGAGGGTGGGACCTTCAGGGTGTTCGACCCGGGTATGTACATACGGGCCAAAGACCGCCTGGAGCTGGAAGGCGACCTCAGACGAACCCTGGAGGCCCCCAGGAGCAGTTCCCCGTCTTCTACCAGCCGCTCGTTTCGATTCCGGAAGGCAGGATCGTGGGGATGGAGGCGCTGCTGAGGTGGAGACATCCGGAGTACGGCCTGCTGGTCCCTTCTGGATTCATCCCCGTCGCCGAGCAGACCGGCCTGATAGTCCCGATCGGCCGGTGGGTGCTGGGCGAGGCCTGCCGCCGGGCCAGAGAGTGGCAGGAACGCTATCCCAGGGAAGCTCCGCTGACCATAGCCGTGAACCTCTCCGCCCGCCAACTGCGCTACCCCGAACTCGTGGGCGAGGTCGAGGATGCCCTGCGGCGGGCTGACCTGGACCCGGGGAGCCTCACGCTGGAGATAACAGAAAGCTTCCTGGTGGAGGACGGAGAATCGAGCTCAGGGACTATACGGCGCCTCAAGGATCTGGGAGTGCGGCTGGCCATAGACGACTTCGGGGTGGGATACTCCTCGCTGTCGTATCTGAGGTATCTGCCCGTGGATCAGCTGAAGTTGGACCGGGTGCTCCTGGAGAATCTGGATAAGGATCCCAAGAATCTGGCCATCGTAAGGGCGGCCGTAGACCTCGGACACGCACTTGATATCGAGGTGGTCGCCGAAGATGTGGAGACCCATGAGGAATTCGAGGAGCTTCGCAAGCTGGGATGCGACGTCGGACAGGGCAAGTACTGGTGGAGTCCCAGCCCCCCGAGGACGTGGAGACGCTCCTCGAATCGAACCCCGCCTCCATGCCCGACCAGCGGCCTCGCTGAGGTAAGCACTTCAGCTGGTTGGTCAGCTTGTTTTGTCTGAGGTCGCGCTGCGCAGGAGGGGTTCTTCATTGACGGCAATGGCAGGCTTGTTCAAAGTGACCTAACGCGCCAGGGCATGTGGTGTCGAGTGGCACACGGTGTCAATTCATCCGGAATTCATCGCCCTGTGGTATGTGCTAGATATGAAGAAAGGAACCCTGCCCTCGGTCGACCACGCAGAAGATCGGATGGTGGTGAGCGTCAGCTCTCGAAGGTGCCTTAGCCGTTGGAAGGAGCAGCAATGATCAGGTCTTGGGTTACGCTCGTAGGGGCGCTGGTCGCGCTGGTGGTCATCTTGGCAACCCATTTTCTTGGGGAGGCTGCCGGAGATTTCCTCGCCCCACTTATTTTCTGGCTGCCGGTCGTCGCCCTTCTCCTAGTGATCGCCGCTGCTGTCACTTCTCTTGCCCAAGACTCCTCGACGGCCGCAGGGGCTGGGCCTCCCAGGCCGCCGGAGATTACTTCGAGCGCCGAGTCATCACCACCGGTGACGCGCGTGGACCGTTCGGGTGAAGGGCGCTGGACCGAACTGGCCGAGGGGTGCGTCGACGTGATAGACGAGCTCGACCAGCACATCGTCGGCTTCGACGAGCCCCGCCAGGAGCTGGCCGAACACGTCATGTTGCGCCTCGAAGAGGTACTGGAGCGTTCGGGTGTCGAGGTAATCGTGGATGACGCGAGCTTTGATCGCGCCAGGCACAGACCTCTCTCAGGCGGGGTAGAAGTGTCCAACGGTGCTGCCATCACCGAGACCATAAGCCCAGGATTCGCCGTGGGTCAGCGGGTGCTGCGCCGGGCGCGGGTCCAGGTTGAGTAGTGAAGATGCAGCCTGCAGGCGCGACGGAGCAGATAGAAGAGGTTCGCCGAAGGGCTGTGACCCTTCTCGGAGAGCTCGACACAAAAGGCGACGAATTCAGGTTGCCAGGTCCTCCGGAGGCGCTCCGGCTGTACCAGCAGGAACTGCAAGACAATGAGTACAAGGTCCTCGTTGTGGGGGAGGCCAAAAGAGGCAAGAGCGCCTTCGTCAACGCCTTGATCGGCCAGGATATTCTGCCGACCGACGTGGACGTTGCCACGAGCCAGGTCTTCAAGATCACCGCTTCGGAGCAGGAGGCCTACCGACTGCGCTTCGAAGACGGCTCTGTACGTGAGATCTCGCGCGAAGATCTACCAGTCTACGGCGCGCAGATGATGGCGGACGCCGCGAGCGCGCCAACCCCTGACCACGTAGTGCGCTGGATCGAAGTCGACACGCCAATGAGGTTCTTACCCAGGGGAGTGAGCGTACTCGATACGCCAGGACTGGGAGCGCTGTACGCCGGCCACGCACAGATAACGCACCGTTTCGTGCCTGAGGCGGACGCGGTGATCTTCGTGCTCGAATCCGGCCAGCCGGTCGTCGACGAAGACCTTAAGTTCATGGAGGAGATCCTCGGCGTAACGCGCAACATCTTCTTTATCCAGACGAAGATAGATCTCTTCGACAAGCAGGATTGGCAAGCAATTCAGCGCCGGAATCAGGAGATCCTGGCGCAGAAGTTCGAAGACCAGCTCATCGATACCCGCATCTGGCCTGTCTCGAGCACCAACCTTCGCAAAGCCGCTTCCTGGGACGGGAAAACGGCGGAGGCGTTACTGATGGTGAGTCGGCACAGCGATTTGGAAGCCGCCCTGATGAACTTTCTGGCTCGTGTGGCAGGTTGGGGCCAGGCCGCGGAGGCGATGCTGCCGGCCGCACAGTACCACTCCATGGGCCTCAAGGTGCTCTCCGGACGCCTCGCTGGAGTCGGCGAGGATTCGGATCAGCAGCGGTCCGAGCTGCGCCAGGCGGCGGTGCGACGTAAACAGCGGTTCGACGCAGAGTGGGGCCTGAATGGGCGCGAGCTCCATGCGCTCGAGGTGGAGGTCCAGGAGAGCGTCTTCATGGGTAAGCAGAGCTTCGCCAGGTACATAGAACCAGACGGCTACATCGAACGAACCATGAGGGAAGAGATAGACAAGATTGAGACCCTCGAACAAGCCAACGCCTTCGCCAATCAGATGCCGGACGAAGTGATTGCGGCGGCGATCAAGAGGTGGACCGAGGTATGCGGAGTGGTCCAAGACAGGTGTGCCGAATTGCTGAGGCCCCTGGCCGAAGCCGCAGAGAAAGTGAGCGTACCCGTAGAACGAGACCTGCAAGCTCTCGCCGCGCCTGACGATCTGGATGAAGAATTCAAGCACGACTACTTAGAGACTTGCAGGAGCGTGATCGGCGGAGGAACTATGCTGAGCGGAGTTGCCACTTTTGCTTACATACTCCTCCCTGACACGCTGGTACTTTCGCTTGGTCCCCCGGCGGCCCTCGTCGCCGTTCCCGTTCTCCTCGTGCTCGCATACCGGGCGATCAAAGATGCTGGGCAGGAAGAGATCAAGAGCGCCCGAGACCAGTTGAACGCGACGCTCGGGAAGCTCGTCCTGGGCGTACACCGACACTTTAACGAAGTCGACCTGGCGGACGGGCGCCTATGCCTGGTAGACGAGTACTTCAAGACCCTCGAACGAACCATGAACGAGCACATCGGTGACCTGGTGCGTCAGAGATCTGGGGAAGCAAACGTCGAGATCGCCAGACTCACGGAGGCGGCCAGGCTGGACGATCAACAGCGTGAGTCCAGGAGCCGGCGATTGCGTGCTCAACTCGACGAGTGGGAGATGATCGGTAAGAAGATCAAAGACACTATGACCGGGATAAAAGCTTTGAAGGAGGCAGGGGCGGCACCCGGTCGAGCCACAGCGGGAGAAGGGTTGGGATCTTGAGCGCCAACGCCCACTATGTCGGCATAGACTTCGGCACCACCTACTCGAGCATGGCCTGGTACAACCCCGGCACCAGCCCACCCTACAGTGGCCAGGCCGAGGTGATCTTGAACTCCGACGGAGAACCCAAGACCCCTTCCACAGTGTACTTCGGCGAAGACGAGACGCTCGTGGGCAGGTTGGCCGAACGAATGCTCGAAGACGCCTCCGAGGAGCAGAACCAGCGCGAGGAAGTCTTCCAGCGAACTGTCAGGAACATCAAACGGGAGCTGATCACCCCGCCCCAGATAGCGCTCCCCGGAAGACGCTTCGTACGTCCGGTGGAGGTCGCCGCCGAGATACTGAAGAAGCTCAAGGTCGACGCGGAGGACGGCGTCTTCCACGAGGAAGTTCCCCGGGCGGTTATCACGTGCCCCGCGGAATTCAGCATCCTACAGCGGCAAGTCATCGAGCGGGCTGGTCACCTGGCCGGATTCGAAGAGGTCGTGCTCCTCGAGGAGCCGGTGGCCGGCGCGCTGGCCTACGCCCGCTCGGGCCGCAAGGTGGGAGAGCACGTCCTCGTCTACGATCTGGGAGGCGGAACCTTCGACCTCGCGGTGTTGGACAACGAGGGGGAATCTTTCCACGTGGCGCTGGAACCCAAGGGCATCGACAAGTGCGGCGGCGAAGACTTCGACCTCGTGCTTTATTACTACTGCGACGAGGTAGCTAGGGAGAAGCTCGACCGCCCCGTAAGCCTCAAGGGCACCCTGGACCTCAAGTTCTTGCGGGAGTGCCGAGAGCGAAAAGAAAACCTCTCGATTCGCGAGAAGGTCACGGTCAGCTCCCTCTTGCCCGGACCGGTCGTGTTCACGCACCAGCTGGACCGGGAGAAGTTCGACGAGCTGATAGCCGACTACGTCGAGACGACCGTGCGGTTGACCGAGGCGATGGTCAAGGAGGCTGAAGACGGCGGGCACAAGGTAGATACCGTGGTCATGATCGGCGGCTCCTCGAAGGTGTTGCTGGTGAGAAACTTGCTGAGCAAGGCCCTGCCCGTGCCGCCGCTGGCCTTCGACAAGAGAGACTTCGCCGTGGCCCTCGGCGCGGCCCACTACGCCCACCTGCTTTGGGATCCACCCTCGACGACTCGCCCCCCGCAACCCGACGCAGATGGTGACGTTGGAGATGCCGACCGGGAGATATTAGATCAGTACCGCCACAAGGTGATCGAGACGGCCGGACCGAACCTGACGTTGAACAGGTCGGAGATAGATCGCCTCGACGCCTTCGCGACGCAACTCGCTCTGAACGAAGAGCAGATAGCCGTGGTCGAACAAGAGGTGCTTGGTGAGGTGAAGGACGTCTTTCTGCTCCAGCGTTACCGCGAAGCTGTGGAGATGGTCTGGGCAGGTGGGCAGCTGAGCGGTCTGGAGGCCCAATGGCTTGGCGGGCTTGCGGACGAGCTGAGGCTGGACCGGAACCAGGTCGCTAGCACCGAGCGAGATGTCATGGGCGCAACCAGGGAGGAGGTCGTCGAACCGGACCCCGGGCCCGTTTCCCCGGACGAAACGGGTGACTTCATCCTGGACCTCACCCTGGAAGGACACTCGGGACAGGTCGACTCGGTAGCGTTCATGCCGGACGGGAAGTTCCTCGCCAGCGGCAGCGCGGATAATACGGTGATGGGCTGGGACCTTGGCACCGGCGAATCCGTCGGCACGCTTTCTGGTCCCCTGGACAGGGTAACCTCGGTGTCTATTAGCCCAACCGCGGGATTTCTCGCCGCCGGTGGTTTCGACAAGCTGATCCGCCTTTGGAAACTGCCAAAAGGTGAACCGCTCAACACCATCAATCATGCGCAGTGGGTATGGAGCGTCGCCATGAGCCCGGACGGACGAATTCTCGCCAGTGGTGGCGCCGATAACACAGTCAGACTTTGGAATCTCGAGACCGGCGAGTTACTCAGCACCCTGGATGGCCACTCTCACTGGGTCCTGTCTGTCGCCATGAGTCCCGACGGCCGGACGGTCGCCAGCGGTAGCGCCGATGGGACGGTCAGGATATGGGAACTGGAGGAACCAGGCAGGATATTGCACACGCTCGAACACTCAAGCTGGGTCTGGTCCGTGGCCATAGGTTCCGATGGAAGACACATCGCCGCTGGGTGCGGAGACGGTGCGATCAAGGTGTGGGAATCGGAAACGGGCGAAGCGTTGCATACCATCCACGGACGAATGGGCCAGGTAGCATCCGTGGCCCTGAGCCCCGACGGAGAGCTACTCTTCGGCGGCGGTGCGAACGGCCGGATCAAGGTTTGGAGCCTGAGAACCGGCGAACTGCTCGACATCCTCCCCGGACATTCAGGAGGAGTGGGAGCTATCGCCATAAGCCCCGACGGGCAACGACTCGCCAGCGGCGGATTGGACCACTCGATCAAAGTCTGGCGCAGAGAGTCTGCCCTGGAAGTGGCAAACCAACTTCCCTCAGAACCACAAGCTCCCGCCGTCAGTGATCCGTTGCCTCCCAGGCCAGTCTTCCTGCCCGGCGAACCTCGAACGGAATCGCCCGGGCCGCAAGACTTACCGGACTTGCCGCCAGATTTGCCGGACTGAAGGGGATCGCTAGTTTGAGAGAAGGTGAACCAGAGTGAAATTCGGACAGAACCGCATCACCTTCGAGGAAGCGAACAGGCGCTTCGCAGAACTCCAGCGGCAGCGCGATGACGGTGCTATCTCTGAGGAGGCGTTCGGCGCTCAGCTCGAGCAGCTCCTGGTGCTGGACGATCAGGAACGCTGGTGGGCCAAATCACGTAGCACAGGAGAGTGGAATTACTATGATGGGAATAGCTGGATTAAAGCCACGCCGCCGGGCGAACCGGCGAAGCCGTCACAGGAAAATGCTTCCATCCACAATCCTTCCATGGACGAACTTATCCGGATCTGTGCTACGCACGAAGGTCGCCGCTATTATGTGCGTGATGCGATACCGAACGAGGTGCTCGCAAGGGCCCGTTCTCGCTTCCCGATCCCGGACGAAATACATGTGGCCGCTCTAGTGGGGCTCGGACCGATGGGAATAGCGGGGTTCGGGCGGCAGGGTGGAGGTATTGCCATTTGCGAGGATGGTCTCCGCTTCCTGCGCTGGAACCCGGATCTTCCCTGGGTAGCAAGACGGGATTTTCTCGAATGGCGTGCTTTTGGCGATGTCTCCATCCACGTCGATCCTCCGCGCTGGGGGTCTTTGTACAAATTTGAGGTGGGCAAAGGTAACGAACTTCTTGGGCGAGATAAAGACATGAATCACCTTGAGTTGGCTGAACTTCTCAGGGAAATCCAGGCCCTCGTTGCCACCTCGTCTGGCGGGTAGAGGACTTGGTTTGAACGACATACAAGAACGCCTACTCTCTGTCTTGAGCCGGACGGCGGAGAGGTTGCGCCAGGCGATGTTGCCCGGTGAGCTGGCGATGCGGATAGAGGAGTTGGCCAGGCAGGTGCGTCGGCCCTGTACGGTGGCCGTGGTAGGGCCTGTCAAGGTGGGGAAGAGCACCTTCGTCAACGCTTTGCTTGCTGGAGACCACGCCAAAGTTGGCATCACCGAGACGACAGCGACCATCAACTATTTCTCGTACGTAGATCTCAGAGACTACGATCCGGAGCATCCCGTCCGGTGCTACTGGCGTGGCGGCGGGTTTACCAGCGAAAGCCCAGAGTTTTTGGACGGCCTGCAGGGAAATGATCTCGAGACCTTGAAGCGGGCAGACGGTATCGATCATCTGGAATACCTTCTGCCTGTCCCCTTCTTGAAGCAGATAACGCTGGTCGATACTCCGGGCACTGGAGCGGTGATAGAAGAACATCAGAACCGGACAGCGGAGTATATGAGGCTGAACAGCCAACTGCGCGGACGCCACGACAGCGAGACGAAGGACTTGAATGACACGGCGGACGCCATCATTTACCTCGTCGGTCCAGTGGCCAAGGTCTCCAATGAGCAGTTTCTGGAAGAGTTCGCCCAGATCGCGGGCGGATCCAGCGCACTCAACGCCATCGGCGTTATGTCCAAGATCGAGCTTCAGCCTGTGGTCATGGCACGCCGCCACGAGCTTTCCACCAGGGTCGCCAGCCAGTTGAAGGATAAACTGAATACGGTACTCCCCGTGGCAGCCGCCCTCCAGAGAGAGCTGGACCGCCTGTCTCAGGACCAGGATCGCCTTACGCACCTTATATCTACGCTGCGACGCATACCCCCCGCCAGCCTCGAAACCTTCCTGGACAGTGACGAGCTGTTCCTGGAGTTCGACCCTGATGGCAACCCGGTCAGCCCGGAGGAACGTCGGGAACTGCTCGGTGATACGCCGTGGGGAGTATTCGCCACCATGGCCCGTGTGGCCGCGGATCCCACCCTGGACCACGAAGAAGTGGTGCAGCGCCTGGAGGAGATGTGTGGCTTCGGGCCGCTGTGGCAGGTATTGCAGGAACGCTTCATCCAGCGGGGACACATACTGAGGAGCTACCGGATAGCACGCGACGCCCAGAGGACGCTCAACAGGGAACTCAGGTACACCTACCTGCCGCGATATCGGGAGGAATCCCGCAGGCAACGAGATCGTCTACAGAGATTCCTCGCCTTTATCGAGCGCGCGGGTGGAGACCCTGCGACCGCCAGCGAACTGCAGGACTTCGTGCATCAGCACCTGGACGCTGACGAGCTCGCAACAAATCTGGAGGACCTACACCATCACGTGGATCTCGAACTGAGCACGTTGCTCAATGAACTCAGGGCGTACAACGCGGATTACGAAGCTCTGCAGAAGCTCAGAGACGACGACAGCGGTTTTTCCTCGGATGAGCTGGAGGAACTGTGGCCCTTGCTTGGCCTCTACGGCGGTGAAATCGGCAAGCGGTTATCGTCAGGTAAGGCAGCAAACATCGAGTACATCAGTGGGCGGCAGCGCTATTGGCAGATCAAGAAGATGGAAGTTCCCTATGGAAGCATCCGTTACGCCGTCGCAGACCGGGCGTTCACGCGCTACGGCGTTATTCTGGATACGATGCTAGAAGAGCCTGGAGCGTCAATCGCCAACGACGTTCAGGGTGAGTGTTGATGTCGGGACTGGACGCATGGGGCACCGCAGAAGGATACTCGTGCGCTGGGCAGCACGCCTGCAGGGTAGACCGAGCCATCGGCTAGTTGCGGGCCGGTGGTCTTCAGGCTACGTCGGATATCGTACTCGCCGGAGACGATTCTCTCACCTTGCGTACCGGTTACTTTGATCTTCGTGAGTCGTCCCGAAGGAGAACGCCCGAGCTCCGTGACAGCGACTATGGCACCGATCTTCAATCCGGGAGAACCGTTCGCATCTAGCGCCCCTGACCAGCTGAGCCACGGAGAGTTAGCGTAGGCCGGTCCTTCGAACGGGCGACCCTCCGAATCTACGTCTCTTGACGCTTGGAGGTAGGGTGCGCTACCTGACGCAGTCGAGCCATCGAAAACGAACGAGCTATCTTCCGTGTAACCACCACTGGCAGAATGGAACGCAGCCGTTATGGGGTTCCCGACGTAGACGGCGCAGATCCTTGCCGTGGATGCAATGGCTTCATTGGTGACCGAGGTCTCGGAGGAGGCTCCCCCGTAGACCTGGTCGCGAGTGTTGGGGTAGACGTCAAAGCGATCATCCCTTTGCGTGGCCCAGGCGTAGGAGCGGGCGGCGATGGCCTGGCTCTTGAGGGCTTCGAGGGGCCAGGAAGCCAACATTTCATTGGCCACCACGCCCTGGAGGTAAGATTCGATCGGCAGTTGGTTGATAACGCAGACTTTCGAGTCCAAGATTTGTACGGTCAGGAACCCCCGATAGCATCGATGACCATAGCCCAACAGCCCCTCGGAGATCGGCTCGAACCGGATCGGCCCCCGGTAGCTGCCCAGGGCCCTCCCTTCAGTGAGATTCTTCAACCCGTAGAGTCCTCTGTTCGCCAGATAATGCACGGCGTATACTCCGGGGCCGAGAATTACTGTGCCGTCCGTGGCAAGGTTTCGCACGAGCGCCCTGGTCTCCGGGCGCACGGCTACATCCTGCCGGCCGTTCGGATCCTGCTGTCCTAGCAAGACCCTTATGGTCGGATCGTCTGGATACTGCTTTAGGGATACATCCTGATAGTAGGCCCGCAAGATTCGAACGTAGCCCTGTCCGGCAAGGGCTCGTCCGTAGGCTCCGAACTGAGATAGGCCGACCCCATGTCCATGGCCTGAGCCGTACACCTTGATGTCGGTCGTCCTGTCTATCGCCAGTAGGATCCTAGGGGCTTGGCGGCCTATCGAGGAAGGCGTAGATATAGTTCATGTACTTTTCCCAATCGAAATAGGGTCCGGGATCCGTGTGCCCACTCCTGCCTCCATACCGGCCCGGTTCGCGCGGGTCCGGAACCTCGTCGTGCCCGATTACGTGCCGGCGGTCTACGGGGATACCATACTTGTGGGCCAACGAAGCCGTCAACCTGGCGGAGGATCGGTACATAGCGTCCGTAAAGGAGGTGGGGTCGTCTACGTAGCCCTCGTGCTCTATACCTATGCTGGTCTGGTTGTAGCCTGGGTTGCCGGCATGGTATGCGACGTCTTTATCGCGCACCGACTGTGCTATGAAGCCGTCCGAAGACCGGACGATGTAGTGCGAAGAAACTTTGGCCGCAGGGTTCTGGAACCAGTTTATGGCGCCCGTAAAGGAGCCCTGCGTGACGTGGATGATGACCACGGTTATAGGGTTGGAACCCGGGCGGTCGGCAACGGCGTAGTTCGTGGAGCTTGCCGCATACCAGCCGGGGTTCCAGGCGTCGAATTTGTTCGAGTTCACGGTCCTGTACTTCTCCTAGACTCGCCGAGTAAGGTCCGCAACTTGCCCGGGGCGGGATGCAAGATCTCGTACCATATCCCCAACCAGGCTGCCACCGACCCGGCTAATACAAGCGGGAAGACCAGCGCATACCGGCGGCGGTAATCCGGCGAGGCCCAGACGCTGCGCGAAGTCAAGCTCAACCGCCGCGGGAGGTACTGCAGCAAGAACGTATTTAGGAACCGTCGGTTGAGGAGGGAGCTACCTTTGGCGGTGTTCCGCAATGTGATCCTCCCAAAACCCCGGCCGCGCACGAAGTGATGGCGCACCAGCCGCCACGGATTGCGGCAGGGGCTGTGGTGAGTAAGTTGGATCCCTGGGTCGCGGTAGGTGACGTAGCCGCGGCGGTAGAGAGCCGTGTTGACCGTTGTGTCTTCACCCACCCGCAGATCTTCCGGAAAGCCACCCAACTCGAGTAGAGGCTCGAGGGCATAAGAGCAATGCGCGGGCGGGTGATCGAGCACGGTGGCGGGCTTATCCGGTAGGTTCGCGGCGTGATCCAAAAAGTAGGAAGCCCAACCCGACCGGGTAGACGTCCCGTTGAGAACAACGCCTGTGACCATCGGGTAGCCGAGCCGGTGCGCCCGCAGCCGCGCGGCGAGACTGCCGGGAGGCAGCTCGACGTGCGAACCGGGAAAGCTAACATAGGTACTGCGCGCCACCCGAAGACCGGCATTACGCGCCTCGCCAGGGAGGGCGGGACGTGGCAGCTCGATCAGGGTGACTTCGGGGAACCGCTGGCGTACGACCTCGGCGGTGCGGTCTGTCCCGCTCACGACCACGATAACCTCGAACGGCTCCGGACAGCTTTGATTCACGACGGAAGCTACCGTGCGCGCGATGCGCCCCTCGTCGTTGCGCGAGATCACGATCGCGGAGAGCGCCAGATTATCGGACCTCACCGTAGTTGGCGGTTTGCCAGGCACCTCCGACACGACCGGCGGGGTGTAAAGTGCAAGGTTCGACTGGTAGCCGTTGTGAGGGTAGATGAGCTCGGTACCATGTGACATCGGAGGGTAGAGCTCGGAACCATAGATCGTCGTCCCTCCCGTCTGCGGACGGTCGATCGGGCTCGCCGCAGCGAGAACGACGTGAAGAGCTGCCGGGCGCGGCTCCCAACGGAGAGAATCATTGGAATGTTCCCGCAGAACGTTCGTATAGTCCGCCTGGAATTCATTGTAGGGGTCCGCTTGACGGTACTTTTCGAAGCGTGCGCGCCGCCGCTCCGCGGTTGCGCCGCCGAGGTGTTGAATGCGGAGCGTAGTGTTGACCCAGGCAGCGCGCGGGATATTCGTGGGCAAAGGCACGAAGTGGAGGCGCCGATCAGGGAACGACTGACCGGATCCGTATGCGAAAAGGCGATACACCCACAGGTAGTCCTGCGGCGCGTAATGCACCAGGTCTTGCTGCATACGAAAGACCCTGAACCCGTAGGCGCAACCAGGCATGGCGTCTCCCCGGAGAAAGTCACGCATCGCCGCCGCATCGCTCGGATCAATCCTCTCGTCGGCATCGATTGAGATGATCCATCCCGGATTCAACTCGGCGGCTGCCGCCAGCAAACGATTACGGTTCTCAGCGTCGTCCCAACCTTCGTAGGTCTTCCGGCGTGGGTTGGTAAGTAATATCTCCACGAGCGGACACGCCTCCAGCAGCTCGCGTGTCTCGTCGGTGCTTCCGTCATCGAGCGCGACTACAGCATCGCAGAAGCGTGCCGCGGACTCGAAGTAGCCCGGCAGGTCCGCCGCCGCGTTACGAGCCGGGAGCAAACAGACAACCGGGGTCCGTGACGCCTTGGTCGTCAAGGGTGCACATTCCCGGAAGTCGCAATTCTACTGCGCAGCCTCCTTAGGGGGTGACCGCACTTAATTCCGAGCATGACGGCAACTTGCTCCCAGGGCGCGATTCAGTATCAGGGTAAAGGGTTCAGCGTACTCTAGGGTAGTGCCTGCCAAATTCCTTTCGAGCCCGTCAAACCCCGCTGACTCTGCGTGCGACGGGAGCAGAATACCTCCCACGTCGTAGCGAGAACAGCCTGCCCGCCGCGCCACGTCCATCGCCTCCCACTGCACCAGGTATGGAGCGTACAGGTCCCCTCTTCCGCCAGCATAGGCCCCGCGCACGTAGCACGCCTCATCCCCGAAGGTCGTGATGATAGCACCGGCTACCGTTGTTCCCCTGTGGCGGGCAAGGATTAGATACGCCGGCGTATCTATTATCAGACGCTGAAAGTAAGCTCGAGGTTCGACATAGGACCCCTCTCGTGTGGAAGGATCCTGCAGCAGTTCGTAGTACTCTGCTATGCCACTCCCCACGTTCATGGCACCCCTGTAGAGCGTTACTACTTCCACTCCCTCCCGGTCGGCTCGACGTACCCTGTAGCGGGTATCCTCAGGTAGAGATCCAAATTGTTGCTCGGGGTCCTCCGGGAGGTCGACGATTACGGTGTGACCGGGCAAACGCCTCCTTGCCTGCACATATGTTCCGCTTTCGAGTATTTCACTGTTTGCTTCGATGCCCCATCTTGGCTCTATCGTGAGCGCATACGCCCCGCGCTCGCGAGCCCAACGGGCTGCGGATGCCAGAATTTCGGCCAGATCCGAGGCATCGGCGGCCATGGGACCATAGGGAGCATATGCCCTGGCCAGGCCGCCGGGCAGATCGTAGCTGAAGAGCAATTGGACTGCTCCCCTATTCTTCTTGTCCAATAGCCTCGCGGGTTTCCAGCCCTCGAATTGCTTGGCCACACCCCATCCCCAGGACTGGGTGATACTCCCGCCCAGATTTTTCACGGCGGCATCCCACACTCGGGAATCGAAAACCTCCCTGAGTTCGACCTTCTGCTCCAACTGCTCTACTTCTCTGGGCCTACCTGGTGGCGTTCTCGGGGCTTCAGGCTCGAGGTCGTCTGCAGGGCTATCGACATCGGAGTCCAGGGTCTCTGGTAGGGTTTTGCAGCGACCTAATGCCCCTGCCGCATGCAGGTTCATCATGGTCCATCTGCACTTCTCGCAGCGCCCGCAGTTGTAGGCGCTGCTCGGGTTTACCCAGCAAACGCGCAGCCATCTCATGGCGGTTTCGGAGTTCGAGATATAGGCAGACTTGTCGACCCTCGTCGCCTCGCAGCCGTCATGCTCGAATCGAGTGAGGTCTGTGCTCCACAGTGGATCGAGTAACGGGTGGGAGCCCAACGCGTAGAGTTCGGCATAAGTGGCAGAAAAAGGGATCAGGATCTCGCGAAACTGATGCTGGAAAAGGAGTCCGACACTGGCCAACGCTGAACCGTGGTAATGATCCCAGTTGACCAGTGAGTCCGAAAAGGCGCGAAGGTTCGTCTCGACCTCGATCAACTCTTTGCCCAGATCTCTCGCCACCTCGCGCGCCGCGTGAGAGGCCCGCGCCCGAAGCAGTCGATTGTCGAGTGTGATGTCGAAGCCGTGCACAAAGATCAAGTGGGTGACTCTATCCCTGTTCTTGAGAAGGGTATAGAACGAGTCCACTCCACCACTGAATAAACAAGCGATGCCCGAGGCGGGTGTGGCACTCTTACTCTTTGCTTCGGCCTCTATCGGTATGCGCTGCACCCTCGCGCCCCAGTTCCTGGTGCCCCAGAGGTGCAACACGTCTTGAAGCTTTGGTAGCGTTGC
>Ga0126313_10001035_pt1 | contig 14251 bp, 11 predicted proteins | sample Plot105A_FD_89954 | JGI IMG/M metagenome (GOLD analysis project Ga0126313, IMG submission 89954) | Serpentine soil microbial communities from UC McLaughlin Reserve, CA, USA - Plot105A | ecosystem: Environmental > Terrestrial > Soil > Grasslands | place: USA: UC McLaughlin Reserve, Lake County...
ACCGACATGACGAGGTAAATCAAGACCATCCGGCACGCTGGCGCACCGGATGGGTCGGGCTGAACATTCCGCAGACCGATTGCTCGGACCGCGGAGATGCACGCTGCTCAGTTTTCAAAGACCGCTGCGCCTGCTACGGCGGGACTCGCCGCTCTCAACGCTCGGGGGTCGCTCGAAGGCAACCCCAGAAGGACGAATGAGTATAGCGCCTGCGCAGGGGTTTGCCTAGGGGGTGGCCCTAAGGCGGCAGAATCGCCGCTTCCCGACCTGCAGCACGCGTCCGTTGAGACTACCCAAGTCGAGATCCAGGGGCTCCGCGGGCACGGCATCGCCGTCCAGCTTGACCGCTCCCTGCTGGATCAGGCGCCGTCCCTCGCTGCTGCTGAGGTCGAAGGCGGCGGCGATCAGGCGCGGCAGATGGACCATGCCGTTGCCGTCGGAGCGGTAGGCGCCAGGGTCGATCTCCGGGATGTCGTCCGGAACCCCATGCTGGACGAAGACCTGGTTGAAGCGCTCCTCTGCAGCCGCGCCGGCGCCCTCGCCGTGGAAGCGGTCGACGATCCGACGCCCCAGCTCCCGCTTGGCCTCGTTTGGCGGCGTGGCGGGCTGCTCCGTGCCGAGCAGCAGCCGGTAGTACTCGGCCATCGCCTCGTCGGGGATGCTCATCAGGCGGCCGAACATCTCCTCCGTCGCGTCGGTCACCCCGACGTAGTTGCCGAGCGACTTGCTCATCTTCCTGACGCCGTCGGTGCCGACCAGGATCGGCATGGTCATGATCGACTGCGGCTTCTGGCCGTAGGCGTTCTGGATGTCGCGGCCGAAGAGGAGGTTGAACTTCTGGTCGGTGCCGCCGAGCTCGACGTCGGCCTCGATCGCGACCGAGTCGTAGCCCTGCAGCAGCGGGTAGAGCAGCTCCAGCGCCGCGATCGGCTGACCCGCCCCCATCCGCTTCTGGAAGTCGTCGCGCTCGAGCAGCCGCGCCACCGTCGTCTGCGCCAGCAGGCCCAGCAGCGCCTCCGGCTCCATCCGCAGCCACTCGCTGTTGCGGCGCACCTCGGTTCGCTCGCGGTCGAGGATCTTGAAGGCCTGCTCTTGGTAGGTGGCCGCGTTGGCTTCGATCTCCTCCGCCGTCGGCACCGGCCTGGTGGCCGAGCGCCCGCTCGGGTCGCCGACCTGGGCGGTGAAGTCGCCGATGATCAGGACGACCTGGTGGCCGGCCCGTTGGAACTCGGCCAGCTTCTCGAGGACGACCGTGTGGCCGAGGTGGATGTCGGCGGTGGTCGGGTCGATCCCGAGCTTGACCCGCAGCGGCCGCCCCTCCCCCAGCTGCTCGGCGAGCCGGCCCTCGGGCAGCACGTCGACCGCGTTACGCGTCAAATCCGGCATCCGGGCAATGCTAGACTGCCGCCTCCGCGCAACGGGCCCCGGTCCGGGTGCAGCGGTTTCCCATTCGATGGCCTCCTCGGAACGCAAACCGCGCCTGAAGAAGCTGCGCGTCCTCTTCGTGCTGCTGGGTCTCGGCGTCCTCGCGGTGGTCTCGATGGTCTTCGGGATGATGGCCGCCGTCTCCCAGGACCTGCCGGCGATCTACGACTTCTCCCAGTACAAGGCCGCCAAGAACAGCATCGTCGTCGACTCCAGCGGCGAAGAGATCGGCACGCTGAGCAGCGACCAGAACAAGATCCTGCTCAGCTCGGGCCAGATCTCCCCCAACGTCAAGAACGCGGTGGTCTCGATCGAGGACGCCCGCTTCTACGAGCACAACGGCGTCGACTTCGAGGGCATCGGCCGCGCCCTCGTCAAAGACATCCTCAGCGCCAGCGCCGCCCAGGGCGCCTCGACGATCACCCAGCAGTTCGTCAAGAACGCGCTCGAAGCCCAGGGCGACCGCTCGCTCTTCGTCAAGTTCAAGGAGGCGGCGCTGGCCTACCGGCTGGAGCGCCACTGGAGCAAGGACAAGATCCTCACCGAGTACCTCAACACCGTCTACTTCGGCGAGGGCGCCTACGGAATAGAGGCGGCCGCCCGCACCTACTTCGGCTACGCCCACCCCGGCTGCGGGACCGAAACCGAACCCTGCGCCACCGTGCTCGAGCCCTGGGAGGCGGCGCTGCTGGCCGGAATCATCCAGTCGCCCTCGGCCTACGATCCGAAGGTCTTCCCGGAAAACGCGATCGGCCGCCGCAACGTCGTGCTCGAACGGATGGCCGAACAGGGCTACATCTCCGAAGACCAGCTGCGGGAAGGACAGGAGCACGCGCTGCCGCCCCCGGAGAGCATCGAACCGCCGAGCATCGACTCCCGCGCCCCCTACTTCACCGCCTACCTGCGCCAGCAGCTGGTCGAACGCTACGGCGCCTCGAAAGCCTTCTTCGGCGGGCTCGAAGTCAAGGCGACGCTCGACCTGCGGCTGCAGGAAGCCGCCGAAGAAGCGGTCAGCTCCTACCTCGGCTACTCGCCGGCGACCGCCTCGGTGGTGGTGATCGACAACCACAACGCCGGGATCAAGGCGATGGTCGGCGGCCCCGACTTCGACACCAGGCCCTTCAACCTGGCGACGCAGGGGCACCGCCAGCCGGGCTCCTCGATCAAGCCCTTCACCCTGATCACCGCCCTTGAAGAGGGGATCTCGCCCTACACCGTCTATCCCTCCGAACAGCGCACCTTCTACTTCGGCAAGAAGGGCAAGGAAGCGTTCGAAGTCAGCAACGACGAGGATTCCTACCTCGGCTCCTGCGACATCGTCTGCGCGACCACCTACTCGGACAACTCGATCTACGCCGCACTCGCGCTGGAAGGCCTGCAGGGCAAGACGGTCCACGACCGCACCAGCTCGATCGCCGGGACGATCCACAAGGCCGGCTACGAGGACCCGATCTCGACCAACCCGGCGATGGTCCTCGGCGGCCTGGCCGAAGGCGTGACCCCGCTCGGCTGGGCCTACGCCTACAGCACGATCGGCAACAACGGCGACCGGGTCAGCGGCAAGCTCGCCCCGCGGCCTGGCGACAGCCCCGTCTCCTTCACCCAGGTCACCAACGACGACGGCGAGACGATCAAGGGCGGCGACAACGACACCCTCCACGACCAGGTCTTCGACCAGGAAAAGGTCGAAGAAGCGAAGGGCATCCTCGAAACCGTCGTCTCCGGCGGCACCGGCACCAACGCCCAGATCGGCGCCGAAGGCCAGTGGGGCAAGACGGGGACGACCGAGAACAACGGCGACGCCTGGTTCTGCGGCGGCATCGCCGACGAAGTCACCGCCTGCGTCTGGGTCGGCTACCCGGACACGACGACGGCGATGACGACGCTCTACAACGGCGGCCCGGTCATGGGCGGAACCTTCCCGGCCCTGATCTGGGCCCGGGTGATCTCGGCCTGGCAGGACATCCAGGCCGAACACGCCGCTGAAAAGGCCGCGCGCAAGGCTGCCAAGGACGCCGGCGAAGACCCCGAAGCGGGCGAAACCGAAAGCTACGAAGCGCCGGAAAGCGAAGAAGTCGAATCGACGCCGGAACCCGAAGTGGTCGAACCGGCGCCGGAAACCGAAGTCGCGCCCGAAGGCGAAGCGGAAGCCGCGCCCGAAGAAGCCACGCCGGAAGCGACTCCCGAAGCCGCGCCCGAATCGGGCGGTGGCGGCGGCGTCACCGCCGGATAGCAGCGGCTAGGCCTCAGGCCGCGGTCGCGAGACGTAGGGGCTGCCGGCGGCGCTGAAGCGCCAGGGGCGGTCAACCGCTTTGGTGATGCCGATCCGGGGGCCGGCGACGATGGGTGGCGGACCCCCTCCAGGAGCGGTAAGCAGGAAGGGCTCCCTGCTCAGGTCCGCCTCGTTGTCGCCGAGGGTCACTCCCAGCGCCTCGGTCAGCTTGCCGGGGCCCGAGCAGAGGTCGAGGTCGGGCTTGCCGCCCCGGCGCGCCCGCATCTCCTCCAACCCGTGAATCGGCTCCAGGGCGCGGATCAGGACGGCGGCAGCCTCTCCCTCGGGTTCGGCGACGGCGTTCAGCAGGCTGTGGATCCCGTAGGAGAGGTAGACGTAGGCGCGGCCGGGTGGGCCGAAGAGGACCCGGGTGCGCTCGGTCAGGCCGACGTAAGCGTGGCAGGCGGGGTCGTCGGCCTCGTAGCTCTCGGTCTCGACGACGATGCCGCCGCGGCCTTCGTAGAGGAGCGTGCAGCCGATCAGCTCGCGGGCGACCTCGTGAACCGAGCGGTCGAAGAAATCAGCCCCCAACGGCTCTGCGAGCCGTTGGGCCCGGCTGGGGGACTTCCGGTTCAGGCCCGCTCCTCGCGGGCCCGCGCTTGGACCGCGGCGAGCGTCTCCCGCGCCTCCTCGATCTGGCGGGCCAGGGGTGCCGAGCCGGTGCCGCCGGCGATCCGCTTCGACTCCAGCCAGCTGCTGCGCCGCAGGACCTCGTAGTAGGAGTCGTCGAGGTGCTCGGAGCGCTCGCGCAGCTCCTCGGGGGTCAACTCGGAGAGGCTTTTGCCGCGCTCGACCGCGTCGCGGACAAGTCCACCGACGACGCCGTGCGCCTCGCGGAAGGGGACCCCGCGGCGGACCAGCAGGTCGGCGACCTCGGTCGCTGCGAGCATCTCGTCGCCGGACGCCTCCTCCATCCGCTCGCGGTCGAACTCGATCTCATCGAACATCCCGGCGGTCGCGTCGAGCAGGGCCTCGATCGTGTCGATCGCGTCGAACAGGGGCTCCTTGTCCTCCTGCATGTCCTTGCCGTAGGTCAGCGGCAGCGCGTGCATCACTCCGAGCAGGGTCTGGTGGGCGGCGGCGACGCGCGGGCTCTTGGCCCGCAGCAGCTCGGCGGAGTCGGGGTTCTTCTTCTGGGGCATGATCGAGGAGCCCGAGGAGAAGGACTCGTCGAGCTCGCAGAAGCCGAACTCGCTGCTCGACCAGATGACGATTTCCGAGCCGAGGCGCGAGAGGTGCATCGCGCAGGTCGAGGCGGCCGCCAGGTAGTCGAGGACGAAGTCGCGGTTGGAGGAGCCGTCGATCGAGTTGTGGCTGACGTGGGCGAAGCCGAGGTCGCCGGCGACCGCGTCGCGGTCGATCTCCCAGTTGACGCCGGCAAGGGCGCCGGAGCCGAGCGGCATCACGCTGGCGCTGTCGAGCGCGAACTGGAAGCGCAGCACGTCGCGGGCGAGCATCCAGAAGTAGGCGAGCAGGTGGTGGCCGAGGTAGACCGGCTGGGCGCGCTGCAGGTGGGTGTAGCCGGGCATCGTCCAGTCCTTGTGGGTCTCGGCCTGGGCGAGCAGGCGCTCCATCGCCGCGCCGCAGAGCTCGATCGCGCGCAGCGAGTGGGCCTGGACGACCATCGCCACGTCGGTCGCGACCTGGTCGTTGCGCGAGCGGCCGGTGTGGAGCTTGCCGGCAAGGGGGCCGATCTCCTCGCCGAGCAGCCGCTCGATCGCCATGTGGATGTCCTCGTCGGCGGGCTCGAACTCGAAGCCGTGCTCGGCCATCCGGGCGCGGACGCGGTCGAGGCCGGCCTCGATCTGGGAGAGCTCGTCCTCGCTGAGGACGCCGATCCCGCAGAGGCCGCGGGCGTGGGCCTTCGACTGGTCGATGTCGTACGGCGCCAACCAGGCGTCGAAGGCCAGCGAGCGGTTGAGGCGCCAGAAGCGCGGGTCGGGGTCTTTGCGGAAGCGTCCCATGGGCGGGCGATTATGCCGTCTGCGGCGATTGGCGGGACCTGCGTATGCGATCTGGCGAGCGCCGGACCAAGCGGGGCAAGGACGCAGGGAGGCCGAATAGCAGCGCTATTTGGCCGACTGAGGACGCCGCACCGCGCAGTGTCCGCCGCCGCCAGGCGCGTGCGCAGGTCCCGCCGAGCGCCGCCTAGCCCTGGCCGAGGGCCGCGGCGAGCTCCTGGCAGACGCGCTCCACCTGCTCCTCGCCCATCGCCGGGAAGAACGGCAGCGCCAGCGAGTCGGCGGCGGCGGCTTCGGCGACCGGGAACTGGCCCTCGCGATAGCCGAGCTGACGCAGGTGCGGGAAGAGGTGGATGCAGGGCAAGTAGGCCTTGGAGGCGACCCCGCGCTCGGCGAGGCGGGCGATGACGCCGTCGCGGTCGCCCCCTTGCGGTAGGCGCACCGTGTAGACGAACCAGCTGCGGACCTCGGGACCGCGGGCGGCGACCGGCGTCCGCAGTCCCTCGATCGAGGCGAGCCGCTCCTCGTACATCCCGGCGACGCGCGCCCGGCGCTCGAGCAGCGAGTCGAGCTTCTCGACCTGGGCGACGCCCAGCGCTGCGGCGAGGTCGGAGAGGCGGTAGTTGAAGCCGAGGCGGTCGTGGTCGAGCCAGCCCATGTCGACGGCGCGGCCCTGGTTGCGCTCGGAGCGCAGGCGGGCGGCCTCATCGGGATCGCGGGGAACGATCATCCCCCCCTCCCCCGTCGTCATCTGCTTGTTGGCGTAGAAGGCGAAGGTGGCGAGGTTGCCGCGGGCGCCGACCCTGCGGTCCTCGGAATCGACCGCGCCGAGCGCCTCGCAGGCGTCCTCGAGGATCCCGAGCCCGTGCCTGCCGGCGAGCGCCTCCAGATCCGGCATCGGCGCGGGGAAGCCGAAGATGTGGACCGGGAGCAGGCCGACGGTGCGCTCGGCGACCGCCGCCGCCGCGGCCTCCGGGTCGAGGTCGAGCGTCTCCTCCTCGACGTCGGCGAAGACCGGACGCGCGCCCTCGTAGAGCAGGCAGTTGGCCGATGCGACGAAGCTGAAGGGGCTGGTCACCACCTCGTCCCCCTCCCCCCAGCCGAGCATCCGCACCCCGAGGTGGAGCGCGGTCGTGCCGCTAGAGGTCATCACCGCGTCGTCGACCCCGAGCCAGGCGGCGAACTCGCGCTCGAAGCGCTCGCCCATGTCACCCAGTGAGAGCTGTCCGGACCGGAGAACCTCCAAGACCAACTCCTCCTCGCGGGAGCCAAGATCCGGCTTGGCGAGAGGAATCTGTTGATTGTGAGTCACTGGAAGGCGTACTCCAGCGAGTCGACCAGCGCCTCCCAGGAGGCCTCGATGATGTTCTCCGAGACGCCCGTCGTCCCCCATTCGCGCTCGTCGTCGGCGGAGTCGAGCAGGACGCGGGTGACGGCGCCGGTGCCGTGGGCTTCGTCGAGGATCCGCACCTTGTAGTTGGTCAGCTCGACGTCGGCGAGGTGCGGGTAGCGGTCGGCGATCGCACCCCGCAGCGCCTTGTCGAGCGCGTTGACCGGCCCGTTGCCCTCGGCCGCCTGGAAGTAGCGCTTGCCGTCGACCTCGACTTTGATCGTCGCCTCGGTCGTGACCTCGCCGTCGGCGTGCTTTTCGACCACGACACGGAAGCTTTCGAGCTTGAAGAGCCGCTTGTATGTGCCGGCCTCGCGCCGCAGCAGCAGCTCGAAGCTGGCTGGAGCCGCCTCGTAGTGGTAGCCGCGGTGCTCGCGCTCCTTCAGCCGCTGCACGGCCCGGGTCGCCGCCTCGTCGTCGAGCTCGATGCCGGCGTGCTCGGCCTGGCTGCGGATCGTCGCCTTGCCCGCCAGCTCGGAGGCGACGATGTCGCGCTCGTTGCCGACCTCGACCGGGTCGAGGTGCTCGAAGGTGCTGGCGTCGGCGGCGACACCGGCGGCGTGCATCCCCGCCTTGTGGGCGAAGGCGTTGCGGCCGACGTAGGGGCGGTCGGGGTCCGGAGTCAGGTTGCAGAGCTCGTCCAGGTAATGCGAGGTAGAGGTCAAGCTCGCGAGCTGCTCGGGAGCTACGACCTCGTAGCCCATCTTCAGCTGCAGCGCCGGCAGGATCGTGGCGAGGTTGGCGTTGCCGCAGCGCTCGCCGTAGCCGTTGACGCAGCCCTGCACGAGGCGCGCGCCGGCTTCGACCGCCGCCAGCGAGTTCGCCACCCCGCAGCCGGAGTCGTCGTGGGTGTGGATCCCGACCTCGATGCCCTCGCCGAGGGCCGCGACCACGGCCGCGGTAGCCGCGGCGACGTCGCTCGGCAGGCTGCCGCCGTTGGTGTCGCAGAGAGTGACGTTTTCGGCGCCGGCGCCGGCCGCTGCCGCCACGCACTCCAGCGCGTAAGCGCTGTCTTCGCGGTAGCCGTCGAAGAAGTGCTCGGCGTCGAAGATCGCCCGCTTGCCCCGCTCACGGCAGAAGGCGATCGAGTCGGCGATCATCGCCAGGTTCTCCTCGCGGCTGACGCGGATCACCTTCTCGACGTGGAGCGGCGAGCTCTTGCCGACCAGGCATACGGCGGGGGCGAACGAGGTGGTCAGCACCGCCAGCGCCTCGTCCTCGGCGGCGGCGCGGTCGCGCCGGCGGGTCATCCCGAAGGCGACGAAGATCGCGTTCTCCAGCTCGACCTCGGCGAGCCGCTCGAAGAGCTCGGCTTCCTTCGGGTTGCTGCTCGGGAATCCGGCCTCGATGAAGTGCGCGCCGAGCGCGTCCAGGGCCTGGGCGACCTTGAGCTTCTCGCCGACCGAGAGCGACATGCCACGGCCGCCCATCCCGTCGCGCAAGGTGGTGTCGTAGAGCTTCACCTGTTCCATCTGCTTACTGCCTTTCGAGTCGAAGAAGATCGGGTGGGCCGATGGCCCCGGTGCGCGGCGGTGCCGCGCCGGCCGCTAGGCGGCAGGGGTAATTCGCCCGATCGACTCCGAGTCGGAGCCCGACGCGGCAGGGGTCTCGACGAAGTCGAGCCACTCCAGGTACTCCTCGGCCTTGCCGCAGAGCGCGTCTTCGAACTTGGCCTGCACCTGACGCGTGATCTCGCCCGGTCCGCCGAGGGGGTGGTCGTCGATCTCGCGCACCGGCACCAGCTCGGCGGCGGTCCCGGTGAGGAAGACCTCCTCGGCCAGGTAGAGCTCGGCGCGGGCGATGTCGCGCTCGACCACGGTGAAGCCAAGATCGCGGGCGATCTGGATCACCGACTTGCGGTTGATCCCGTCGAGGATCGAGGCGACCTGCGGCGGGGTGACGATCTGGTCGTCGCGGACGACGAAGATGTTCTCACCCGATCCCTCGCAGACGAAGCCGCGTTCGTCGAGCAGGATCGCCTCGTCGTAGCCGGCGTTGGTCGACTCGGTCTTGGCGAGGATCGAATTGAGGTAGGAGCCCGAGGCCTTGGCGTGCGGGATCGAGCCACCGGGGCTGATCCGGCGCCAGCTCGAGACCTTGGCGCGGATGCCGCCGTTCTTGCTCTCCTCGCCGAGGTAGGCGCCCCAGGGGAAGGCGGCGATGATCACGTCGACCGGGGCGTCTTTGGCGTAAAGGCCGAGGCTGCCGTAGCCGCGATAGGCGAGCGGGCGGATGTAGGCGGAGCGAAGGTCGTTGCGGCGCAGCAGCTCGTGCGTCGCCTGGCGCAATTCCTCCGCCGAATACGGCAGCTCCAGGTAGTAGAGCTCGGCCGACTTCTCCAGCCGGTCGAGGTGGTCCTGGTGGCGGAAGATCGCCGGCCCGCGCGAGGTCTCGTAGCAGCGGATGCCCTCGAAGACGCCGGTCCCGTAGTGCAGCCCATGGCTCAGCACGTGGGTTTGCGCGTCCTCCCAGGGGACGAGCTCGCCGTTCCGCCAAATCAAATCGACCGGATCCATGTTTGGGAAGTATGCCCGATCAAAGGAAGGGCTTCAGCCAAGCGGCCGCGAATGACGCCCAGAACCCGAAACCAGAGGAGTGAGTAGATGCGCATCCCCCGTCCTCAGCTCAACTACGCCAACGTGATCGCGACGATCGCGCTGTTCGTCGCCCTTGGCGGCGCCGCGATCGCCGCCGGCCTGCCGAAGAACAGCGTCGGCACGAACCAGCTCAAGCGCGGCGCCGTCTCGGCGGCGAAACTGAAGCGCGGCGCCGTGACCAGCGGCAAGATCGCCCCAAAGGCCGTCACCGCCGGCAAGCTCGGCGCCAACGCGGTCCTGCCTGGCAACCTCGGCAACGGGATCATCACCACCAGCAAGATCTCCGACAGCGCAGTGATCGCCAGCAAGATCAAAAACGGCGCCGTCACCACCAACAAACTGAACAACGGCGCCGTGACCTCGGCCAAGCTCAACGATGAGGCGGTCAACAGCGCGAAACTCGGCAATGGCTCCGTGAGCTTCGCGAAACTGAACAAAGGCGTCGTCGGGCAGCTTCAAACGGGACAGCTCGAAAGCGGCCAGACGCAGCGCGGGGCCTTCAACCTCGGGGCCGGCGGGACCAAAACCGAAGCGGGCGACGAGGCGCAGGGCGTGGTCAGCTTCCAGTTCCCGCTGCCGAAACCCCCCTCGACGCCGGCAACGGTCCTGCAAATAGGACAGTCCAGCGCCAATTGCCCCGGCCTCGGTTCGGACAACCAGACTCCACAGGCGGCGCCAGGCCAGATCTGCGTCTACATCACCGGCTGGCACAACATCGACCCAAGCGCCAACCCCCTCACCACGCTGATCGATTCCCGGGTGGGGTTCGGGCTCTCGCTGAACGCCCGCGATGCCGGCCAAGCCTTCCAGGCCTACGGCTACTGGGCGGCGACCGCTTCGTAGCGCCAGGCCCTGCGGCGGTTCTAGAGCGCCTCTAGGACCGCCGCGGTCATCTCCCGCGTCCCGACCTCGGTCTCCGGGGCGGGGCGCTCGCTGGTCGGCGGCTGGATCACGGTGTTGGAGGCGAGGTCGGGGGTGCGGAGGCCGCGCTCGAGCACGGCGTCGACGGCGGCCTCTATGCGGGCGGCATCGTCGGCCCGCCCGAGGCCGTGGCGCAGCATCATCGCCGCCGAGAGGAAGGTGGCGAGCGGGTTGGCGCTCCCCTTGCCGGCGATGTCGGGGGCGGAGCCGTGGACCGGCTCGAAGAGCCCGGGCGCGCCCTCGGCGCCGAGGCTGGCGGAGGGCAGCATCCCGAGCGAGCCGGTCAGCATCGCCGCCTCGTCGCTGAGGATGTCGCCGAAGAGGTTCTCGGCGAGGACGACGTCGAAGTCGGCGGGGTGGGAGACGAGCTGCATCGCCGCGTTGTCGACCAGGAGGTGTTCGAGCTCGACGTCGCTGTACTCGGTGGCGACGTTGCCGACCACCTCGCGCCAGAGGCGGGAGGTCTCGAGCACGTTGGCCTTGTCGACCGAGGTGACCTTGGCCTTGCGGCCGGAGCCCTCGCTGCGGTGCCGGGCGGCGTCGAAGGCGGTGCGGGCGATGCGGTCGATCTCACGGACCGAGTACTCGCAGGTGTCGTGGGCGACGTCGCCGTCGCGGCCGGAGTCGCCGAAGTAGATGCCGCCGGTGAGCTCGCGGACGACGAGCAGATCGGTGCCGGCGATCCGCTCCTCACGCAGGGGGCTGGCGCCGACCAGGGCCGGGCTGGGCCGGACCGGGCGCAGGTTGGCGTAGAGACCCATCCCCTTGCGCAGGCCGAGCAGGCCCTGCTCGGGGCGCGGCGCGTCGGGGTCGGTGGTGTCCCACTTGGGGCCGCCGACGGCGCCGAGCAGGACGGCGTCGGCGCCCTTGCAGGCGGTGAGCACCTCGTCGGTGAGGGCGGTGCCGTGCTCGTCGATCGAGCAGCCGCCCATCAGCTGCTCGTCGTAGCTGAACTCGCCGAGGGCGTCGAGCACCTCGCGGGTGGCGGCGACGATCTCGGGGCCGATCCCATCGCCGGCGAGGACGACTATGCGCGGGGCATCGCTCATCGGCGCCGCACTCTATGCGTCATCAGGCGGCGACGGCCTCGATGTTGAGGCGCACGTAATCGAGGACGAAGGGCTCCGGGTGCCGGGCGAGAACCGCTTCGGCGAAAGGCTGGCGCTTCTCCTCGGGCAGCTGGTCGAGGATCGGCCCGAGCGTGACGGTGGAAATGAACTCCAGCGGCCGCGAGGGCTGGACCGGCTTCGGCTGCAGCCAGCAGCGGACCTTGGCGAAACCGGCGGCAGCGAGGCGCGCCTCGGTCTCCTCCGGGGTCGCGAAGTTCCAGATCGCCTTGCCCCCACCCAGGTGCTGCCCGTACTCGGGGTCGGCGGCCACCGCGGCGATCGCCAGGGTGTGGTCGGCGACGTTGCCGTGGCCGCCGCACTGGGCGACGAAGCGGCCGCCCGGCTTCAGGGCGGCGCGCAGTCGCTGGAAGAGGCGGTCGTGGTCCGGGATCCAGTGCAGAGTCGCGGTCGAGAAGACGAGGTCGACTGGCCCGGGCAGCTCCAGCTCGACCAGGTCGGCGACGAGGTACTCGGAGCGGTCGCCGAGCCGCTCCTTCGCCTTCTCGACCATCGCCTCGGAGCCGTCGACGGCGGTCACCCGGCCATCTGGGAGCCGGTCGGCGAGCTCGGCGGTGACGCGGCCCGAGCCGCAGCCGGCGTCGACGGCGACCTCGTCCCCGCGCAGGTCGAGCCGCTCCAGCACCTCCATTCCCCACTCGAACTGCGGGTCGGAGACAGCGTCGTAGGTCTCGGCGTCCCACTCGCGGGCGCCGGTGTTCATCGGCTCGGAGAACTCATCGCCCATGGGGCTCCCTTCCAGCTACAGGCTGGTCGTGACCGGCCCCAGCGAGGTCGCCGGGCCTGCCTCGAACGTGTCGATCGCGCCGTCGTTTTCCAGCGTGATGCCGATGTCGTCCAAGCCGTTCAGGAGGCGGTTCTTGACCTCGTGCTCGATCTGGAACTGGAAGACGCCGGCGGCGCAGTTGACGGTCTCGTCGTCGAGGTCGATGCGCGCCTCCCCCGCCTGGGCGACGACCTTGCAGTGCGCCTCGTCGAGGATCGCCGGCAGCAGCCCGACCTTGGTGCAGTTCGAGTAGAAGATGTCGGCGAAGGACGGGGCCAGGATCGCCTGGAAGCCGAAGTCCTCCAGCGCCCAAGGGGCATGCTCGCGGGAGGAGCCGCAGCCGAAGTTGGCCCCGGTGACGAGGATCGGGTTCGGCTCCAGATTTATCTCGCCGTCGCGGATCCAGTCGTAGAAGAGGAACTCGCCGAAGCCGGTCCGCTCGACCCGCTTGAGGAACTGCTTGGGGATGATCTGGTCGGTGTCGACGTCGCTGCGGTCCAGCACCGACACCTTGCCTTCGATCACGTCTACCGGTCTCATCTTCAGCTCCAATCCCTGATGTCGACGAAGTGGCCCTCGACCGCCGCCGCGGCGGCCATTTTGGGGCTGACCAGGTGGGTGCGCCCGCCCTTGCCCTGGCGCCCCTCGAAGTTGCGGTTCGAGGTCGAGGCGCAGCGCTCGCCCTCGTCAAGGGTGTCCGGGTTCATCCCCAGGCACATCGAGCAGCCGGCGACGCGCCAGTCGAAGCCGGCGCTCTCGAAGACCTCGTCGAGACCCTCTTCCTCAGCCGCCTTCTTCACCTGCTGGGAGCCGGGGACGACCATCGCGCTGACGCCGCTGGCGACCCTGCGGCCCTCGACGATCGCCGCGGCCTCCCGCAGATCCTCGATCCGCGAGTTGGTGCAGGAGCCGATGAAGATGCGTTCGGGCGCGATCTCGGTCATCGGCGTGCCGGCCTCCAGGCCCATGTATGCGAGGGCGCGCTCGGCCGCTTCGCGGTCGGCGGGGGCCTCCAGCCGGGCCGGGTCCGGGACGCTGTCGGTGACCTCGACGACCTGGCCGGGGTTGGTGCCCCAGGTGACCATCGGCGAGATCGCCGAGGCGTCGACCTCGATCTCGGTGTCGAAGCTGGCGTCCGGGTCGGTCGGCAGCTCGCGCCAGCGGGCCATCGCCGCGGCGAAGTCGCCGGGGGCGGCCGGGCGGTCCTTGACCCACTCGAAGGTGGTCTCGTCGGGGGCGATCATCCCGGCGCGGCCGCCGCCCTCGATCGTCATGTTGCAGATCGTCATCCGTCCCGGCATCGAGAGGGCCTCGATCGCGGGGCCGGCGTACTCGACCGCGTATCCCGTCATGCCGCCGGTGCCGAGGCGGCCGATCGTCGCCAGGATCAGGTCCTTCGGCGTGACCCCGTGGCGCAGCTCGCCGGAGTAGCTGATCCGCATCGTCTTCGGCCGTTTCTGGACCAGGCACTGGGTCGCCAGCACGTGCTCGACCTCGGAGGTGCCGATCCCGAAGGCCAGCGATCCGAAGGCGCCGTGGGTGGAGGTGTGGCTGTCGCCGCAGACGATCGTCATCCCCGGCTGGGTGACGCCCAACTCCGGGCCGATCACGTGGACGATGCCCTGGCGGTCGGAGCCCAGCGAGTAGATCGGGATCCCGAACTCCTCGCAGTTGCGCTCCAGGGTTTCGACCTGGACGCGGGAGAGCTGGTCGGCGATCAGGCGCGCGGCCATCGTCCCGTCGGTCGGGGTGTTGTGGTCGGCGGTGGCGAGGGTCTTGTCGGGGCGGCGTA
>Ga0126313_10001036_pt1 | contig 14243 bp, 11 predicted proteins | sample Plot105A_FD_89954 | JGI IMG/M metagenome (GOLD analysis project Ga0126313, IMG submission 89954) | Serpentine soil microbial communities from UC McLaughlin Reserve, CA, USA - Plot105A | ecosystem: Environmental > Terrestrial > Soil > Grasslands | place: USA: UC McLaughlin Reserve, Lake County...
CTCATGCACGGTCCCCTCTCGGTTCTCGACCAAACCAGCTTGCGTGTTCACCCCCATAGGTCGCGAGGGCCAGTATCTCACCGTGCCCGCTCCCGGGCAACGGAGTAGATGCCTGCTCTAGAGCGATGTTGCGGAAAGAGTGAACTCGAGATGAGTGAAGGTAACAGGTCTCTTATGCTGAAGCCTGATGCCTGCAGCCTTCTCCTCCTGCCAAGTGGCTCATCACTTTCCAGTACCGCCGTAGCCACGGGTAGCCGTGTGCAAGCCTGGCAAGCGCATCGCCTTATCGGATGCTTAGCATGGAGTCGGTACCAACCCGTTCTTCTCCAGAAGATGAGGTAGGTCCGGCAGCGCGGCCACGAGGGGGATCTTGCCGTGGCCGCGGTTGGCGTGTGATCCCGCCGCGTTCAGGGCCGAACTCGGGACCCCGGCGAACGCAGAGAGGGTATCGAGGCTTGTAGAGAGGCCATCGGTAGGGATCACCAGCGACCGTGCGGGCTGTAGCGCGGCCTCGATGCGAGACGTCTCGCGCGCATAGAACCCCAGCAGTTCCTCCGCGAGCGGGCGGAGCGAGAGGGCGAGATGCGCGGGGGAGGCGAACTGGCCGGGATCGAAGCTGGGAGCCATGAGCCTACCGAGCGCGAGTTGCCATTCGGGCCAGGGATGGCCCCTGAGGTACGTGCCATACCGTAACAACATGTTGAGAAAGGAGTCGGCCCAGGAGACAGCATCGCGGCGGGTGTACACGAAGCGGGCGGCGGGGTGGAGTTCGACCAGGATGTCCAGGAAGTAGTGGTTGAAGCTGGCGGAGTCCAGCTCCAGCGCGCCGGCTTCGGCGCGTTTTGCCAGCCAGCGGCGTATTTCGCTACGGTCGAGCTTTCCGGCCCTCCAGGCTATGAGACGCTCGACGGATTCGGCGAAGAGGAACTCATCGCCCCAGCGGAAGGGCTGGAAGAGGTGTGCCAGCGAGGTCGTCCCGGTTTTCGGCATGCCAATCCCGATGAGCTGGAACCGCCTGGGGGGCAGGGTAGCAGGCACTCCCTTTTCTCCCCACCAACGTCCGCGGTTGACGCCCTCGCGCCGCAACCGCAGCGAGGCGACGTCGTGTTCATCCATTGGATCTCCCCCCGATGCCACCGCAGGCCACGGCCGGCGTCCCTGTTAACGTTCTACGGGGTTTTCGTTGACGGAGTGGAGCAAGCTGCGCTCCGGTCTCGTCGGGAGACTCACCTTTCAGATGTCCTTAGCATCCCGAGGTACTTTCGGTATTAAAGCACGAGGTATGTACGTCCCAGCCGCCGGCCACCACCTCTAGCTCCTTGTCCGAGAGCTCGCCGCCCTGGCCGGCAGGCGAGTCGCTGGGAAGTACCAGGTAGATGGTGTCCGCCGTTTCCTCCACCGCCCGAACCTGGACGTCCTCGGGAAGCCGCGTCCCCAGCTCTTCCTCCAGGGTCCCCTTCGGGTTCTCGAGCAGCCTCTGACGCAAGGATTCGTCCTGAAGGCTTTTCTCGATCAGCCTCCGCTCTATCTCGGCGCGCCCTCCACCAGTTGCTTCGGTCATGGCCTTTCCCCTTTCGTTTCTACCCCGAACAGTCCCACGGGTTGGTACCTCGTTGGGCCGCGGATCAATATCTCACACCGCTCTGGCACTGGCAAGCGGCCCGCCACACCTCGGCAAACCGGTCAACGGGGTGGTGCAGAACTCGTAAGCACGTCTCTCGCCAGCCCCATAGCCCTGGCGGCAGAGGACACCGGACTGCACGGAGGCCGGCCGATCGACGGGGTGGCACCGTTTGGAGGACGAGCGAGCCCGCAGCTGGCGGCGATCCCCTTTGCTTTCCTGACGACCTTGGCGCATGAGCTGGGGCCTGCAGAAGCCGAAGAACGGTTTGTGATCCCGTGTTCGGAACGCAGCGTTCGCGGCGCGGTCGAGGTTGGTCGGCAGACCTCGTTGGGGCATGCCCCAACGGGGAGAAACGGAACAGGGATGCTCGACCGTGTTGGCCTCCCAGATAATACATAGTTTGCCCGAGTCGCTGGACTGGATGGTGCTTTTCGATCTGTCTACCCTGCGCCGGCTGGCTACAGTCGAGACCGTCAGGGCAATGTACTTCTTGCCACGCGGGATGGACCTGGTCCTCGCGCAGGTGCCCGATCTCCTCCTCCTTCGGGCTCTGCATCTTGACCACGATGCCGGCCTCGCCGTAGAAATCTTCCGGACTTTCCACGACGCTGGCCCCGGCCTCCTCGTGTCGGAAGCGACGCGATGCTCACGGGGCCGACCGTTGCCGCCATAGTCCCGTATTGCTACCGGAATGCCGCTCGTCCCTCAGGCTTAGCTTGAAGAAAAGTCTTCCGCTCTGGGCGTATGATCCGTCTTGTCGCGAAACCTCCCGGCCTCGCGCCTGACGGCTTCGGAGACTATGGCGGGAGCGTCGGGGGCCGCAAGATCCTCCAGCCTGAAGCTGCACAAGGCGAGCAGCATCCCGGCCCGCTCCCCCGGGCTTCCCGGTAAGAACCCAAGGCCGTCGCTCGCGCGCCGGAGGTTCTCGGCCGTGTTCCTGACCAACGCCCGCAACACCCCGAAAGCGCCCTCCGAGAGTGGTGGCCGGCCGCGGTAGTTTTGTAGCCTACCGCCCTCCCGGTAGGCCGGAAACGACTCCAGACCCATAAAGCGCAAAAACCAGTCGGCCCGGTATCTACCGGCGGCCGCCGTGATGCCCATGTAATCGGCTATGAGCTCGTCGAAAAGGTTGTTGCGCATGGAACCGAAGACCCGCAGCGTGAAGTAGTGGGTGCACTCGTGCTCCAGCCGGATCGTCGTGGAAGTCTCGCGCCAATCCAAATTGGAGAGCCCGATCTCACCTGCCGCAACGTTGCTGTAGGGACCGGTGCTGAGGATCAGGAATCTGTCCTGATACAGCCCTTTTCGCGGCACGAGGCGCCGAAACTCTTCCTGCCAGGCGGCTTCGGAACGGTCGCCGCCTTCCTCTTCCCACCGCCGCCGGTACTCCCGAATGCGGTCCCAGTTATTGAAGCCCGCGACCATGCAAGCCCCCATGGACTCGGGTACGGGTGCGGGTTCGTTTTTCCTCGTAAGGGCGCGTACCAGGGCGACGAAGTCCTCCCGGCCGCCAGGGGTGAGGACCGGGATCGGGCCCGCGGGGCTCGGGTGGACCCTGAGACGCAGATCGTCGGGATTCGCGAGGTTCAGCCCGGAAGCTTCGGTCATCCCTTGCGTCGACGTTCCCCTGAGGGTGGCCGCCCGGTAAGCGTCCGTATTGCTGATGCCTTCCCGGATCGGGAACCGCAGCTGCACCAGTCGGCGCTGCAGAGCCTTGAACGCGCCGATCTCGGTCACCTCTCGAGCGTAACGTTCCCACGCCGCTACGTGGGGCTCGGCTGGAAGCGGCAGGGTGGGTGCACGGGCGAGCGATCGGTAGAAAACGTTATCGTTGTAGGCCAGTAGCTCCTCGACCTCCGAGGCCGTTGCGCCGTAGGAGCCGAGCAGGTCCGCGTGTTGCCGAGGTAGCGTCATGCCAGGCCCCTCACCGAGGAAAAGACGATGGTACTGGCGCTCCTGCGCCCTGACACCGAACGTTCTCTGGCACAACGCTCTGTCTTGGAAGGATATCCTCTGTGGTGTCGGCCGCATCGTGCGGCCGGGACTTTTATGCGTCTTTTCGGGACACCATTCGGGATACCAACGAGCGGTCGCCTCGCAGATCCAAGGATAACGGTGCCCGTCGAGCGGTGAGCATGTTCTCGCTCACTAGCCCGAGTCCGATCGGTGCAGTCCCGGCTACATTGGGCCCGAAAAAGTCCCCCCTAAACGAATCGGCTTGCTGCGCGAGAGCGGGCTACGAGACGCCGCGGTAGTTTTGTAGCCTACCGCCCTCCCGGTAGGCCGGAAACGACTCCAGACCCATAGAACGCAAAAACCAGTCGGCCCAGTATCCACCCGTGGCAAACGCTCGCTTGGAAATCAGGAACCGTCCGACTTGCGTTAGGTCGGACGGTTCCTGATTTAGCGGCAAATGGCTCCGGTGTAGACGGGGGCCGGACCCCAATCCTGCACCCCGCCGCCGGCCACCGACTCGAGCTCACTCTCCGAGAGCTCCCCCTCGTCCCCCCCGGCCTCGGAGGAAGGCGGGAGCACCAGGTAGATGGTGTCGGCCGTCTCCTCGACCACCTGAACCCCGATCCCCGAGGGAAGCTGGGCGCCGAGCTCTTGCTCCACCGCCGCTCTGGGGTCGGCGAGCAACTGCTGCCTGAAGGCGTCGTCCTCCAGGCTCCTCTGGATGATTCTTTGCTCCATCGCAGCACGGTCCCCGCCGCCTGTAGCGTCCGTCATAGTCCCTTCCTTTCCTCAGCCCAGGCCACTTAGCCTAGGAAACCCCCGATCCTTGCGAAGGGGACTATCTCACAGTCGAAGCTCTCACGCAATGAAAGTAACTATAGAGCGAGGGTGGCGCTACCGGTGTCTGAGCTCACGAGCCGCTTCTTCCCGGCGACCCGGGACGATGTCGGTGGATACGCCATCTGGTTTAGGGATTCTCGCGGGTGTACCAACAACTGCCCCCGTTAGTTTGGCCCCCGAGGCCGTCGCCCCCTGCCAAGCTCTCGAGCTCCTGGCCGGAGATCTTGCCCCGTAAGGCGCGTCACCTATATCTCACACCGCCCTCACCGCCCTCGTGCGGGCAAGCGGCGCGCCACAGCTCGGCGAACGCCTGACGTGGCACTTTCCGCGTGCCGATCCTGGGGGGGAGCCGTAGGGCAGCAAGGCATCGGGCAAAACCCGTGTGCAGAGGATGCTTCCCGTAGTGTACAATGCAAGGCGATCACGTGGGGCGCCGAAAAGGAACCGAGGGCCATGCAAAAATCCCTGTTTCGCCAAGAGGCGATGGACAAAACGCTATCTCCGGACGAACTCGACCGGCTGATGCGTGTTACGCGTCCCAGGGGGTGGCTGGCCCTCATAGCGTTGCTGGCCCTCGTCGCGGCGGCCGTCGCCTGGGGCGTCTTGGGTACTGTCCCTGTCGCGCTGCGCGCTGAGGAGGGCGTCTTGCTCGGAGGCGACTCGCGCCACCAGGTCGTGTCCCAGACCTCGGGGCTCATAACCAAAGTTCAGGTAGAGACCGGGGATACCGTAAAGAAAGGACAGGTCATCGCACGGGTGCGCTCCAACTCGGGTACCGAAAGCGACGTGCTCAGCCTGTTCGGTGGGCGGGTGGACTCGGTCGTAGTCGAGAAAGGCATGCTCGTGAGGCGGGGTCAGAATGTCGCCGTGGTCAAGGAAGGAAAGGAGCCGCTCGCGGCGTTCATCTTCGTGCCCGGCGAGCAGGGCAAGCAGCTCAAGAAGGGCATGGAAGTCCAGGTACTGCCTTCGACCGTGAAGGCTGAAGAGTACGGGTACATACAAGGGAAGGTCACCTCCGTGTCACAGTTCCCGGTCACCAAGGACGAGATGTTCCTGCTCCTGGAGAACCAGAGCCTGGTCGACACGCTTGGCACACGGGACGCCCAGCTCAGGGTAGACGTCAAGCTGCACAAAGACCCTTCGACGCCCAGCGGGTTCAAGTGGTCCTCGTCGCAAGGACCACCCTTCACGATTACCCGGGGGACGCTCTGCACGGCGACCTTCGTGCTGGGCGAGGAGCGTCCGATAGACCTGGTGTTGCCATCTTCCACGGGATAGGTGCCTATTGAGCGGCTCCACACAACAAGCCGGTAGCGCCCCGTCCGGACCTGAACAAGGCTCCTCCGAGCGCCGGCGCCACGTAAAGACGCCGACCGTCCTGCAGATGGAGGCTGTCGAGTGCGGGGCGGCGGCGCTCGGGATCATCCTGGGCTACCACGGCAAGGTCGTGCCTCTGGAAGAGCTGCGCACCTCCTGCGGCGTCTCTCGGGACGGTTCCAAGGCCACCAACATCGTGAAGGCCGGACGCAACTACGGCATGATCTCCAGGGGTTTCAAGAAAGAGCCGGACGAGCTCAGGTCGCTCAAGCCGCCGTTCATCGTGTTCTGGAACTTCGGCCACTTTCTCGTGATCGAAGGGTTCAGCAGACGCGGAGTTTACGTCAGCGATCCTGCCAGCGGCCGGCGCTTCGCCACCTACGAGGAGTTCGACCGGGCCTACACGGGGGTGGTGCTGACCTTCGAGCCCGGGCCGAGCTTCCACAAGGGCGGGAGTAAGCCCAGCCTGATAGCCGCCATGCGCAGGCGGCTGCAGGGCTCCGAGTGGGCGCTCGCCTTCGTCGTGCTGGCGAGCCTGGCGCTGGTCGTACCAGGGATCGTCATCCCCATCTTCACCCAGGTCTTTATCGACCAGTACCTCGTGCAGGGCTCGGAGAGCATAATCGGTCCGCTCCTGATCGGCATGCTCCTTACGGCTTTGCTGCGGGCCGCGCTGACGTGGTTGCAGCTGCACTATCTGCTGAGGTTGCAGACCAAGCTCGCGGTGGGCATGTCGAGCACGCTGTTCTGGCACACCCTGCGCCTGCCCCTGGAGTTCTACAACCAGCGCCACGCTGGGGAGGTCGGATCGAGGGTCACGGTGAACGACCGGATCGCCCAACTTCTCTCGGGGCAGGTGGCGACCACGGCCCTCAACATCATCACCGTCCTTTTCTACGTGGTCGTCATGCTCCAGTACGACGTGATTCTTACCTTGATCGGTATCTTCTTCGCCGCGCTGAACTTCATAGCCTTGCGCTTCGTCTCCCGGCAGAGGATAGATACGAACCAGAGGTTGCTGATGGAGCGCGGCAAATTGACGGGCGTGTCCATGGGCGGCCTGCAGTCCATAGAGTCGCTGAAGGCGACGGGTGACGAGTCGGACTTCTTCGTCCGCTGGGCTGGACTGCAGGCCAAGCTTGTCGAGGCGCAGCAGCAGCTCGGCTCCAGCACCCAGATCGTCTCCGGCATCCCGGCCATGCTGACCGCCCTGGCCACCGCGGCCGTCCTCGGCGTCGGGGCGCTGCGGGTCATGTCGGGCGACCTGACCATAGGTATGCTGGTCGCCTTCCAGTCCCTTATGGTGAGCTTCATGACGCCCATCGGCCAGATGGTCACCCTGGGGACCACCCTGCAGGAGAGCCAGGGCGACCTCAGCCGCGTGGACGACGTGCTCCGCTACGAGACGGACCCCCAGGTGCCGGCCAAGATCACGGGCCACGAAACCATACCCCAGGGTATGCCGCACGAACTTTCGGGACATCTCCAGCTCAAGAACCTTACCTTCGGCTACAGCCGCCTGGAGCCGCCCCTGATCGAGGACTTCAGCCTCACCCTCGAGCCCGGCAGCCGCGTGGCCCTGATAGGCTCAAGCGGTAGCGGCAAATCCACCGTGGCCAAGCTCGTGACCGGCCTGTATGCCCCCTGGGAAGGCGAGATACTCTTCGACGGGTGGCCGCGCACACAGGTGCCCCACGGGCTCCTCACCTCCTCGCTGGCGATGGTGGACCAGGACATCAACCTGCTCGAGGGCACGGTGGCGGAAAACCTCACGCTCTGGGATGCGACCATGCCCAATACCAGGCTGGTACAGGCCGCCAAGGACGCCAGCATCCACGACGACATAGCGGCGCGGCCCGGCGGCTACGAGAGCAAGGTCGATGAGGCTGGTGACAATTTCAGCGGGGGGCAGCGCCAGCGCCTGGAGATAGCCAGAGCGCTCGTCGGCGACCCTGCGCTGCTGGTTCTCGACGAGGCCACCAGCGCGCTGGACCCGACTACAGAGAACATCATAGATGACAACCTCAGGCGTCGCGGCTGCACCTGCCTTATAGTCGCACACCGGCTCAGTACGATCCGCGACTGCGACGAGATAGTCGTGCTCGACAGGGGAAAGGTCGTCCAGCGCGGGACGCACGAGCAGATGCGGAACGCCGAAGGTCCTTACGCCCGCCTGATCGCAGCCCAGGTGCGGGAGGAAGAGCGCCAGGAAGACGCCGGATGATGCCGCCCGACGGAACAGCGCCCCAGGACCAGCAATGGTTGCACCATCTTCGCTATCTGGAGGGACGGCCGATCGAGATCGGCGGCGACAAGCCGATCCCGCTCGACGACCCCGATGCGGTCTTCGTGGTGGGCTCCGGACGGGTCGATCTGTTCTCGACGCAAGCCGACGTGGGCCAGACCATGGGACCGCGCCGCCACCTCTGCCGAATCGAGACAGGAGGGGCCCTGTTCGGGGTGGACCTGAGCCATGCTGCGGAGGGGTTCCGGATGCTGGCCGTCGGCGCGGCCGACACCGTTCTGCTAGAGCTGAGACGCCCGAAGCTCCTGCAACTGGCGAAGGATCCCGCCTACGCCGATCGGGTGTGTGGCCTGCTGGAAGGCTGGGTGGAGAACATGTCCGTGGCGGCGGCGGGACAACATCTGTCCCCGCAGGAATCCGAGGCGCTCGCGCCCGGCGCGGAGATCACGCTTGGCGCCGGCGAGAGTGTCCACACGCAGAAGGACGCCGTCTGGGTTCGTCACCTGAACGGAAGCTCACGCTTCCTCGGAGATCCCGAGCTCCCGCCCATCGACGGGGATGGCTTTTTCCCGCTCGCGGACCCGGCATGGTTGGAGCCTGGCGGTGACCCTGACGGCGAGCCGAACGGCGAAACCACGCTGATAGGCTTGGACACACAGAGCTACATGGCCCAGGACGATTCGTGGTCGGGTCTGGACGCGTTACACGCTGTGGTTCTGGCCGTTATCTCCGAGGATACATTACTGGTGTACACAGAATGGCAGGAACGGCAACACCAGAAAACCGAAGCCGACCGACGGCTCGCCGACAGCGCTGTGGAGCGTCTGGGTACCGTACTCGAGACGGCGCAGGATGATGTTGGCCTGGATGTCACGACGGGGGATCCGCTGCTCGCCGCCTGTCAGGTGGTTGGCGGGGCGATAGGCGTCGAGTTCCGCCGCCCCGAGCGCTCTGGTGGTATAAGCAGAGATCCGCTCGACGATATCTCGCGGGCATCGCGGGTTCGGATGCGCCGCGTGAACCTGAACGGGGAATGGTGGCGCCAGAACGGCGGCCCTCTGCTGGCGTTCAGGGACTCCGGCGAGCGGCCGGTAGCGCTGTTGCAAAAGGGTACCGCCGCCTACATGATGGTGGATCCCGTCGAGGGTACGCGTCAGAAGGTGACCAGGGATACCGCCTCGGGGTTGGCGACTTTCGGCTACACCTTCTACGCCCCTTTCCCGGATCGGCCGCTCGGAGCCAGGGACCTGCTGAAGTACAGCCTGTGGGGCCTGCGCGGGGACCTGTTCAGGGTTCTTATCATGGGCGTGGCCAGCGGTCTCCTCGGGGCGCTCGTGCCCATAGCCACCAAGACGATCGTCGACGTGGCCATCCCTCAGGCGGCGGGCAACCTCGCGGTGGCCCTCGCCCTTGGCCTCGCGATCGCGGCGATCTCGGCGATGTTGTTCGAGGTGACCCGCCAGTTCGGGGTCCTGAGAATCGAGACCAAGCTCGACTCCAGGGTTCAGGCCGCCGTCTGGGACCGTCTCCTGAGCCTGCCCGCTCCCTTCTTCCGCGACTACTCGGCCGGGGACCTGGCCGTGCGGGCGATGGGCATCAACACCATCCGGCAGATGGTCGCTGGCGCCACCTTGTCGTCGTTGCTTACGGGCGTGTTCTCCATATTCAGCTTCGCTGTGATCTTCTACTACAGCCCGCAACTGGGGCTTCTGGCCACGCTGATAGCGGCGATCATCATCGGGGTAACCTTCATCGGCGGCTATTTCCAGCTGCGCTATCAGCGCAGAGAGACGGAGCTATTGGGCAGGGTGTCGAGCCTCGTGTTGCAGACGCTGACCGGGATTGCCAAGCTGCGAGTAGCAGGGGCAGAGATAAGGGCCTTCGCCGTCTGGGCCGAGCAGTACTCGGCCCAGAAGTCCAACGCGGTCAAGGCCCAGGCGGCCGCGAATGCCGTCGCCGTATTCAACTCCGCCTCCGGAGTGCTGACCTCTCTGGTGATTTTCGCCTCCGTGGCCTACTTTATGGGCGGTAGCGTGAGCACGGGCGACTTCGTCGCGTTCAACACCGCGTTCGCGCAGTTCCTGTTCGCTTCGGCCGGTATCACGACCGCTTTCACGACCATCCTGCAGGCAGCCCCCTTCTACGAGAGGGCGAAGCCCATCCTGCGCGCCCTGCCCGAGACGGACACCACGTCACCCGACCCTGGTGAACTGAGGGGCCGGGTGGAGGTCCACCACGTCTACTTTCGCTACGATCCAGACGGTCCGCTCGTGCTCGACGACGTTTCCTTGCGGGCCGAGCCTGGCGAGTTCATCGCTATCGTCGGCCCGTCCGGCGCGGGCAAGTCTTCTCTGCTCCGGCAGTTGCTCGGCTTCGAGGATCCTGAGTCTGGCTCCGTCTTCTTCGACGATCATGACCTCGCCGGGCTCAACGTCCAGGCTGTGCGCCACCAGATGGGGGTGGTGCTCCAGAACGGCAGGCTGATGTCGGGCACCGTCTACCAGAACATCGCTGGCGTCTCCCAGCTCACCATGGACCAGGCCTGGGAGGCGGCGCGCATGGCCGGGCTCGATAGGGACATCGAGACGATGCCCATGGGGATGTTTACCTTTATGGGCGAGGGCGCCTCCACGATCTCCGGTGGCCAACGCCAGAGGTTGATGATAGCCCGGGCGATCGCGTCCAGACCGCGCATACTGCTCTTCGACGAGGCGACTAGCGCCCTGGACAATCGGACCCAGGCCATAGTAAGCGCCAGCCTGGAGAACCTGAAGGCCACCCGCATAGTGATCGCCCACAGGCTAAGCACCATAATCAACGCGGACAGGATCTACGTGCTCGAGGCCGGGAGCATCGTACAGAGCGGAACCTACGCGGAACTGATGGAACAGGGGGGGCCTTTCCGTGACCTGGCCCGGCGCCAAATCGCATGAAACAGCCCAGGGGATAAGGTGCCCGAAGCGGGCTCGTTCGAAGAGTACCTTACGCCCGTCGCTGCGGGTGTCTCCCCGTCTCTGATCTCCCCGTCCGCCTTCTCCGCCATAAGCTCCGTGGCCAGGGTGCTGCCCCCGACCCTGGCCTATAACACCTTCGGGTTCGAGTGTCGCCTGGGAGAGGAGCTGCCGCGGGCGGACTTCCTGGTGCTCGCCACTACATCCTGCGGGCGTGAAAGCCTGTCCGGCCTCCACCCTACGGGCACGTTGCCCGCCGACCTGATGGCCGATCCGGTATGGAGGCGCGTGCGGGACTTCGCCGCCCACTGGGCGGAGCCTTCTTCGCCGCTGTACCACGCCGTGGACAACGTCTGGCTGGAGTTCGACATCGACGGTCCGGTCTCCGACGTCCCAGTGCCGAGCGTCTTCTTCGGCCTACTGGCAAACGTCCAGAGGGACGTGACCCATGAAGCAAACGTGGACGGATACCAGGCTACCGCCGAGACGGCGATACGGCTTCTTGCCGGCAGCGAATCGCAACCACGAATGCTCGAGACGTTGTCCTATTGCTTTCATGCGCTCTCGCCGGAGGAGCAGGTCTTCCAGGTCGGCCTCATGCTCTCCCGCGGCGCCGGCGCGGTCCGACTGTGCATCCGGCTCCGCTCCGTGGAGCGCATCGTGGAGTACCTTGCCAGGGTAGGCTGGCCTGGCGACGAGGCGGAGCTTCGCGGTGTCCTCGATCCGCTGGCCCGTTCGGTGGACCGCGTGTTGCTCGACATAGACGTCGGTGAATCCGTTGGTGCGAAGATCGGTCTGGAATGCTACTTCGACGGGAACAGGCAACCAGGGCGCGAGCCAAGGTGGGGTACCTTCTTGAATTCCCTTGTCCTGCAAGGCCTGTGTGAGGTCGACAAACGTGAAGCGCTGCTGGCGTATCCCGGTTACGTCGACCAGAACGTGGAGGGCATGCCCTGGCCGGCAGCGTTACGGCGGGCTTCGCAGCTGCTCGGTGGGCGCTCCCTGAGCACCTTCGTACGGTCGCTCCACCACGTCAAGATCGTGTACCGGCCAGGCGATCAGCCCGAAGCCAAGGCCTACCTGGCTGGCAACCACCACTGGCACACGCCCACCTCCAGATCCACTTCGGTCCGGCCGCAGGAAAGGAGCGCCACGACTTGTCATCCTCCGCAGAGCAGCGGCTAGCCCGGGCGAGAAGGCGCGGTAGGGAGGCGCTCGCGTCACTGGCCGACGAGGCTTCCCGAACCCCCCTGGCCCTGATCTGCCAACCCCCGCCGCCAGCGAAACCTTTCCCTTACGGGGACGTGGTCCCGCTCGGGTTCCTGCTTCGGGCCGTCAACGCTGGCACTTCCCCCACCTCGCCCGTCCGGCGCGTTCTGGAAGACCTGTTGCGCGACAAGCAGCAGGGACTTTTGTGGGCGTACCATACCGATACCCTCGTTACGTGCATCGACTCGGCGCTTGTCCTGCAAGGGTTCGGCGATCCATCCGGCATCGAAGCACTGGAGGTTTTCTCCGACGGCCGGGGCGGGTACTTTCCCCAGCTCTGCTCGGAAGAACCGGAGCGCGGCAAGATGACCATGACCGCGCATAACCGGCACTGGTGCCAGCCCGACTACGGAACCACCTGCCTGGCAAGCGCCCTGAGGGCGGAGGCGGGACTGGGGCGGAAGACCGGCGTCCAGTACCTGGCAGAAGATTACGAGAGCAGGAGCGGGCTGTACTTCGCCAACCCCTACATGGTGGACTGGGCGCTGGCCTGGGCGCTGCAAAGCGTCGCTTGCGCGACCCCGCTTCGGGAGCGATTGGCCACCGATATCCTCGCGAGCGTCAACGAGGACGGTTCGTTCGGCCTGTACGACGTACCCTTATCCACCGCCCTGGCGATCCTCGCTCTGACCTCGCTCGGCGTCGGTGGCGAGACCGTGCGACGGGCGCGCTCGCGTCTGGCCGACCTGATGATGTCTGATGGCTCCTGGCCCTCGAGCACCCCGTTCTACTCCGCCGTAAAGATCCCCCGGGAGCGTTTGCCTGGCGGCGTGCTCGCCAGGCTGATGCTCGGGGAGAGGCACGGACAGCTCCTCTGGCTCGAGGGCGGAGTCTACGCCGTCTCCCTGTACGTCGACGGATACCGCACGATAAGCAGCGCCCTTGCGTCGCTCGCCCTGATGCAGGCCGATCCTTCCGCCGAACGCGACGCTCCCGCCCTATCGATACAGCGACGGGAGGGCTGCCATCCCCGCTACCGTTGTGCGGACCACATCCAGTACATAGCTGGCTACGCCCTACCTCCTTACCTCGTTCCACGGTAGGCATGTGTCAAGAGGGGACACACGGCGTTGGGCCGCCAACCGGTGGACAGGAAGGATATGTCTCCCGGCGTGTTGACAACAGGTCATCAGAGGCGTATACCGGTGGACGACACCGGCATGGCCAGTACGCCTAACTCCCGGGTGGCGCCGGGAGGCGGGGGACCCACACGGACCTTGCAAGGTCCGCGGGGTGAATCGCCAGGATATTCTGGCGTAGGGCTTAACTCTTTCGGCCCGAACCCGGCAGCTAACCCCGTAGGCGCCGAAGAAGGAGGTAGATGGCGTGCCCGAACAGCAACCCTTCTGGGAGCAGTTGATGTTCGGCCGGGAGCACGGTCCCCGGGCTGAGCGCGAAGAGAAGGTCCTACGCTACATCGTCCACCGCCTCGATGAGGAGGCCCGCCTCCGCGACGTGCTGCAGGAACCCTACGTGCGGCGCAACTGTACGCAGGAGATGGTAGACGAGATAATCAGGAACCCCGAGCTGGTTCACGCCTGCAGGGAGCATATGGAGCGTGTGTTCGGATCGGGCGAGCTCGACCCCCGGATCAGGCCGCCAGCTAGCCGGTAGCGCCGATGTCCAAAGCGACGGCCCGAACGTCGCACGTGCTCGACGGGGCATGAGGCGCAACCGGGAGTGCCGGCTGCCCTCGGGATCCAGGCAGCTCCCTCGATGACCACCAGGCGCCCGTGAGAAGCGGAGACCTGGAAGTTATACACTGCGGTCCATGAGCGCCGAGCGTAACGTTCCCCTGGCCCTGATGGTTCAGACGCCTGACGAGCCCGGTGCGCTGCACGCCCTGACCGGGGTGCTCCTCGACCACGAGGCGAACATCGCCCACGTAGATATCGCCGAGCAGCGCGATGGGCTATCTACGGTGTATTTCGAGCTGGAGGATGTCGAAGCCGAAGCCGCGGATGTCCTGATCGCCGACCTGGAGGCGCTGCCCATCGTGCGGACGGTCGAGCGGGCGCCCTCGTTCCAGAAGGTTTACGGC
>Ga0126313_10001037_pt1 | contig 14240 bp, 8 predicted proteins | sample Plot105A_FD_89954 | JGI IMG/M metagenome (GOLD analysis project Ga0126313, IMG submission 89954) | Serpentine soil microbial communities from UC McLaughlin Reserve, CA, USA - Plot105A | ecosystem: Environmental > Terrestrial > Soil > Grasslands | place: USA: UC McLaughlin Reserve, Lake County...
GCGAAGGCGACGTCGACTCGCCCGGCGACGGGCTTCCGCTCGACGGCGTCAACCCCGCCTACGACCTCGTCAACCTGCGACCGCCCGGCTTCGAGCCGAAGGTGACCGGCCTGGAGTGGATGGGTGACGACCTGCTCGTGCTGACGTGGGGCGACGACGACGGCGACCCGAGCAGCGTGACCGCCGCCGGCGAGGTCTGGAAGCTGAGCGGCGTCAAGGACGCCGACGACCCCGCCGACGTGACGCCGACGAAGATCGCCGAGGGCCTGCGCGAGCCGATGGGCATCAAGGTCGTCGACGGCGACATCTACATCACCGAGAAGCACCAGCTGACCAAGCTCCTCGATGCCGACGCGAACGGCGTCTACGAGGGCAAGAGCCAGATCGCGACGTGGCCGTTCGACGGCAACTTCCACGAGTTCGCGTTCGGGCTGCTCTACAAGGACGGCTACTTCTACCTGAACCTCTCGGTCTCGATCGACCTGGGCGGCGCCACGACCGTGCCGCAGGGCTCCAACGATCGCGGCATGCACCTGAAGATCGACAAGGACACCGGTGCGGTCGAGTACGTCGCCGGCGGCCTGCGCACCCCGCATGGCATCGGCTGGGGTCCCGACGACTCGATCTTCGTCACCGACAACCAGGGCGGCTGGCTGCCGGCCAACAAGCTGATCCACATCCAGCCGCGCAAGTTCTACAACCACTACACGACCGGCCCGGACGGCCAGCCCGGCCGTTTCGACGACCAGCGGCCGACGCCGCCGGCGCTGTGGCTGCCGCACAACGAGATCGCGAACTCGCCGAGCCAGCCGGTGCTGATCCCGAACGGCCCGTTCGCCGGGCAGATGTGGATCGCCGACGTGACCTACGGCGGCATCCAGCGGGCGTTCCTCGAGAAGGTCGAGGGCGAGTACCAGGGCGCCTACTTCCGGATGACCCAGGGCCTCGAGTCCGGCATCACGCACATGCTGGCCGACGACGACGGCTCGATCATCGTCGGCGGCCTCGGCGCCGGCGGCAACTGGGGCCAGGACGGCAAGCTGCAGTTCGGCCTGCAGAAGCTCGTTCCCAACGGCACCGCGACGTTCGACATCCAGAAGATGGAGCTGGCCGAGGGCGGCTTCGACCTGACCTACACCAAGCCGCTGTCGGACGCGACGATCGCCGACCTGGCCGACAAGTACCGGGTTCGTCAGTGGGGCTACACGCCCACGTCGAACTACGGCGGTCCCAAGATCGCCGAGGAGTCGCTGACCGTCACCGACGCGTCGGTCTCCTCCGACCGCAAGACGGTCTCGCTGAAGATCGACGGCCTCAAGCCGAACCGCGTCGTCTACGTGCGCTCACCGCGGCCGTTCGAGTCGCAGGACGGCGAGCCGCTCTTGAGCACCGAGGCGTGGTACACGATCAACAAGCTGCCCGGCTACGTCGCATCCGCCGACGGGCTCTACGAGCTCGAGGACGGCCAGCTCACGGGCGGCGCGCAGTTCGACACCGAGCACGCCGGCTATAGCGGCACGGGGTTCGTGTCGGGCTTCGGCACGGTTGGCGCGTCGGTGAAGATCGACGTCAACGCGACGAAGGCCGGCGACTACCGGATGGCGCTGCGCTACGCCAACGGCCCGAACCCGTTCGACGGCCCGAAGAAGATCAGCCTGAACGTCGGAGGCACAAGCCGCCAGATCACGCTGCCGTCGACCGGGGCGTGGCCGAACTACCGGCTCTACGTCGACGACGTGCAGCTCGCCGCGGGTGCGAACACGATCGAGCTCCAGCACGCGGAGGGCGATGACGGGCACGTCAACCTCGACTCCCTGCGGCTCGCGCCCGCGGGCAAGCAGCGGTACGAGGCGGAGGACGCCACGCTCGCCGGTGGTGCGAGCAAGCAGACGGAGCACGTCGGCTACAGCGGGACGGGCTACGTCGGCGGGTATCAGAACCAGGGCGCGAGCACGACGTTCAAGGTGACCGCGCTCGCCGACGCCGCGACGGACGTCGAGCTCGGCTATGTGAACGGCCCGAACCCGGCTCCCGGCACGAAGCAGGTGAGCCTCTACGTCAACGGCCAGTTCGTGAAGAAGCTCGCGCTGCCGAGCACCGGCGAGTGGACCGACTACGGGACGCTGAGCGACACGCTGATGCTCCGTGCCGGCAGCAACGACATCTCGATCCGCTACGACGCGGGCGACGACGGCAACGTGAACCTCGACTACCTCGACGTCACGCAGAACGAGCCGGTGCAGTGCGGGCCCACGTTCGACCCGGACGACGAGTTCGACAGCGAGGCGCTGGACCGCTGCCGCTGGTCGACGATCGTCAACGAGGATCCGTCCGGCTACGCCCTCGCGGACGGCAAGCTGCAGATCGAGGCGCAGGAGGGCGACATCGTCGGCGGCACGTTCACGGCGCGCAACATCGTGCTCCAGCAGGCGCCGGCCGGCGGCAGCTGGGCGGCGACGACCAAGTTGTCGATCGACGGCAGCGACGACTACGTCCAAGCCGGCATCGTCACGCGGGGGACCGCCGCCGAGTGGGGCAAGCTCGTGGTGATGCGCCGCCCGACGGGTGAGTGGGTGATGGAGCTCGCGCGCGCGTCCGGCTACCAGAACAGCGCCGCGCTGCCCGCCGGCGCGCAGGACGGCATCACGCTGCAGATGTTCGCGTCGGAGGGCAAGCTGCGCGGCCGCTACTCGCTCGACGACGGCGCGACCTGGACCGAGGTCGGCACTGGCTTCCCGCTGAGCGGGCTGTCGAACCCGGGCGTCGGGCTCGCCGCCTTCAACGGCACCGGGGAGGAGGTCGGCTCGTTCGAGCACTTCAAGATCGGTGAGCCGCCGCTCGATCCCGAGACGTGCACGCCGGCGACGCCCGATCCGGGCTACACGATGCTGTTCGACGGCACCCGGGCGAGCACCGAGGACTGGCGGATGGCCGGCCCCGGCTCGATCTCCCGGGCCGCCGACTGCACGCTGTTCACCGAGGGCGGCCTCGGATTGCTCTGGCACTCGGCGCCGATCGACTACGCGTACTCGCTCAAGCTCGACTGGAAGATGGGCGGCGACGACAACTCGGGCGTGTTCGTCGGCTTCCCCGACCCGGGCACCGACCCGTGGGTCGCGGTCGACCACGGCTACGAGATCCAGATCGACGCCACCGACGATCCGAGCCACACGACCGGCGCGATCTACGGCTTCCACGAGGCCGATGCGACGGCACGCGACTCGGTCCTCGAGCCGCCGGGAGAGTGGAACAGCTACGAGCTCCGCGTGGAGGGCAAGCGGATCCGCGTCTACCTCAACGGCACGCTGATCAACGACTTCGTCAGCACCGACCCCGAGCGGATGGCGACGCCGTCGTTCATCGGCCTGCAGAACCACGGCAACGGCGACGACGTCTGGTTCCGCAACGTCCAGATCAAGAACCTCGACGCGCCGCAGCTGCGTGACTCGACCACGACCGCGACGGCCGATCCCGCGGAGGTCAAGGTCGGCGAGGGCAGCGAGGTCACCGTCACGGTCTCCGCGGGGGCGGGCGTCGCGCCCACCGGCGCGGTGGAGCTGAAGTCCGGCGACGCCGTGCTCGGCTCCGGAACGCTGGTCGATGGCAAGGTGACGATCCCGACGGGCGGGTTCGACTCGCCCGGGACCAAGACCCTGACCGCAGCGTACGCCGGCGACGCGACGACCAAGCCCAGCACCGGCAGCGTCGAGATCGCCGTCGTGCCGAGCTCGGATGGCGGCGGCAACCCGGGTGGCAGCGGCAACCCGCCCGGCGGCGGTGGGGGAGGCAACCCGCCCGGCGGCGGCAACCCCGGCGGCGGCCCGCCTCCGGGCAAGCCCGCCGTCACGATCCCGGGCAAGGGCAAGGCCCGCAAGGCCGACGCCGACCGCAAGCGGCGCACGGCGGTGATCCGCGTGCGCTGCTCGCCGGGCGCGAACGCGTGCGCGGGCACCGTGCGCCTGCGGGTCGGCAGACAGACGATCGGCACGGGCCGCTTCACGGTTGCCGCCGGCGCCAACGGCAGCATCCGCGTCAAGCTCAACCGCAAGGCGCGAAAGCTGTTGGCGGAGCGCAAGCGTGCCACGGCGATGCTGGCGATCGCCTACGGCGACGGTCGCACGCAGCGGATCAGCCTGCGCCTGACGCGCTAGCCACGGCCGGATGAGCCGCGTCGCGCCTACGGCGACGCGGCTCAGTCGCCGGGCGCCATGACCGCGCGGCGCACCGGCGGCACGAACAGGCGGCCGATGAGCGGCAGGTCCAGGAAGCCCTCGACGCTCGCGTAGAGGAGCGCGACCTTGGGCAGGGCGCCGAGGTCGTCGATCACGATCGAGCGCGGCAGCCATTGCGGACCGAACTTCTCGTTGAAGTCGCGCAGCGACTGGATCTGGAAGTACGGGTTGAGCCCGCGGGCGACCCGCCGCTCGAAGCGGCCGAGCGGGCCGGCTTCCTCGGCGCTGTCGAGCAGCCGGCCCCATGCGGCGAAGTTGAGCGACAGCCGCCGCACGCCGCGCCGGCCGAGCTCGAGCGCCGCACTGGCGATCAGGAACTCGGTCAGCCCGTTGGCCGAATCCGGCCGCCGCCGCATCAGGTCGAGCGAGTATCCGAGGTCCTCGCCGTAGGCGGGCACGAACCGCAGGAAGCCCGCCGGCTCGCCGGCGGCGTCGCGCGCGACCGCGATCAGGAAGTCGGGATCGAGACCCGCGACGTCCTCGCCGAGCTCCATCGTGAAGCCGCGCTCGTCGGAGCCCTGGCGCCAGGCGGCGCTGATCTCGTTGAGCTGCGCGACGAGCCGCGCGCCGGCGTCGGACTCGCGGATGAGCTCGAAGGTGTGGTGGCTTCCGACGCGCCTGACCGCATCGCGCACCGGCTTCATCGGCTTGCCCTCGAGCGTGAACGTGTCGCAGCGCAGGATCGCCTCGTCACCGAGATAGATCGCGTGCATGCCGCGGTCGCGGTAGCGCGGCGCGTCGGACTCCCGCACGGCGAGGAACGCGACGCCCCAACCCTGCACGCGGCAGTGCGCCAGGAACTCGTCGAGCACGCGGCCGCGATCGGCCGGCGGGCCGATCGGATCGGCGGCGACCATCGCGTAGCCGCGCACGTAGGCGTAGGCGACGAGGGAGCGCCCGTCGCGCGAGAAGAAGTAGCTCTTGTCGCGCCGCAGCGCGAAGTAGGCGAGCGTGTCCGCGCCCCACTCGCGCACGGTCGCGCGCGCCCGCTCGCGCGCGTCGTCGTCTGGTGGCGTGCGTTGCACGAGCGGCCGGAACAGCAGGAAGAGCAGGATCGCCAGCCCGGCGATGCCGAACGCGAGCAGCGTGTCGGAGAAGAACTCGCCGAACAGCCGGCGCCGGAACTCGTACGCGCCGTCCGCGCCGGCGAGGCCGCCGAACACGGTCCGCAGCACGCCGCCGGCGCCCAGCCCCGGCCTGACGTTGTTGGCCTGCGTCAGCAGCGACACCACACCGAACGCGAGCACCGTGATGACGTAGAGCGGGATGAACATGACCGCGTCCGCGAACGAGCCCGGGCGGCCCCTGGCCTGGAAGTCCTCGCGGTTCCAGACGAAGGCGATCAGCATCGCGAGGTTGGCGAGCGCTGCGACCGGGTCCGGTCCCTTCAGCACGTGCAGCACCGTGGCCGCGCCGAACAGGATCAGCGCGACCCACCAAGCGCGCCGGTTGCCGCGCGCCACCTGCCGCGCGATCACGACCAGCGCGAGCCCGACCACCGCGGAGACCACGAACGTGGCCGCCCGATCGGGCCGCTCGAGCAGGGTCCCGATCCCGAACGACCAGTCGACGAGCGGCAGCGACGGCAGCAGCGACACCAGGCCGACGAGCGCCGTGAGCCATCCGAGCGGGCGCAGCGCGCGTGGCCGCCGGGTCGGCGCGACCGGATGCGCCGGGGCGTCGCGGTGGCCCTCCGGGAGCGGCGGCGCGGTTAGCTCCGTCGGCGCGGCGGCAGTCGCGGGCGCGCGCTGGCCGCCGCCCTCCTGCGGGCGCAGGGTCGGGAAGAGGATCACGTCGCGGATCGACTCCACGCCGCAGATCAGCATCACGAGCCGATCGATGCCCACTCCGAGGCCGCCCGTCGGCGGCAGGCCATATTCGAGCGCCTGCACGTAGTCGTCGTCGACGGGCTCGGCCTCCTCGTCGCCGCCCGCCTGCATCTTCGCCTCGTAGGCGAATCGCTCGGCCTGGTCGACGGGGTCGTTGAGCTCGCTGTAGGCGTTTGCCAGCTCGCGGCCGCCGATGACGAGCTCGAAGCGCTCGGTCAGCGTCGGGTCGTCGCGGTGCGCGCGGGCGAGCGGGGAGATCTCGCGCGGGTGGTCGAGCACGAACGTCGGCTCCACCAGATGCGCCTCGCACGACTCGTCGTAGACCTCGCTGAGGATCTTGCCCGGACCCCAGACCTCCAGCCACTCGACGCCGAGCCGGTCGGCGATGGCGCGCGCCTCCTCGACCGGCATCGAGGGATGCATGTCGACGCCGGCGTGCTCCTTGATCAGGTCGATCATCGTCGCGCGGCGGAACGGCGGCGCCAGATCGACGTCGCGGCCGCCCACGCTGACGATCGTCGTGCTGTTGGCGGCGAGCGCGGCCTGCGAGACGAGCGTCTCCGTCAGCTCCATCATGTCGCCGTAGTCCCCGAACGCCTGGTACGCCTCGAGCAGCGTGAACTCGGGGTTGTGGCGCGTATCGAGGCCCTCGTTGCGGAACACGCGGCCGATCTCGAAGACGCGATCCATGCCGCCGACCAGCAGGCGCTTGAGCGGGAGCTCGAGCGCGATCCGCAGCGTCATCTCGACGTCGAGCGCGTTGTGGTGCGTCAGGAACGGCTTCGCGGCGGCGCCGCCCGCCTGGCTGAGCAGCACCGGCGTCTCGACCTCGCGGAAGCCGCGCTCGAGCAGCACGCGGCGCACCGCGGAGATCGCCGTCGAGCGGGCGGCGAACACGGCGCGGGCCCGCGGGTTGACGACGAGGTCGACGTAGCGGCGGCGGTAGCGGGCCTCGGGATCGGTCAGTCCGTGGCGGGCGTTGGGAAGCGGGCGCAGCGCCTTGGCGAGCAGCTCCGCGCGGGCGATGCGCACCGTCAGCTCGCCGGTCGCGCTCGCGATTACCTCGCCCTCGACGCCGATCCAGTCGCCGAGGTCGAGCGCCGAGAAGTCGTGCAGCGCCTCGTCGCCGAGCTCGTCACGGGTGGCGAGCAGCTGGATCGAGCCGGTCTCGTCGAGCAGATCGGCGAAGTCGAGCCCGCCGTGGCGGCGCACCGCCATGACGCGCCCGGCGACGCGCACGACGTCGCCGGTCTCGTCCCCGGCGGCCAGGTCGGCGTAGCGCTCGTGCAGGCCGGCGGCGGTCGCGTCGCGGTCGAAGCGCACCGGATAGGGGTCCACGCCCCGCGCGCGCAACCCGTCGAGCTTGGCGAGGCGCCGCTCGCGCTCAGCCTCCGCGAAGTCGGGCGCCGGCGCGGCGGATACGGCATCCTGGTCGCCCGCGCCGGGGACCTCGTCGATCGCGCTCACCTGCTCATGCTCCCCTCCCCGACGGACCGGCGTCAAGCAGGTGCCGCGGTCTCTGGGACGATCCCCGCCGTGTCAGACACGAACCTCGACGCCGTCGTCGCCCAGGCCGGACGCGATCGCGCCCGACTCGACAGCGGCGCGCTGGGAGCGGTCAGTCTCACGGCGCTGGGGATCGCATCGGTCGTCGGCGCCGGCATCTTCGTGACCACCGGCACCGCCGCGGCGCAGTACGCGGGGCCCGCGGTGATCATCTCGTTCCTCATCGCCGGTCTCGCGGCGGCCGTCACGGCGCTCTGCTACGCGGAGATGGCGGCGATGATCCCGGTGGCCGGATCGACGTACTCCTACGCGTACGCGACCTTCGGCACGTTCCTCGCCTGGTTCATCGGCTGGGACCTCCTGCTGGAGTACCTGTTCGCCGCCTCGACGGTCGCGGTCGGCTGGGCCGGCTACTTCGACGCGATGCTCCAGTCGCTCGGGATCACGCTTCCGCATTCACTCAGCAACGCGCCGTTCCAGGACGACCCGGGCGTGGTCAACCTGCCCGCCATCCTGATCGTGCTGCTGACGTGCTGGCTGCTCTATCGCGGCACGCGCGAGTCGACGCGGGCGAACAACGCGATGGTGGCGTTGAAGCTGGCGGTGCTGGTCGCGTTCATCGCGTTCGGCGTGTGGTACGTCGAGGACGCGAACTGGGAGCCGTTCGTGCCGTCGAACACGGGCGACTTCGGCGACTTCGGCATCAGCGGCGTGCTGCGCGCAGCGGGCGTCGTGTTCTTCGCGTACGTCGGCTTCGATGCCGTCTCCACGGCGGCGGCGGAGTCGCGCCGGCCTCAGCGCACGATCCCGATCGGCCTGATGGCGACGGTCGGGATCTCGACGCTGCTGTACGTGCTGATCGGGGCGGTGATGACCGGCATGGTCTCCTACCGGCGGCTCGACGTCGCCGATCCGATCGCGGAGGCCGTCCGCGCCGCCGGGCCGGCGCTGTCGTGGCTGGAGGCCGCGGTCTCGATCGCCGCGGTCATCGGGCTCGCGGCGACCGTGATGGTGACGTTCTACGGCCAGACGCGCATCTTCATGCGGATGGCCTCCGACGGGATGCTGCCGGACCGGCTCGGCGCGATCGGCAGTCGCTTCAAGACCCCGGGCGCGGCGACGCTCGTGTGCGCGGTGGCCGGCGGGCTGTGCGCCGGCTTCACGCCGATCGACGTGCTCACCAACCTCGTCTCGATCGGGACGCTGCTGTCCTTCGTGATCGTCTGCGGCGCGGTGCTCGTGCTCCGCCGGCGGCGGCCGGATCTCGCGCGGCCGTTCCGGGTTCCCGCCGTCCACCTCGTCGCGCCCGTAGGCATCGTCTCCGCCGCCGCGCTGATCGCGCTGCTGCCGATCACGACATGGATCCGGCTCGCCGTCTGGCTGCTGATCGGCCTGGTGATCTTCTTCGCGTACGCGAAGCCGCGGTCGAGCGAGCGGATGCGGCAGCTGGCGGGCGAGGCCGAGCGCGCGGCGGTCGCGCCCGCGGAGTAGCCCGCTACCGGCTCTGCGCTGCCGCGGGCTCCGCCGCCCCCAGCAGCTGCGTGCCGGCGGCCGGCTTGGCCGCGACGCTGCCGTCCTGCGTGCGCGCGAGCACGGCGAGGCCGCCGAGCGCGGCGGCCAGCGACGCGAGCGCCACCACGGCGCCGCCGATGGAGGCGTGCAGCGACTCCTGCATCAAGGTCGTCCCGAGGATCACGGAGGCGATCGGGTCGAACGCCATGCTCGTCGCGACGGCCGGCGCGAGCATGCCGGTCTGCAACGACATCTGGCTGAGCGTCATCGAGGCGTATCCGACCGCCGCGAGCGCGTACAGATGCCAGTCGGCGACGATCGTGAGGACGCCGTCCGCGAACTGGTCGCCGACCGCCTTCGTGAGCGCCGCGCTGAGCCCGAACAATAGACCGGTCGCCATCCCGAGCAGCGCGGCCCGTGGGGCCGGGCTCGCCCGGCGGGCGGCCACCACCAGCGCGGCGCAGACGCCGCCGAACGCCGCGCCGGCGACGAGCCACTCTCCCACCGGCGCGTCGTCCCGGCCGCCCGACGGGTCGGCGACGAGCAGGAACGCGGCGAGCGCGGCCGTCACGACAACCGCGGCGGCGACGTCCGCGCGGCGGACCCGCTGTCCGGTGAGCAGCGCGCCGAGCGGCAGCGCGAACACGACGCTGACGACGAGCACGGGCTGCACGACCGCGAGCCGCCCGATCGTCAGCGCGACCGCCTGGGCCACGAACCCGAGAGCGTCGGCGGCGATGCCGGCGAGCCAGAGCGGCCTGCGCGCCATTCGCAACAGCAGTCCCGATCCGGAGCCACGCGCCGTCTCCGGCTCGTCCAGGCCGGCCTTCTGCTGCAAGACGGTGCCGAACGCGAACAACAGCGCGGCGGCCAGGGCGAGGAGAACCTCCAAGGCGGCGAGGCTAGCGGCTCGCGGATGGCATCGGACGCTGACCGAGGAGCCGACGGGCACGCCGCTCGTACGCGACCAGGGTCCACGCTCCGAGCGCGAATGCGAGCGGATGCTCGACCCCGTACCAGTCGATCGTGGTGAACGTGGCGAGGAGGCCGAGCGACGTGGCGACGACCAGGGCGACGTCACCGGCGTCGCCGCGCCGACCGCGCAGCCGGCGCAGGCCGCCGGCGAAGAGGACGCCCGCCTCCGCGGCCAGCACGCATGAGATGCCGAAGTCCCAATCGTCTGCGACCCGGTCCGCCGACGCGAAGCCGAGCGTGATCCCGCCGCCGATCAGCGCGTAGGCGATCAGCGTCGAGCACACGTGGCCGGCGAGCGCGGCCAGCCACCAGATGATTGCCCCATGGCGTACGAGCACGGCCGCCGTCACGGCCGCCGTCACCGCGACCTGCAGCAGCGGCAGTCCGGAGTCGACGATCAGCGCGCTGCTGAGCAGCCGCCACGCGTCGCCGGCCACGAGCGCGTCCGGGCTCGACGCGACGTCGAGCGGCGCCGGATCCGCGCCGACGACCTCGATCAGCGCGACGGCAGCGAGCCAGGCGACCGCGGCCGCGGCCAGCAACCGCTCCAGCGCGCGCCGCCGGCCCGCACCGTCGGAGGACCGCGATGTGCCGAGCGGGCCGGCCGCACGCTTGGCACCGGCCGCCGCGGCCCCGCGTTCTCGCGCTCGCACGCGGTCATTATGGGGCGGGCGATGCCGGGCCCGCTAGGTCAAGCCACAGGGAACGAGGCCGCGCACCCACCACGCTCGGGCACGGAGCGTGAACGCGCCGTGAGGGTCGCCGAGCCGGTGATGCGCCTCGGCGCGGACGCGTTCCCGGCCGGCACGGTCCAGCGACGCGTAGCACGCACCTGAGTGTCCGGTGCCGGCGGTGAACGGCTGGAAGAGATCGTCGAAGCCGTCGTAGTCGGCGGTCACCCAGAGCTGGCCGGTCGTGACGTCGAGCAGACCGTGGGCCTGCCAGAGCGCTTCCAGATCGTCGGGACGCTCGTAGCCCACGCGGCGTCCGTCGTCGATCGCGCCCGCGCGATCGGGCGCGACGGCCAGCGCCGCGTCGAACGCGTGGCTGGAGAAGGGCAGCTCTTCCGCGGTCGCCACGCGGACATCGGCGTACGGCATGCGTGCGCGGCATGCCTCGACGAAATCCGGCGACGGGTCCACCGCGGCGACGTTCACGGCGCCCACGCGGTCGGCGAGCGCCCGCGTCAGCGGTCCGGGTCCGGAGCCGACATCGAGCACGCGCTGCCCTCGACGGATGCGGGCGACCTCGAGCAGCCCCGCGGCGAGCTGAGCGCCGTAGCGGCCCACGTGATGGTCGTAAGCGTCGGCGGCGCCGGCAAACCGTCGGGCGTCCATCAGATACTCAGTCTCCTCGCGCCGGAGGTGGCCGGGGCGCTGCCTTCAGCGGACGGCCTGGGTGGCATGTCGACCAGCACCCAGAGCCCCGATGCCGCGGTGAGCCCGGCGACGAGGGCGATCGCCCCGCCGTATCCGAGCGCGTCGGCCACGATGCCGGCGATCAGGCCGCCGGCGACGTAGCCGCTGTCGCGCCAGAAGCGGTAGATCCCGAGGACGGGCGCGCGCGCGACGGGCGTGACGGCGTCGGACATCGCCGCGATCAGGGTCGGGTAGACGAGCGCAGTACCGAATCCGAGCAGTACCGCCGCGGCGGCAGCCGGAGTCGTCGCGCCGTCGCCGATCGCGAGCAGCGCCAGGGCGGCGGACTGCAGCAGCATGCCGCCGACGATCAGCGGCTTGCGACCTGCATGGTCGGACCAGTGGCCGGTCGCGATCTGCGCGACGCTCCAGACGCCGGGGTAGAGCGCCGCGATGAGGCCGATGTCGCCGACGCTCGCGCCATGAGCGGCCAGGTAGAGCGGAACGAGGCCCCAGGCGAGCGCGTCGTTGAGGTTGTTGACCAGGCCGGCCTGCGAGCAGGAGCGCAGCGCCGGTTCGCGGTAGCTGGCCTGCGCGAATGCGCGCCGCAGGTCGGGAGCGTGGGCGTCGGCCTGCGCGTGGTCGCGCGTCTGCTCGAGTGCAACGTGGGCCGTGGTGTCGCGCACGAACAGCACCGACACCAGCAGGGCCGTGACCGCGATCGCGGCGCCGGCGACCACGAGGACGTCGCGGGCGGCAAACGACCCGGCCAGCCAGCCGCTCAGCCCGGCGGCGATCGCGACTCCGCCGTAGCCGGCGGACTCGTTGAGTCCGAGCGCGAGTCCGCGTCGCTTGGGCCCGACGAGGTCGATCTTCATGACGACGGTCATGGACCACGCGAGGCCCTGGTTGATGCCGAGCAGCGCGTTGGCGGCGACGATCCACCCCCAGCTCGGCGCCAGCGCCATCAGCAGGGGGACCGGGAGCGCGATCACCCAGCCGGCGATCAGCAGCCGCCGGCGCCCGGCTCGCGCCGCTGCCGTGCCCGCCGCGAGGTTCGTCAGGGCCTTCGCGACGCCGAACGCGACGATGAACGAGAGCACCGCGGCCTTCGAGCCCAGGCCGAAGTCGTCGCTACCGACGAGCGGCAGCGTGGAGCGCTCGAGCCCGACCATCGCCCCGACGAACGCGTTGACGGCGACCAGGAGCGAGAACTGCGCGGCGTTCTCGCGCAGCCCCAGTCGGACCGGCGGTGCGCTCACGTCACCGCGGCGAGCGGTCGCCCGGTGCGGTTGGCGGCGATGATCGCGGCCTGGTGTGCGGGCGCGGGCGGGATGTCGCGCGCGAGCGCGTCGACGAACGCGTCCTCGGAGTCGAGCTGCAGCGCGCGATTGTGGCGGCGCTCGAAGCCGACGGTCGAGATCGGGTTGGCCGACAGGCCGCGGCCGCAGACCGACCCGGAGTAGTGCGACGGGTAGAGGAGGAGATGATCGGGCAGCGTCAACAGCCGCTCGTTCAGCGACCGATACAAGCTGCGGGCCATCTCCTCGACGGTGTGCGCGCCGTGAGCGTGCAGATCGGGGCGCCCGGCGTCGCCGACGAGCAGCGCGTCGCCGGTGAGGACGAACCAGGGGTCGTCGCCGCGCGTGCGGTCGGTGACCAGGTAGGCGTGGTGCGCGAGCGCGTGGCCCGGCGTGGCCAGAGCCTCGATCTCGGTGTTTCCGAGCGTGACGACCTCGCGGTCGCCCAACGCATGATGCGCGAAGTCGACGTCCGCTCCCTCGGGCAGGTACGGCGTCGCGCCGGTGCGGGCCACGAGCTCGGGCAGCCCGGAGACGTGATCGGCCTGGAGGTGCGTGTCGAGGACCGCGACGATCCGGGCGCCCTGGGTCTCGGCCAGCGCCAGGTACTCGTCGACCAGGTCGACGTGCGGGTCGACGACCGCAAACGCACTGCGCGTCTTGCACCCGAGGAGGTATGAGGCGCAGGCGGTCTCGTCATTCAGCAGCTGACGGAAGAACACGCTTGACAAGCTATCAATAGATCTATTGAATAGCAAAACATGAGCTCCAAGCGTGAGAAGGACGCGCTGTTCGAGGCGATCGCGTTGATGGGCAAGGCGTTCGCAAGTCCGCGTCGCCTGGAGCTGCTCGATCTGCTGGCACAGGCTCCACGCAACGTCGACGAGCTGGCGCGCGCGAGCGGCCAATCGCCGGCGAGCACGTCGCAGCACCTGCAGGCGCTCCATGCGGCCGGGATGGTCACTCGCGCCCGCGACGGGACGAGCGTGCGCTACGCACTGGCCGGCGACCAAGCGCTCGCGCTCTGGTTGGCATTGCGCGACGCCTCCGTCTCCCTGCTGGCCGAGGTCGAGCGGGCCGCGCGCGAGTACCTGGGCGATGACGTCGACGCGATCGGGCGCGAGGCGCTGATCGCACGGCTACGCAAGGGCGAGGTCGTGCTCGTCGACGTCCGCCCCTCGGAGGAGTTCGAGGCCGGGCACATCGAGGGGGCGCGCTCGATCCCGCTGGAGGAGCTCGAGGATCGACTGGCCGACCTGCCGGCCGATCGTGAGGTCGTCGCCTACTGCCGCGGCCCGTTCTGCGCCTACGCGCACGAAGCCGTCCGCCGCCTGCAGGCGGCCGGCCGGCCGGCGCGGCGCCTCGAGGAGGGCTGGCCGGAATGGCGGCTGGCAAGCCAGCGCAAGCAACCGATCACGACGTGAAGGAGCACACGATGAGCACGGTCGCCCGTCAGTTGAACACCTCGGAGCTCGAGCAGCGCGTGAAGCGGATGTATGCGGAGGTCGCGCTCGAGCCCGAGCGTGA
>Ga0126313_10001039_pt1 | contig 14226 bp, 15 predicted proteins | sample Plot105A_FD_89954 | JGI IMG/M metagenome (GOLD analysis project Ga0126313, IMG submission 89954) | Serpentine soil microbial communities from UC McLaughlin Reserve, CA, USA - Plot105A | ecosystem: Environmental > Terrestrial > Soil > Grasslands | place: USA: UC McLaughlin Reserve, Lake County...
GATCGCAGTGCGCTCGAGCTCGTCGCAGTAGGCGTCCCCGAGGTCGGCGACCAGGCTCCGCACGTAGGTGCCGGAGGAGCACTCGACCTCCAGGCCGCAGCGGTCGCCCTCGCGCCAGAGGAGCTCGTACCGGTGGACGGTGACGGGACGCTCGGCCATCTCCACCCGCTCGCCCCTGCGGGCGAGCTCGTAAGCCCGCTTGCCCCCGACCTTCAGGGCCGAGTACGCCGGGGGTCGCTGGATCAGCTCGCCGGTTGGCAGCTGGAGCTTCCCCGGCACGCGACCGGTGTGCTCGAGCCTCCCCTCGCGGTCGCCCGTGTCCGACACCCAGCCGAGTCGGGCCACCGCCCGGTACGTCTTGTTCAACGCCGCGAAGAAGCGCTGTGCCCGCGTGGCACGACCGACCAGCACCAGAAGCAGACCGGTGGCGAACGGGTCGAGCGTTCCGGCGTGACCAGCCTTGGTTCCGGGTGGGAAGCGGCGCCGCACCTCCGCCACCACGTCGTGCGACGTCTTCCCGGCCGGCTTCGGGTAGAGGACGACGCCGGCGGGCACCAACTAGCTGCGTGCGAGCTGGGTTGCGATTTGCTCGTGCAGGGTGCGGATCAGCTCGTCATAGGGCAGCGCGGTGGTGAACCCGGCGGCCTGCCGGTGCCCCCCGCCGCCCATCTGCCGCGCGATCACCGACACGTCCACGCGGCCGTCCGTGGCGCGCAGGCTCACCTTTCGCATGCCGGCTCGCTCGTCGCCGAGCAGCTCGCGCACGAGCACGGCCACGGCCGTCCCTTGCACGGCGCGCACGTGGTCGACGACGCCCTCCGAGTCGGTCTCCACCGCTCCCGTCTCTTCGAAGTCCCGCTTGGTCAGGTGGGCGACCGTGAGTGCCCCGCCGTCGTGCCGTTCGACACTCGAGAGCGCGCGTGACAGCAGCTCGAGGCGCGAGAAGGGCAGGTCCTCGTAGAGCCTGCGATAGACGTCGTGGGCGGCGACCCCGGCCTGGATCAGCTCGGCGGCCATGATGTGCGCCTCCGGCGTGGTGTTCTCGTACATGAAGCGGCCGGTGTCGGTCACCAGCGCGACGTACAGCGCATCGGCGATCGGGAGCGTGATCTCGGCGCCCAGCTCCTTTGCCAGGGCGTAGACGATCTCCGCGGTGCAGGAGGCGCCGCCGACCACCAGGTTCACGGTCCCGAAGCGGGTGTTGTCGTGGTGGTGGTCGATGTTCAGCACGTGAAGCCCGTCCCGCTTGAGGAAGTCCATGGGCATGCGGTCGATGTTCCCGCAGTCGAGGAAGACGATCGTGCGCTCGTCGACGTCGTCGGGCGGGGCGCCCACCAGCCCCTCGAACTTGAAGCTCCGGTACTCCCAGGGCAGCGGGAACTCGTCCGCCGCCATGTACATCAGGGAGTCCTTGCCGAGCTGCTGGAGGATCTGGTGCATCGCCAGCAGCGACCCGAGCGCGTCGCCGTCGGGGTTCTCGTGCGTGGTCAGGAGAAGCTTGTCCGCCTCTCGCAACTCCACCAGGACCTGATCGCGGGCGGCTGTGGCGACGGTGTTCAAGCCTTGTCGCCCTCGTCGAGCAGCTCGCTGATGCGCATCCCCCTGTCGATCGACTCGTCGTACACGAACTCGAGCGTGGGAGTGCGCTTCATCCTGAGCGCACGAGCGATGTCGGCCTGGAGCACGCCGTGGGAGGAGGCGAGCCCGGCCAGGGTCCGGTCCCGGTCGGCCTCGTCGCCGAGCACGCTGACGAATACGCGCGCACGGCGCAAGTCTGGGCTGGTCTCCACGGCGGTCACGGTCACGAAGCCTATGCGAGGGTCCTTCAGCCCCTCGGCAAGCCGCCAGGACAGAACTTCCCGGACGGCCTCGTTGACTCGCCGCATTCGCTCGGTCGGCATGCTAGCCGTCCAGCAGCTCGTCCCCTGACACCATTGTTCGTTCCACGCGCACGCCGTCGGGAAACATCGACTCGACATAACGCTGGAGACTCGCGGCGGCGTCGCTCAGCGGCCCGGGGCGCGGCCCCACCAACGCGGCGGAGATCGTGGCCCGCTGCCACAGGTCGTGGTGGTCCGTCTCGGAGACTGCCGCGCCGAAGCGCCGCTGGAGCTGCGCCTTCAGCGCCTGGAGCTCCTTGCGCTTGCCCTTCAGGCTCCCGTTTTCCGGGAAATGCAGGTGGATTTCTAGGAGACAGACAAAGCTCATAGTCCGCAGTCCTCAGTCCTCAGTCCTCCGGGCCGTGGGTCGTTCCTGAGGACTGCGGACTGGGGACTAGGGACTAAGCCAGCGTCTGCTCCACCTGCTTAGTCTCGTAGACCTCCAACGCATCCCCCTCCTTGATATCGGCGAAGTTCTCCAGGACGATTCCGCACTCCAGGCCGGCCGTTACCTCACGGACGTCGTCCTTGAATCGGCGCAGCGAGGCGATGCGGCCGTCGTAGACGACGGTGCCGTCGCGCACGAGGCGAACCCGAGCTCCGCGCCGCACCGTGCCGTCGACGACCACGGAGCCGGCGATGGTCCCGGCTCGCGACGACTTGAACAGCTGCCGGACCTCGACGTTGGCGACGGTCTCCTCGACTTCCTCGGGTTCCAGCATGCCCTCCATCGCGTCGCGGAGGTCCTCGATCACCTTGTAGATCACCGAGTAGGTGCGGATCTCGACGCCCTCGCGGTCCGCGACCTGGCGGGCGTTCTGAACGGGGCGAACGTTGAAGCCGATGATCACGGCGTCCGAGGCCGCGGCCAGCATGACGTCGGACTCGTTGATGCCCCCAACCCCGTCGTGGATCACGTTGACGGTGACCCGCTCCTGGGGCAGCTTGGCGATCTCGTCAGTCAGCGCCTCGAGCGAGCCCGCGACGTCCGCCTTGAGAATCAGCGCCAGCTCCACGGCGCCGCGCTGGGCGCGTGCCATGACGTCCTCGAGCGAGACGCGGACGCCGGCCCGGCGCGCGAGCGCCTCGGTCTTCAGCCTGTTCGAGCGCTCGCCGGCGAGCCTTCGGGCCTCGCGCTCGTTGAAGACCACGCGGAAATGCTCGCCCGCCTCGGGGACGCCGTCGAAGCCGAGCACCTCCACCGGCATGCCTGGGGTGGCCTGCTTTACGCGCTCCCCGCGGAAGTCGTGCATGGCACGGGCGCGCCCGGCGTGCTCCCCGGCGACGAGGGCGTCGCCGACCTCGAGCTGTCCGCGCTGGATCAGCAACGTGACCACGGGCCCGCGGCCGGGGTCGAGGCGCGACTCGATCACGACCCCCGAGGCCTCGGTGTTCGGGTTGGCCTTGAGCTCCTGGATCTCGGCCAGGGTGACGAGCGTCTCGAGCAGCTCGTCGAGGTTCTGCTGGGTCTTGGCCGAGACGTCGACGAACTCGGTGTCGCCGCCCCAGTCAGCGGGTGTCAGCCCCTGCTGGGCGAGCTCGCCCCGGACCCGGTTCGGATCCGCGCCCTCCTTATCGATCTTGTTGACCGCCACCATGATCGGCACTCCGGCAGCCTTGGCATGGTCGATCGCCTCGACCGTCTGGGGCATCACGCCGTCGTCGGCGGCTACCACAATCACGGCGATGTCGGTGGCGCGGGCGCCGCGGGCCCGCATGGCGGTGAACGCCTCGTGGCCGGGGGTGTCCAGGAAGGTGATCGTGTCGCCGTCGTGGCGGACCTGGTAGGCGCCGATGTGCTGCGTGATGCCGCCTGCCTCGCCGGACGCCACCTCGGTCTCCCGGATCGCGTCGAGCAGCGAGGTCTTTCCATGGTCGACATGGCCCATGATCGTGATCACGGGCGGGCGCTCCTGGAGCTCCTCTTCGGTGTCTTCGTACCGGGGCTCCTCCTCCACCTCGTCGGCCGCGTGAACGATCGTGACCTTCTTGTCGAGGGCGTCGGCGACGACCTGGATGGCCTCGTCGGAGAGGGTCTGGGTGAGGGTCGCCATCTCGCCCAGCTCCATGAGCTTCTTGATGACCTCGGAGGCGCCAAGCCCGAGCGACTCGGCCACCTCCTTGACCGTGGCCCCGGATTGGATCTCGGTGGCCGGCTCCTCGCGCGGCTCCTCGCGCGCGGCCGCCTCGGCCTCGAGGTCCGGCTCCACCCAGCGCGGCCTGCGGCGCCTGCCGCGACCGCGTCGCGGCGGCTGCTGCGGTGGGGGCGGCGGCCGGTCGCGGCGGGCGGCCTGGGAATCGATCACCACGCGGCGCCGGCGGCCAGCGCCACCCGGCGCCTGCTCGCCTGCCCTACCGGCGCGCGTGGGACGCGGGCGGGTGGGGCGCTCGCCGCGCGAAGGTGGGCGCTGCGCCGCCCGCTCGCCATCTCTCCGCTCCGGGCGCTCGATCTCGGCCTCCGGCGTGGAAGCCCCTTCGGCGGCCGGCTCGGCCTTCGGCCGCTCGGCAGGGGCCTCCGCGGCGGTGCCGTTGCCGAACGCGCGCGCCACATCGGCCTCGTCGACGCTGGAGGCGGCTGCCTTCACGTCGAGGCCCGCCTTCTGAAGGACGGCAAGGACCTCCTTGCTGGAGATGCCCCGCTCCTTCGCTATCTGGTGGACGCGCTTCTTTGCCATTCCCTTACCAAGTCTATGAGCTCCGGCTGCGGTCTCACAGGGGCCCGGAACGAGCGCGCGAGCGCCTTCCCGCGGCCCACGGCCTCCGCGCACTCCGGCCTGGGGCAGACGTAGGCGCCACGGCCCTCTGCCCTACCGTCGGGGTCGGGCCGCACGGATCCACCCGCTCCCCGGACGAGCCTGAGGAGGCCCTCCTTGGGCAGCGAGCGCCCGCAGCCGACGCAGCGCCGCGCCGGACTACGCCTGCTCGCCCCGGCCGCCGCGATCGCGCTCCAGCTCGTTCTCCGCCGTGGTCTCCGGCAGGGGCTCCGCTCCGTCGCGCCCGGACTCCGCCTCGGCGGGCTCCACTTCGGCCTCCTCCCCGACCGGCGCATCCACCTCGGATGGGCGGGCGGAGACGGCCGGTTCGGACTGCTGAGCGGCCGGCGCCTCCTCGGGGGCGGGCTCGGGCTCGCCCTCCGTCCCGGTCGGCTCGGAACCGGCGGCCACGGGCTCCGCCGGTTGGGGCTCGGGCTCGGCCCCGGCCACCGCAGGCTCCGCCGGCCCGGGCTCGGCCCCGGCGGCCACCGGCTCGGCGGGCTCGGCCACGGGCTCAGGTCCAGGCTCCTCCTTCGGCGGCACCACATAGTCGGTGTCCTTGCCCTCCAGCTCCTGGTGCGCCGGCAGGCCGCAGTAGCGGGAACCAGGCAGCGCGGCGTTGGGGCAGCGCTTGCCGTTCGCGAGGATGGCCGCGCAGCGACCCGACAGGGCCTCTTCCTCCTCGAACGGCATCTCCGCTTCCTCCTCCGCGAACTCGGTCTCCGAGCGGATGTCGACGCGCCAGCCGGTGAGGCGGGCGGCCAGCCGGGCGTTCAGGCCGTCCTTGCCGATCGCGAGCGAGAGCTGGTCGTCGGGGACGATCACGGTGGCCTGCTTGGCCTCGTCGTCTACCAGCACCTCGCGCACGCGCGCCGGCGACAGCGCCTTGGCAACGAAGCGGGCGGGCTCCTCGTTGAAGGGGATGATGTCGATCTTCTCCCCGCGCAGCTCGGACACGACCATCCGCACCCGGGACCCGCGCGGGCCCACGCAGGCGCCCACGGGGTCAACGCCGGACGCGTGCGAGACGACGGCGATCTTCGACCGGTAGCCCGGCTCGCGCGCCACGTTCTGGATCTCCACCAGACCGTCCGCGATCTCCGGCACCTCGAGCTCGAACAGCTTGCGGATCAGCTCGGGATTGCGCCGGGAGACGATGATGCTCGGCCCCTTGGCCTGGGACGAGACGTCGGTGATCACGGCCTTGACGCGCGCGCCGTGCTCGTAGCGCTCGCCGTGGACCTGCTCGGACCGCGGCAGCAGGGCCTCCACGCGCTCTCGAAGCTGGACGAGGGTGTAGCGCGAGTCCGACTGCTGGACGATGCCGGTGATCAGCTCGCCGATGCGGTCCTGGTACTCCTCGAAGGTCATGTCGCGCTCGGCCTCGCGGATCCGCTGGAGGATCACCTGCTTGGCGGTCTGCGCGGCGATACGGCCGAAGTCCTCGGGGGTCACGTCGCGCTCGTCGATCTGATCGCGGTACTGCGCGAGCGTCTCCTGGTCGATCTCGGGCTCCTCGGGCTCCCGCAGCTCGCCCGTCTCCGGGTCGACCTCGGGCTCCTCCTGCTGCTCCTCTACCTCCGCGAGGAGCCTCTCCTCGAGGTCCGCCGGCACGAGCAGCTCGTAGACCTTGAAGTCCCCCGTGTGCGCGTCGACCTCGACGCGCGCGTACTTGGCGGCGCCCGGCGTCTTCTTGTACGCGGACAGCAGGGCGTCCTCCAAGGCCGCCATCAGCCTGTCGGCGGAGATTCCCTTCTCCCGCTCGAGCACCGTTACTGCTTCGAGGATCTCCTTGCTCATTCGCTTCCCCCTCGGTCCTCCACCAGATTGCTGCGACCTATCTCCGAGTAGGGGATCGACACGACCCCGCTTTCGGCGGCCACGGTGACCTCGTCGTCAGAGGCGCCGACCAACTCGCCCGTGAAGCTGCCACGGCCGTCACGGGGAGTTCGCGTGCGCACGCGCGCGCGACGCCCCTGGTAGCGGCGGAAGTGGTCGGGCTTCGTGAGCGGCCGCTTCGGACCCGGCGAGGACACCTCGAGACCGAAGTCGACGAGCATGTCGCGCAGGTGGCCCGTGACCCGCTCGCAGAGCGCCAGGTCGACCCCCTCCGGGTGATCGATCACGAGGCGAACGCGCTCGGCGGCGACGCGCTCGCAGGCAAGCGCCTCGACGTCCGGCTCGAGCCGGGCGAGACGCTCCTCGATTTCGTTCCTAACTGTTTCGATCCGCACTGTGGTTGAAAAAAAGGTGGGCTGCGAAGCCCACCTTCAGGCGCGGCCCACGAGCCGCGATCGTCTGAAAGTCCTAGCGGAAACGAGTATAGGCGCTCAGGCCTCGACCAGCAGGGTGACAGGGCCGTCGTTGACGAGGGTGACGGACATCCGCGCCCCGAAGCGGCCGCCCTGGGCGCCGAGCGCCTGGCGAACCAGCTCGTACAGCGGCTCTGCGTCGTCGGGCGGGGCTGCCTCCACGAAGCTCGGTCGGTTGCCCTTGCGCACGTCGCCATAGAGGGTGAACTGGCTCACGCACAACACCTCCCCGCCGACGTCGTCGAGCGAGCGATTCATCCGCCCCTCCTCGTCCTCGAAGATCCGGAGCGCCCGCAGCTTCCGGGCGACCCGCTCCGCCTCCTCCGCGCCGTCGCCGCGCCTGATCCCGAGCAGCACGAGCAGGCCGGGACCGATGCGGGCCAGCTCCTCGCCCTCGACCCGCACCGAGGCCTCGCTCACCCGCTGCACCAGCGCGCGCACCGCGCGTACTCTGCCCGAATGGCCGCGGTCGACGTGGTGGACGCCTACGTGGACGCGCTGCCGGGCGGTGCTCGGCGGCTCGCTCACGCCGAGTGGGGCATCACCGTGCCGCCGGAGGCGGCCGGCGGGGAGGCGCTCGACGTCGGGCTGAGAATCGCCGACGGCCTGCTCAGCACGAAGGCGGCCGCCCTCGGCCCGGCCCCCGACCTCGATCCCTGGATGCTCCTCTGGTGGAACCGCCAGACGCGGCACGTCCGCTTCGGCTGCACCCGCTCGCGGGAGATCTGGGTGCACGCCGACCTGCCGGTCACCGCCGTCGACGAGCGATCGCTCGACCGGCTCCTGGGGCTCGTCGCCGAGGGTGCGATCGCCGTCCGCGACTACGCCAGCCGGGCGCGGGGCGGCGCCTGCTGAGGGAGGATCGGCGCCGCCGCAGTCAGCCTTTGGCCGCCGGCTGGCCCTATCAGGCGGCTCTCAGGCGGTCCCTGAAAGCCCGATAGTCGGCGCGGTCCGGGCGCATGCCGGCGGCCAGCACGGCGTGGCGGCTAGCCTCGTTCCGGCGTCCCGTCTTCTCGAGGGCACGTCCGAGGCAGAAGTGCGCGTAGTCGTTGACCGGATGGCGCTCGACCACGGCCTCGAACTCCCGGGCTGCCTGCTCGAAGCGCGAGCAGCGGAAGTAGGCCCGGCCCAGGGCCTCGCGGATCGAGCTCTTGTCCGGCTCCAGCGCCCGGGCGCGCTCAAGCGGAATCGCGGCAGCGGCGAAATCACCCGCCTCGAGCAGGGCGCTCCCCTTCTGGAACAGGTCGTAGACCGACTCGCTCATACGGTTACCTCCGCGGGGTCTTCCGCCCCGCGCTCTCGCGCTTCTCGTCGGCGTCCCGCCGACCTTGACCGGCCGGGCTTCGCCCGGCCTTCAGGGTACTGCGCTCCCCCCCGGCGGCCCTCAGCCCCTCCACGGCGTCCAGCACGGCCGCCGCAACGGCGCCCTTCGGGCCGCGCGGGACCGCCAGCTCCTCGGCCGCGGTGATGATCGTCACCTCGTTGTCCTCCACGTCGAAGCCGATTTCGGACCGCGAGATGTCGTTCACGACCACCGCGTCGAGCCCCTTACGCCGCAGCTTCTCGCGGGCGCGCTCGACGGCCCCCTGCCCGTGCTCGGCCGCGAAGCCCACCAGCGTCTGGTCCGGCCGGCGCTCACTCGCGAGCGCGCCCAGGACGTCGGCGGTGGGCTCGAGCTCGAGCGACAACCCCGCCCGTCCCGCCTTGGGGATCTTGGTCCCCTCGGCCTCGCGGGGCCGGAAGTCCGCCACCGCCGCCGCCATGAGCAGCACGTCCGCCGACTGGAACTCGCTGCGGGCCGCAGACCCGAGCTCCTCCGCGGTCTCCACGTCCACCCAGCGCACGCGGGGCGGGCGCGGCAGCGATACGTTCGCGGCGATCAGCGTGACCTCCGCCCCCCTGCGCGCCGCCTCCTCCGCCAGCGCGAGTCCCATCCGCCCCGACGAGCGGTTGCCCACGTAGCGGACCGAGTCGATCGGCTCGCGGGTGCCGCCGCCCGTGACAAGCACGCGCAGCCCGTCCAGCGAGCGGGGCGCGAACCCGAACGGCCGGCCGGCACGGAGGGCCGCCGCGATGGCGGTGAGGATCTTGGGCGGGTCGGCCAGCCTCCCCACTCCCCACTCGCCCTTGGAGGCAAGCCTCCCCCGCCCCGGCTGCACGATCGACGTGCCGCGGTGCCGCATGGTCTCCAGGTTGGCGCGCGTGGCGGGGTTCTCCCACATGCGGTCGTTCATCGCGGGAGCGAGCACGAGCGGCGCGCTCGCCGCAAGCGCCGCGCTGGTGAGGAGGTTGTCGGCAAGCCCGTGAGCGAGCTTGGCGAGCGTGTTCGCCGAGGTCGGCGCGACGCACAGAACGTCGCAGCGACGGACCAACTCGAGGTGCGAGATGGGGTCGTGATCGGGAGGCCGCTCGCCTGGGAAGGCGCCCCGCGCCGGATCGCGCTCGAACTCGTCGACCAGGACCGGTGCGCCGGTGACCCCCTCGAACGTCGCGCTGCCGACGAACTTGAGGCTCGTGGGCGTCTGGATCACGCGGACGGCGTGGCCATCGGCGGTCGCGAGCCGAACGAGCTCCACGGCCTTGTAGGCGGCGATCCCGCCGGACACACCGAGCAGGACTCGCGCCACTCCCGCCCCTCTAGCGGTAGTGGTACTTCAGCTTGCCGGCTGCGATCTCGTCGAGCGCGATCTTCAGGTAGTTCTTCGAGCCCGTCTCCACCATCGGAGGCGGGTACTCGTCGAAGGTGCCCTCGCCCAGGTTGTGGTAGTAGGCGTTGATCTGCCGGGCGCGCTTGGCGGCGACCAGCACGCACGCGTAGTGCGAGTCGGTCTGCTCCAGAAGCTTGTCCAGGCGCGGCTTGATCATGAGCTTTCGGCCTCGTGCGTCGTTTGCTCGCCGGGCCGGGGCGGACAAATAGTAGCGGCCAATTCCACGAGCTCCCCCAGCGCCCGCTCCACGTCGTCGTTCACGACGCGGTAGGAGAACTCCTCCTTGGCGGCCAGCTCCTCCGGCGCCACCGCCAGGCGATCACCGATCTGCTCCGGTGAATCGGAACCCCTCCGCTCGAGCCGCCGGCGCAGGTCCTCCAGAGAGGGGGGCTCTATGAAGACCTGGATCGCCTCCGGCAGAGCCGAGCGCACCTGGCGGGCCCCCTGCAGGTCGATCTCGAGCACGACGCACCGGGCGGGACGCCGAAGCTCCGAGCGGAGGGTGCCGTAGCGGTGGCCCGAGTAGACCGCGTGCTCGACGAAATCGCCCCGGGCCACCCTGCGCTCGAACTCCTCGGGGGACAGGAACCAGTAGTCGCGCCCGTCGACCTCGCCGGGGCGGGACGGGCGCGTGGTCGCCGAGACGGCCAACTCGAGTCCGGGCACCCGGTCGAGCAGCCCGCGGATGAGGGTACCCTTGCCGACCCCCGAGGGGCCGGTGATCACCAGGACTGGGGTGTCTACCTGCGCAGGTACGAGACGAGCTCGTTGCGCTGCCGCTGCGAGAGCCCGCCGAGCGTCTTGCTGGGGGAGATGCGGCAGTGGGTGAGGATGCGATTTGCCTTCACGCGCCCGTACTTGGGCACCGCCAGGAGCAGGTCGAAGACCTTGGCGGTCTGGAGGTAGTCGGGCGGGTCGAGCAGCAGGCCGTGGACCTTGACCCGGCCGGCCTTGAGATCGCGCTTGAGGCGTGCTCGGCGCGTGCGAATCTCGTTCGCCCGCTTCAGTGCCTCCATTCTCTGCGTCAAGGATCGCTCGGGTGTCAGGCCCGCCGATTTGGTCTTGGCGGGCGACTGCGAGGCGGCCGGCATGGCCGGCGATACTACACACGAATGGACCGGCGTCGAGGCCGAAATCGCAAAAAACTCGCGAATTTCCCTGCACCTTGACCTGAGCTTCAGGTTGGTTTGGGTAGCTTGAGCGTTTTCGCCCGGTTTGCAGGCCTTTTCTTGGACACCTATGTGGGTCCGGAGTCGTGCCCCACCAAAATCGCGCGTCCACCGGGAAAAGCGGAACGATGCATGACCCATCTGGGCATGGGGCGCCACCGAAGAGGTGGTTCAGTCCCGCACAGGAAGGGCCTGCAGCTCGGCGAGCTCGAAGGCGACCCTCCGACCGGCCGCTGGATCGCGGAAATTCTCCGTTCCCACCGCGACGCAGGCTGCGCCGGCGTCCAAGAACTCCCGTGCGTCGTGCCCCGAGGCGATCCCACCCATGCCGATCACCGGGATCCGCACCCGTTCGGCCACCGCGTGCACCTGCTCGAGCGCGACCGCCCGGATCGCGGGGCCGGACAGCCCTCCGGTCACCCCACCCAGCCACGCACGCCCCGTCCTTGGGTCGAACGCCATCCCCTTGAGGGTGTTCACGAGCGAGACGGCGTCGGCTCCGGCCCGCTCCGCGGCCTCCGCCACCCCCGCGGGGTCGACGGCATTGGGAGTGAGCTTCACGATCAACGGCTTCTCCGTGAGCGGGCGCAGCCTGTCGACCGCGGCTTCCGTCTCCTCGGGCTCGGCCCCCATGACGAGCCCCGTCTCCACGTTCGGGCATGAGAAGTTCAGCTCCATCATGGCCACCTCCGCCCGCTCCCCCACGCCTGAGAGCAGTCTGGCGAGCTCGTCCACGCTGAAGCCCATCACGGAGACCACCAGCGGCACGGGCAGCTCCACCAGCTGGGGGAGATCGTGGGCGAGGAAGCCCTCCAGGCCCCGGTTGGGCAGGCCGATCGAGTTGATCATCCCGGCGGGCGTCTCCCACAGCCGGGGCGGCGGGTTTCCATCCCGTGGCTCGACGGTGATGGTCTTCGAGACGAAAGCATCGAACGGAAACTGCTCCAGCAGCGCATCCCCGAACGCTCGCCGCGCCGCAATGGCATCAAACGTCCCGGAGCCATTGAGAACGGGGCCCCGAAGCGGAACGCCGCAGAGCTCGAAGCCACTCTGCCAGCCGCCAGCTGCCAGCTGCCAGCTCATTCCGGAACCGCCTGCAATCGATCGGCCTCCAGAACGGGCCCGTCCAGACAGAGACGAACGTAGCCATCTCTGGTAGCCACCACGCAGCCGAAGCAGGCCCCGAACCCGCACGCCATCCCCGATTCGAGCGCCAGCTGCGCCGGCACACCGCGCTCCGCGCAGATGGTCCTGACCGCCTCCAGCATGGGCGGAGGCCCGCACGCGTAGACGGTGGTGGCGAGGCCCTCCGCAGGGAGATCCTCATCCTGAAGCGTCTCTGCGAGCAACTCGGTGACCAGGGCCCGGCGGCCCACCGAGCCGTCGTCCGTGGTAAGCGACGGGCGCTCGAAGAGCCGCGCCGCCTCGGCGTGGGCTCCGGAGCGGAAGCCGAGCAGGACCCGCGGGGCGCCGAGCTCGTCCGCCAGGCAGACGAGGGGCGCGGTCCCGATGCCGCCGCCCACCAGCAACGGCCGCGTGCCCACCTCGGGCTGCCGGAAGCCGACGCCCAGCGGCCCCACGAGCGCCAGCTCGTCGCCGGGGTCGAGCGAGCCCAGGCGCTCCGTTCCGGGGCCGACCGCCTCGAGCAGGAACTCGAGCAGCGCGCCCCGGTCGGCCCGCCGCGCCCGGGCGTATGAGAACGCCCGCGGCAGGTAGGGGCGCTCGTCCGCTCCCCCACCCCAGCGCTCGGCCGCGGCCAGCATGTAGAACTGGCCGGGGCGCGGCTCCAGCGGGCCTTCCCGATCGTGGGCCGAGATCAGGCGGTAGGCCCCAAGGGCGTCGTTGGCCGTGACGCGCGCCAGCCGGCGGCCGGGTGGCGCCAGCGTGCGCGGCTCCGCCGCGGTGGCGGCCTGGGTCACGGGGTTCGCTCCGGCTCGACCAGGGGCAGCTCGACCCCGCCGTGCAGCTCCTGGAGGGCGATCACCGACACCTCGCCGCTGCGGCGGGCGCGGATGGCCCGCTGGGCGGCGCTCGCTCCGCTCATCGTGGTGATGCAGGGGATCGCCTTCGCCACCGCCGAGCGACGGATCTCGTAGCCGTCCGCGCGCGCGCCGGAGCCGGTGGGCGTGTTGATGACCATGTCCACCTCGCCGGCGTCGATCCGCTCGACCACGTTCGGGGAGCCCTCCGACAGCTTGCGGATCCGTTCCACCGGCACCCCCATCCGCCGTATCGCCTGGGAGGTCCCGCCCGTTGCCAGGACTCTGAAGCCCATGTCGTGGAAGCCCGCCGCCAGCTGCGTGGCGGCGGGCTTGTCACCGTCGGTTACGGAGATGAACACGGTCCCGGAGACGGGCAGCTCCGCCCCGGCGGCGGCCTGCGCCTTCCCGAAGGCGGCCGGGTAGTCGGAGGCAACCCCCATCACCTCGCCGGTGGACTTCATCTCGGGCCCCAGCAGCGCGTCGGCGCGCGGGAAGCGGTCGAACGGCAGCACCGCCTCCTTGACGGAGACGTGCCGCGGCTGGCGGGGAAGGTCGAGGTCCATGTCCGCGAGCCGCTCCCCCAGCATCAGCCGGCAGGCGATCTTGGCCAGAGGCACGCCGATCGCCTTGGAGACGAACGGGACAGTGCGGGAGGCCCGCGGGTTGGCCTCCAGGACGTAGAGCTCCTCGTCGCCGTAGACCGCGAACTGGATGTTGATCAGCCCGACCACGCCGAGCCCCAGCGCGATCGCGCGGGTGGCCTCCTCCACGTGATGGAGCATCTCGGGGCCCAGCGACATCGCCGGGATCACGCAGGCTGAGTCCCCGGAGTGCACCCCGGCCTCCTCGACGTGCTGCATGATCGCCCCGATCCGCGCCTCGACGCCGTCGCAGAGGGCGTCGACGTCGATCTCGATCGCGTTCTCGAGGAAGCGGTCGAGGAAGATGGTGCCCTCGGCCTCGTGGCCGTTCGTGCGGCGCAGGTAACCGGCGAGCGCCTCCCGCGAGTAGCAGATCTCCATGGCCCGGCCGCCCAGCACATAGCTCGGCCGAACGAGCAGCGGGTAGCCGACGCCACCGGCCGCGGCGAGGGCCTCGTCGGGGGAGTCGGCGGTGGCGTAGGGCGGGCTCCGGAGGCCCAGCTCGTCCAGCAGCTTGCCGAAGCTCGGCCGGTCCTCGGCGAGGTGGATCGAGTCGACCGGGGTCCCGAGCAGCGGCACTCCGGCGTCTGCCAGGCCACGGGCCAGCTTGAGCGGGGTCTGGCCGCCGAACTGCACGATCACCCCCTCGGGCCTCTCCAGCTCGATCACCCCGAGCACGTCGTCGAGCGTCAGCGGTTCGAAGTAGAGGCGATCGGAGGTGTCGTAGTCGGTCGAGACCGTCTCCGGGTTGCAGTTGACCATCACCGCGTCGCGGCCGGAC
>Ga0126313_10001040_pt1 | contig 14226 bp, 18 predicted proteins | sample Plot105A_FD_89954 | JGI IMG/M metagenome (GOLD analysis project Ga0126313, IMG submission 89954) | Serpentine soil microbial communities from UC McLaughlin Reserve, CA, USA - Plot105A | ecosystem: Environmental > Terrestrial > Soil > Grasslands | place: USA: UC McLaughlin Reserve, Lake County...
CTCGCCGGCGAAGCGGCGCGCGTTCTCCAGCAGCGCCTCGGTCTGCAGCAGGTCGATGATGTGGATCCCGTCCAGCTCGCCGAAGATGAAGCGGCGCATGTTCGGGTTCCAGCGGCGGGTCTGGTGGCCGAAGTGGACTCCGGCTTCGAGCAGGTCCTTGAGTTCTGCCTCAGGCATACGTGGTTCTCCTTAGATTGGGCGCAGCGCCCCGCTCCGCTTACCGGGACCTGGTTGGTGGCCAGGCAGGATCCGGGCTCGCTTCGAGCGGGGGTTGGTTTGGACTGTCGATTGTAGAGCGGAGCGCCTATCCGGCGTGGGCCGCCCTCAGCGCCCGCTCGAGGTCCTCGGGCAGGGGCGAGGAGAAGCTGAGCCGCTCGCCGCCGCGCGGGTGCTGGAAGGCGAGCCGGTGGGCGTGGAGGAACTGGCGCCGCAGGCCGTAGCGCTCGGCTCCGCCATAGGTCGGGTCGCCGGTCAGCGGATGGCCGATCGCGGCGAAGTGGGCACGGATCTGGTGCGTACGTCCGGTCTCCAGGCGCGCCTCCAGGTAGGTCTCCCGCGGCAGCAGCTCCAGCACCGTGAAGTGGGTCCGCGCCTGGCGCGAAGCCGCGCCGGAGACCGCCATCCGGTGACGCTGGCGGGCGGCGCGGCCGATCGGGGCGTCGATCGTGCCGGTGCGGGAGGCGAGCCGCCCGCCGGCCAGCGCCAGGTAGACCCGTTCGACCTCACGCTCGCGCACCCGCTCCTGCAGCGCCGCGTGGGTCTCGTCGTCGCGGGCGACGACCAGCAGGCCGCTGGTGCCCTTGTCGAGGCGATGGACGATCCCCGGCCGCTCCGGGTCCCCGCCGCCGCCAAGGATCTCGGCCAGCTCGTCGACCAGCGTCGGGCCGCTGTGCGACGGCGCCGGGTGAACGACGAGGCCGGCTGGCTTGTCGACGACCGCGAGGTGCTCGTCGAGGTGGACGATCCGCAGGCCCGGCTCAGCCACTCTCGGCCTCGGGCTCGGCGTCGCGCAGGTAGATCCAGACCATCAGCAGGACGCCGATCGTGATCGCGACGTCGGCGAGGTTGAACGGCGGCCAGGAGCCCACGACGATGTAGTCGGTGACCTCGCCGGCGGTGAGGCGGTCGATCAGGTTGCCGAGGGCGCCGCCGGCGAGCAGCCCGGCAGCGACCCACATCCCCCGCCGCCGGGGATCGCGGCTGAAGACGTAGGCGATCACCGCCAGCGCCGCCACCGTGACGAGGACGAGCCCGAGGCCCGCTCCCCCGGCGAGGCCGAAGGCGACGCCGCGGTTGTGGGACAGGGTGAGGCCCAACGGGCCGAGCACGTCAACGTCCTCGCCAGGAAAGAGGCGGGACTCGATCGTCGCCTTGACCGCCTGGTCGGCGGCGACGACCACGCCGCAGAGGACGCCGGCGAAGGCCCAGGCGCGGCCAGTTGCGCTCACCCGCGGATCAGGCCGACAACCACTGCCTGGGCGACGAAGAGGAGGATGATCGCGATCATCGGGCTGAGGTCGATCGCCAGGCCCCCGCCCCCCATCGGCGGCAGGAAGCGGCGGAAGAAGTTGAGGTAGGGATCGGTGGTCTCATGGGCGAAGTCGAGCACCGCGCGCAGGTATGGGTTGTAGGGCATCCGCGGCACGAACGAGGCAACGATCCGGATGAAGATCAGGATCGTGTAGACGACGAACAGCGCCGCCACGTAGTCGGCGAGGTTGCCGCGGGTGAGCGCCAGCGGGATCACCCGCGCATCCTCTCCAGCGATGCCTCCACCGCCGCCTCGAAGGCGCGGCGGGCGCCTTCGCGCTCGAGCGCTTCGAGCCCGACCTCGGTGCTGCCGCCCGGCGAGGCAACCGCCTTGCGGACGTCGGCGGGATGGCGGCGGCGCAGCAGCTCGGCGGTGCCGGCCGTCGTCTCGACGACGAGCTCGCGGGCCAGATCCGGGTCGAGGCCCGCCGCGGCGCCGGCGTCGGCGAGGGCCTCGACGGCAAGCGCCAGGTAGGCGGGGGCGCAGCCCATGATCGCGGTCGCCTCGTCGAAGTCGGAATCGGCGATCTCGACGACGTGGCCGAGCAGATCCAGCTTCGCCTCTGCCTCCGGGCTGGCCGAGCCGGCGACGCAGAGGACGCCGCTGCGTACTTCGACCCCGACGTTGGGCATCACCCGCAGCACGTGCTCCGCGCCCGGGAAAGCGGCCCGCAGGCGCTCCAGCGGCACGACCGCGAGAACCGAGACGATCTCCCTCGCCCCGTCCAGCGCCGGCGCCACCTCCTCCAGCTTGTTCGGCTTCACGGCCAGGACGACGAGGTCGGCGCGACGAGCGATCTCCTCGTTGGAGACAGCCTCTCCCCCCAGCTCCCCGGCCAGCTCCCGCGCGTGCCCAGAACCGCTGTCGGAGAACAGCATCGCCTCGAACTCACCAGACCAACCCCGCGCAATAGCGGCGGCCATACTGCCCGACCCAACAAAGCCAACGATCATGACCGGAGCCTATCCAGCGGTCGTAGGCGCGGGTGCATATGCCGAGCATGCAGCGCAGGCGTATGCACCCGCGCCCCCACGCCAACGCTAAGACTGGTTGAAGAACCCCTTGTCGATCAGCCGCGCCTTTTCCTCGGCGGAGACGTCAACGTTGCGCGGGGTCAGCAGGAACATCTTCTCGGCGATCCGCTGCATGCCGCCGTCGAGTGCGTAGGTGAGGCCGGAGCAGAAGTCGATCATCCGCTTCGAAAGCTCGTGGTCGGCGGTCTGCAGGTTGAGGATAACCGGGACCTGTCGTTTGAACTGGTCGGCGACCTGCTGGGCATCGTTGAAGTTGCGGGGGATCACGAGGTGGACCTGGAGATCGCCCCCGTCGCCGCCGTTGTCGACCGGCCGCAGCGTGCGGGTGCGGCTGGCGGCAATCGGCTCGTCGTCGGCGAAGATGTCGTCGATCTCGTCGCGCCGCGGGCGGCGCGAGGTCGGCAGGCGCCGCACCGAGGAGCCGCCCTCGCCGCGTTCGCGGCGGCCCTCGAAGACTTCCTCGGTCCCGGTGTCGGGCTCGAAGTCTTCCTCGTATTCGGGTCCATAGTCGTGGTCCTCGGCCAAGCCGAAGTAGACGAGCGCGCGATGCCAAGTGTCTTTTAGAGCCATATCTGCAGCGTGATTCGGCCTTCAGGGGCCGACTCCTCTACGGATTATTCCCACTTTCGAGCGAATTCACGCGAACAGGGCGTGTCCGAGGCGGACGATCGTCGCCCCCTCCTCGACCGCGACGCGCCAATCCTGGGAGGTGCCCATCGAGAGCCGCGGCAGCCCGTGGGCGGCGGCAAGCTCGGCGAGACGGGTGAAATAGGGCCGCGAGTGCTCCGGATCGGGGCTGAACGGCGGCATCGTCATCAGCCCTCCGACGCTCACCGGGCAGCGCTCGATGAAAGCCGCGAGCTCGGCCGGGTCGATTCCGCCCTTGCCGTCCTCGCCGGAGAGGTTGACCTCGATCAGCACCTCGGTTTCGGGACCCGCGTGCCTGCCCAGCTGGTCGAGGGCCGAGTCGGTGGCGACCGAGTGGATCAGCCGGCAGAGCGGCAGCACCTGCTTCACCTTGCGGCTCTGCAGGTTGCCGATGAAATCCCAGGTGAAGGCGTCTCCCCAGCGCTCGTGCTTGGCCGCCAGGTCCTGCTGGCGGTTCTCGCCGACCAGCCGCACGCCGGCCTGGGCCAGCTTGCCCATCTCCTCCAGCGGCACGTACTTGGTCGCGACGAGGATCTCGACGCCGTCGCCCGCCACGGCTTGGGCCTCTTCGTAGTTGGCGGCGAGGCGGCCCGTGTCGATGTCGTGGATCAGCTCCGCCATCTAAGCCCCCTCCAGCCAGGCGATCCCGCCCTGACGGCCGGTGCGACCGGCGTCGCGGCGGTGGGAGAAGAAGAGCTCCGCCTCGCAGCTGGTGCAGAGCCCGGCCGACTCGACCCGCTCGACCCCGGCTCGGGCGAGCAGCCTCCGGGCGACCTCGGGTAGGTCCAGCATCCGCCCCTCGGCGACCCCGTCGCCAAGGTCGGCGAAAGCTCCCAGCGCCTCCTCGCCGACCTCGTAGCAGCAGGGCCCGATCCCGGGACCGATCGCCGCCGAGCTCGCTTCCACCGCCTCGGCGCCCGCGGCGAGGATCCCGCCGGCAAGCCCGCGCCAGCCGGCGTGCAACATCGCGACCCCGCCCGGTCCAGCAACGGCAACCGGCAGGCAATCGGCGGTGAAAACGAGCGACGCCAGGCCGGGCTCGCGCACGACATGCCCATCCGCCTCGAACAGCCCAAGTCGTGGTTCCTTTGTCCGGCTATTCAGGACAAAGGAACCACGCGATGGGCCGGGGTGCTCGATCAGGTCCGTCCCGTGGACCTGGTGGGCGATGACTACCTGCTCGGGGTCGAAGCCGAGTGCGGCGGCAAGACGCCGGCGGTTCTCGCCCACCGCCCCGGCGTCGTCGTCGGTCAGCAATCCCAGGTTGAGGTTGTCGTAGGGGCTCTCGCTGACGCCGCCGCGGCGGGTCGAGAAGGCCGCGACGGCACCGTCGAGCTCGGCTTGCAGCCAGCGGACGCCGTCATTTTCACGCCACTCCATGCCGGAAACAAAGCAGACGCCGGGGCGCTACTCGCCCCGCGCCGCCTCCAGGGCGGCGGCCAGCTCCTGCTCGCGACCGGCGACCTCGCCTTCGAGGCGCCGGCTCTTGGCGGCCCGCAGCCCGCGTCCGACGGCCGGTCCCTGGGGAACCCCGGCGGCGATCAGGTCGCCCCCATCGATCTCCAGCTCGATCCTGCTCCAATCGGTCAGGTAGCGGTCCAGCCAGGTCGCCCCCATCGCCCGGCCGAGGATCAGCTCGACCGGATCGCGCCGCCCCGCCGCCTCGACTGCCTCTCCCGGCCGCGGCGCCGGCATCGAGGCAAGGACGCCCTCCGCTCCTTCGGGCCCAAGCGCAGCGGCGATGAGTGCCTGCTCGCGCGGGACGAATCCCGCCCAATGGGGATCCCTCAGCAACTCCTCCACCGACCGCATCAGCTCGATGCCCCCCTGGCGGAGGTCGAGCAGGCCCCAGCCGGCCAGCAGCCCGAGGCCGACGCCGCCGGTCGGTTCGGCGGCCAGCCGCTCCAGCTCCGCCCGGCGCCGGTCGGCGGAGACGGTCGCGAGGTCGGCCCGGCGCAGCAGCTCGAAGGTCTCCGGCTCGAGCGAGAACCCGAAGCGCGAGCCGTACCGCGCGGCGCGGATTGCCCGGGTCGGATCGTCGACGAAGGAGCGCGGGTGCAGGACCCGCAGCAAGCCCTCGGCGAGGTCGTCGCGCCCGCCGTGGGGATCGATCACCCGCGGCTCCCCCGCGAGCGGGATCGCCATCGCGTTGACGCTGAAGTCACGGCGCCTAAGGTCGGCCTCGATGCTCCCCGCCGGGGCGACCACCGGCAGCGCCCCCGGCTCCGGATAGGTCTCGGTACGCGCCGTGGCTATGTCCAGCTCGTGTCCCGCGACCTCGACCTTGACGGTGCCGAACCGCTCGTGCTCCTTCTCGGCGCCGCCGAGGCGGGCGGCAAGCGCGGCCGCGTCGGCCTCGACGACGAGGTCGACGTCGGCCCGCGGCCGCCCGAGCAGCAGATCGCGGACGGCGCCGCCGACCAGGTAGACGGGCTCCCGCGCCGCTTCCCGCACGGCCTCCAGCTCGGGGTGGGCGTGCCGCAGCGCCGCGGCCAGATCGTCCATGGGCTCTACGCTAGAGCCGCACGGGGATGCCGTCGGCCGCCATCCGTTCCTTTGCCTCGCGGACGCGGTAGTGGCCGTAGTGGAAGATCGAGGCGCAGAGGACGGCATCGGCCCCGCCACCGCTGATCGCCGCGCTCAGGTGCGAGAGCTCACCGGCGCCGCCGGAGGCGATCACCGGCACGCTCACGGCCTCCGCAACGGCACGGGTCAGCTCCAGGTCGTAGCCGTCGTTGGTCCCGTCGCGGTCCATGCTGGTCAGCAGCACCTCCCCCGCCCCGCGCTCGACCGCCTCTTCGGCCCAGCCGACGGCATCGCGACCGTCGACCCGCTTGCGGCCGCCGTTGACGTAGACGCCCCAGCCGTCCTCCTCGCGCTTGGCGTCGATCGCGATCACCACGCACTGGGCGCCGAAATGGTCCCCCAGCTCACCGAGAAGCTCCGGCCGCGCCAGCGCCGCCGAGTTGACCGAGACCTTGTCGGCCCCGGCGTCCAGCACCGCCTGCGCATCCTCGACCGAGCGGATCCCGCCGCCGATCGTGAACGGGATGAAGACGTTGTCAGCGGTGCGGCGAGCAAGCTCGACGATCGTCTCCCGCTGTTCATGCGAGGCGGTGATGTCGAGAAACACCAGCTCGTCGGCCCCCTCGGCGTCGTAGCGCTCCGCCAGCTCGACCGGGTCCCCGGCGTCGCGCAGGCCGACGAAGTTGGTGCCCTTGACGACACGGCCGGCGTTGACGTCCAGGCAGGGAATGACGCGCTTCAGCGACATGGCCTCAGGTTAGGGCGGCGATGCCCTCGGCGACGGTGAATTTGCGCTCGTAGAGGGCCTTGCCGATGATCGCGCCTTCGATGTTCGGCGCGCTCTCGCGGGCAAGGGCCTCCAGGTGCGAGAGGTCGCCGACGCCACCCGAGGCGATCACCCGGGACGAGGTGGCGGCCGCTATCTCGTTCAGCTGGTCGACAGCCGGCCCCTCCATCGTCCCGTCGACCTCGATCGCGGTGCAGAGGAAGCGCTCCACGCCGCGCTCGGTCAGGTCCGCCACCGCACCCGGAGCCTCGACGTCGCTGGTCTCGGTCCAGCCGGAGAGGGAGACCTTGCCCCCGCGGGTGTCGACCGAAACGACGACCGCGGCGCCGTGGCTTGCGACGGCCGCGTCGAGGAACTCGGGATCGCGCAGGGCGGCGGTGCCGATCACCACGCGGGCCGCGCCGGCCGCAATGACGGCCGCGACCGAATCAAGGTCGCGCAGCCCGCCGCCGACCTGGATCGGGCAATCGACCGCGGCGGCGATCCGGCGGATCGCGTCGAGGTTGCGCGGCTCGCCCGCCTTGGCGCCATCGAGATCGACGACGTGGAGGAACTCCGCCCCTTCGCCGGCCCAGCGCTTCGCGGCGTCGACCGGGTCGGCGTCGTAGGCCGTCTCCCGCTCGTAGTCGCCCCGCAGCAGGCGAACCGCCTGGCCGCCGCGGATGTCGATCGCCGGATAGAGAATCACGCCGCGGCGGGCGCTTTGGCGCAGATGCCGGCGAAGTTGGCGAGCAGCCGCAGGCCCGCGGCGCTCGACTTCTCCGGGTGGAACTGGACGCCGTAGACGTTCTCGCGCTCGGCGGCACAAGCGAAGCGGGCACCGTACTCGGCGGTGCCGAGCAGATCCTCGGCGCTGGGCCGGGGCGCGAAGGAGTGGACGAAGTAGAACGGCGTCCCCGAAGGCAGCCCCTCCGTGAGGCGCGACTCGCGCTCCCAGCGCACCGGCGACCAGCCGATGTGCGGGACCTTGAGGCCATCCGCCTCGAGCTCGATCACCGGCCCCTCCAGCAGGCCGAGCCCGCCGGCGCCGCCGAACTCGGTGGTCGAATCGAAGAGCAGCTGCAGGCCGAGGCAGATCCCGAGGATCGGGACGCCCGACTCGCGCCGCTCGGCGATCAGCTCCTCCAGGCCGAGCTCACGGATCCGCTCCATCGCCCGCGGCATCGCGCCGACGCCGGGCAGGATCACCCCGTCGGCGGCCTGCACCTCGACCGGGTCGCGGGTGATCGACGCGGTGACGCCGACGTGCTCGAGCGCCTTCTCGGCCGAGCGCAGGTTGCCCATCCCGTAATCGAGGATCGCGATCCGGGCGCTCATTCGCTCAGGGTCCCCTTGGTCGAGGGCACGCCGCTCTCCTCCGGATCGATCGAGACGGCGACGCGCAGGGCGCGGGCGAAGGCCTTGAACGCGGCCTCGATCATGTGGTGGGCGTTGGACCCGGAGCGGACCCAAATGTGCAGGGTCAGCTTCGAGCTGTTGGCGACGGCGCGGAAGAACTCCTCCGCGAGCTCGCTGTCGAAGCCGGCGATCGAGACGACCGGCAGCTCGGCCGCGAAGTCGCAATAGGGACGGCCGGAGATGTCGATCGCGCACTCGGCCAGCGACTCGTCCATCGGCACCAGGGCCGAGCCGTAGCGGCGGATCCCAGCGCGTTCGCCGAGCGCCTCGTCGAGCGCCTGCCCGAAGACGATGCCGACGTCCTCGACGGTGTGGTGGGCACCGGTCTCGAGATCGCCGTTGGCCTCGACCTTCAACCCGAGGCGGCCGTGGCGCGCCAGCAGGTCGAGCATGTGATCGAGGAAGCCGACGCCGGTCGCCGCGCTCGCCTCTCCCCCGTCGAGGTCGAGCGAGAGCCGGATCTGGGTCTCGGCCGTACTGCGCTGCTTTTCGGAAGTGCGGCTCATTGCTTGCTCCTAATCATCGCTGACTCGCCGTGGACGGGAAGTCCCTCGGCCCGGGCGATGCGATCGACATGCGGCGCAAGCCTCGCCGCTGCCTCGGATGAAACGTGAACGGACGTGATCCTGCGCCGAAAGGTTCCGGGACCGAGCGGACCCGAAAAGCGACCGGCGCCCCCAGTGGGGAGCACATGGTTCGAGCCGGCGACGTAGTCGCCGAACGCCGTCGCGCTGTTCGCACCGACAAAGACACAACCGGCGGTGGTGACTTCCGGAACCAACACTGCCGCTTCGTCGTCGAGCAACTCGAGGTGCTCCGGCGCAAGAGCATTTGCCAATTCAATCGCGTCCACGATGCTCGGCACAAGAACGGTGTTGAGCAGCGCGCCGGGGTCGATGCCCGGTCGCTCTCCGAATTTGGCCGCTGCATCTCCGACTGCCTCAAGAGTCGGCTCATCGGTGCAAGCGAGCACCAACACAGCCCCTTCACCGTGCTCAGCCTGCGCGCAAAGGTCAAGCGCAACCGCCTCCGCGTCGGCATCTGACCCTGCGACAACCATCAGCTCTGAGGGCCCAGCGTACGAATCTATTCCCACGCTTCCGGAGACGCGCCGCTTGGCCTCCTGAACCCAGGCATTCCCCGGGCCGACTATGAGGTCAACGGGGTCGATCGTGCCAGTACCAAAGGCGAGAGCAAAGATCGCCTGCGCTCCTCCCATGGCATAGATCTCGTCGATCCCGCAAAGCGACGCGGCTGCCAACACGGATTCCGCAACTCGACCGTCTGGCCGGGGAGGGGTCGCGAGAACAATGCCGTCGACGTTGGCAACGCGGGCGGGCACTGCGCACATCAGCACGCTCGACGGATAGGAGGCCCGCCCCCCCGGGGCATAGATCCCGACTGAGCCAACGGGGATCGTTCGCGTGGTCACACTCTGCCCCTGGCGAAGCTCGACCGTTTGCGCATCGTCGACAACCTGCACCAGCGCCACCTCACGGACATTCTCTATCGCCATTTCCAGAGATTCACGCAGCGCTGAGTCCATCTTGTCAACGGCAGCCCTGATCGCAGATGCCTCGACTCGCAGCGAGTCGAGGGCATTATCGGTCGCGTCGTAGCGATTAGTCAGACGCAGGACGGCCTCGTCTCCTTCGGCGCAAACCTCCCTCCGGATCGGCTCGACATCGGGTACTCGGCTCATCTGCTCGACCTTTCCCCGAATTGCGATCGCAGCGGATGTCGCGTCGCGCCACTCGATTTGCTCGACCCTCATCCCCCGCTCGCCTCCCGCAGCTTCGCGGTCAGCTCGTCGATCTCGGCCGCCCGCAGTTTGTGGGCGACGCGGTTGGCGACGAAGCGGGCGCTGCACTCGAGGATCTCCTCGCGCACCTCGAGTTCGTTCTCTTCCAGGGTTCGCCCGGTGGCGACGAGGTCGACGATGCCGTCGCCGAGACCGATCAGCGGCGCCAGCTCGACCGAGCCCTTGACTTCCACCAGTTCCACCTGGCGGCCGGTCGACTCGAAGTAGCGCTCGGCGATCCGCGGGTACTTGGTCGCGATCCGCATCATCCCCAGCCGCCGCTGCGCTTCGGCCAGGCGGTCGTTGCCGGTGCGGGCGGCGAGGACCATACGGCAGCGGCCGAAGCCGAGGTCGAGCAGCTCGTAGACGACCCGGTCGGACTGCTCGAGCAGCACGTCCTTGCCGGTGATGCCGACGTCGGCGGCGCCGCTCTCGACGTAGGTGGGGACGTCGGAGGGACGCATCGTCACCAGAACCATCCCGGAGGCCTCGAAGATCAGCGAGCGCGAGTCGCCGCGCAGCTCGGTCGTGTCGATGCCGGCGCCGTCGAGGACGTCGAGCGTTTCCGTGTAGAGGGCACCGCGCGGCACCGCGATCTTCAGCGGCCCGTCAGCCACGGCGCGACTCCTCCAGCTGGGCGGTGTGGACGCGCTCGAGGTACAGCGCGAACCCGGCGGCGGAGAGGTCGACACCGAACTTCTGCATCAGCCCGTCGTAGCGGCCGCCGCCGCCGAGGACGTGGCCGAGGGCGGGGTCGTAGACCTCGAGGATCGCGCCGCTGTAGTAGCCGAGGTCGCGCAGCAGGCCGAGGTCGATCTGCACCCGGTCGGCGGCGTCACGCCGCTCGAGCTCTTCGAAGGTCTCGCTGAGCCGCGCGATCGCCCCCTCGATCGCTTCGCCGCCCAGGCCGCGCGCCCGCTCGAGGACCCCACGCCCGCCGCGCAGCTGGGTCAGCGCCACGCAGCTCCGCACCCGCTCGGCACCGATGCCGGCCGCCGAGAGCCGCTCCTCGAGCGCGACGAGGTCGTGTGTGGCAAGGCAGGCGAGGATCGAGTTCCGCGCCTCCCCCTCCACTCCCAGCTCCTCCAGCAGCTGCCGGTAGAGATCGGCGTCGCCGAGCCCGATCACCGCCCGGTCGAGTCCGGCGGCGTCAAGCGCCGCCTCCAGCACCTCGATCACCTCGACGGTCCCCTCGGCCGGCGAGGCGCCGATCAGCTCGACCCCGGCGTGGACCATCTCCCGCATCTGACCGCTCTGCGGGCGCACCGCGCGGTAGGCCCCGGCCAAATAGCAGAGGCGGTAGGGCGGGTCCTGGACGTTGGCGAAACGGCCGGTGACCAGACGGGCGATCGGCACCGTCATTTCCGAGCGCAACGCCAGCAGCTCGCCGCCCTCGTCGAAGAACCGGTAGGAGGAGCTGGCGGCGCGGCCGTCACCCCGGGCCAGCACCTCGTCGTACTCGATCGCCGGCGTCGCCACCTCGCCGTAGCCGCGCGCTTCGAAGACGTCGATCAGCGCCTGCCTGAGCTTGCGCAGCTCGCGCATCTCGTCGGGCAGGACATCGCGCGTTCCGGGCGGAATCGGGTGGATCATCGGCCTGACCTTACGCGGGTAGTGAGGATTCCCCTGCTAGGCAGGGACCTCGGCAGAAACCCGTTCGATCTGGGCGCCGAGCCCGCGCAGGCGCTCGTCGATCTGCTCGTAGCCACGATCGATCTGGCGGATATTGCCGATCTCCGACGTTCCCTCCGCCGCGCAGGCGGCGATGAGCATCGCCATCCCGGCGCGGATGTCAGGGCTCTCCACGCGCTCGCCGTGAAGCCGGCTCGGACCGCTGACGATCGCCCGGTGGGGGTCGCACAGCGTGATCCGAGCGCCCATCGCGACGAGCTTGTCGACGAAAAACAGCCGGTTCTCGAACATCTTCTCGAAGATCAGGACCTCGCCCTCGGCCTGGGTGGCGAGCGCCAGCGCGATCGAGGTGAGATCGGCGGGGAACGCCGGCCAGGGGCCGTCCTCGATCTTCGGGATCGCGTCGCCAAGGTCGGATTCGACCTGCAGGCGCTGCCCGGCCGGGACCAGCATGTCGACACCATCGATCTCCGAGCGCAGCCCGAGGCGCTTGAACTGGCGTCTGATGTTGGTCAGATCAGTCGGCTCGACGTCGCGGATTCGCAGCTCCCCACCGGTGGCGGCGGCGAGGGCCATGAACGAGCCGACCTCGATGTGGTCGGCGGAGATCGTGTGCTCGGCGCCGCCCAGGCTCTCGGCGCCGTTGACGGTCATCACGTTGGAGCCGATCCCGTCGACGGGGGCGCCCATCTTCGTCAGCAGGCGCGCCAGATCCTGGACGTGCGGCTCGCTGGCGGCGTTGGAGATCTCGGTGGCCCCGGGACAGAGCGCAGCCGCCATCAGCGCGTTCTCGGTTCCCATCACGGAGGGCTCGTCCATGAAGATCTCGCAGGCGCGCAGCCCACCAGGGGCGGAGAGCTCGATCCAGCGGCTGCCGTCGACGCGGGCGCCGAGATCCTTGAAGGCGTCGAGGTGGGCGTCGAGGCGGCGGCGGCCGATGAAATCGCCTCCCGGCGGCGGCATCTTCGCCTCGCCGAAGCGGGCCAGCAGCGGTCCGGCGAGCAGGAACGAGGCGCGGATCCGCCCCGATAGATCCTCGTCGGCGGCACCGCCGGCGACGTCGCGGGCGCAGAGCCGGACGCTGTTGTCAGCGACCCAGGCGACCTCGACCCCGAGTTGCTCGAGCAGAGCCAGCTGGGCTTCGGTGTCGCGGATCCGGGGCAGCCGGTGCAGCAGCACCTCCTCCTCGGTCAGCAGGCAGGCGGCGAGGATCGGCAGGGCCGCGTTCTTGTTGCCGGCGACGGTCAGCTCCCCGGAGAGGGGAACGCCGCCTTCAATTACGAACTTCTCCATGGTCCGGCTAGGGTAACGACCGTCATGGGGAGGCGGCTGAAGGTCGGCATAGCGGTGGTCTTGGCGCTGCTCGCGCTGCTGGTCGTCAACGCCCTCGTCACCGACGGCGAAACCGAGGGAGCGGAGATCACCGAACCCGGGGGCCGGATCTTCGAGCTGCCTCACGGCGACCTCCAGGTGGCAGAACACGGCCCCCACGACGGCTCGCCGATCGTGCTCATCCACTGCTTCAGCTGCGCGATGAACTGGTGGGACGGAATGGTGCCGTTGCTCGAACGCGACCATCGGGTGATCACCGTCGACCTGCTCGGCCACGGTGGCTCGGAAAAGCCCGGCTCCGGCTACACGCCGCCGAACCAGGCCAGGGTCGTCGCCGAGGCGCTGGAGCGCCTGGAAGTGAGCGGCGCGACCGTCGTCGGCCACTCGCTCGGCGGCTCGGTCGGCGTGGCGTTGACCGAGCAAAACCCCGAGCTTGTCGCACGGCTGGCGATCATCGACATGCCGCCCGACGACACCTACGGCGACCTCGGCTTCATCGCCGGCCTCGCCTTCAGGCCCCTGATCGGACAGGCGCTCTGGCAGATCAAGCCGGACTTCTCGGTACGTGACGGGCTCGAGGTCGCGTTTGCCCCGGGCTACGACGTGCCCGACGCCTTCGTCGAAGACGTCAAGCGACTCACCTACACGGCCTACGACAGCTCTCCCAGCGGCAACCGCGACTTCCTCAACCAAGAGTCGCTCGACCAGGGAATGCAGGCCGCGGGCAAGCCGCTGATGGTCCTGATGGGCGCCGAGGAGCAGATCGTCGACGATCCCCAGCGGGCGCTGCGCCAGTACGCGAGCGGCGATCCCGGTGCCCAGACCCATCTGATCGCGGGCGCCGGCCATTCGCCCAACGTCGAGCGCCCGGCACTCACCGCCAAGCTCGTTCTCGAATTCGCCGGATTGCCGCCCCTTTGGCTTTCCAGAGCCCTTTTCAGCCGCCTCCTGCAACCGGTATTGCAGAACCCGGATAGCGTCCGGAGCCCTCCGTACCTTACGAACTCATGTTCGATCCAAAGACCAAGCTCACCAACCGGCTGGCGGACGCCACCGACCTTCTGATCGACTTCGCAACCCTGGGCGAGTACGGGCTGGAGCCCGCTGGGAGAACTCGCCTGGGTTGCGCAGATCTTGCCGCTGCGAGCGCCCCTGCGCCCCTTCCGGCCACCCGGGCCCAAGCCCGCGGCGCGAACTGCAGCCTGATCCAGGAATCCGGCCTCTTCCGCCAGCGCCGCACCCGAGCCGGACAGCCGGCTTGAGGCCCTAAACGCATAATGGCCCGCTCCTGAGCTCAGGGCGGGCCATGCTACGAAGAACCGGCGGCGACCTACTCTCCCAGGGGGTTGCCCCCCAAGTACCATCGGCGCAGAGTGGCTTAACTGCTCTGTTCGGAATGGGAAGAGGTGTTTCCCACTCGCTATGCGCCACCGGAATTTTGCGAGACGCAACGCCCGGTGGAGCTTGAAAACCGCACAAGGCCGCAATGGGGTAAGTAATAAATATCCGTCAAGCCCTCGACCCATTAGTACCGGTC
>Ga0126313_10001041_pt1 | contig 14223 bp, 10 predicted proteins | sample Plot105A_FD_89954 | JGI IMG/M metagenome (GOLD analysis project Ga0126313, IMG submission 89954) | Serpentine soil microbial communities from UC McLaughlin Reserve, CA, USA - Plot105A | ecosystem: Environmental > Terrestrial > Soil > Grasslands | place: USA: UC McLaughlin Reserve, Lake County...
GCCGAAGGTGGTTTTGCGTCCTCCGGGCCACCAGTTCCAGTCGCCGAGGATGCGCATGGTGGCGGGGACGAGGAGGATGCGGATGATCGTCGCGTCCACGAAGACGGCCACGGCGAGGCCGAGCCCGATGGCCTTGGTAATGATGACGCTGCTAAAGGCGAACGTACTGGTCACGACGATGATGATCGCCGCAGCCGATGTGATGATGCCAGCGGTCGTCACGAGACCCTTCGAGACGCTCGCGGTGTTGGAGTCGCCGTTCTCGTAGGCCTCCTTTATGCGGGAGAGCAAAAAGACCTCGTAGTCCATCGAGACCCCGAAGATCGTACAGAACATCAATATCGGCAGCGTTGCGTCCACGAAGCCTAGAGGCGTAAAGTCGAGGAGGCCTGAGAAGTTGCCGTCCTGGAACACGAAGACCATCGCCCCGAAGCTCGCCGTCAGGCTCAGGATGTTCACTATTACCGCCTTCAGCGGGATAAACACGGAGCGGAAGGTGATGAGCAGGATCACGTACGTCACCCCGATCACGAACGCCGCCGCAAAAGGCGCCTTGCCATAGAGGCTGGAGATAAAGTCCTCCTGACCTGCAGACAGACCTCCCACCAGGAAGCTCGTTCCTGCCGGGGGATCCACGGCACGCACGGCATCGACGGCGGCGTAAGCATCCTGCGTGTACGGGTTCGCCTCGGTAACGCCTCGGAGCAGGGTCTTATCGTTCGCGACGTAGGAGTCCAGGGCATTTCGCAGATCTCTGGAGTCTCTGGCCGCCGGCAGCTTCAGGAAGTTAGCGACGCCTTCGGGCGTAACGGTGCCGTCGGCCGAGAGGCCTTGAGGTAACTCGGGCACCTTGTGGTCCACCTCTTCGGCCACGCGGCGCTCGACCTCGTCCCTGATGCGTCCTTCGGAGGCGCGTACCTCCTGCGCCACCCGCGGCTCGACCTCAGCACGAACCTGCTCCTCGGTCCCGGGAGGGACGGCGCCGTAAGTGGCCTCGATCTCGGAGAGCTGCCGGTCTACCGCTTCGTCCGTGTTCTTCTGGATCTGTTCTTCGATCTGACGCTCCACCAGCCCGTCCACCTCCGCGGCGGCCTTTTTCTGGGCCTCCTCCCGGGCGGCTTCGACGCGGGCGGCGTAGTCTTTCGCCGCCGATTTTCCGATCGCGTACACGCTCTCCACACGGGAGACGCCTTCGGCGTTAGAGATTCTCTGGCCGAGTTCTTTCGTGTCGGAGAGGCCTTTCACGCTCAAGGGGTCTTCGTTCAGGGTGGCGACGATCTCCATGGGGTTCAGGTCCGCGTATTCAAAGTTCTTCTTCAGGATATCGTCGCCGGCGCGAGACTCGTACTTCTGCGGCAGGACGGTCGCCTCGGGGATACCGACCTTCATGTGGCCCACGGGGTGGAGCAGGACGCCCAGGATCGCGGCGGTTAGCAGTATCACGACGAACGGATGGCGCATCACCACCTCGGCGCTCCGGCTCCAGAGCGCCGTGCCTACTCCGTTCCCGCGACGCCGGATCGCAAGCCTGTTCACGTTGGGTCCGAGGACACCGAGAAGGGCCGGCAGAAGCGTCAGCGCGGCGGTGACGGAGACGAAGACAACGACGACCCCCGCCACCCCGATCGAACGCATGAACATGAAGGGGAAGAAGAGCAAACCGGAGAGCCCGATCAACACGGCGGTCCCGGAGAAGAAGATGGAGCGTCCCGCCGTCGCCACTGTGCGCGGCACCGCCTCCGCGGTCACGTGGTCTTCCAGCTCCTCCCTGAAACGGCTGACGAAGAACAGCGCATAGTCTATGCCCAGCCCGAGGCCGAGCATCGTCGAGAGCGTCAGCGTAAACACGGACATGTCGTAGAAACCGCTGATGAAGTAGAGCACGGCCAGAGCAGTGAGCACGCTCGCGCCCCCGATCAACACTGGCACCCCGGCCGCGACGAGCGTCCCGAAGGCAAAGATGAGGATAACCACGGCGAACGGGAAAGCGTACTTCTCCGCCTGCTTCACGTCCTCGTTGCTCGCATCCTCCAGGTCCTGGTAGACCGCCGGCGCCCCCGTGACGTAGGTTTTGAGCTCTTCCGAGCGGACCTCCTCTCTTACCCCATCGACCACGTTGCGCGTCTCGTCTACGGAGACGTTTGAGGTGATGATGGCGTAAGACTTCTTCCCGTCCTTCGAAATAAAGCGGTAATCTTTGGACCCCGCGTAGGAGGCAACCTTGCGCACGTGGCCTAGCTTGCGCACGCCGTCGAGTGCGTGTTCCTGGGCGTCCTGGAACTTCTTGCTACGGGCAGGCATACCATCGCCCGTGAACACCACCGTCAGGGCCGCGGGGGAGGCGCCGAATTCCTCGGTCATCAAATTCTGCACCCTCTCGGCCTCCGAGTTAGCGCCCTCGAAACCGCCGCCCTTCAGGCGTCCCGAAAGCTCCGGTGCGAAGAAGGCGGACGCGATCAGAAGCCCGCCCCACGCCAGCAGAATGGCCCACCTAAAACGATAGGCGAGCACCCCGATGCTATGGAATATTCTCAGGTCTGCTCGCGATCTTTACCGAAGTACGTACCCATCAACGTTATGTTACCCAACTAGAGAGGGCGTTATCGTGTTTGGCTACACGAACCCGCGACCACCGTAGGAGCGGTTCGTGAGCGTCCGCGCCATCACGCAGAGGTCCGTGTCCCCCGGGGCAAGGTCAGGGTGAGGAGGAAACCGAGGATGGGCAGGGAGGCGATGATCATCATGGTAAACGAGAGCCCCGCGCTGTCGGCGACGAGGCCGAGCACCGGGGCGCCGACGCCGCCGAGCCCGATGGAGAGGCCCATCGTTATGCCTGCGGCGAGCCCGATGCGCCCAGGCAAATACTCCTGCCCCATTACCACCGTGATGCCGAAGGTCCCAACCGTGGCCGCGCCGACGAGGACCAGCAGCGCCATACCGACGAAGGGCCCGGCGAGGGTAAAGCATAAAATGAGGGGCGGCAATACCAGCATCGAAGCTCCGACGACCGCGCGCCTGCCGAAGCGGTCGGCGAGCGGGCCCATAATGAGCGTTCCCGCAGCCCCGCCGAAGAGCATCAGCGTGAGGGCGGTGTTTCCCAGAGCCGCGGACAAGTTCAGTACGCGCTCGTAGTAGGAGGCGACGAAGGCCACGAGCCCAAAGTAGACGAAGGAGCGCACTATGACGACCGCGGTCATGCGGACGAAAGGCCACCAGTGTTCCGGCACCGAATCCTGGTTCGCCTCCTCGCTCTCGACCGCCTCCGGTTTAAAAGTGAGCATCCGCGGCAGCTCGTGGAAGAGCACGGCGGCCATCGCTACGGCGGGCAGGGCGAGGAACAGGGACCCTGGCAGACCGAACAGGAGAACGAGCGGCGTGGTGAGGGCGGGACCGAGGGCAAATCCGGCGTTGCCGCCCACGGAGAAAAAGCTCATCCCCCGGGCCCGTCCTGATCCCGAGACGTAGTTGGCGAACCGCGCCGCCTCCGGGTGGAACGCGGCGACCCCAATCCCACTAGCCACAACGCACAGCAGGATCATGGGATAGGTCGGGGCCGCGCCGACGAGCGCCATGCCGCAACCCGCGAGCAACACGCCGAGCGGCATAAGTATCGGGATCGGCTTCTTGTCCGAAAAGATGCCGAAGAGCGGCTGCACGATCGAGGAGCTCACCGTCGCCGCGAACACGAGGGCGCCAGCCGCGGCGAGCGAGATCGCACGCTCCGCTGTAAGGAAAGGCACCAGCGCCGCAACGGCACCCTGGTTGAGGTCCGTGAAAAGATGCCCCGCCGATAGCCCGGACATCGCCCTCCGGTCGACGCCTTTTTTCAGGACCTCACTCAAAACCGGTTCCTTCCAGACTAACGTTCACAGCCGCAGATGCTATCAGTCTTCCCGGATCTCGTACGGCGCAAGCACCTTCGTTTCCGCGCCATGAAGCTCGGAGAGGGCCTCCCACGCCTCCCCCACAGCCTCGACAACGGCCTGCGCGGGCTCTCCTGGAGACGGACGCCCGCCGCGCGGCGGGTTGACCTTGACGAGGACCTCCGGCACGTCGCGTTCTATGCCGCCGAGTTCCCTGGCCTTTCGCAACGCCTCGCGGAAGCCCCCGATCTCATCGACCAGTCCGAGTTCCAGGGCCTCAGTGCCGGTCCACACCCTTCCGCCGGCGATGCCTTCGAGGGCCACGGCGTCTATACCGCGACCGCGGATCACTCGGTCCTTGAACTCGTCGTAGATGTGCTGGATCTGGCCTTCGATCACCCGCAGCTCCTCGTCGTCGGGACGGCGGCTCGGGTCCAGAAGGCCTGCCCGCGCCCCCCTTTCCAGCCCGACGGGGTTGATGCCGACCTTCTCGTAGAGTCCGCGCGCGACGGGACGGATGACGAGGACGCCTATGGAGCCCGTAACGGTGCCGCGGCGCGCGACGACGTGGCTCGCAGGCGCCGAGACGTAGTAGCCGCCGGAGGCTGCGGCGTTCCCCATAAGGACGACGACAGGCTTATTCGCCCCGATCCGCTCGACCTCTCTCCAGATCAGATCCGAAGCCAGCGCATCTCCTCCTGGCGAGTCGACGTGGAACAGCACGGCGGATATCCCGCGGCTCTTCTCCGCCACCCGCAGCGCCGCAACTACGGACTCGCTTCCTGCCTGCTCCGCACCCACGAGAGGTACCGGCACCGGCAATTTCCTGCTCTGTCCCCGAACGATCGCCCCTGTCAGGCTAACGAGCGCGACTTTTCTCCGGCTCCGCATCCGGTAAGGTACACGCAAAGCCCTACTCGTAGGGTCCCACTCCGCGAGCCGGGCGCGGCGGTTCTCGGACCCGAGCCTCGCCGGCAACTCGTCCTCGTAGAGGGCGCCGTCGAGCAGGCCCTCGGAGAGGGCCACCCGCGCGCCGTACGGCGCCAGGTCTATCCTCGTTCGCACCTCTTCGGCGGAGATGTGTCTGCTCTCGGAGATCGCGCGTACCACCTCCTCGTAGCGGCGATCGAGGAGACGCTCGACCTGCTCGCGCGACTCGTCGGAGAAGTCGTCGCGCACGAACCTCTCGCCCGCGGATTTGTAGGGTGAGACGGTGACGACCTCGACCTCGAGGCCGAAGTTGTTCAGGGCGTCTTTGAGAAAGTCCACCCTGGCGCGAAGCCCGGTAACGTTCAGGCCGGCGAGCGGGGTGGCGAGGACCTCATCCGCGGCGCAGGCGAGGTAGTAAGAGCGGGTATCGACGGGATCCGCCAGGTAAGCCACGACCCGCTTTCCGCGCTCCCTGAACGCCAGGATCTCACCCCGCAACGCCTCGATCGCCGCCCATCCGGCATTAAGGTTCTTGATACGCAAGATCACCCCGCGCGGACGGCCGTCGGCGGAGATGCGGTCCAGCCTCGCCCGCAAACGCTCCAGCGTGGCCGGGCTCGGTCCGGGAGCGAGGCGGCGCCTCAGGAAGCCAACCGGCGTCTCGAACTCCTGCAGCTGGCCGCTGACCTCGATCCAGACAAAGTCCGGCGGCCTGCCCAGCAGGCGAGCGCGGGCGTTGCGCATGAGGCGCCAGAGATTCACCAGGGTGTTGATAAACAGCGACATCTGGGGGCTATGGTACACCCCAGCTCGAGAAACGCCGTATGATAAACTCGCAAATAGGAATGGTTACTGATCGTCACACACTGCATGAGGAGATCTCCAGCGTACCCGAGGTTCGCCAGAAACTGCGCAGGTCAGGCTACACTCTCACCTCCCAGCGCAAGGCAGTCCTTGAGGCCCTGTCCCGGGCGAAGGGGCATCCCTCCGCCGAGGACGTGTACCTGATCGTCAAGCGCGACAACCCGCGCGTGGCGCTCGGTACGGTCTACCAGGCGCTCTCCGTGCTCGAGGAAGTGGGCATCATAGACTCCAAGCGCTGGGCCGAGTCCCCTACGCGCTACGACGTGAACGTCGAGCCGCACCTGGACATCAGGTGCACCTCGTGCGGCCAGGTCTCCGAGGTTCCAGGCGTCGATCTCGGCGGCGTCGAAGCACGCATCAGCGAGAATACCCCCTACAAGGTTACCCGCGCGACGATGGTCGTCGAGGGCCTTTGCCCCGACTGCATGGGTAGCTAGTCAGCGTTTCAGCACCGCAGCTTGTCAGGGACTTCTGCTTCGTCGGATGTCTCCGACCACGTTCCCTGGGGCTTTACCGCGGGCTTGCAAGGCGTTAACCTGTCGGCCATCGTGGTGGCGAGGGTAATACAAGAGAGGCGATCATGAGCGAGGACCCCAGGGACTCGATGGCCGGGCTCGCGGAGGGCATGGAAGCTGCCGGAGCCCTGATCGAAAGCCTGGAAAGGGAGGTGGAGAGCCTCAGGGGCGACCTGGAGGATGCGTACGCGGCCCTGAAAGCAGCCCAGGAGGAGGTCTCCTCAAGGGCCGACGAACTGGAGACGAAGGAGCGCGCCCGCATCGAGGCGGAGCGGGAGGTCGAGGACCTGAACGCGGAGATCTCCTCGCTCAAACAGAGGCACTCGAACGAGCAGCTCCGCCTGAGCAACAAGCACATCAACGAGCTAGCCGAGGTGCGCCGAAAGCTGGAAGAACAGCGACTGGCCGACGTGGACGCCGCTTCCTCTGATTTTCGCCTCGACGACATCAAGGAAGAATTCAGGAGCGAGCGCGAGTCGCTGGAAGCGCGCCACAGGGAAGAGATTGAAGCCCTCAAAAACGCCTCCGAAAATTGGGAAGAGCAACTCCGCACGAGCTATCAGGAGCAGGAGGCCAGGCATGCGGCTGAGCTCGAGGCGGTTCGCGAAGAGAACACGCAAAGGGAGCATGAACTGGAGCGTTCCCTGAAGGAGGACTTCGAGCGGAGCCTGGCCGAAGAACGCGGCGCTTCCGAGGAGCGTCACAACGCGGCCGTGCAAACCCTCAGGAACGCGGCGGCCGCGCGCGAGCTCGAGGTCCAGAAGGACTACCAGACGGTGGTCGAGAGGCAGCAAGGTGAGCTAGAGGCGCTGCGCGAGGAACTCGACTCTTCCCGCCAATCTCTGGAGGAGCGGCGCCGGAGGGAGCTCAGGGAGGTCAAGGCGCTGACGGAGCGGCGCGAGAACGACCTGAAAAAGACGCACGCGGCGAGGCTGGCGGAGACCAAAGGGTCGGCGGACAAGAGGATCTCCGCCATCCAGGCCCAGCGGGAGGCGGACAATAGGGCCATGCGGGCGCGTCACGCGGAGGAGACCGGGCAACTCCGCCGCGAGAACGCGGAGCGGCTCGCGGCGGAGGACGAGCGCAGGAAGGCGGAGACCTGGGTCCTAGAAGAACGTCTGAGGGAGGCTACGGTCCGGCGCGAGACTGAGCTGCGCGCCTACACGACCCGTCTGAAAGAGCTCGAGGCCACTAGGCTAAACGAGAGGTCATCAGCGACAGATGCTCTCGAACAGGTCGTGGGCCACTTCGGGGCAGAGATCTCCGCCTACGAGGCTCGCATTGCCGGATTGGAGGAGACCCTGCAAGAGTCTGAGGCCAGCAGAAGCGACCTTGAAACCTTGCTGAACGATCTCTGCCCGGACACTGAAGATCCCTCCGCCGGCCCCGACGGCGCAAGCGAACCGGACGAAGAGCACAGACAACGTCTGGAAGACATCGAGGCGCAGAAAATACTCGCCGAAGAGCAGGTCCAGGATCTCGAAGCCAGGCTCGAGGCGGCGAGGGAGGAGAGCCGTCGCAACGCCGAGGCGCTTAGGGACGCCCTGGAGAGCCTCGACCGGCTCGCCGACCCCGAACGCCGCCTGAGGGAGGGGATCACGCTGTTCAACCAGAGCGAACATGCGAGCACCGTGGCGTCCATCTCGCGGGCCTTCGGCCTCCCGAAGGTCCACGCCGCCCTCGACGACGCGACCCCGGGAAAACCGACGCTCACGTTCCTCTGGGACGACGTGGCCTGGCGCCGCTACGTCTCGGACCCTACTGAAGGCGTTGAGGAACCAAGGGTCTACCTCACAGGCGCCGGAGAAGATCCCGCCGAAATCGAACCCTCAAGCCGGCGCCCCAACGCCAGAATGGACTCGAAGGGAATGCTAATGATCGGGGTCCAGGCACGCTAGCGCATCGCTTCGCGCCGCGCAGCACGCTGTCTGCGGCCTCCGCCTTCAGCATTTCAGCCTGTAAGCAAGAGCGTTAGCAGCGACTCCCACCCAAGACCACGAACAGATGTGAAGCGACCTCACCAGGAAGGTTATCCGGCTAACTATCGGCAACAAGACCTACTGAAAAGCTACCTAGCTGAAACGCTTACTTGCGTCTTAGTTGTTCTACCCTCCGGTTGTGGGCGTAGATCTCTGCACCGCGTTTGCTCCCTACGTAGGAGGCTGCCACGGAGGCGAGGAGGAAAAGGACCTCGAGCAGGCCGCGGCCTGCTCCTTCGATGCCGGGGAGAAGGCCATTTCCAAGGGCGAGGTTCAACGCCGAAGCGAGGACGAAGGCGGCGGGGACGACCAGTATTCCGTGCAGGACATGCCTGGAGGGCGCCTTGTAGCTGGCGGCCATCCCGCCGAAGTAGAAGGAGAAGGCGGAGGCGAAGACGAGCAGGATCAGCGGTAGCGCGTCGGGTCCGCTCCGCTCGAGGCCGAAAAAGGTGGTAAAGACCGGCGCCAGTATTCCTTGGACGACGAGAAGCCCGATCGCGAGCGCCAGCAGCAACCCGATACCTACGGCTATAACGCTCTTCATGGGGATGATTCTAACAGTCGTGGTGTGTCGCCAGGTATCAGGATTCACGCGATGCATGTGTGGCGGGCTTGTAGGTAGTAATCACGCGTAGTAACCTCTTGCTTTGTGAAGCAGCGCACGTCACCTAAGATTTCTCGCAGGGATTTCCTCAAGCTTACCGGCGTGGGGTTCGCCGGTGCGACCCTGCTCGGCGCGACGGGTTGCGACCTCACGGAGCGCATCCGCAACGTCAGGGGCGACCATCCCACCCTAAAAGAGGGCACCAACGTCGTGCTCATAATTATCGACAGCCTGAGGAAGGATCACATTGGGGCCTACGGCAACCGGACTATTCAAAGCCCTAACCTCGACGCGCTCGCCAGAGACAGCCTGCGCTTTACCAACGCCTACCCCGAGTCCATACCCACCATTTGCGCCAGGAGGGCCATACACACCGGAAGGCGGACGTGGCCTTTCTACGACTGGAAGCCCCCGAAGGACGAGGACGTGATCCTTCAGGGCTGGGAGCCTATTCCCCTCTACCAGACCACGCTCGCGCAGATGATGCAGGCGGCCGGGTACGGGACCTACTTCGTGACAGACACCATGCACCAGATGAAACCCTCCTACGACATGCACCGTGGCTTCGATGTCTTCGACTTCTTCCGCGGGCAGACCACCGACAACTACAAGCCGATCTGGACCGCCCCCGAGGGCAAGGTATCCCAGGCTCTGATGAAGGGAAACATACCAGCCATGACTGGCCAGATGCGCCAGTACTTCGCCAACGTGCAGAGCAGGAAAACGGAGGCCGACTGGTTCTCCCCCATGGTCTTTACCCAGGCGGCGGACTACCTGGAGATCCTGAGCGAGAACGGCCCCTTCTTCCTTACCGTAGACTCCTATGATCCGCACGAGCCCTGGGACCCCCCCGAGAAGTACGTAGAGATGTACGACGATCAGCCGTACAACCTCAAGGAACCGTTCTCGGTGATCTACGGTCCCAGCGACTACCTGGACCCGAGGGAGCTGGAGAGGATGAAGGCGCGCTACTCGGGAGAGCTAACGATGATGGACCGCTGGTTGGGACACTTCCTCGACAAGATGGAAGAGCTGAACCTGTTCGAGAACACCCTCCTGATACTCCTCTCCGACCACGGCGTCGCCCACGGCGAACACGGCTACACCGGCAAGCCAGACAACGTGCTCTGGCCCGAGGTCACCGACATACCGTTCTTCATAAGGCACCCGGAAGGCAAGGGCGCCGGCGACACCAGCAAGTACTACGCCTCCACCCACGACGTCGCCCCCACGATTCTGGGCTTCCTCGGCATAGAGCCATCACAGGAACTCGACGGACAGGACCTCTCAGTCCTGATCGAAGGCGGAGAACCGGAGGCGAGGCCACACTTCTCGCTCGGCTACAACGACCACGTCTGGGCCCGCGACGACCGCTACGTGATGTTCAGCACCAACCAGGGCGGAGATTCGAAGCTTTATGACATCCAGAAAGACCCAGACATGCACGACAACCTTGCCGCAAGCCAGCCTAACACCGTCAAGCGAATGTTCGAAGGCTACGTGCTAAGGGACGCAGGCGGTGGACCCCTCCCAACCTACGATTACGGCGCCGCTGCGGGATAGGTAGATAGCCCTGTTCGCAAGAGGTCTTTTGCGAACCGCTCTTGGCCTCACGATATCATGGCTTACACGGCCAACGCGAAGACCGACAAGAACATGAGGGCCACAACCATCAGGAAGATTGCACCCACCACCTGGAGCAGCTTGGCGTTGATCTTAAGTCGGGCAGACCACCGGGCGGTCGTAGCTGCGCTTCGAGGTGTGGCCGATGACGACACCGACCGCGCTTGGTTCGCTGTTTAGCCACGTTTCGCTCATGAGAACCTACGATGATGCCGGAGGTGGGAGATGCCCGCTGCGATTATGGCCCGGCAAGCTCCTCGCGTGTTTCGTCCTGGGCTTCTTCCTGCTCGTCTTCACCATCGGAATCGAGTTCAGAGTAGATCACAGTGAGTATGACCCCGACGAGGCCGACCGGCCCGACCCAGGCAGGCAGTCGGATACCCAGGATCCGATCGAGGGAGAACGCGTCTGGCTCGCGGATCATGAGTGCCGTCGAGAGGGCCATGTTGAGGACGGGCAGTTCGGCGCCACCCTCCGTCACCCAGATCGGCTTGTCCCAGTGCGCCTTCCTCGTGGCCATCGCCATCGAGCCTATAACCCCGAGAGGGCCGAGTGGATTGAGGAGCCCCAACGCTGTGAGCACGCCGCCCCCGAACTCCGAGAGCCCCGCCATATAGGCCCACGGGCGTCCGGGGCGCATGCCGAGCATCTCCATAAAGCCGCTAGTCCCCTCCAACCCAGGTCCCCCGAAAGACCCGAAAAGCTTCTGGGCCCCGTGGCCCGCCATCAAAGAACCTTGCACCACCCGCACGATCATGGGCGCCGTTTCGTTTACCTTTGAGGTGTTCACCCTCACTCCTTCCACGGAGTCCGCACTACACACCGCCCTCGTCCCTCGAGAACACGGGCGCTTGCCTACGCTCTATACCCGCGACCGTCTGGTTTACACTCGTGCAACGGCGCGCCTAAGGGCGTGGCCCGTTGAAACAGCCGCGGTTTCTATCTAGTTCTCGACCAGAGCGGCGACGAGCTCGCGGCAGAAATCGGGGATGTCGGGGACGACGCGGCCCCAGACGAGGTTTCCCTCCCGAAACGCAGCCTTGTCCACCCAGGTGGCGCCGGCGTTCTCGAGGTCGTCCTTGATGCCGAGTGATCCCGTCGCGCTGACGCCGTCGACTATGCCGGCAGAGATCGCGACCAGCCCGCCGTGGCAGATGATGCCGACCGTTTTGTCCCTCTCGTGAACGGTCCTGACGAGATCCAGGATGTCCGGGTAACGCCTCAGCTTGTCGGGAGCCCAGCCGCCCGGGATCACGACGCCATCCAGCTCTGTCGCGTCGACGGCGTCCGCCGTGGTGTCGGCCTGTGCCTCGAGGGCGTTCTTGCCGCCGACAGGCTCGGTGTCGGGCCCGACGGAGACGACCTCTGCCCCTTCCTCCTGCAAACGCATGACCGTGACCCAGAACTCCAGGTCCTCGAAACCCTCGGCCACCAGAACCGCTACCTTTTTCCCTCTCAAACGCATGGCAACTCCTTTCGTTCGAATATCATCTAACGGCGATCTTGCTCAACAACCCGTCTACCTCGCGCCGCGCCTCCTCGCCGCCGAGCTCGATGGCACGAGCCAGCTCGGACACTGCGTCCGCCCCGCGCCCGGCCCCGAGGAGCCGCTCCGCGACCTCCAGGTGCGCCCGGAAGCCGTTTTGCTCGGTGTTGTTCTCCTCGGCTTCAGGGGTGTCACCGCCGTCCGCGATTTCTTCGCCGTGGATCAGGGCGAGCAGTTCGTCTCCGTAGCGGGCCGCGCGGCGGAGTCCGACGCCCTTTAGGGCGCCGAGCTCGTGGACGGTACTGGGCTTACGGGCGGAGATCTCCTCCAGGTGCGAGTTGTGGAGCACTACGTAGGCGGGCACCTGCTGCTTTTTTGCCTGATCGCTCCTCCAACATCTCAGCCGCTCGAAGAGCGCCGCGTCAACCGCCAGGCCGTCATCATCGGCCGATGATAGATGGGCGAACGCCGGCACGAGCGGGGTCCCTAGGGGCACGCCGCCTCTTGATGCCTGGACTGGTTCCTCTATCTCGCCCAGGCAGACGTCACAGCCGGCGCACGGGGCGACTTCTTCCTTGTCGCCGAAGTGTCTGAGGAGGTGTTCGCGGCGGCAGGTTCTCAGGTTGGCAAACGACTCTACGTCCCGGATCTGGTTGTACGCTGTGTTGGCCCGGTTCTTGAGCCTGGCCGCGATGCCCCGGCGGTTGTCACCGTCGAGCGCCAGGGTCTTCAGCCTCACGTCTACCAGGGAACCGCGGGGAACCGCCTCCACGACGCCGTCTACCATCATCCTGTATATAGCGCCCTGGACTACCGCAGGACGCAAGTTCGCCTTGCGCGCGAGCGCGGGTATCCCGACCGAGCCCGCTCCAGGCAGGGCGGCATGCACGGCGCTCACCTCTTCGCGCAGGCCTTCAGGTTCCTCGTCTATGCGGTGGACCTCGACCTCAGCCCAGAGGTCGTAGCCGCGGGAGATCAAACCCGACTCCTCAAGGCTCCCCATGACGATGCCGGCCGCCTCCGGGTCGACGCCGCCAAGCGCCGAGAGCGAAGCCGGCGGCACGTTGACCCTGCCCCCACTCTCGACCCCGGCGAGCGCCGAGAAAAAGGAGGAGACCTCGCGTTCCCCGGCCGTGCCGACCGTGACGAGCCGCTTGCGTCGGCCGAGATCGGCCCCGCGGTACAGGACGACGCACTCAGCCTTCTGCCCGTCCCTGCCAGCCCGTCCCGACTCCTGGATGTAGGCCGGGAGGCTTCCGGGGACGCTGGAGTGGATCACGAACCTGACGTTGGGCTTGTCCACCCCCATCCCGAAGGCGACCGTGGCGACGACAACGCCAAGCTCGTCGGTCATGAAGCGCTCCTGCACGGAGGCCCTCTCCGACGAGCCCATCCCGGCGTGATAAGCCGCGGCGTCCACCCCCGAGCGGCGGAGGTCTTTTGCCAGCTCCTCGCACTCCTTGCGGGTCGTGGCATAGACAATGCCGGGCGGGGGAGAATTGCGGATCACGTCCAGGATGCGCGGCAGCTTGTGCTTTTTCTCTTTTGCCGGAACGACCCTGTAGGTGAGGTTCGGGCGGTTGAAGCTCGTCACGACCACCTCGGGCGAGCGCATCTTGAGGGAGCGCAGGATGTCCTGGCGGACGCGTGGGGTCGCCGTGGCGGTGAGGGCGAGCACGGGCGGGTTTCCGAGGTCCCTCACGGCGCGCGGCAAGAACAAATAGTCGGGACGGAAGTTGTGGCCCCACTCGGAGATGCAGTGGGCCTCGTCGACGACGAAGAGGCCGACGCCGGCTCGCCTGAGGGCGAGGACGAACTCCAGAGACCTAAGCCGCTCGGGGGCCACGTAGAGCATCTTGACCTCGCCCGTGCGCACCCTGCGTTCCACCTCCCAGCGCTCCTCGGGCGAGAGGCCGGAGTGGAGCGTCGCGGCGTCCGCGACCGAGCTTTGCAATAGCGAATCGACCTGATCTTTCATCAGGGAAATCAGGGGCGAGACGATGACCGTAAGGCTCACCTGCATCAGCGCCGGTATCTGGTAGCAGAGGCTCTTGCCGCCACCCGTGGGCATCACCGCGAGGGTGTCCTTGCCTTCAAGGACGGCCCGGATGACATCCTCCTGGCCCGGCCTGAACGAGTCGAAACCGAAGATCTCCTTTAAGACGTTTAGTGGCACAGGCTAAATATAAGGCCTGACCCAAGCTTACACAAAGGGGGAAACACCAACGTCAGACCACCACGGTTATCGAACACACTACAGAGTGTTTTCGGCACGGGTTACGCCGCGCTTAACTGGGCGGTTCGCGAGGCGCCCCTACATTCGCACCGTTCTAGGGGTCTTCCTTCTTTTTCGGGGTGA
>Ga0126313_10001042_pt1 | contig 14212 bp, 15 predicted proteins | sample Plot105A_FD_89954 | JGI IMG/M metagenome (GOLD analysis project Ga0126313, IMG submission 89954) | Serpentine soil microbial communities from UC McLaughlin Reserve, CA, USA - Plot105A | ecosystem: Environmental > Terrestrial > Soil > Grasslands | place: USA: UC McLaughlin Reserve, Lake County...
CTTCTCCCTGGCCTCGGCGAGCAGCCTCAGGCCCGCCTCGCCCAGGCCCTGGTACGAGTACGGCGAGGTTCGGGGTTTGTACGCGCCGCCGCGCAGCAGCTGCGCTCCGGCGTCGCGGACGATGCGGGCACTCTCCAACATCACCTCCCGCGACTCCACCGTGCACGGGCCGGCGATCGCGGCGAAGTGGTTGCCGCCGACCTTCCGGCCGTCGACGTCGATGACGGTGCGCTCTCCGCGCTTGTACTGGGCCGAGGCGAGCTTGTAGGGCTTCAGGATCGGCACCAGGTGGTCGACCCCCGGGGCACCGTCGAGGCCCAGGTTGGCCACGTACTCGCGGTCTCCGATGGCCCCGATCACCGTGACGAACTCGCCCTCGGAGACGTGCGCGTGCGCGCCGACGGACTCCACCCTCTCGATAACGGCGGAGATCTGCTCCACCGTTGCACCCTCTTTCATCACGATCATCATCTGTTTCCTAAGCCTTTCAAAGATTCCCTGCTACCCCTCGGTTTTGGCACAGCGGGACCCGGGAGCGGGCATTGGTGTCGGCGTCCGGCGGGGCGTCGTCTTGTCGCGGGGTGCAGCCTACGGTCGGCTGCGGGGCCGGACGCCTAGGTAAATCGCCAGTACAAGCACGCGCGGGCACGCCGGCGGCCGCCGGGATCGGGGGTGGCGTGGGCCGGCCTGGCGCGGTGCTGAGGCATCAGCACCGGTTTGTAGCAGATGGCCGCCCAGGCCAACGGCCGCACGCAGTTTGGCCGTTGCGACAGTTTGGCGGCTCAGCGAAAGGGTATGGCAAAAACACCACATCCGGGCCGCCAGGAGGGCGGCCACTGGGGGAGAGATCATGGACAGGGAACCCGCGCGCGACATTCCCACGATGTCGTGGGATGACGTGCACCGTCTGGAGCTCCAGCTCCGAGCTCGCTCTGCCGCCATCGGACGCAGGGGAAGGAACCCGAGCTGCTGTCCGGGGTGCGGGCGAGAGATCAGCGAGGACGACGGGGGCATGCAGCTCGGAGGCGTCAACGTGCACGTCGGCTGCCTTCCGGTGCTACGCGGCGCCGCTTACACGGCCTAGAGCACTTCGTCGAGGGCCGCCAGGAAGCGGTCGTTCTCCTGTCGGGTCCCGTAGGTGACCCTGATCCAGCCCGCCTGCCCGAGGGCGCTGCCCGCACGCACGATCATGCCTCTCTCGGCGAGCCCACGCATCACCTCCACCTCGTCGCGCTCCCCAAGGGAGAACCACGAGAAGTTCGCCTGGCTGTCCGTCGTCTCGAGGCCGCGCCCCTCGAGCTCCGACTCGACGTGGAGCCGTTCGATCGCGGTGCGCTCGACACGACGCTCGACCTCGTCCTGGTGCTGCAGCGCTTCGGCGGCCGCCGCCTGGGCCAACGCGTTGACCGAGAACGGCTGCCTAACGCGGTCGACCGCAAGCCGGAAGCCCTCCGGGCCGAGGGCGTATCCGGCGCGCAGCCCGCACAGCCCGTAGACCTTCGAGAAGGTGCGCAGCACCACCAGGTTGGGGTGGCGGCGCACGAGCTCCAGCGACTCGTCGGGGTCCTGGGCGGTTGAGAACTCGACGTAGGCCTCATCCACGATCACCGCCACATGGCGCGGCAGGCCGGCCAGCAGGGCGTCGATCTCCGCGGGCGGCAGCGCAGTCGCGGTCGGGTTGTTGGGGTTGCAGACGAGCACCAGGCGAGTGGCGTGGGTCACCTCGCGGGCCATTGCCTCGAGGTCGTGGCGGCCGTCGGCGTCGAGGGGCACCGTGATCGCCAGGGCGCCGGTCATGGCCGCCAGGTGCGGATACATCGAGAACGAGGGCCAGGCGTATACGACCTCGGCGCCCGGCTCGAGCATGGCCTCCGCGGCCGCAAGGAGGATCTCGCATGAGCCGTTGCCGACGGCAACCATTGCGGGCGACACGTCGCAGCGCTCGGCGATCCGGCGGCGCAGCAGGGACTTCTCGGGATCCGGATAGCGGTTGAGCCCCTCGAGGGCCCGCTGCGCGACCTCCAGCACCCGCGGCGGCGGCCCCCAGGGGGTCTCGTTGGAGGCGAGCTTGACGAGCTCGCCGTCGTACTGGTGCGTCTCGGCTGCCGGGTAGACCGGGATGCCCTCCAGGCGCCGGTTGAACTCGAGCGGCGTCATTGGGCGCCCTGCAGGTCGCGGCGCAACGACTCGGCGCCGCGCAGGTAGACGTGTTGGGCCCTACCGTCCATGTAGCAGTGTGCCAGCAGCCGGATCACGCGCGGCAGTGCCCCGGGCACGTCCATCTCGCGCGCGCAGAGCAGCGGCACGGCGCTCAGGCCCAGACGCCGGGCGGCCTCGGCCGGAAAGGCCGCGTCCAGGTCCTCGGCTCCCAGCCCGTTGCGCTCAAGCAGCTCGCGCACGAGCTCCTCGGTGGCGCCGAGGATCGCCCCGGCGTCGTTGTCCTCGACCGTGATCGCGCCCCTGAGCGCCCTTAGCCTCACGGCGCCGATTCTTGCAGTCGGCGGCCGCGTCGCTGCGGACGCACGCATTCGCCCGGCGCCTCACGAGGACGACGCGCCCGCGTAGGTCCCGCCCAGCCGTGCGGCACGGTCCTGGACGGTGTGGCTATGCAACAGCTGGGCAGGACAGGTCCCGACCTGGTCGGCCCGTTCTGCGCTACTTGCCGCCGAACCCTGAGGAAGAGGCGCGCCGGGGATTGCTGAGCGAGCCCTTGCTCAGCCGCTCTACCTCCGCCGCCGAGAGGCGGCGCGACTGCCCGGCCGCCAGGTCGCCGAGCTTGAGAGGGCCGAAGCCGATCCGCTCGAGCTCTGTGACGCGGTGGCCCACCGCGCGGCACATGCGCCGGACCTGGCGTTTGCGGCCCTCCCGCAGGGAGATCTCGAGCTCGCCGGGCGCCACGGAGCGCACGCGGGCGGGCGCCGTGCGCCCGTCCTCCAGCTCGACTCCGTCACGCAGCGCTCGCAGCGCCCGCTTCGAGACGCGGGATGGCTCGACCCGCGCCCGGTAGACCTTCTCCACCCCGTAGCGCGGGTGGGTGAGGCGCTCCGCCAGCTCCCCGTCGTTCGTGAGCAGGATGAGGCCGGTGGTGTCGGCGTCCAGCCTGCCGACGGGGTAGAGGCGTCGACGCGAGGGGACGAGCTCGACGACGGTGCGGCGGCCGTGGGTGTCCAGGGCGGTGGAGACGACGCCGGCCGGCTTGTTCAGGGCGTGAACCTCGCGCGGCTCAGCCCGAACCGGGCGCCCGTCGACCTCCACGTCGCTGCTCTCGTCCACGTTGCGGGCGGGATCCGTCAGGACCTCGCCATCCACCTTGACCCGGCCCTCGGCCACGAGCCGCTCCGCCGCCCTGCGCGAGGCGACCCCGGCGTGTGCGAGGAGCTTTGCGAGGCGCATCGCGGCGCAAGCCTGGCACAGCATCCCCGGCTACGTGCGGGAGTCCTCGCTTGATTGGCGAGCAGGACGGCCCGACCGAGGACGTATGCCGCTTGGACGCGCGTCCGGATAGCCCCAGTACGGACGCTGGGGGCCCGTACGGAATCAGGCGGCGTCTTCCGCGACCGCCGCCTGCGGGGACGCCGCGGCCTCCCCCACAGGCGCCCGCCGAGGCAGCCGACCCTCCGCCGCCAGCCAGGAGCCGGCGATGATCAGCACCAGGCCGGCCGTGGTGGCGAGGGTGAAGGTCTCGCCGAGCAGGAGTACGCCGTAGACGACCGCGAAGCCCGGCGCGACGTAGGCCACGAGGGTTGCCTTGGCGGGACCGACTCGCCCGATGAGGTCGTAGAAGATGACGAAGGCGATGCCCGTGCCGATGATCCCTAGGGCGCTCACCGCGGCGATGGAGCCTATCCCGGGACCGTGTGCCGGCAGGTCGAGGACCGCGAACGGCGCCGTCATCAGCGCGCTGACCGCCATGGTCCCCGCGACCACTCCCACGGGCTGAGCATCGGCGAACCGGCGCTTGAGGTAGTAGCTCCCCAGCGCGTAGCCGAGGCTCGCGAGGACCACCATCAGCCCACCGACGAGCGCCGCGGCGCTCCCGCTCGTGTCAACGCCGAGCAGCAGGACCACCCCGGCGATGCCCACCCCGACGCCCAGCAGCCCGAGGCCGCCGGCGCGCTCCTCACGGTCGATCGCGAAGGCGAGCAGGAAGGTGAAGATCGGAGCTGTGGCCACCAGGATCCCGGTCAGCGAGGAGGAGATGTGCCGCTCGCCGAAAGTGATCAACAGGAACGGCGCGGCCACCTGCACCAGCGCGAGCAGCGCCACGGGGACGAAGCGAGAGCGGAGCTCGCGGGCTGCGCCGAGCCGCAGCGCGACCGGGAGCAGCACCAGGGCCGCGAGCGCCGTACGCCAGAAGACGATCGCCGGGGCGGGCAGACCGTCGTCCAGCCCGATCTTGATGAACATGTACGACGCTCCCCAGAACGACGAGAGGAGCGCGAAGAGTATCCAGGCACGCCGTCCCACTCTTCGATGATGTCAAACAGGCCCCCATCAGTCTCAGTGAGATATCTGGGCGGCGCGATAAGCTGCTCTTATGCTGGATGTCCGGCGCATGCGGGTGCTTCGCGAGGTTGCCCAGCGGGGGTCCTTCTCCGCCGCCGCCGAGGCGCTCAGCTTCACCCAGTCGGCCGTAAGCCAGCACGTGGCGGCGCTGGAGCGGGAGACCGGGACGCGGCTCGTCGAGCGCGGCTCCCGCGGCGTGCGGCTCACCGATGCCGGCCGGGCGCTTGTCGCGCACGCTGACGCGATCATCGCCCGCATCGAGGACGCCGAAGAGGAGCTCGCGGCGATCGCGGGCCTGCGCGAGGGCCGCTTGCGGCTGGCCTCCTTCCAGAGCGCCGGCGCCACCCTGGTCCCCCGCGCGGTCGCCGCGTTCCGGGAGCGTCACCCCGGTGTGGAGCTGGCGATGATCGAGGCTGAGCCCGAGCAGGCCACGGAGCATCTTCGCTCCGGCGACATCGACCTCGCGCTTGTCTACGACTTCGAGCCCGTCCGGTCGATGCTCGACGGCGGGCTCGACCTCACCCGCCTGCTCGACGATCCCTATGACGCCATCCTCGCCCGCGACCACCCGCTGGCGGAGCGCAAGACGCTGCGGCTGGCCGATCTCGCGGAGGAGTCGTGGATCGCCTCGAGTGACGGCTGCGGTTGCCGCCGGATCCAGGAGCGCGCCTGCCAGGAGGCCGGCTTCGAGCCACGGGTGGCATTCGAGGCCGACGAGACGCTGGCCGCTCAGGCGCTCGTCGCGGCCGGCGTGGGGGTAACGGTCCTGCCGCGGCTGGCCCTCGCAACAGTCCATCCTGGCGTGGTGGTTCGCCCGCTGCCGCCCGACGCGATGGTCCGGCGAATCTGGGCCGCCCGCCTTGTGAGCGCCTACCGCTCGCCGGCCTGTGAGGCGATGCTCCAGATCCTCCGCGACGTGGCCGAGGAGTTCGAGGGCGAGAGCCGCGCGGCGGCCTAGAGGCGTCGGGCCGCGAGCTCGCGCTCCCGCAGCTCGCTGACTATCGCCCCCAGAGCATCGGCCGTGGGCGCGGCGGACGGGCGCGCCGCGTAGCGCGGGGAGTCGTGGAGCAGCACGATCGCGCCCGCGTCGAGGTCGCGCGTCACGAGCTCGGCGATCCGCTCCGCGGCTAGTGGCTCCCAGTCCATGCCCCACGCCGACCAGTAGACGGGCTCGAGCTCGAGCTCGCTGCAGGCCGCGAACGACGCCTCGCTGAAGCGCCCGTACGGGGGACGGCACAGCCGGGGACGCACACCGGTGGCCGACTCGATCGCATCCAGCCCCCGAAGCAGGTCCTCCCGGGGATCCTCCAGCTCGTCGTGCTCGACGTGGTGGAACGCGTGCAGCGCGACGTCGTGCCCGGCCTCGGCGACGGCGCGGCCAAGCTCGTGATGCACCAGCAGCTGCTCGCCCACGAGGAAGAACGTGGCCCGCACGCCCGAGCGCTCGAGGGCGTCGAGAACCGCGGGCGTGGCGTCCGGGTCGGGGCCGTCGTCGAAGGTGAGCGCCGCGCCGTCCTCGATACGCTCGCGGCCCGGGAAGCGGCGCCAGCGCTCGGCGGTCTCGGCGAGCTGCCCGAAACCCGGCACTCAGGTCTCGGCGCGCTCCGCGCCGGCCCGCAGCAGCCGCTCCCGCAGCTCGCCTTCCTCCTCCGGCGAGGGGTCGAACGTGGCGGCGTCAGGGAGGGCGTCGAGCCCGGACAGGCCGAAGAGCTTCTCGAACAGCTCGGTGGTCCGGTAGAGAACGGCGCCGAAGCGTGAGCGGCCCGACTCCTCGATCACGCCCCGCTCGAGCAGCGTGCCGACGGCGGACTCCGAGGCAACGCCGCGGATCCTGGCGATCTCCGGCCGCGACACCGGCTGAAGGTAGGCGACGAGCGCCAGGCACTCGGCCTGCGCCTGGGTCAGTGGCGGTGTCCGCGGCCTGGTCAGGAGGCGGCGGGCCGCTCGCTCGGCGATCGGGTCGGTGGCCAGCGTGAAGCCTCCCGCGACCTCGCGCAGCACCACACCGCGCCAGCCCTCCGCGTAGTGCTCCCGCAGGCGAGCGAGGGCCTCCAGGACCTCGCCCTCTGAGACCTCCGAGGCGTCCGCCAGCCGCTCCACCGGCACCGGGTCGGGCGAGAGGAACAGCAGCGCCTCCACGATGCGGGCGAGCTCGTTCATGCCGGCGGCTTCACGGTGATCGGACCGAACGGCACTTCCTGCTCCCAGTGGGCCTCGCCGGCCTTGTAGAGCTCCAGAAGGGCGAACAGCGTGACCGCCTCGGTTAGCCGGTCGGCGCCGCTCACGGCCTCGTCGAAGGAGAACGGCCTCCGCTTCCTCAGGAGCTCGCGCAGGTGGCGCAGCCGCTTGTCGATCGACACCGCCGGGCGGCGCACGTGACCAAGGTCCAGTGGCGGCGGCACGCGGAGGAGATCACCGACCGCATGCGCGAGCTGCTCGGGCTCGTAGGCCTGGCGAGCCGCCTCCACCGAGACCCTGCGCAGCTGCGCGGGGAGGGGAGCCGCCCGGTAGCGGTAGCCGTGCTCGGACTCGAGGAGGCCGCGGAGCAAGTCCGCGGCGGCCCGACAGCGCCGGTACTCGAGCATCCTCGCCAGCAGCTCCTCCGCCGCCTCCGCCGGCTCCAGCTCCAGTCCCTCCTCGTCCTCGGCGGGCAGCATCAGCCGGGACTTCAGCTCCAGCAGGGCGGCGATCAGCACGAGGAATTCGGTGGTGGCCTCAAGGTCGAGCTGCCCGGACCGCTCCAGGTGCTCGACGTAGGCCAGCACCACCTCCGCCAGGTCGACCTCGAGCAGGTCGATCTCCTCGCGCAGCACGAGCGTGAGCAGCAGGTCGAACGGGCCATGAAAGACCTCGAGATCGAGGTCGAGGCTACGAAGCGGCATCGGTCGGCTCAGCCTAGTGGGGAGGCCCGACGCCCATTACGGCGCGCACCTCGGCCAGCGTCGGAGTGGCCAGCGCGCGCGCTCGCGCGGCGCCTTCGCTCAGCGCTCGCTCCATGGCGGCCTCGTCGGGTCGCAGCTCCTGGTAGCGCTCGCGCACCGGCGCGAGATACTCGACCACGGCCTCCGCCACGGCCTCCTTGAAGGCGCCGTAGCCCTGGCCGTCGAACTCCCGCTCCACGTCCTCGGGAGCCACGCCTCGGACGACCGCGAGGATCTCGATCAGGTTGCTGATCCCGGGCTTGTCCTCGCTCCGCACCACCTCTCGGCCCGAGTCCGTCACCGCGCTCTTGAGCTTCTTCCGTATCGCCTCCGGCTCGTCGTCGACGTACACGAGGCCCTGCTCGGAGCCTCCGGTCGTGGACATCTTCGCGATCGGGTCTTGCAGGTCCATGATCCTGGCGCCCACGTCGGGGATGCGGTGGCGCGGCACGACCAGCACGTCACCGTATGCCGAGTTGAAACGCTCGGCGATGTCCCGCGCCAGCTCGAGATGCTGGCGCTGGTCGTCGCCCACCGGAACCTCGTCGGTCTTGTATGCCAGGATGTCCGCGGCCTGTAAGACCGGGTAGAGGAAGAGGCTCGTGCGCACGAGCTCCCGCTCGCGCGCCGACTTTTCCTTGAACTGGTGCATTCGCGTGAGGTCGCCGTACGGCGTCACCGAGCACAGGAGCCAGCAGAGCTCCGTGTGCTCAGGCAGGTCGGACTGGCGGAAGAGGATGCAGCGCGAGGAATCCAGCCCGGCGGCGAACAGCATCGCGGCCGTGTCGTACAGGTAGCGCGGCAGGCTGCTCGGGTCGTAGGACACGCTCGTGGCGTGGAGGTCCACGATGCAGTAGATCGCCGGATCACCGCGATCCTGGCCCTCCACGTACTGGCGCATGGCGCCGATGAAGTTGCCGAGGTGCTTCCGTCCCGTCGGCTGAATTCCGCTGAAGATGCGCACGCGGCGAGCAGTCTAGACTCGCCCCGCGGGCGCTCTGGGCCGCCGCGGCCGCCCCCGGCTCGGCGCACGCGCGATCCGCGCCGGCGCAGCGGGCTTCGATGTCGCCGCCCTTCAGTTCCTGTCGCCTGGCAGGGCTTCCCGTCGGGACCGATCGACGGCGGCTACGGGACCCGCACGGGCCGGGCCCTCGCCGCTTCAGCGTCGCGCGAGGCTCGTCGCGACGGGATCGCCGGGCGGCGCAGCATCCGAGCGGCGACACGGCGTCCACCCCGCGTTTCCCGTCCTGTCCGGCGGCGGCCGGTCGGCGACCGTTTCGGCCCCCGCGGCAACCGCTTCCACGCGGGCGTCGATTCCCGGCGCCATTCGACTGGAACGTCGGGCGGCCCGCCGGGGCCAGTGCGCCTCGTCGGCTGGATCCTCGGCTTCGGCCGTACAGTGATAGTCGCCCACCGACGCCGGGTGCGGACGCTCTACGCCCACCTCTCGGCTGCCACCGTCGGCCGCGGCGAGCGCGTGTCCAGGGGGAGCGCATCGCCGGGGCGGCGCCACCGGCCGCGCGACTGGACCCTACCTCCGCTTCGAGGTCATCGTCCGCGCGGCGAAGTGGACCCGCGGACGGCGCTGCGCTAGGGGTCCGCACCTCGTGGGTCGCTATGACCCACACCGTACGGAACCCCCTCAGGCGGTGGGGGTGACGCCCGAGCCGCCGGCGCCGTCCGAGGCGCCCGAGCCGGCGGCGCGCTCCGGGTCGCCCGGGTTGTCTGCCCCGGGACGCCAGCGGACGACGGGCCGCTTGGCGGCCGCGGCCTCGTCGAGGCGGCGGACGGGCGTCGTGTAGGGCGCGTTCCGGACTATGTCCGGGTCCTCCTTCGCCTCGTCGAGGATCGAGCCCACGATCTCGACGAAGTCATCGAGCCGTTCCTTGGGCTCGGTTTCGGTGGGCTCGATCATCAGCGCCTCGTCCACCAGCAGCGGGAAGTAAACCGTCGGCGGGTGGACCTGGTGGTCGAGCATCCGCTTGGCGATGTCGAGCGTCTTGATACCGAGCTTTCCCTTGGCGCCACGCCCGCTCAGCACGAACTCGTGCATGCAGGTGCGGTCGAAGGCGATCGGCAGGTACTCATCGAACTCCGCCAGCCGGGCCCGTAAGTAGTTGGCGTTTAGCACCGCCGACTCGGAGGCCTCCTTCAGCCCGTCCCCCCCGAGCGAGCGGATGTAGGCGAAGGATCGGACGAAGACCCCGAAGTTGCCATGAAAGCCCCGGAGGCGGCCGATGGTCTTGGGCGCGTCGTGCTCGAGATCGAATCGGGGCTCCGGACCGTCCTCGCCGGCGCGTCGCACGACGCGCGGCACCGGCAGGAACGGCTCGATCCGGTCCGAGACGGCGATCGGCCCGGCACCCGGGCCTCCGCCTCCGTGGGGCTGCGTGAAGGTCTTGTGCAGGTTGAAGTGGACGATGTCGAAGCCCATGTCGCCGGGCCGCGCGATACCCATCACGGCGTTCAGGTTGGCCCCGTCGTAGTACAGGGTCGCGCCGGCGCCGTGGACGACGCGCGCGATCTCCTCGATGTTGCTGTCGAACAGCCCGAGCGTATTGGGGTTCGTCAGCATCAGGCAGGCCACGTCCTCGCCCGCCTTCTCACGCAGGTCGTCCAGGTCGACGCCGCCGTCGGCGGCGGTTCCCACCTTGACGACCTCGTAGCCCGCCATGGTCACGGTCGCCGGGTTGGTGCCGTGGGCTGTGTCGGGCGTCAGCACCTTGGTGCGCTCCTCGCCACGATCCTCGTGGTACGCGCGCGTTAGCAGCAGGCCGGCCAGCTCGCCGTGCGAGCCCGCGCTTGGCTGAAGCGAGACATGGGGCAGCCCCGCGATCTCCGACAGCGCCCGCTCGAGCAGCCACATCAGCTCCAGCGCGCCCTGGGCGTAGGCCGGGTCCTGCAGCGGATGCAGGCGCGCGTGGCCCGGCAGCGCGGCGAGCCGCTCGTGCAGCTTCGGGTTGTGCTTCATCGTGCACGACCCGAGCGGATAGAAGCCCGTGTCGAGGTCGAAGTTCATCTTGGAGAGGGTGTTGTAGTGCCGCACGATCTCGGGCTCTGAGACCTCGGGCAGCTCGGCGGGGCGCCCCCTTCTCGCGCTCGCGGGAAGGAGCTCGTCTATAGGTACCTCTGGGACATCAGGTGCCGGGGGCACAAACGCGCGCCGCCCCTCCCGGGAGCGTTCGAAGATGGTCGCTGAGGGGTCGGGCGTCATCGCTTGTCCGGGCTGGCAGCTGGCAGCTGGCAGCTGGCAGAGATTTCCCCCGCAGCCCTGGCGACTGGCGACTGGCGACTGGCGACTCTCATGCCGCCACCCCCTCACGGGCAGCCGCGGCAACCGTCGCCAGGCGGTCGATGTCGGCGCGAGTGCGGCGCTCCGTGATGGCTATCAGCAGCCCGTCCTCGTACTCCGGGTAGTCGCTCCCCAGGCGGTAGCCGGGATTGATCTGCTCGGCCCGGGCGCGCTCGAAGAGGGCATCGAGGTCTGGTGCGCGGACGGCGAACTCGCGCACCACCGGTCCGGGGTTGATCGCCTCGAGCCCCAGCGCCTGGCGCGCGTAGTGGGTACGGCGGAGCATCAACTCCGCGATTTCGACCAGCCCCCGCTTGCCCAGCCAGGAGAGGTAGATCACCCCTGCCAGGGCGTTGAGAGCCTGCGAGGTGCAGATGTTGTGGGTGGCCTTCTCGCGGCGGATGTGCTGCTCGCGGGTCTGCAGGGTGAGCACGAAGCCGCGCTTGCCGTCCACGTCGCGGGTCTCGCCGGCGATCCGCCCGGGGAGCTTCCGGATGAAGCGCTCCTGGGCCGCGAAGAAGCCGAAGCTTGGACCGCCGAAGTCGAGCCGGTTCCCGAGCGTCTGGCCCTCGCCGACGCAGATGTCGACGCCCTGCTCGCCGGGCGGCTTGAGGACGCCGAGCGGCAGCGGGTCCGCCGCGCACACCACGAGCGCGCCTTTGCCGCCTGCGGCCTCGGCGAGCTCGCCCAGCTCCTCGACCGTCCCGAGGAAGTTGGGCTGCTGAAGGAAGACCGCGGCGGTGTCGTCGTCGATCTCGGAGGCCAGTGCCGCGACATCGGTGGCTCCCTCGGCGGTAAGCGGCACCTCCTCGACCGCCATCCGGTAGCCGGCGGCGTGGGTACGCAGCGCCGCGCGCGAGTGCGGGTGGACGCCGCGGCTCGCCACGAGCTTTGTGCGGCCGGTCTCTAGCTTGGCGAGGTAGCCGGCCGCGGCCACGGCGCTCGGCCCCTCGTAGACCGACGCGTTCGAGATCGGCAGGCCCGTGAGCTCCGAGATCGCGGTCTGGAACTCGAACATCACCTGGAGGCCGCCCTGGGAGACCTCCGGCTGGTAGGGCGTGTACGGCGTGAGGTACTCGGAGCGCTGGAGGATCGAGTCCACCAGCGCCGGCACGTAATGGTCGTACATGCCCGCGCCCAGGAAGGACACCTCGTCGTCGCAGTGGCCGTTGCGGGCGGCGAGCGAGGCGAGCTCCTCGTACACCTCCTGCTCGGCCCTGCCCTCGGGCAGGTCGAGCTCTCGTCCCAGGCGGACGCCCTCGGGGATCTCGGCGAAGAGGTCCTCGAGCGAGCCCACGCCGATCGCGTCGAGCATCGCCCGCCTGTCTGCGTCCGTTGCGGAGGTGTACCGGCTCACGTCAGGCTACGACGTTAGCTCCCCGACCTCAGGAGGTCCTGGTACGCGGTCGCATCCATGAGCGAGTCGGCCTCGGCGGAATCGCTCAGCCTGACCTTGACGAGCCAGCCCTCGCCGTAGGGGTCCTTGTTGATCTTCTCGGGCGTCTCCTCCAGGTCATCGTTGACCTCCAGGACCTCGCCGGACAGGGGCGCGAACACGTCCGAGACGGCCTTCACCGACTCGACCTCGGCATACGCCCCGTCCTTGGTCACCTGTGTACCGACCTCCGGGGGGTCGAAGAACACGACCTCGCCCAAGGCGTCCTGGGCGTACCAGGTGATCCCGAACGTCGCCTGGTCGCCCTCCACCCGAGCCCAGTCGTGCTCGGGGTGGTACCTCAAGTCATCCGGGTAGCTCGCTTCAGCCACTCGCTGGCTCCTTTTCGTACAGGGGCTTCTTCTTCACCACGGCGGGGCGCAGCTTGCCACGAACGTCCACCTCGATGCGGGTGCCGGGCTCCTGGGCGCCCCGCGGCAGGTAGGCCATGCCGATCCCGGTCTCGAGGCAGGGCGACAGCGTCCCGCTCGTAACGATCCCCTCGCCGTCCGGCGTCCGCACCGGGTTCCCCTGACGAGGAATGCCCGGCCCGGTGAAGACGAAGGGCACGAGGGTCTGGTCCGGCTCGAGGTCCCGTAGGGCCCCGGAGCCGATGAAGCCGGTGTCGAGCTTGCAGCACCAGGCCAGGCCGGCCTCGATCGGATTGCGGTCCTCGGACAGGTCGTTGCCGTAGAGGTGGAAGCAGACCTCGAGCCGCAGGGTGTCGCGGGAGCCGAGGCCGGCCGGCAGCGCCCCCGCCTCGGTCACCGCATCCCAGACGGTCCCCGCGCCCTCGGGCGGCAGGAGCAGCTCGACTCCGTTCTCGCCCGTATAGCCCGTGCCGCAGACCAGGGCGTCCACGCCGGCCGCCGCCAGGTCCGCGGTGCGCATCCGGGGGGGAAGCTCGCCATCGGCCAGGCGGGCGACGATCCCCCGGGCCGCGGGGCCCTGGACCGCGAGCATCGCGTAGGCGGCCTGGGCATCCCGGACCTCGACGTCGAACTCCTCGGCGTGGTCCCGGAACCATGCGAAGTCCTTGCCGTGGTTGGCGGCGTTCGTGACCGTGACGAAGCGATCGTCGAGCCTGTAGGTGAACAGGTCGTCGAGCACGCCACCGTCCTCGCGGCAGAGCACCGAATACTGGGCCCCGCGCTCCGCGATCTTGCTCACGTCGTTGGACAGGACGTGCTGCAGGAACGACTCCGCGTGGGGGCCGCTCGTCTCGATCTGGCCCATATGGGAAACGTCGAACACGCCGGCGCTTCTGCGGACCGCCACGTGCTCTTGGCGGATGCCCTCGTACTGGACCGGCATCTCCCAGCCCGCGAAGGGGACGAGGCGGGCGCCGGCCCGCTCGTGCCGATCGAACAGGGGCGTGCGGCGCAGGGTGTCGGCGGCGGGGGTCAAGCAGGAGGAGGCTATCGCCGCCCGCGCGCTGTCGCCGGCATCGGGTTACAGGACGTCGTCGGCCCTCTCGCACCGCTGGCAGAGGAGGTCGCCGGCGGTCAGGACCTCTGCCCCCGGACGCACCGCACGGATGGGCCTTGGCCGGCGTCAGTCCTTGAGGAAGGATGGGATGTCGATCTCGTCCTCGGAGATCTCCAGGGAGCTGCGCTGGCGATCGTCGAGCTCGACGTCCCGCCGGCGCGGCTCGCGGCGGCGGCCGGTGGTGTCCTCGGTGAACAGCGGCAGCCCACCGGCCCGCCGGAAGCCCGTGGCGATGACCGTGACCCGCACGGTGTCGCCGAGACCGTCGTCCACGACAGCGCCGAAGATGATGTTCGAGTTCTGGTCGGCGGCGCCCTGGATGATCTCGGCCGCCTCGTTGACCTCGTACAGGCCGAGGTCGGTCCCGCCGGTGATGTTCAGCAGGATGCCCATCGCGCCCTCGACCGACTGCTCGAGCAGCGGGCTCGAGATCGCGTTCTTCGCCGCCTCCGACGCGCGGCTCTCACCGCTCGCCTCGCCGATGCCCATCAGGGCCGAGCCGGCGTCATTCATGATCGTGCGCACGTCGGCGAAGTCGAGGTTGATCATGCCGGGGATCGTGATCAGGTC
>Ga0126313_10001044_pt1 | contig 14209 bp, 15 predicted proteins | sample Plot105A_FD_89954 | JGI IMG/M metagenome (GOLD analysis project Ga0126313, IMG submission 89954) | Serpentine soil microbial communities from UC McLaughlin Reserve, CA, USA - Plot105A | ecosystem: Environmental > Terrestrial > Soil > Grasslands | place: USA: UC McLaughlin Reserve, Lake County...
CATGCTCGGACTCGGGATCCTCTGGCTCGCCCAGGTCCCCTTCGGGCTCGTCGACCTCTGGTGGCAGCGCCGGCACGGCCTCTCGAAGGTCGGCTATCTCGAGTGGATCGTCGAGAACTGGCTCGGTCTGGGCGGCGAGTTCCTCTTCATCAGCTTCGCGATCCTGATCGTGATGGCGCTCGCCGGCTTCCTCGGCGACCGCTGGTGGATCCTCGGCGGGCCCGCATTCGTCGGGCTCGTGGCGCTCTTCGCCTTCGTCTTGCCCTACCTCACGCCCGGGCTCTCGCCGGCGCGGCCCGCGCTCAAAGCGGAAGCACGCCAGCTCGCGCGGACCGAGGGAACCGATCCCGTCCGCGTGGACGTCCAGGACGTCGACGCCGAGACGACCGCGCCGAACGCCGAGGCGATGGGCCTTGGCCCGACGAGGCGCGTGGTCCTCTGGAACACGCTCGTCGACGGGCGCTTCACGGCAAAGCAGGTGCGCGTCGTGCTCGCCCACGAGGTCGGGCATCTGGCGCGGAGCCACGTGGCGAAGAGCATCGCCTGGTACGCCCTCTTCGCCCTGCCGGGCGCCTTCCTGATCGCGTGGCTGACCCGCCGTCGCGGCGGCATGCGCGAACCGGCGGCCGTGCCGCTCGGACTCTTCCTCTTCGTCGTGCTCGGGCTGCTTGCGCTCCCGCTCCAGAACATCGTCACCAGGCGGCTCGAGGCCGAGGCGGACTGGCAGGCGCTCCAGGCGACGCGCGATCCCGAGGCGGCCGAAGGCCTCTTCCGCCGCTTCACGACGACTGCCCTCTCCGATCCAAGCCCGCCGACCTGGGAGTACCTGATCACATCGTCCCACCCGACCCTCGCCCAGCGCGTCGCGATGGCGAAGGCCTGGGCGGAGCGCAGCGGCCCGTGAGTCCGTCGCCGCTTCGGACGCCGCCGCGGGCCGAGGTAGTCGGCAGCCTCCTGCGCCCGGCAGAGCTCTGCGCGGTGATCGAATCCGTCTATGAGCCGGGCCATCGCGCGCTCCTCGCCGAGGAGCGCGCCAAGGACCTCAGCGAGCTTCGGGCCGCCGAGGACGCGGCCATCCGGAAGGCGGTGGCGTGCCAGGAGTCGCTCGGGCTCGACGTGGTCACGGACGGGGAGCTACGGCGGTACATGTTCCTGAACTCGTTCTGGGACGCCGTCGAGGGCTTTTCCACCGACCGTGCGACGACCATCTTTCGGAACGCCGGGGGGGACGAGCTCACCTGGTATGTCCAGCGCGTCGAGGAGCGCCTGCGCCGCGTCGACAGCCCGGCCGCGCGCGAGGCCGTGTTCCTCGCCGGGGTCGTCACGCGACCGTTCAAGGTGACCTTCCCGGCCGCCTCGCTCTTCCGGCACCCGTTCACGTTCGCGCCGCCGGACGCCTACGAGGACCTCGACGAGCTCGTCGCGCACGCGGTAGAGATCGAGCGCGGGCTGATCGCGGACGCGATCGACGCGGGAGCCCGCTACGTCCAGCTCGACTTCCCGCTCTACCCCTACCTCGTCGACCCGCGCTGGTCTGACGCCTTTCGCGCGGCCGGGCACGACCTCGACGCGCTCCTCGACGGTGCGATCGCGGCCGACAACGCGGTCCTCGAGGGGATCCCCGACGGCGTGACGACCGCGCTCCACGTCTGCCGTGGCAACTACCGATCTCGCTGGCTCTGCGAGGGGTCGCTCGAGCCCGTCGCAGAGCGGATGTTCTCCGAGCTCGCCTACGACGCGTTCCTCGTCGAGTGGGACGACGTCGGCCGCGACGGCGGCTACGAGCCGATCCGCCACGTGCCGGCGGGCAAGCGTATGGTCATGGGCCTCGTGTCGACCAAGACGCCCGCGCTCGAGGACGAGGAGGACCTCGTGCGGAGGCTCGATGAGGCGGCGCGGTTCCTCCCGCTCGAGCAGCTCGCGCTCTCACCGCAATGCGGCTTCGCGTCGGTGATGGAGGGCAACGAGATCGATGAGGCGACGCAGTGGCGAAAGCTCGAGCTCGTCGCGCGCGTCGCCGATCGCGCATGGCCGACGTGAAGCTCGAAGGCGCCCCGGGTCCTCGTGACCGGCGGCGCCGCAGGAATCGGTGCTGCGATCGTCCCGACATTCGAGGCCGAGGGCGCCGAGGTCGTCGTGGCCGATCTCGCCGACGCACATCCTCCGGGCCCTCGAGACCGTGCCGATCGAAGAGATCGCGCCGCCGCCGCTGACCGTGCTGCCGCTCGACGAGGTCTTTGCGGCCGTCATTTGCTTTGTGGAGGACGACGCTCTGAGCGGCGCCCTGCTCGTCCTCGTCGGCGGCGAGGAGCCGCGCTTCCTTTAGGCCGGCCGTCTTGCGTGCGTCTCGTCGTGCGAGGTCGCCGGCTCGATGCGCGCGCCCGGTCCCGCGTCGTCATCCGGGCCGACCTCGACGCCGTGGCCGACGAGCGCCAGGCCGTCGTCGTCGGGGTCGCCGCCACCGACCTCGGCGCCGCGCCGAACGCGAACGCGCGCGTCCACGAGCGCCCGCTCGATGCGCGCGCCGCCCTCGACAGTCGTGTCATGGAAGACGATCGCCTCGACCACCTCGGCGCCGTCCTCGACCATCACTCCGGGTCCGATCACCGAACGCACGACGCGCCCCGCGACGATCGCGCCCGGCGAGACGAGGCTCGGGTCGATCCGTGCACTCTCCTCGATGCGCGCCGGCGGGCGCTGCACGCCGCGGGTCAGGACCGGCCAGGACGGGTCGTCCAGGTCGAGCGGCGGGTCCTCGCCGAGGAGATCCATGTGCGCCTGCCAGTAGCGTGACGGACGGCCGACGTCCTTCCAGTAGCCGCCGAGGTCGCGTGCGCGGGCCTCGCCGCGATCGACGAGGCGAGGGAGGAGCGCGTCGCCGAAGTCCGAGAGCGCCTCCTCGCCCTCCTCCTCGGCGATCTCGGCGAGCGTCTCGAGCAGGCACCGCGGGTCGTACGCGAAGACCTCGGTCGTGACGAGGTCCGTCTGAGGCCCCGTCCGGCTTGTACTCGAAGCCGGTCACGCGCTCGCCGTCGGCGTCGACGACTCCGTATTCGCCGGCCTCGGAACGGTCGACCCGGGTGGTGACGACCGTCACCGCCATGCCCGAGTCCAGATGCTCCTCGAGGACGTCGCGGTAGTCGAGCCGGTAGACGTGGTCGGCGGAGAGGACGAGGAGCACGTCGGCGTCGAAGGCCGCGATCTCCTCCCCGGTACGGTGGAGCGCGTCCGCGTTTCCGCGATACCAGCCGCTCTCGTCGTCGCCGACGTAGGGGTGGAAGGTGCGAAGGCCGCCGTACGTCCGGTCGAGGTCCCAGGGCCGGCCACCCGAGAGATGCGCGGCGAGCGAGTGCGGCTCGTACTGCTGGAGCACCCAGACGTCCCCGATCCCGCTGTGGTGGCAGTTGGAGAGCGGGAAGTCGACGAGCCGGTAGACGCCGGCGAACGGCAGCGCCGGCTTCGCGCGCTCCGCCGTCAGGACCTCGAGGCGGCCGCCTTCACCGCCCGCAAGCACGAGCGCGAGGACTTTGGGGCGGGCGCGGCGCACGGAGGCATTATGGGTACGCTCGGGCCGTGTCCCGGTCCGTGATCGTCTCGGCTGTCCGGACGCCGTTCGGCAAGCTCGGCGGGGCACTTCGCGACTTCGAGGCGCCCCAGCTCGGCGCGATCGCGATTCGCGCGGCGCTCGACCGGATCGGCATGGAGGACGGCGAGATCGAGTACGTCGTCATGGGCCAGGTGCTCCAGGGCGGCGCGGGCCAGGCGCCTGCGCGGCAGGCCGCGGTCGGCGCAGGACTTCCCATCGAAGTGCCCTCGGACACGGTCAACAAGGTCTGCGCCTCGTCGATCAGGGCCGTCGAGGTCGCGGACGTGATGATCCGCTCGGGCGAGAACCGGGTCGTCGTCACCGGCGGCATGGAATCGATGACGAACGCGCCGTACGCGCTCAAGAAGGCGCGGTTCGGCTACCGGATGGGCGACGGGCCGCTCATCGACCTGATGATCTGGGACGGCCTGCGGTCCAGCTTCGACGACCAGCACATGATCCTGCAAGCCTCCATGGTCGCCCGCGAGCTCGGGATCTCGCGCGCAGAGCAGGACGGCTGGGCTCTCCGCTCGCACGAGCGCGCCGTTGCCGCGCAGGACGCCGGGTTCTTCTCGGACGAGATCGTCCCAGTGGACGGCTTCCAGACGGACGAGAGCCCTCGCCGTGACACGTCGCTCGACAAGCTCTCGCAGCTCAAGCCGGTCATGGACCCCGAGGGGACGATCACGGCGGGGAACGCGCCCGGCATCAACGACGGCGCCTCCTGCGTCATCGTGACGAGCGAGGAGTACGCGAAGGAGCGGGGCTTCGAGATCCTTGCGACGATCCTCTCGCAGGCCTACGTTGCCGACGAGTTCGCCTGGCTCGCGCGAACGCCCGCGACCGCGGGCCGCCGGGCGCTGGACAAGGTGGGCAAGGCCATCGGCGACATCGAGCGGGTCGAGGTGAACGAGGCGTTCTCGTCCGTCGCCCTGAACACCGTGAAGATGCTCGACGCCGACCCCGACCGCGTGAACGTGAACGGCGGCGCGGTCGCGCTCGGCCATCCGATCGGCGCGTCCGGCGGGCGCATCCTCGGGACGATGGTGCACGAGTTGCGGCGAAACGGCGGCGGGCTCGGGCTCGCGGCCATCTGCTCCGGCGGCGGCCAGGGCGACGCGCTCCTCGTCGAGGTCTAGGGGAGTCGCCGGGAACTTCCGGCGGGTGGGCGCCGTCTGAGGGGCATGCGACTCGTTCTCCTCCTCCTGCTGACCCCCTTCCTCGCGGCCGGTTGCGGGCAGACCTCCGGCGTGGGCTCGGGCTCCGGCTCCGGCCCGGGTACGGGCGGGACCGAGGAGCTGACGGCGCCGACCACCGGGATGACGACGGACGACGACAGGATCGGTCCGCCCGCCGTGCTCCTCGAGTCGACGTCGGGCGTGCAGCGCGGGAAGCTCGGCTCGTGGTGCGTCCAGACCCCGAGCGCGGGAAGCGGCGCGTGCGCGGATGCAGCGGCCGTCGCGCCGGACGCGGTCTCCGTCGTGGCGCCCGGGGAGGAGCTCACGCTTCGGCTGGCCGGCGCCCGCTTCGCCCGGAACCAGGACTGTCAGGCTCGCGACATGAGCTGCGTCGGCGAGGCGAGCATCGTGATCCCCGGGTGCGCGCGGCGCGAGGTCGCCCGCGTGTTCCTCGAGCCGGGGCAGGAGACGCAGTTCCGCGCTCCGAGCGGCGCCGGCCGGTACGAGATCCGGACGTTCGCGAACTTCGAGGCGGACGACGGGCGCTCGGGCGACGTCGCGGCGGTCTTCGGTCTTCGGGTGGAGGCCGACGCCGAGCCGGGGGTCGACTCGGCGAACGACTCGGGATCGGAGGGCGTCTGCCGGTAGCCTCGGGCGCGTGATCCGGATACCGGGGCAGACGGTGACGCTCCGGCCGATCCGCCCCGACGAGCTCGAGGTGGTTGCGACTGGTCTCGCGGGGGACGGCTCGGGCGTCCGCCTGAGTCCCGCGCGCTTGCGGCGGCGGATCGAGCGGTCGGGACGGTTCTGGGGCGGACGGCTCGACCTTGGCATCGAGGCCGAGGGACGCCTCGTGGGCGACGTAGAGGCCCGCTCGCCGGCCGGCTCGCTCCCGCCCGGCGTCTACGAGATCGGCCTCGCGCTCTTCGACCCCGCCGACCGCGGCAAGGGCTACGGTCTCGAGGCGACGCGCCTGATCGTCGACCACCTCTTCGACGCGGAGGAGGCCGCTCGCGTCCAGGCCTCGACGGCGGAGTGGAACACGGCCATGAGACGCGTGCTCGAGCGGCTCGGGTTCCGGGAGGAGGGAGTGCTCCGCGGCTTCTTCCCGACGGCCGAGGGCCGCGACGACTACGTCATGTATGCGCTCACCCGGGCCGATTGGCTCGACGGCTGAGGTAGGTTCCCCGACCGATGCGCTTCGAGCACGTCCTCGTCGTGGGGGCCGGACAGATGGGGGGCGGCATCGCCCAGGTGGTCGCGGCCTCGGGCCGCCGCGTCTCGCTCCACGACGCGGCCCCGGGCGCCGTCGAGCGCGGGCTCGAGGCGATGCGGAAGAGTCTGACGCGGCTCGCGGAGAAGGGGGGTCCGGACCCGGGCGAGGTACTCGGCCGCGTCGAGCCGGTGGACGATCTCGTGTCGGCCGACCTCATGGTCGAGGCCGTGGTCGAGGACGCGGGCGTGAAAGATGACGTCTTCCGCCGTGCCGACGAGGTGCTCCCGGACGGCGCGATCCTGGCCTCCAATACCTCGTCGATCCCGATCACGTCGCTCGCAGCGGTCACCGGTCGGCCCGACCGCGTCGTCGGCATGCACTTCTTCAACCCGGTCCCGGTCATGGGCCTGGTCGAGGTCGTCCGCGGCCTCGAGACGTCCGACGAGACCGCCGCCGCCATCTCCGACCTCGCGCGTGAGCTGGGGAAGACCCCGGCGGAGGCGCGCGACTTCCCCGGCTTCGTCTCGAACCGGATCCTGATGCCGCTCGTGAACGAGGCGGCGTACGCGCTCATGGAGGGGGTGGCGGAGGCCGGAGCGATCGACACGATCGCGAAGCTCGGATTCAACCACCCGATGGGGCCGCTCGCCCTCGCCGACCTGATCGGGCTCGACACGTGCGTCGCGATCATGGAGGTCCTGCACAAGGGCCTCGGCGACCCCAAGTACGCGCCCTGCCCGCTGCTCCGCCAGCACGTGCAGGCCGGTCGCCTCGGGCGCAAGACGGGCCGCGGCTTCTACGACTACGTCGACTGAGCGCGTGCGTCGCTTCACGAAAGGTTCGGAGGATTTCGGGCCTCTTTCCCAAAAGAAGGTGCGTTTCCGCGCCGACCGAGGGGGAGGAGCCGGTTGCGTCTGCTCGTAGTCGATGACGATGGAGGGTTCCGAGCGCTTCTGCGAACGACCCTCGAGATGGTCGACATCGAGGTCGAGGAGGCGGAGGACGCGTCGAGCGCGACAGCCGCGATCGCGCGCAGCCGTCCCGACGTCGTCGTCCTCGACGTCGTTATGCCGGGGCTCAGCGGCCTTGAGCTCTGCCGTCGCCTGAAGGACGACCCGGCCACGAGCGCGATCAAGATCGTGCTTCTGACCGGCTCGGAGACCGCGACGTCCGCGGACGGCGTGGCAGCCGGGGCGGACGGGTTCCTGGTGAAGCCGTTCAGCCCGCTCGAGCTTCTCGCCGCGGTCGAGCGCCTTGTAGGCGGGCTCTACGGCGTGCCGTTCCGGGCGGCCGGGACGCGCCCGCCCGAGGAGCAGCTCCTCCTCTACGCGTGCGATCTCCGTCATCTCCTCAAGGTCGAGCGCGAGCAGCGGATCGGCGTTCAGCGAGCGTACGAGGAGACGGTCGCGGCGCTCGCTAGCGCCCTGGAGACGAAGGACACCGGCACGAGCGCCCATTCTCGGCGCGTGCAGCGCTACGCGCTCGCCCTCGCACGTGTCGTCGAGCCGGCCCTCTGCCACGACTCGAGCGCGTCGTAGGGCTTCCTCCTCCACGACGTCGGGAAGATCGGCGTGCCCGACTCGATCCTCCGAAAGCCGGGTCCGCTGAACGAGGCCGAGCGGCGGCTCATCGAGACGCACACGGTGGTCGGCGAGCAGATGCTCGAGGGCGTCGCGTTCCTCGACGGCGAGGGCCGGCGCATCGTCCGGAGCCACCACGAGCGCTGGGACGGCGCCGGCTATCCGGACCGCTTCCGTGGCGAGGAGATTCCGCCCGGCGCGCGGATCTTCGCGGTCGCCGACACGCTCGACGCAATGACGAGCGACCGCCCGTACCGCGGGCGCTTCCGTGGAGGCTGGCGCGCGAGGAGATCGTTCGCCAGGCGGGGGCGCAGTTCGACCCCAGGGTGGTCGAGGCGTTCGTCGCATCGGCGTCGGAGCTCCGGACGATCTGCGACGAGTTCGCAGCGTCGCTTCCAGCCGTCGCGGTCGGCTGAGCGCTCGCCGCGCCGCTCTATCCTGGCGGTGTGGACTTCGAGCTAACGGCCGACCAGCGCGAGATCCAGGCGCTCGCGCGCGACTTCGCCGACGCGGAGATCGCCCCGCACGCCACAAACTGGGACCGGGAACACCGCTTCCCGCGTGAGGCGGTCGCAAAGCTTGCCGACCTCGGCCTGCTCGGTGTCTGCGTCCCCGAGGAGCTCGGCGGTGCGGGCGCCGACTTCGTCTCGTACATCCTCGTCCTCGAGGAGCTCTCCCGTGCGGACGCGGGGATCGGCGTCACGGTTGCCGTGCACACGAGCGCCGCGACACTGCCGATCGTCTCCTGGGGGACGAACGAGCAGCGGGCCCGGTTCGTCCCGCCGCTCGCACGAGGCGAGGCGCTCGGGGCGTTCGCCCTGACCGAGCCGGACTCGGGCTCGGACGCCGCCGCGCTTCGCACGAAGGCCGAGCCTGACGGCGACGCCTGGCGGATCAGCGGTCGCAAGCAGTGGATCACGAACGGAGGCGCAGGCGGGACGATTCTCCTCTTCGCGCGCACCGACGAGGGCGTGACGGCGTTCCTCCTCGACGGCTCGGCGGAGGGCCTCGAGGTCGCGGGTGAGGCGGAGAAGCTCGGCCTCCACTCGAGCTCGACCGTCGACCTCGCACTCGACGGCGTCCGGGTCGAGCCCGACCGACTCCTCGGCGAGGAGGGGCGCGGTTTTCCGATCGCCCTCGCGACCCTCGACGGGGGTCGGATCGGGATTGCCGCCCAGGCAGTCGGGATCGCGCAGGCGGCGTTCGACGTCGCCCGCGCGTACGCGGTCGAGCGGCGGCAGTTCGGCCGCCCGATATCGAAGTTCCAGGCAATCCAGTGGAAGATCGCCGACATGGCGACGGAGATCGACGCAGCGCGCCTGCTCGTCCACCGCGCCGCGTGGCTTCGCGATCGCCGCGAGCCGCACGGAGAGGCCGGCGCGAAGGCGAAGCTCTTCGCCTCCGAGGTTGCCCGGCGCCACACGGCCGAGGCGATCCAGGTGCTCGGCGGCTACGGCTACACGACCGAGTTCCCGGTGGAGCGCTACTACCGCGACGCGAAGATCACCGAGATCTACGAGGGCACGAGCGAGATCCAGCGGATCGTCATCGCCCGGTCGGTGCTCGGGCTGGTGGCGCGGGAGCGGACCTCGGCGTGACGCGGCGGCGCGACCAGCCGGTCCGGCTCGACCGGATCTACACGCGCGGCGGCGACGCGGGTGAGACGAGCCTCGGCGACGGCGCGCGCGTCCCGAAATCGCACCCCCGCATCGCGGCGTACGGCACCGTCGACGAGCTGAACGCCGTCCTCGGCCTCGTCCTCGCTGGCGACCTCTCGGACGAGCTGCGGACGGCCCTCGAGCGCATCCAGAACGAGCTCTTCGACCTCGGAGCCGATCTCGCCGTCCCGGTCGACGACGTTCGGCGGGAGCGGTTGCGCGTCGACGCCTCGCAGGTGGAGGCGCTCGAGGATCTCTGTGACCGCGCCAGCGCCCAGGTCGAACCCCTCCGGAGCTTCGTTCTTCCGGGCGGAACGGAGACCGCGGGACGTCTCCACCTGGCGCGAACCGTCTGTCGCCGCGCGGAGCGCCTCGTCGTCGAGCTCGCGGCCGAGGAGCCCGTCACACCCGAGGCGCTCGCCTACCTGAACCGGCTCTCCGACCTGCTCTTCCTCCTCGCCCGGGCGGCCAACGCATCGGCAGGCGTCGAGGAGCCCCTCTGGCGGCCCGGTGCATCCCGCTAGCGGAACGCGCACAAGGCCGGGGGACCGCGGAGGGCAGGCGCTTCCCGCGTAGAATCGGGGCGGGGCATGGCCACGACCGAAGACCGTTCGGCGCTCGACGCGACGCGCGAGTGGCGACAGGAGCTCTACGAGCGGAAGCCCGAGCGCGACGGGCTCTTCTCGACCATGTCCGGGGTCGGGCTCGAGCCGCTCTACACGCCCGACAACGCCGACGTGGACTACGGGCGCGACCTCGGTTTCCCGGGCGTCTACCCCTACACGCGCGGCGTCTATCCGTCGATGTACCGCGGCCGCCTCTGGACGATGCGCCAGTTCGCCGGGTTCGGCACGGCCGAGGAAACGAACGCGCGCTTCCGGTACCTCCTCGAGCACGGCCAGACCGGGCTCTCGACCGCGTTCGACATGCCGACGCTCATGGGCTACGACTCGGACCACCCGAAGTCGCTCGGCGAGGTGGGCCGCGAGGGGGTGGCGGTCGACTCGCTCGAGGACGTGGAGCAGCTCTTCGCGGGCATTCCGCTCGACGAGGTCTCGACGTCCATGACCATCAACGCGCCGGCCGCGATGCTCCTGGCGTTCTACGTCTGCGTCGCCGAGGAGCAGGGCGTGCCGCGCGAGAAGCTTCGCGGGACGATCCAGACGGACATCCTCAAGGAGTACATCGCCCAGAAGGAGTGGATCTTCCCGCCCGAGCCGTCCATGCGGCTCTGCGTGGACATGATCGAGTTCTGCGCGAAGGAGGTGCCGCTCTGGCATCCGGTCTCGATCTCGGGTTACCACATCCGGGAGGCCGGCTCGACCGCGGCGCAGGAGCTCGCCTTCACGCTTGCCGACGGGTTCGCGTACGTCGAGGCCGCGACGGCGCGCGGGCTCGACGTCGACTCGTTCGCGCCGCGACTCTCCTTCTTCTTCAACGCGCACATCGACTTCTTCGAGGAGATCGCGAAGTACCGCGCCGCGCGGCGGATCTGGGCAAAGGAGCTGCGCGAGCGCTACGGCGCGAAGAATCCTCGCTCGTGGCTCATGCGCTTCCACGCGCAGACAGCCGGGGTGTCGCTCACGGCCCAGCAGCCCGAGGTGAACATCGTGCGGACGGCGGTCGAGGCGCTCGCGGCCGTCCTCGGCGGATGCCAGTCGCTGCACACGAACTCCTTCGACGAGGCGCTCGCGCTACCGACCGAGCATGCGGTGAAGGTCGCCCTCCGGACCCAGCAGGTGCTCGCACACGAGACCGGCGTCGTCAACTCGATCGACCCGCTGGGCGGCTCGTACCTCCTCGAGGAGCTGACGAACCGGCTCGAGGAGGAGGCGTACGACTACTTCCGGCGGATCCGCGAGTTCGGCGGCGTCGTCGAGGCGATCAAGGAGAACTTCTTCCAGCGTGAGATCGCCGAGGCCTCCTTCCGCTTCCAGAGCGAGGTCGAGGCGGGCCGGCGCGTGATCGTCGGCGTCAATCGCTACGAGGAGAACGAGGACACCGCGGTCGACCTCCTCCACATCGACCCCGCGCTCGAGCGAAAGCAGATCGAGCGAGTGCGCGCGCTTCGCGCTCGTCGCGACTCCACGGCCGTCGAGTCCGCGCTCGCGGCGCTCAAGCGGGACGCCGCAACCGACGACAAGAACCTCATGCCGGCGATTGTGGAAGCGTCACGCGCGTACGTCACCATGGGTGAGATGTGCGACGCGTTGCGCGAGGTGTGGGGCATGTGGCGCGAGACCCCGGTCTTCTGACGGGGCGGTGACGGTGTCCACGCGGCTCGAGAGAGCTTCGCTCCAGGTGCGAAGCGAGGCGCCGGTCGCGTCGCGCGCAGTGCTCGAGATCACCGGGCTCGCGCGGCAGTTCGGGAGCCACGAGGTCGTCCGCGCGCTCGACCTCACGCTCGCACCGGGCGAGCGAACGGCCCTGTGGGGCCCCAACGGGTCCGGCAAGAGCACAGTCCTTCGCTGCATCGCCGGGACGCTCGACCCGACGCGCGGCGACGTCCGCGTGGACGGCCACCGGGCGGGGACGCTCGCCGCCCGGCGCGCCGTCGGAGCGTCGCTCGCCCAGGAGCGGTCGTTCTACCTCCGACTCACCGGATGGGCGAACCTCCTCTTCTTCGCGCGCCTCCGGTCGAGCTCGGAGCGCGAGGCCCGGCTGCGCGTCGCCGCGCTCGAGGAGGAGCTCGAGCTCGCCCACATCACGGCCGAGCGGGTCGATCGGTGCTCGACAGGGATGGTGCAGCAGCTCGGGTTTGCCCGCGCGCTTCTCGGCGATCCGAAGCTCATCCTGCTCGACGAGCCGACGCGGTCGCTCGACGAGGACGCGCGCGGCCGCCTCTGGGGGGCGCTCGACCGGCGCCCCGGTGTCGCCGTCCTGATCGCCACCCACCTGAAGGAGGACGTTGAGCGCTGTGACGAGCGCGTCGACTTTCCTCATTAGACCGCGCATCCCGCGCGCGATCCTGGCGCTCGCCTACCGGGACTACGCGGTCAACCGGACGTACCGGCTTGGCTTCATCCTCGATTTCGGCTTCGGGTTTGCGAACCTCGTCGTCTTCTACTTCATCTCGCGAACGGTGCAGGGGGTCGGCGACCTCGACCGCTTGAACGGGGCCCCGTCGTACTTCGCGTTCGTCGCGATCGGGATTGCGCTCTCGGGGGTCATCACCGCCGCGGCTGCCGGCCTCGCGCAGCAGCTCCGCGAGGAGCAGCTGAGCGGGACGCTCGAAATGCTCGTCGTCCAACCGGTCGGGATCTCGGGGCTCGCGATCGGGCTCGCCGCCTGGCCGTTTGCCTTCGCGATGCTGCGAGCCGCGCTCTACATCCTCGTCGGAGGCGGCCTCCTCGGCATCAGCTTCCGGGAGACCGACTGGTTCGGGTTCGTCGTGGTGCTGATCACGGCCGCGGCCGCGTTCTCGGGGCTCGGCATCTTCCTCGGGGCCCTCGTCCTCGTGGTGAAGCGGGGGGGCGCGGTTGTCGGCCTGCTCGTCTTCGTGCTCGGCGCGCTGAGCGGGGCGTACTTCCCGCTCGCGGTCCTGCCGGGCTGGCTCGAGGCGATCGGCACGGTCCTCCCGACGCAGCACGCCTTCTCCGGGCTTCGCAACGCAACGTTCATCGGGACCGACTGGGCCGGCTCGGCGCTCGTTCTCCTCGCGTTCGCAGCGGTCACGGTGCCGCTCGCGCTTCTCGCGTTTCACTTTGCGCTCCGGCACACGCGCAGAGCGGGCACGCTCAACCAGTACTGATGTGGACGCGGGAACAGCAGCGGGCGACGGGCGTGCTCCTGGCGCTCGACGCCGCGGCCGTCGAGGTGGGATCGGCCCTCGCCGCGGCGGGTGTCCGACCGGTGCTCCTGAAGGGCCCGTCGATCACGCATTGGCTCTACGACCATCCGGCTGACCGCGTGTATTCGGACATCGACCTGCTCGTCGCCCCCTCGGCGCTCTCGCCCGCGACGACGACGCTCGAAGGGCTCGGGTTCCGCTATGTCGCGGAGAGCTGGAGCAGCTCGGTCTGGGTCCGACGTGGGAGCGGCGTCAACGTCGACCTGCACACGGCACTCCTCGGGGTAGGCCTTCCGCCGGAGCCCGCTTTTGCCGTCCTCACGCGCAAGACGGAGACCCTCCAGCTCGCACGGGGAACCGTTACCGTCCTCGCGCTGCCCGCGCGCACGGTGCACGTCGTCCTCCACGCAACACAGCACGGCGCGCTCGAACGAACGTCGCTCGAGGACTTGCGCCGATCCCTGGCGAACCTCTCCCCGGCTGCGTGGGAGGAGGCATCCGCACTCGCTGCCGAGCTTCAGGCCGTGCCCGCGTTCGGCGCCGGCCTGCGACTCCTTCCCGAGGGTCGAGCCCTTGCGGAGACGCTCGGGCTCCCGACGTCGCTGACGACCCTCGTCGCCATGCGCGCGGCAAGCGCCCCCCCGGTGAGCGAAGGCCTGATGTCGCTAGCCGCCACTCCCGGGTTCGGGCCGAAGCTCCGGCTCATCGCCCGCGAGGTCGCGCCCACCTCCGCCTACCTCCGCACCCACATCCCCATCGCGCGCCGCGGTCGTCTCGGGCTCGCCGTCGCGCGCGTCTGGCGTCCTATCTGGTTGCTCCTGAGGCTGGGACCGGCTCTCGTCGCCATCCTCCGGGCGCGGCGGCATGCCCGCGGGGCGCCCTGAGCCCCCCACGATCCGGCCGTATCCGTCGAAGACGACGAGCGGGACGTAGGCGGCGAGCGACTCGTCCGGCTCGTGGACCGGGATACCGTCCACCGTCAGCCACGCGTGCCCCGGGTAGGTGCCCTCGTCCGACCGGATCCCCAGGTACAGGCGATGCTCCCGCCGGTCCCGGACGAGGTACCGGTAGGCGAGCAGGCTTCGCTCGAGGCAGTTCGCGTGCACGAAGGGCACGCGGTAGATCCACCGGCTGAGGGCGATAGCGTTCCGTTCCTGGCCGGCGGTTCTCGGCTCGTCCTTGGCAGGCGTCATGAGCTCGA
>Ga0126313_10001045_pt1 | contig 14193 bp, 10 predicted proteins | sample Plot105A_FD_89954 | JGI IMG/M metagenome (GOLD analysis project Ga0126313, IMG submission 89954) | Serpentine soil microbial communities from UC McLaughlin Reserve, CA, USA - Plot105A | ecosystem: Environmental > Terrestrial > Soil > Grasslands | place: USA: UC McLaughlin Reserve, Lake County...
AGGATGCCCCTCGCTTCATCGTGCAGTACGATCTGGTTGTCCGCATGTCCCGGTGTGTGGATGATACGCGCCGTGCCATCCGCCATCGGTAGTTTCTCGCCGGGTTGAAGCGGGATCATCTCGTCTGGCAGCGGCAGAGCGTATCGCACTACGGCGGCAGCTTCTTCGGCCATCCCTCGCGGCATCCCGTGGCGCATCAGATACTCTTCGAACGGCCCGGTATCCGACGAGCCCCAGAGTTTGCGAGAGAAGGGGATCTCACGCTCCATCATGCAGACCGGTGCGTCGGTCCTTTCGCCCAGCCAGCGCGCCGCCCCGATGTGGTCGGGATGGAAGTGGGTCACTACGATGCGCTCTACGTCCCGCGCCAGATCGCAACCTGCAGCGGCAGCCCCTGCTTCCCACGCCTCACGGGCCGGAGGGTGATCGTAGCCGGCGTCCACCAGGGTCCATCCGTCTTCTCCCTCGACGAGATACACGGAGACGAAGCGGAGTGGGAAAGGTACAGGCAGTTTGAGTTGCCAGACATCCTCCGCAACCGGGGCGGCCTCTCCGATGGGTTGGGTGGCTAGCTCGGAGGGGGCGACGGTCACGCCAGCGTCCCGAAGAAATCAGAGATCTCCTGGTTGGCCAGGTCGGGCCGCTCGTAGTGGGCGAAGTGGCCGGCTTCTCTCATCGGGGCGAAGTCGAGGTCGGCGAAGTAGTCTTCGAGCTGGTCGGCCCATTTGACCTTGAGGACGCTGTCGTACTCGCCCCAGCGGATGCGGGTGGGCGTCTCTATCTGCGGGAGGTCCGGGGGACCGTTGCGGATGAGATCCAACCTCGATGCGTTCGTGCCGATATACCAGTCGAACCCGCCCTGCAGGTTTCCAGGCTGCATGAAGTTGTCCACCCAGAGACCTAGATCCTCGTCGAAGAGTCCAGGTTCGTGCGCCCAGTGGTCGAGGAAGTGGCGGAAGTACGTTTCGCACGTTTTCCTGTTCTCTCCCACCAGGGAGGCGGCCCACGGCTGCTGGTTGAAGGTCTGGTACCAGATCTCGTTGATGCTATCAGGGTCAGCCCAACGTCTCCCGATCCCCGGGTACGGACAATCGAAGAAGAACAGCCCACCGAGACGCCCCGGATACTTCCTGGCAAACCCCTGCGCCACGTAAGCGCCCACGTCGTGGCTTACCACCCCGAACCTCTCGAAGCCCAAAGAATCCACGAGGCCGCGCAGATCCTCCACGAGGTTGCCCAGAAGCTCCTTCGGAAGGTCGGGCAACCCGGGCTTGTCCGTATCGCCGAAGCCTCTGAGGTCAGGGGCGACCACGTCGAACTCTCCGGCGAGCACCGGCATGTTCTTGCGCCACGTGTACCAGAACTCCGGCCACCCGTGCAGCAGCACCAGGGGAAATCCCTCGCCGTGGCGGACGTAGTGAACCCTGATGCCGTTGGCCTCCAGATACTGATGGTTCCACTCGAATCCGTTCACGATGTTTCCTCCGACACGTGGTCTCCGCAAAGCCTGCGATCAGCCGGAAAAGCTGACCGCTGATGGCTGATAGCTGACGGCTAGTTCTGCAGGTTTTCGAAGATCCCAGCCGCTCCCATGCCGCCGCCGATGCACATCGTTACCATGCCGTATTTCGAGCCGCGGCGCTTCATCTCGTGGATGAGCTGGACCGTGAGCTTGGTGCCGGTGGCGCCCATCGGGTGGCCGAGGGCTATGGCGCCGCCGTTGACGTTGGTCTTCTCGAGGTCCATGCCGACCTCCCGGATCACAACTAGCGCCTGGGCCGCGAAGGCCTCGTTGAACTCGATCAGGTCTATATCGTCCATCGTGAGCCCTGTCTGCTCCAACACCTTCGGAATGGCGACTGTGGGCCCTATGCCCATGACTTCGGGCCTGACGCCGCCTACGGCGAAACCGACGAAGCGGACGAGCGGCGTTAGCCCGCGCCTCTCGGCCTCTTCTCTGTCCATCACCACGACAGCGGCCGCACCGTCGCTCCTCTGCGAGGCATTGCCCGCCGTGACGGTGCCATCCCGCTGGAAAGCGGGTTTGAGGTTGGCGAGCTTCTCGGCCGAGGTGTCGCGCGGTCCCTCATCACGCCCGAAACGCGTCTCCGCGTGCTGTGCTTCGCCGTTCTCGTCCACCCAGTCGAACTCCACGTCCAGGGGCACGATCTCCTCGTCGAACACACCGCCTTCGACGGCTTCCCCGGCCAGAGTGTGACTGCGCAGGGCGAACTCGTCCTGGTCTTCGCGGCTCACATCGAACTCGCGGGCGACCTGTTCTGCGGTAAGGCCCATGCCCATGTAGGCCGCGGGGTTGATCTCCATGAGCCGCGGATTGGGCGAGAAATTGGGCATCTCGACGGTCGAAGACATGTGCTCGGTCCCCCCCGCCAAGATAGTCCTAGCGTTGCCGACCATGATCCGCTCGGAGGCCATGGCAATCGTCTGGAGCCCGGAAGCACAGAACCGATTGACCGTCTGGGCCGGCACCGTATCAGGCATCCCCGCGAGCAACGAGGACAACCTGGCGACGTTGTATCCTTGCGTCCCCTCAGGCATCGCACACCCGATAATGATGTCCTCCACATCTTCTCTTGCGAGCCCCTCCGCACGCCCCACAGCTTCACCGATAGCGGCAGCAGCCATGTCATCAGGACGGCTGGCGCGCAGAGTTCCCCTCGGCGCACGCCCCACAGCGGTCCGTGCCCCCGAAACGATTACAGCTTCATTCATTTCGCTCCCTTCGGTCGCTCAGCATTTCAGCACGCTACGCCCTTCGGGCTTCGCTTGTCAGCACGCTCCAGCCTTCGGCTGTCGCTTGTCAGCATTTCAGCTCTTCGTTTTTGCTGAAATGCTGACAAGCGAAGGCGCAAGCCTGAGCGTGCTGACATACTAGTTCCTTTTCGGTTTGCCTGTTTTCAGCAGGGTTTCGATGCGTTCGTGGGTTTTATCGTTTTTCAGGAGGTCGAGGAATGATTGTTTCTCCAGCTTTAGGAGGTATTCTTCGGGGACCCATTGGGGGAGGGAGAGGTTGTCGCCGGTGAGGATGCGGGCGACGTGGCCCGCGATGACGCCGTCGTAGTCGGTGGCGTAGTGACCCCACTGCATGGTCTTTACGCCCATTTCGAGTGCGGCTCTCGCGGTTCGGCCCGAGGCATAGACGTTGTTGCCGTGTTCGGGCGGGGCGTAGCCGTCGGAGAGGTCCTGGACTTCGCGCTTGGCGGCGGAGATGAGGTGGTCTGCGTTCATTACTATGCGGTCGTCCGCGGTAAGGAAGCCCATCTCTCTGGCTTCGAGGGCGCTGGTGGCTGTTTTGGCCAAGGCTATCTGCTCGAAGGCTTTCTGGAGGAAGGGCAGGGGTGGGGTGTTGGGGGCGGTTTGGAGCGGCGGGGAGACGAGGCGGCGGGCCATCTCTTTGGTGCCTCCGCCGGCGGGGATCAGGCCCACCCCAACTTCGACGAGGCCCATGTAGGTCTCGCCGGCGGCGACGATGCGATCCGAGTGGAGGCACACTTCGAGTCCTCCGCCGAGGGTCTGGCCGTGCGGGGCCGAGACTATGGGCTTGGGGGCGAAGCGGAAGGCCATGAGCAGGTTCTGCAGGGCCTCGACGCTCTCTCCGATCCCTTCCAGGTCCCCGTTCTGGACGGCGTGGGCCATCTCGCCCAGGTTCGCCCCTACGGAGAAGTTGCGGCCCTCGTTGCCGATGACGAGCCCGATCACGTCGTCGCGCTCCAGTGCTTCGAGCGCCCTGTGGCCCATCTCGACCGTTCCTGCCTCGATGGAGTTGCCTTTGGAGTGAAACTCCAGGCAAAGCACCCCGTCGCCGAGGTCGAGCAGGCTCGCCGAGTCGTTGCTGGCCAGCTCCTTGCCCTCCTCCCGCAGACGGTCGAGGGAGACGTACATGGGATCCTCGCGTACGGGTTCGTACTCCTTGCTTACGGGGCTGAACTGGAACTCGGTGCCGTTCTCGGTCTTGTAGAAGGTCTCGTTTCCGGCGTCGAGCATCTCCTCTACCCAGCCGCCGACCTCGATGTCCATGGAATGCATGTTCTCGACGGTCACGCGCACGCCTAACAGGTCCCACGTCCTGAAAGGTCCGGTCTGGTGCGCGTATCCCCACTCCATGGCGTGGTCCACGTCCTCGAGGGTGTCGGAGATCTCCGGCACTCTTCGCGAGGCGTAAGCCAGGTACGGAAACAGGGTGTCCCTGATGTAGCGAGCGTGTTTGTCCTCATCGGCCTTCTCTATCAGGAACTGCAGCCTGGAGGCGAGGTCTCCCTGCTGTTGGGCTTCTTTTGCGATGGGGATCTCGGGGTTCTCCGCAGGGTGGTGTTCGAAGGTCTCGAGGTCAAGGATGTCGAAGACGGTCTTGCCGTCTCGTCTGTCCCGCTTGTAGAAACCGGCGCCGCTCTTGTTGCCGAGCAGGTCCTGCTCCTGCATCTCCTGGAGCTTCTGTGGTGGCTCGAGCTCCTCGCGCGACTCGTCTTCGGGGACGGCCTCGTAGAGGTTCGCGGCCACGGCGATGGCTATGTCCAGCCCGACCTGGTCGTTGAGACGGAAGGTCGCCGTCTTGGGGTGGCCGATCAGTGGTCCTGTTATGGCGTCGACCTCTTCGACGCCGTAACCGTTCTCGAAGGCATAGCGGGCGGATTGCATGCCCGTGAAGCTTCCCAGGCGGTTGCCGATAAAGTTCGGGGTATCCTTGGCGATGACGCCGCCTTTGCCGAGCACCCTCTCCCCAAAATTGCGGATGGTCTCGACGATCCTGGGGTCCGTGTCCTCCGTCGGTATGATCTCCATGAGCTTCAAGTAGCGTGGCGGGTTGAAGAAGTGCGTGCCCACAAAGCGCTTCTTGAACTCCTCGGAGCGTCCCTCGGAAATCTCGTGCAGCGGGATGCCCGAGGTGTTGGTCGAGATGATGGCGTTCTCTTTCGCCGTATCTTCGACGCGTTGCATGAGCTCTCTCTTGGGCTCGAGCTTCTCGATTATGGCTTCGACGATCCAATCAGCTTCGCCGACACGCCCGAAATGCTCCTCGAAGTTGCCGATCCTGATCCTATCGGCAACGTTTTCGGCCATTAGCGCGGCTGGCCTGGCGTTCTTCATCCTGTCGAAGCCGGCTTCCACGACGGCGTTCTTGTCGTCGTCATCCGGGGCTATGTCGAGAAGATCTACCTCCAGCCCAGCGTTGGCGCAATGGCCGGCGATGGCGGCTCCCATCGTGCCGGCCCCGAGTACGGCTACCTTCCTGATCCCGTGCGACATGCAGGCCTCCCGGTCCTATCCGTAGAGCTCTCTGTGCAAAGACTCGATAGCCTCTCTTACCCGAAACAGGTGGGCCTCGAATCTGCCCTTGATCTCAGCGTACTTCTCTTCCCCCCGCTCCGTTATCTTGTAGAAGCGCCGGCTCCTGGTATCAGGCCGCTCCCACTCCCCTTCTACATACCCCTTCTCCTCGAGCCGCCGCAAGAGTGGATATATAGTGTTCGGCGAGACGCTCATCGTGCCGGCAGAGATCTCACGTATCCGCGCCATGATGCTGTTCCCGTAGGCAGGCTCCTCCCTCACGAGGTGCAAAATAAGCAGCGGAAAGACGTCCCGCGTCTTGACCTCGCTCAAGAAGATGTCCTTCGGCGTCGTCCTCCCCACCGACCGACCCGCCGTTTTTCCCATCGCTCTCGTTACCCTCCCATCGAAAACTTGTCAAAATTGATAATAACACGGATAATAAGTTTGCGTAACGGTCTGGGTCCTTATAGAGTGGGGATTCGGAGGTTCAAGTGAAGGAGGAGTGGAGTGATCGCTGACGTCACCCGGTCATTGGGGACTGACTACTACCTGCTCGACGAGCTATTCACGGAGGAGGAGCGTGAGATCCGGGACCGGGTCAGGGCTTTCGCTGACGCGGAGGTCATCCCGATAATCAACGAGTACTGGGAGAAGGCGGAGTTCCCGTTCGAGCTAGTACCCAAGGTCGCCGCGTTGAACATAGCGGGCGGCCCCATCGAGGAGTACGGGTGTCCCGGCATGAGCCAGGTTGCCGCCGGGCTCGTGGCCATCGAGATGGCCAGGGGGGATGGGAGCCTCAACACCTTCTTCGGGGTCCATTCCGGGCTGGCGATGGGGACCGTGGCGATCTGCGGTTCCGAGGAGCAGAAGAAGCGGTGGCTCCCGGGGATGGCGCGGATGGAGAAGATCGGAGCCTGGGGCCTGACGGAGCCCGACCACGGCTCTGACTCCGTTATGCTCGAGACCACGGCCCGCCGCGTCGGGGACGGTTGGGTCCTCAACGGCAAGAAACGTTGGATCGGCAACGCCACCTTCGCCGACCTCGTCATCATCTGGGCCCGCGACGTCGAAGACGGCCAGGTCAAAGCCTTCGTCCTGGAAAAAGACAAGAACGGCGTGCACCATCCCGGCTTCTCTACCGAACTGATCAAGGGCAAGATGGGCAAACGCGCCGTCTGGCAGCCGGACATTTATCTGGAGGACGTGTACGTCCCCGACGAGAATCGTCTCGAACGGGCCAACTCCTTCAAGGACACCAACAAAGTCCTGACCGCCACCCGCAGCGGCGTCGCCTGGGAGGCCATAGGCCACGCCATAGCTGCATATGAGGCCGCGCTGCAGTACGCCCAGGAGCGGGTACAGTTCGGGAAGCCCATAGCCTCCTTCCAGCTGATCCAGAACAAGCTCTCCGGCATGCTGGCGGAGATCACCAACATGCAACTCATGTGCTACCGTCTCGCCCAGCTCCAGGAGCAGGGCAAGATGACCGGCCCCATGGCCTCGTTGGCCAAGATGAACAACGCTCGCAAAGCCAAACAAGTCTGTGCCGACGCCCGCGACATAATGGGCGGAAACGGCGTGTTGCTCGAGTACCACGTTGCCAGACACCTCTCCGACATGGAGATCGTCTACACGTACGAGGGGACCGACACCATACAGTCGCTGATAGTGGGTCGTGACGTGACGGGGATAAGCGCGTTTGTTTGAAAGCTAGTCAGCTTGTCAGCACGGCGGCTGCGCCGCCTTGTCAGCACTTCAGCCACAGCAACCGATCGAGCATGTAGAGCGAATCAGTCAAGCGAATGCAAGGGGCGTGCATCCGTACTAAGCTGACATGCTGACAAGCGAAGGCGTTAGCCTGAGCGTGCTGACATGCTGACAAGCCTGCGAAGCAGGCGTGCTGAAATGCTGAGCGACCGAAGGGAGCGACGACATGAAAGCGATTCGACTTCACGAACTCGAGGGGCCTGACGAGATCGTTTACGAGGACGTGCCGGAGCCGGAGCCGGGGCCGGGTGAGACCGTGGTGCGGCTGCGGGCGGCGGCGCTGAATCGGCGGGATCTTTTCGCTACACAGGGGCAGTATCCCGGGGTCACACCGGATATCTTGCCGATGATTCCGGGCTCCGATGGGTCGGGAGAAGTCGTCGCGCGGGGCGATGGTGCAGAGGGGCCTGATGAGGGGACAGAGGTCGTGATCAATCCGGCGCTCTACTGGGGAGACAATCCGAGGGTGCCTGGCAAGGAATACCGTATCCTGGGTATTCCTGACGACGGGACTTTCGCCCAGTTCATCAAGGTGCCGGCGGATCACGTTTTCCCGAAACCCTCGCATCTTTCGCACGAGGAGGCCGCGGCGCTGCCGCTCGCTGCCCTGACGGCTTATCGGGCGCTCGTGACACGCGGCGGGGTCGCGGAGGGCGAGACTGTTCTGGTGCCTGGAGTCGGCGGCGGGGTGGCGACGTTTCTGGTCCAGATCGCCAGCGCTCTGGGCGCCCGCGTGTTCGTCACCTCGGGGAGTGACGAGAAGATCGAAGAGTCGAAAGAACTCGGCGCTGAGGGGGGCGTCAATTACAACTCGGAGAACTGGAGCAGAGAGCTCAAGAGCATGTCAGGGGGCGTCGACCTCTCGACCGACCATGTCGGCGGAGAGAACTTCAATGCCCTCGTCTCGCTCGCCAAACCGGGGGGACGGATAGTCGCTATCGGTGCGACGGCCGGTCCGACGTCGAAGGCCATGACGATCCGCATAGCGCTCAAGCATCTCGACGTGCTGGGGACGGCGATGGGCACCTCGGAAGAGTTCGGCGCGATGCTCGACCTCTACGCCGATCACGGCCTGCGCCCGATGATAAATGATACCTTCCCTCTCGAAGAGACCACAGCGGCCCTCCACCTCATGCAAGAGGGCAGCGGGATGGGCAAGATAGTTCTCGACGTTCCCGCGTAGTCCACAAAACATAAACGGATAAGAGGGGCTGGAGATCCGGCCCCTTTTTCGTGTCCGGGGGCCGCGAACTTCGTTGTCCCATCGGATGTCCCTGTCACAGCGGGACAAAGTACAGGACGCCGGGCTCATGACAGCGGGACACCGCACGGCTTAGGCTGCCTGCAGACCTCGAAAGGAGGATCAACGAAGATGAGAGCGGAAGAGCAAAACGTAACCGGCGAAGTCGAAAGGGAACCCACGGTACAAGCGCCGCCTGGCGAAGGGCAGAGCGAGCAGTACTCTTTGGCGAAGATCCTGGGTATCTGGGCCGCGGCCGCGCTGCCTATGGGAGCACTGGCCTGGGTCGTGGCTCCGTTGGTTGCAGACTGGCTCGACGGGCCTGTGCCCCTGGCGCGCGCCCTTATCGGGTTCCTGACGGTCGGCCTGATCTGGCAGTTCTTGCTGGTGATGGTGTTGGTTTACCGAGAGCGGGGCTCGCTGCGCTGGGAGGTCCTCAAGGACGCCCTGTGGCTGCAATCGCCGCGAAGTCCCCGATCCGGGCGCGTCGGCGGCCTGATTTGGCTCGTGCTCATTCCGTGCGTGCTGCTCTTCGCTGCCGAGGGTTTTATCCCCGTCCTAAATGCGATCCCGCCCGTGGCCAGCCACGATCTCGCCACCTTCGTCCAGTCCGAAGCGGGCAAGGAGTTCCTCTCCGGCAACTGGGACTGGTACGCCGTCGAGGTCGTCCTGGTGGTGTTCAACACCGTCCTCGGAGAGGAGCTGCTGTTCCGCGGCCTGTTGCTGCCGCGGATGAAGGGTGCGTTCGGGCGCTGGGATTGGGTTGCCAACGGCGTCCTGTTCGCATGCTACCACCTGCACATGCCGTGGGTGATCCCGACGGCCCTGGTCGACACCTTCGCACTGTCCTACCCATCGCGACGCTACCGCAGCGCACTGATCGGAATCATTGTGCACAGCTCCCAGAGCGTCGTTGTACTAATCCTGCTCCTGTTACTAGTCCTCCAGTAGGCATCGCGAGGAGAAAGAGTATGAATCTTCTGCTTAATATCAAGAGATTCAAAGCGACATCTATGCCGATCATGTTGGCTCTGGTGATACTGCTATCGACCAGCGGATCAGCCAAGGGCCAAGAAAAAGGGGACGCACCGGGCAGGGATGTATCCACTGTGCCACCACAACTACAAGGCCCGAGAGATCGCGCCGAACTGGAGGCCTTCCTGGATGAGGAATTAGGAAGGGAGATGGTGAAGCATCACATCGCCGGGGCAGCCGTCGCTGTCGTCAAAGACGGCGAGCTGTTTATTGCCAAAGGCTACGGCGACGCCGATCGTGAGAACGGCGTACCCGTCGATCCCGAACAGACGATCTTTCACGTTGGATCAGTCGGCAAGCTGTTTACCTGGACGGCGGTGATGCAGCTCGCAGAGCAAGGAAAGCTGGACCTGGACGAGGATATCAACACCTATCTCGACTTTCGTATCCCTGATACCTATCCACAACCGATCACCCTCGAGGACCTTATGACCCACACGTCAGGGTTCGAAGAACGATGGCTCGATAGTGTGGTCTCTGATCCCAGCGAGGTGGTACCAGCGCGCGAATGGCTGGTCTCTTATATGCCTGCGCGGGTGTGTCCACCCGGTGAATGCGCAGGTTACTCGAACTACAACGCAATGTTGGCGGGGTACATCGTGGCGCGGGTATCGGGAGAGCCCTACGACCAGTACATTCAGGAACATATATTCGACCCACTTGGCATGGCGCACTCGACTGCCCGGTCGCCGATACCGCCGGACCTGCGCGAACATGCATCCGTAGGATACACATACGAAGATGGCGCCTTCCAGGCATTCCCTGATTACACTGCTCAGCCGGCGCTTTGGCCGTCCGGCTCACACCAGGCCACCGTCACGGACATGGCGCGTTTCATGATCGCGCACCTGCAGGATGGCCGCTACAGCGACGCAGACATTGCCGGGGTGCGCATCCTGAAAGAAGGAACCGCCCGGCAAATGCACAGCACCCAGTACACGCCAGATCCACGACTCCTGGGCTCCGCTTACGGCTTCGCCGATCTGAGCGACAACGGCCAGCGAACACTTGGGCACGAAGGATATTTCCCACCGATGCATAGCCAGTTGCTGCTCTTGCCTGACCAGAACCTGGGCGTATTCGTGGCCTACAACAGCGAGGGTAGTGGAGCACTGACCAAGCAGCATGTTGGGTTCCAGAGAGCGTTTTTCGACCACTATTATCCGGCGCCTGAGGTCGAGCCAATACATCCCCCGGCGGATTTCGCGGAGCGGGCCGGTCGGTTCGTGGGCCTTTATAGATTCGCCAGTAGCCCGGCTACCACATTCCACAAAGTCGGAGGGCTCGTGGGTGAAAACACAGTAGAAATCCGCGATCCCGGCGACGGCACATTGCTCCTGTCCATAAGCGGCTACGAGTGGCGATTTGTCGAAGTGGAGCCGCTCTACTTCCGCCAGGTTGATGGTCCGTTCGGCATCGTCTTTCGTGAGGACGATCGGGGGCGCATCACCCAGATGTATTCCGACCTCATGCCCCAATATACTGGCCTGAAGCTAGCCTGGTACGAAACGCCTCGTTTCAACTTGCCGTTGCTTCTGGCGTGCGTCCTGGTATTCCTGTCCATAATCCCCGTAGCAGCGATCCGCTTTGTTCGGGACCGCCGCCGGGGCGGCGACCGGAAACCAGCCTCTCGCGGGGCCATTGTAGCCTACTGGATCATCGTGGGAATCTGCGTTCTGAACCTGCTGTTCGTGGTCGGCATGGTTCCGGGGTTCAATCCGCCAACGGAATTACATGGCCCTCAATTGATCGTCAAGATCGTGCTGGGACTTGGCGTTTTGTCCGCCGCGTTGACGGTCGGAGCGCTGGTCTACGCGGCGATGGCCTGGAAGAACAGCTTCTGGGGCATCGCCACTCGGGTGCATTACACGCTGGTGACGGTCGCTGCTGTCGCTTTTGTGTGGTTCCTGAACTACTGGAATCTGTTGGGTTGGCGATTCTAGGGCGAAGAACAGACGGGCGTGGCATCATGGAGACCTAGGATAGGAAGAATTTGAACCGCCAGAGTATTCAAACGGGACGCCGCAACAAGACGCGAGGAGCATACCCGTGAGCCACACGCCTGCTTCGACGCCGTCTGGAGCTTCACCCGTCAAACCCCTGAGCGGACTGACGCTGGTTCTTGCTCGCGGAACATGGTTGGTCGTTGCCGTACTCGCTCTTGGGTTCTTCGCGGCTGGGATTCCTTCCGAGTTCGTGATGTTCCATACCGTATGTCAGGACGCCTGCCTGGGTGGTCAGGTCACACAGGCTGGCTCGCGCGCGCTGCGGGATCTCGGCCTCTCCCTGGATTTTTACGCTGCCTACGCGGTGGTCCACGACGTCGTCTTCGCGGCTGTGTACGTCGCGGTCGCGGTCATCATCTTCTGGCGAAAGTCCGACGAGCGTATGGCGCTGCTCGCCTCCTTTGCTCTGCTTACTTTCGGTACCGCCGGCTTACCGAACACCACGTACGCATTGTCTATCGAGTACGCTTCCTTGTGGTGGCCGCTGTCCCTCCTGGACTTCCTCGGCGCAGCCTCCTTCGGCCTGTTCCTGTACCACTTCCCCGATGGCCGTTTCGTACCTGGCTGGACTCGCTGGCCCGTCTTCGCGTGGATCGCCTGGCAACTGCCCGCGTACTGGTTCCCGAGCTGGGATTCCTTCGATCTCGACGGCTGGACTGGCTGGTTGACGATCACCGTGTGGACGGCTTTCCTGGGCACGATGATCTACACGCAGACCTACCGCTACTTGCGTGTCTCAGGTGCGACGGAACGCCAGCAGATCAAATGGGTTGTCTTCGGGATTTCGGTGGCGGCTCTGGTGTATTTCGGTGTCGCCGTAGGGCTTTCCCCTTTCGCTCCGGCTCCCAGGACACCTGGCATGGTGGTCAACGTCCTGATCGGGTACACGTTCCTCTACGCAGCGATGCTCCTCGTCCCACTCTCCATAGGCTTCGCGATCCTGCGCCACCACCTCTTCGACATAAACCTCATTATCAACCGCACGCTGGTCTATGGGGCGCTCACGGCCAGCGTCGTCGCTCTCTACGTGCTCGTCGTCGGGGCGTTGGGGCAGGTCTTGCAGGTGAGCGGGAACCTGATCGTCTCCCTCATCGCGACCGGCCTGACGGCGGTGCTCTTTCAGCCGCTCCGCATACGCCTGCAGCGCGGGGTCAATCACCTGATGTACGGGGAGCGCGACGAACCCTACGCCGTGCTCTCGCGCCTCGGCCAGCGCCTGGAGGCGACCCTCACCCCCGACGCGATGCTACCCACCGTGGCGCGGACGGTAGCCGAAGCCTTGAAGCTTCCCTACGTCGCCATCGAGATAGGGCACGACGGCCCGATGGAGACGACGGCGATAGGCAAGCCGGTGGAGAACCCTGTTCGGTTACCGCTCACCTATGGTGGGGATACCGTCGGACAAATCGTCCTGGGACCGCGAGCGGGCGGAACCTTCACGCCGGCGGACGCCGCGCTGCTCGAGGATCTGGCGCACCAGACGGCGATCGCCGTCCACGCGGTAACCCTCCACCGCGAAGCCGTGCGGCTCTCCGCCGACCTGCAGCGCTCGCGCGAGCTCCTCGTTACCGCACGGGAGGAGGAGCGCCGCCGCCTACGCCGCGACCTGCATGACGGCCTCGGTCCCAGGCTCGCCGCGCAGAGCCTCAAAGTGGGCTCTGCCCGGATGCTCTACGACCAGGACCCCAATACAGCGGACATGCTGCTTTCTGAGCTCGAGGCGGACATAGAAGCGACGCTCTTTGAGATCCGGCGCCTCGTCTACGACCTGCGCCCTCCGGCTCTCGACGAACTGGGCCTCGTTGGTGCGATTCGTGATGCCGCGGAACACCATACGTCGCAAGCCGCAAACGGGCTCGACATCTCGGTCAACGCGCCGAATAAGCTCCCGCCCCTGTCCGCCGCGGCCGAGGTTGCCTCCTACCGCATCGTTCAAGAAGCACTCGCCAACGTCACCCATCACGCTAGCGCCACGGACTGCGTGGTTCGCCTCACGGTCACGAACGAACTGCGGATCGAAGTGTCAGACGACGGGATTGGAATACCGAAGAATCACCGTTACGGCGTGGGTCTCCACTCGATGCGTGAACGGGCCGAAGAGCTCGGCGGGACCTGCATTGTCGGGCGCTCCGCTTCGGGAGGAACCAGGGTGCTGGCTCGTCTGCCGCTGCCGAACCACGATGAGGTTGAGTCACGGGAGTGAGCATGGCACCGATTCGTGTACTCGTCGCCGACGACCATCCCTTTTTCCGGGACGGCCTGAAGACGCTGCTACGATCGGCCCCTGATACCGAGTTCGTCGGCGAGGCCGAGACCGGCGGGCAAGCTGTTTCGATGGCCGAAGATCTGCAGCCCGACGTGATCCTGATGGACGTGCAGATGCCTGACGGGGGCGGTATCGAAGCGACGCGCAGGATCTCGAGGGACGGCCCGCAGATCCGGGTTCTGATCGTCACCATGTTCGAGGACGATGCCACGGTTTTTCAGGCGATGCGGGCCGGAGCACGTGGCTACCTCCTCAAAGGCGCCAACTCCTCCGAAATGCTGCGTGCCATCAGGGCCGCCGGCAACGGCGAGGCCATCTTCAGCCCGAAGGTGGCGGTGCGCCTGATGGAGTTTTTCTCGAGCGCAAGGTTATCGGCGCCGCCCGAGATCTTCCCCGAACTGAGCGAGCGCGAGCGGGAGATCCTGGACCTGATAGCGCAGGGTCATAAGAACCCCGAGATCGCCAAACGCCTCTACCTCAGCCCCAAGACTGTCCGCAACCATGTCTCCAACATACTTCACAAGCTTCAGGTCGCGGATCGCACCGAGGCGATCATCCGCGCCCGCGAAGCCGGATTGGGGTAGTCTGCA
>Ga0126313_10001046_pt1 | contig 14190 bp, 14 predicted proteins | sample Plot105A_FD_89954 | JGI IMG/M metagenome (GOLD analysis project Ga0126313, IMG submission 89954) | Serpentine soil microbial communities from UC McLaughlin Reserve, CA, USA - Plot105A | ecosystem: Environmental > Terrestrial > Soil > Grasslands | place: USA: UC McLaughlin Reserve, Lake County...
CCATGATGTCGTTCGCCTGGTGCTCTCCCTGCGGGCGGGGATCGCCGAAGTCGTCGGTGTAGGCCACCTTGCCGATCACGGGGAAGACGATGGTGCGCGGCACCGAAGCGCTGGCAGCAGGCGGAACCGTGAAAAACGAGGCTGTGGCGAGGACGAGGGCGAGTCGCGTCGGGCGCAGGCGCATGACCGTCTCTATCGGGCTCGGGCGCCGCGACCTTAACAGGGGTCCCGGAGGGCAGCCTGTAAGGATTGTGAGGGGCACCACCGCGGTCTCGGCCCGTTCGACCGCCGATATGCTCCCCCGCCGATGAAGATCCTCGTCTGCGTGAAAGAGGTCCCGGACGCGGCCGCGCCGAAGCGGATCGACCCACAGACGAAGCGGCTCGACCGAGGCGGCGAAGGCGTTCTGAACGAGTTCGACGCCCATGCGCTCGAGGAGGGTCTGCGTCTCAAAGAGACGTCCGGCGACGGCGAGGTCGTGGCCTTGACGATGGGTCCCGAGCGGGCCGCCGCGACCCTTCGCAAGGCGCTCGCAATGGGCGCCGACCGTGCCGTGCTCGTGAGCGACGGCGCACTCGCCGGCTCCGACCTCGTGGCGACCGGGAAAGCGCTCGCGAAGGCGCTCGAGCGCGAGCAGCCGGATCTCGTCCTCGTCGGCCAGCAGGGGGGCGACTCGGACGGTGCGGTCCTCTGGGCCGCGCTCGCCGACCGGCTGCGGCTGCCCCTGGTCTCTCAGGCCGCGAGCCTCGAGGTCGCGGACGGTAAGGCGCGCTCGAAGCGGCAGACCGAGTACGGCTACGACGTCCTGGAGGCGCCCCTCCCCGCCGTCGTCGCCGTCTCCGACGCGATCAACGAGCCGCGTTACCCGTCGCTCAAGGGGATCATGGGCGCCAAGAAAAAGCCGCAGGAGACGCTTTCGCTCGGCGACCTCGGCGTCGAGGCCGGCGAGGTGGGGGAGATCGGCTCGAGGACGACCGTCGAGGCCCTCGGAGACCCCCCGAAGCGCGGGGAGGCGCAGCGGCTCGAGGATGAAGGCGGCGACGCGGCCGACAAGATCGTCACGTACCTCGAGGAGCGGAAGCTGATTTGACGGCGGGAACGCTCGTCTACGTCGAGCACCACGACGGCGAGCCGACGAAGGACAGTCTCGGCGTCCTCGCGAAGGCCGCCTCGCTCGGCGGCGACCTCGCTGCGGTGGTCGCCGGTCCGGACGTGCGCGGGCTCGCGGAAGGACTCGGTGCCCACGGCGCACAGACCGTCTTCGTCGCCGACGACGAGCAGCTCGAAGCGCCGCTCCCGCAGCCGCGCGTGGACGTCCTCGCTCCACTCGTCGAGGAGCGCGGATTCGAGAACGTCCTGTTCGCCGCGTCGGTGCTCACGGCGGACGTCGCGGCCGGGCTCTCGGCCCGCCTGGATGCGGGGCTCAACTGGGACCTCACGGACGTCGAGGCCCGCGACGGCGGCCTCGTCGGCACGCGTCCCGCCCTGGGCGACAGCGTGATCGTCGTAGCGGGGTGGAGCTCGACGCCGCGCCTCGCGCTCTTCCGTACCGGGGCCTTCGAGCCCGGCGAGGGAGGCGGCGGCACCGCAGAGGTCGAGGACGTTTCGGTCGAGCTCGAGGACTTCTCGACCCGGACGACGATGCTCGAGCAGGCGCACGAGGAGCGAAGCGGTCCGTCGATCGAGGATGCGGACGTCGTCGTCGCCGGCGGCAGGGGCCTCGGCGAGGCCGGAAACTTCTCGCTGCTCGAGGACCTCGCGAAGGCGCTCGGCGGTGCCGTCGCCGCCACGCGCGCGGTCGTCGATGCGGGCTGGTACCCGTACAGCGCGCAGGTTGGCCAGACCGGACGAGTTGTCAGCCCGAAGCTCTACCTTGCGTGCGGCATCTCGGGAGCGATCCAGCACAAGGTCGGTATGCAGAGCTCGGGGACGATCGTCGCGATCAACAAGGATCCGAACGCGCCGATCTTCGAGTACGCCGACCTGGCCGTCGTCGGCGACCTGCACGAGATCGTCCCCAAGCTGACCGAGGCCGTCCGCGCACGCACGGGATCGTGACCGCCAGGCCCTCCGACTTCCGCCCTCCGTTCGATCCGGCTCAGCACACCGCCGAGCCGACCGATCCGGCGGACGAGCGGATCGATGTAGGCGCGCTCGTCGTCGGCGCCGGGCCGGCGGGCCTCGCGGCAGCGATCCGGCTCGCGCAGCTTCTCGAGGACCATCCCGAGACGCGCGAACGGTTGGGCGACGTGCCAATCACAGTCGTCGAGAAGGGCAAGGCGCCGGGAGCACACCTGCTCTCGGGCGCCGTCGTCAACCCGCGCGCGTTCCGCCAGCTCTTCCCGGGGCTGCACTCGGAGGACATGCCCTTCATCGCGCCGGTCGAGCGCGAGGGCGTCTACTACCTGACGGGCCGGCGGGCAACGCGCGTCCCCGCGCCGCCGACGATGTGGAACCACGGGAACCACGTCGCGTCGATCGGCGAGCTGGCGCGCTGGCTCGCCGAGCGTGCCGAGGAGCTCGGCGTGACGATCGTCCCCGAGACGGCAGCGGCGAAGCTCCTGGTCACAGGCGGACGGCTCGTCGGCGTGCGGACGGGCGACCGCGGTCGCGGGCGAAACGGCGAGGAGCTCGCGAACTTCGAGCCGGGCTCCGACCTGAAGGCGCGCATCACGATCCTCGCCGAGGGCACGAACGGTCACCTCGCGGGCGTGGCGAACCACGTCTTCGGGTTCGCGCGCAAGCCGCAGACCTGGGCGCTCGGGGTCAAGGAGCTCTGGGAGGTCGAGCGCCCGCTCGAACGGGTGATCCACACGATGGGCTGGCCGCTTCGAGGTGCCAAGCGCTACCGCGAGTTCGGCGGGAGCTTCATCTACCCGATGGGCGAGAACCGGGTTGCAATCGGAATGGTCGTCGGGCTCGACTACACGGACGCGACCCTCTCCGTCCACGATCTCCTGCAGGAGCTGAAGACGCATCCGCTCGTCGCGGGCATCCTCCGCGGCGGCAAGCGGATCGCGTGGGGCGCGAAGACGATCCCGGAGGGCGGCTTCCTCGCATTGCCCGAACGGTTCAGCTTCCCGGGCGGCATGGTCGTCGGAGACTCGGCGGGGCTCGTGAACGTGCCGGCGCTGAAGGGCATCCACTACGCCATGCGCTCGGGGATGCTGGCCGCGGAGGCCGCGGTCGACGCGATCGGCCCGGGCCGCACGGCCTGGACGCCCGGCGCGCTGGACGGCTACGACGGCGCGCTGCGCGAGAGCTACGTCTGGAAAGACCTCGAGCGCGTCCGGAACATGCGGCCCGCATTCTCGCGCGGGTTCGTCCGCGGTGCGCTCGTCGCGGGTGCGGCGCTGAACTCGCTCGGGAAGCTTCCGCCGAGGGACCTGACGCTCGAGCCGGACGCCGACGTGCCGGTCTTCGTCGCGAACGGCGCCTCGCAGCCCTATCCGCAGCCTGACGGCGAGCTGACGTTCGACAAGCTCTCGAGCGTCTACCTCTCCGGGAACAAGACGCGCGACGATGCCCCGAACCACGTGCGCGTCCAGCGGCGTGTCCGTCGCGAGGTTGCCGAGGCCTGGGTGAACATGTGCCCGGCCCAGGTCTACGAGGTCGTCGGGCCGGCGAGTCCGGCCGGGAACGTCGTCGAGGTCGAGGTGACGGCCTCGAACTGCGTTCAGTGCGGCGCGATCTCCGCGAAGGGCGGGCGCCTCACACCCGGCGAGGGCGGCTCGGGACCGGAATACCGCGAGATGTGAGCGTGACGGCGGTCGACGTCGTGGCCGCCTCCGCGGCGATCGGGAACCGCGTCCACCGCACGCCGCTCCTCTCGTCGCGCACGCTCGGGGAGGCGTTCGGCGGCACGGCCGTCCTCAAGTGCGAACTCCTCCAGCGCACTGGCTCCTTCAAGATCCGAGGCGTCCTCACGAAGCTCGCCTCGCTGTCCGCTGCCGAGAAGGAGCGCGGCGTCATCTCGATCTCCGCGGGAAACCACGCCGCCGCGCTCGCGTACGGGTGCGCGCTCGAGCACGTCGACTGCCTCGTCGTCATGTGGGAGGGGGCGAGCCGGGCGAAGTGCGAGGCCGCGACCGCCTACGGCGCGACGGTCGACCTGACTGCGCCGGACCCCGGAGCCGCGTTCGAGCGCCTCGCCGAGCTGCAGGGCGCGAGCGGGCGTACGCTGGTCCACCCGTTCGACGACCCGCTGGTCATCGCAGGGCAGGGCACGGTGGCGCTCGAGGTGCTCGAGGATCGCGCCGACGCCGAGGTCTTCGTCGTTCCGACGGGCGGCGGCGGGCTCGTCTCGGGGATCGCCGCAGCGGTCGGCGACCGGGCGCGCGTCGTGGCCGTCGAGCCGGAGCGGTCGGCGGCGGTCCGCGAAGGGCTTGCCGCCGGGCAGCCGGTTCGCATCGTTCCCGAATCGGTCGCCGACGGCCTGAACGCGCCGTTCGCGGGCGACAACTGCCTCGCCATCTGCCGCGAGAACGCGGTGGAGTCGGCCCTCGTTACGGAGGACGAGATCCATGATGGCTTCCGCTTCGTCTACGGGCGCGCCAAGCTCGCCGCCGAGCCCGCCGCGGCCTCCGGAATCGCCGCCCTGCTCGCGGGCAAGGTTCCAGACGTGCAGGGAAAAACGGTTGCCGTGGTCGTCTCGGGCGGCAACGTGGCGGCGGAGACTGCCGCTGGTATCCTGGCTCCAGATGAAGCCTGACATCCATCCCGAGTACGTTCTCGCCACGGTACACTGCTCGTGCGGGAACTCGTTCCAGACGCGCTCGACGAAGGCGGACCTCCACGTCGAGATCTGCTCCGAGTGCCATCCGTTCTACACGGGCAAGCAGAAGCTCCTCGACACCGGTGGTCGCGTCGAGCGGTTCCAGCGCCGCCTCGAGCGGGCTCAGCAGGCGAACGCCTAGACACATGACTCGCGACCGCGGCACCGCCGGCTGGTGGCCCAGACACGGCGCGAGGCCGCACCCTCGTCCTTGCCAAGGCTTGCGAGCCTTGGCCGCGAACGGTGGCGCACCCTCGCTTGGTCTGGATCATCCCCGACGGCACCCCGGTCACGGATCATGCGTCTAACGCCGATAGGAAAACCGTGAGCGCACCGATCGGAGGCCAGGCGGTCCTCGAAGGCGTGATGATGCGCGGCCCGTCTGCGTGGTCGGTCGCGGTCCGAAAGCCCGACGGCGAGATCGCCGAGGTGAACCGGCCGATCGCGTCGAAGCTCCTGACGCACCGGTGGCTCCGGCTTCCGGTCCTGCGCGGGGTCGTCGCCCTCGGGGAGTCACTGGCGATCGGCTTTCGCGCCCTCGCCATCTCCGCGAGCTACGCAGCGCAGGACGAGGAATCCGAGGAGGTGCAGACCGAGCTCACCCGCGGCCAGCTCGCCTTCGCATTCGGCATCGCGATTGGCTTCGCGCTTCTCCTCTTCAAGGTCTCGCCGGCGCTGATCACGAGCTGGCTTCCGATCCACGACACCGGCTGGTTCGTCGTGGTCGAGGGGCTGATCCGCGTCACGATCTTCCTCGTCTACCTGACCGTCCTCTCGTTCCTGCCCGATCTCCGGCGCGTGTTCCAGTACCACGCCGCCGAGCACAAGGCGATCAACGCCTACGAGGCGGGCGAGGAGCTCGAGCCCGAGCGCGTGCAGCGCTACAGCCTCCTGCACGTCCGGTGCGGGACGGCCTTCCTGCTCTACGTCATGGTCGTAGCAATCTTCGTCTTCGCGTTCTTCGGCCGGCCCGCCTGGTACTGGCTGATCGTGACCCGCATCCTGCTCCTGCCCGTCATCGCCGGGATCGCCTACGAGATCATCCGCTTCGCGGGCAAGCACCCGACGAATCCGGTGCTCCGTCCGCTCCTCATGCCCGGCCTCTGGCTGCAGCGGATGACGACCCGGGAGCCCACGCTCGACCAGATCGAGGTGTCGATCCGCGCGCTCCGCGAGGTCCTTCGGCTCGAAGGCCGGATAACCCCCGAGGAGCGGCGCGTGGAGGTTATGGCGTAATTTCGTCGTGCGGCGGCGGCCCCGCGTACCGCGGGAGCCCGTCCTCGGGCAGCTCGTCCCACGGTGCCTTCGAGTCCACGAACGAGTGGTACTGCGGGCGGATCCCCGGGTCACCGTCGAACGCGCCGAGCCGGATCGAGATCTCGCCGTCGGGCCACTGCGCGCCGAACAGACTCGAGCCGCAGACGGAGCAGAACGCCTTTACCGCGCCGCCGTCGTCCGGCCGCCAGACGCGGACGAGCTCACTGCCCTTGAGGAGCCGGAAGCCCTCGCGGGGCACACGCGCCTGCGTCCCGTGGCTTGTCCCGGAATGACGCCGGCAGCGCGAGCAGTGGCAGTGGTTCGCGCGGCGGAACGGCAGCGTCACCTCGAAGCGGACGCCGCCGCAATTGCAGCCTCCGGCCACGGGTTCCGGCATGGCCCGAGGCTATCCTGAGCCGGTCATGGCGGCCACGATCGAAGCCCTCGTCGACGAGCTCGAACGGTCCTACGCGGAGGCACAGGAGCGCATGTCCGACCCTGCCGTCTTCTCCGACCGGAATGCCGCCGCCGAGGCGGGCCGGCGGCTGAAGGAGCTCGAGGCGCCCTACAAGCTCGCGCACGAGTGGCGGGCGGCGCGCGAGGATCTCGAAGCCGCTCGCGAGGATGCCGACCTGCATGAGCTCGTGCCGGAGGCCGAGCAGCGGGTCGAGCGCCTCGAGGAAGACCTGAAGCTCGCCCTCGTCGAGCGCGACCCGAACGACGCGAAGGACGTCATCGTCGAGATCCGTCAGGGTGTCGGCGGCGACGAGGCCGCGATCTGGGCGGGTGACCTGCACCGGATGCTCACCCGGTACGCCGAGCGGCGAGGCTTCAAGACCGAGACGCTCGGCTCGAGCCCGAACGAGGCGGGCGGCTACAAGGACATCACCTTTGCCGTGAAAGGCGAGGGTGCCTACTCGGTCTTCAAGTGGGAGGGCGGCACGCACCGCGTCCAGCGCGTGCCCGAGACCGAGTCTCAGGGGCGCATCCACACGTCGACGGCCACCGTCGCCGTCATGCCCGAGGCTGAGGAGGTCGACGTCGAGATCGATCAGAACGACCTGAAGATCGACGTCTACCGCTCGACCGGTCCCGGCGGGCAGAGCGTCAACACGACGGATTCCGCGGTCCGGGTCACGCACGTCCCGACCGGGATCGTCGTCGCGATGCAGGACGAGAAGTCCCAGCTTCAGAACAAGACGAAAGCCCTCCGCGTCCTCCGCGCGCGTCTCCTCGAGGCCGAGCTCCGCCGCCAGCAGGACGAGCTCGCGGCCGAGCGCCGCTCGCAGATCGGCGGCGGCGAGCGCTCCGAGAAGATCCGGACCTACAACTATCCGGACAACCGCGTCACCGACCACCGAGTGAACCTGACGGTGAAGCGGCTCGACCGGATCGTCGAAGGCGACCTCGACGAGTTCACCGAGGCGCTGGCCGCCGAGGACCGGCGCCGTGCGCTCGAGGGCGCCGCAGCCGCGCCGGCGTGAGGCCTCTCGAAGCAGTACGGGACGTCGAGCCCGGCCTCGGCGAGGCGGGTGTGCCCTCCCCGCGCACCGACGCCGAGCATCTCGTCGCCCACGTGCTCGGGAAATCCCGCTCGCAGCTCTACGCCCCGAACGGCGAGCTGACCGAGGAGCAGCTCGCACAGCTCCGCTCGCTCGCGGAGCGGCGCCGCCGGCGCGAGCCGCTCGCCTACCTCGTCGGCGAGTGGGGCTTTCGCCGGCTCGTGCTCTTCGTCGACCGGCGCGTGCTCGTCCCCCGGCCGGAGACCGAGGCGCTCGTCGAACGGTGTTTGTCCCTCCTCCGCGACGTCCAGACGCCGCAGGTCGTCGACGTCGGCACCGGCTCCGGGGCGATCGCGCTCGCGATCGCGGACGAGCATCCCGGCGCCCGGGTGCTCGGAATCGATGCGTCCGAGGACGCGCTGGCGGTCGCCCGCGCGAATGCTGCCCGGACCGGCCTCGCGGATCGCGTCGCGCTCCGCCTCGGCGACCTCCTGACCTCGGTGACGGGGCGGGTCGACCTGGTTGTCTCGAATCCGCCCTACGTCCTCCCGCACGAGCTCGACCTGGTGGATCCAGAGGTGCGCGACTGGGAGCCGAGGCTCGCCTTCCTCGGCGAAGGAGTCGCCGACCGGATTGCCGCCGACGCGCTCCGCGTCCTTCGCCCGGGCGGCGCGGTCGCCCTCGAGTGCGGAGACCGGCAGGCGCAGGCGCTCGCGAAGCACCTTCGCGACCTCGGCTACCAGGACGTGACCGTGGCGCACGACCTCGCGGGCCGCGAGCGCATCGTCGCAGGACACGCCGTAGGATCGCCGCCGTGAGCGCGGTCGACGACGCCGTCGCGGGCCTCCGGGCCGGCCAGCCCGTCTTGCTTCCGACCGACACGGTGTACGGCCTCTGCGTCGACGCCTACCGCGAGGCGCCGTCCCTCCGGTTGGCGCGCCTCAAGTCCCGCCCGGACAGCCAACCCGTCTCACTCCTCGCGGCCGACCTCGACGTGATCCTCGACGCCGTGCCCGAGCTCCGCGGCCTGGCGGCCGTGCGCGCGCGGGCGCTTCTGCCAGGGCCCTATACGCTCGTCCTCCCGAATCCCGCGCGTCGGTTCCGTTGGCTCACGGGTGAGCGTCCGGAGACGATCGGGATCCGTGTGCCCGATCTGCACGCGGATGTCAAGGCCGTCCTCGACCGCGTCGGAGCCGTTGCCGCGACGAGCGCGAACGTCCACGGCGGCACCGATCCGGGCACGCTCGACGAGGTCGCGCCCGAGCTCCGTGCGGTGGCGGCCGCCGAGATCGACGCGGGCGAGCTTCCGGGCGAACCCTCGACGGTCCTCGACCTCACCGCCTCGCAGCCAGCCGTCCTGCGCGAAGGCGCGGTTCCGGCCGCCGACGCGCTCGCCCGCGTGTCGTAGGCCTAGCGGGCGCCGGTGCGCGCCTCGGCGGTCGCGGCCGCTGAACGGATCGCCGCGACGCCGAGCGAGTAGACGAGAAGTGCGAGCGCGACCGTCGCCGACCACTGGATTGGCGGGTGCGCGGCGACCGGTGACGAGGCGCTCCAGCCCACGGCGAGCGACGGGAGGACGAGGAGCGTCGTCGCAAGCTCAGCGATCCGCCCGAACCCCGCCGAGCGCCGCAGGTCGACGTACTCGCGCGCGAGCGGGACGAGCACGACGGCGGCGACGAATGCGACGACGGCGATCTCCACGAGACCCAGCATCTTGAACCCCGTATGCCCCGATTGGGCATGGTGAGGCAGAAAAGGGCCGAAAATCACTCGTTCGAGGGATCGAGGAGTGGAGGTGTAGGGTCCGGGCGATGGCGGTCGCACAGGAGACGTTCGAGAGCCTCCGCCACGCGGGCCTCGGAGACATCGACGCCGAGGTCGCCGACCTCCTCGGCCGCGAGCTCGAGCGCCAGCGCGGGCAGATCGAGCTGATCGCGTCGGAGAACTTCACCTGGCCGAGCGTCCTCGAGGCGGTCGGGAGCATCGCGACGAACAAGTACGCCGAGGGCTACCCGGGCAGGCGGTACTACGGCGGCTGCGAGGTCGTCGACGAGATCGAGCAGCTCGCGATCGACCGGGCGAAGGCGCTCTTCGGCGCCGAGCACGCGAACGTCCAACCCCACGCGGGGGCGCAGACGAACATGGGCGTCTATTTCTCGTGCCTGGAGCCGGGCGACACGATCCTCGCGATGCGCCTCGACCAGGGCGGCCACCTGACGCACGGGCTGAAGGTGAACTTCTCGGGGCGGCTCTACACGATCGTCGGGTACGGCGTCGAGCGCGAGACGAACCTCATCGACTTCGACGAGGTGCGCCGGCTCGCGACCGAGCATCGGCCGAAGCTCATCGTCTGCGGCGGATCGGCATACGCGCGGACGATCGACGCCGACCGGTTCCGCGAGATCGCCGACGAGGTCGGTGCGCTCCTCGTCTGCGACATGGCGCACTTCGCGGGTCTCGTGGCCGCGGGTCTGCACCGGAACCCGGTGTCGCACTGCGACTTCGTCACCTCGACGACCCACAAGACCCTCGCCGGGCCGCGGGCCGGCTTCGTCCTCTGCCGCGAGGAGCACGCCGAGAAGCTCGACCGGGCCGTCTTCCCCGGCATGCAGGGCGGCCCGCTCCTGCACGCGATCGCGGCGAAGGCGACGTGCTTCCGGATCGCCGCGAGCGAGGCGTTCCGCGACTACCAGACGCGCATCCGCGTGAACGCCGACGCCCTGGCCGAGACGCTCGCGGCCCGGGGACTCGACATCCTCACGGGCGGCACCGATACGCACCTCCTCCAGGTCGACCTGCGCCGGAGCGACTGGACGGGCCGTGCCGCGGAGGAGCGGCTCGACGAGGTCCGGATCACCGCGAACCGCAACACGGTGCCGTTCGACGAGCGGCCGCCGACGGTCGCCTCGGGTCTTCGCCTCGGGACGCCCGCGGTCACGATGCGCGGGTTCGACGAGGCGGACGTCCGCGAGGTGGGGGAGATCATCGCGGACGCGCTCTCCGACAAGGCCGACATCGAGGCGCTCCGCGGCCGAAGCGAGGCGCTCTGTGAGCGCCGTCCGCTCTATCCCGGATTCCGCGGCTTCACGACCTACGCCGTATGAGCCTCATCGCGGGTCGCTGCGTCGACGTCGAGCACCCGCTCGTCCAGCACAAGCTCGGGATGCTTCGGGACCGCGAGACGTCCACGCATCTCTTCCGAGAGCTCGTCAACGAGCTGACGCTCCTCCTCACGTACGAGGCGACGAAGGACATGGCGACGGAGGAGGTGGAGGTCGAGACGCCGCTCGAGCGGACGACCGTGCACCGGATCTCGGGCAAGAAGGTTGCGGTCTGCCCAATCCTCCGCGCCGGGCTCGGGATGCTCGACGGCGTCCTGTCGCTCATGTCCGGGGCGCGCGTCGGATTCATCGGGCTCTACCGGAACGAGGAGACGCTCGAGCCGGTCGAGTACTACGTGAAGCTCCCTGCCGACGTCGCCGCGCGCGACGTCATCCTCCTCGATCCGATGCTCGCGACCGGGAACTCGACGGCAGCGGCGGTGAAGACGGTCAAGGACGCCGGTGCGCAGTCGGTTCGCGTGATCGCTCTCATCGCCGCGCCCGAGGGAATCGAGCGTGTCACTGGAGAGCATCCGGACGTCGCGATCGTCGTTGCCGGGATCGACCGCGAGCTGAACCAGAACGGGTACATCCTCCCGGGCCTCGGCGACGCGGGCGACCGGCTGTTCGGGACGAAGTAGCGAGGCGCCGACCGGGGCACGCAGCTCGGTCAGCGGGCGGCCGCGCGCTTCTCGGCGGCCGGGTCGCCGGGAAGGGGCGCCTCGGGGTAGCGCGCCCGCACCTCGTCGACGAACGCGACCATACGGTCCGCGAGCCCCGCGTCCCGGAGCTCGAGCACGTTCTCGGCGTTCAGCTCTCCCGAGTGCGAGAGGTTGTAGCTCCCGACGAAGACGGTGTCGTCGCAGACCATGACCTTGGCGTGCATGTAGTCGTGGACGTCGTCGCCGCGGCCGTACGGCGTCGAGGGCTTCCCCGAAAACGGCACGCGCCGGAAGATCGCCTCGACGAGCGGCATCTTCCACGCGGCATTGCCGTTCTCGCGCCACTGGTAGTAGACGCCCTGCATCTGGGTGGCATCGATGCAGCCCGCGACGTCGAGCTTCCCGTCGGCCACGGCCTCGGCGAGGGAGCCGAGCACCGGAGCGGAGGTCAGGACCGGGGAGCAGATTCGGACCCGCGTGCGGGCCCGCGACACCCGGTTCGCGATCCGGTGGGCGAGCGACTCACCCCGACCCGGGCAGAACCAGGAACGCGTCCGCGTTCCGCCCACGTCGACGAGGTCCGGCTCGACGTCGCCGCTCGCCTCGACGTCCCCGGTCCTCCAGAGCTGCTCGAAGTCGCGCGTGAACGCGGCTGCCAGGCCCTCGGAGGTCACGGTGACGAGGACGTTCTCCTGGCGGGTCCACGAGTCGCACGTCCAGTTGGTCGAACCGCTCCAGACGGCCATTCCATCCCGGACGGCGTACTTGTGGTGCATGAGGTCCGGCACGCCGGCGATCGCCTTCGTCTCGACGGGCAGGCGCTCGATGAGGTCGGGGACGCCCTCGGGCGGGGGTGGTACCGGGATCGGCATGCGGTGGTCGAGGTTGTAGGCAATTCGGACGGCGACGCCCCGCTCGTGTGCGGTAGCGAGCGCCTCGCCCACGGCGGTCGCGGGCTCGGCCGCGAGATCGAGGTCGTAGAGGGCGAGGTCGAGGGACTCGCGCGCCTCGCCGAGGAAGGCGACGACGCGGGCGGCGACGTCGTCGGCCGACTGGCCGCCGTCCCGAAGCGGGGTGAGCTCGATCATCCGGTCATCCTTCCTGAAGACAAGAATCGGCTACGTGGCGGCCCGCGCGAGGAGTCCCGGCCGCCGCATGGCGTCGAGCCACACGGCCCGCGCCGCTTCGCGGCTCCCGCGCTCCGGCAGCCGCTCGAGCACCCAGGCCGCTCCGGCCGACGGGATGTCGCCGAGGATGGGCGCGACGCCCTGGTGGGGCGAGTTCCCGAGCTCCTCGCCCGGGCCGGTGAGGACCTCGGAGAGCGTCTCGCCGGGACGGATCCCGACCACGTCGACGTCCGGCACGCCATCGTTCCCCGCCGCCTGCCAGATGCGTTCGGCCAGCTTGCCGACGGTGAGCGTCGTCGCGTCGGCGGGCGTCGCGAGAAGGACACCATCGTCGGCGAGGAGCGGCGCCTGGGCGGCCGCCGCCGCCGCGTGCGCCATCGTGATCCAGTAACGCACCATCCGCGAGTCGGTCATCGTAAGCGGCACGCCGGCGCGCGCCTGACGGAGGAAGAGCTCGGACGCGCTCCCGGCCGTCCCGAGCACGTTCACGAAGCGAAGCGCGATCCGCCCGCCCCGGCCGCGCCGTGCGGCGAATGCGGTGAGCTGCTCCATGAACCGCTTCGTTCGTCCGTAGAAGCTCGCCGCGAGCGCCGCCTTGTCAGTCGAGGCGACCACGACGGTCTCGACGCCGAGCCGCTCCGACGCCCGCAGGACGTTCCAGCTGCCCTGGAGGTTCGTGTCGACGAACTCCTCGGGGTAGTCCTCGGCCCAGTCGACATGCTTGTAGGCGGCGAGGTGGAAGACGACGTCAGGGCGCGCCTCGCCAAGCTCGTGCTCGAGCCGGCCAGCGTCGCGGACGTCGCACAGAACGTGGCGGACGAGCCCCTCGCCTCGCGCGCGACGATCGCCCGTGAGCGCGGCTTCGTGCGAGTCGAGCACCGTCACGGCGTCCGGGCGGAATCCGAGAAGAAGCGTCGTCAGCGCCCGACCGATCGAACCTGCGCCGCCCGTGAGCGCGATCCGCCGCCCGCCGTAGCGCTCCTGGAGCTCGAGGACGCTCGGGACCGGGTCATGGCGGCCGACGACGCCCTCCCAGTCGAAGGCGTCGGGCCGGAGCCGCCGGGGCGGGCGCACGGGCGGTGTGACCGGAAGCCCGCCCGCCCGCTCTATTTGGCGGTACGCGCGCTTCATCTCGGGCGACCGTCGCGGGTCCGGCTCGTTGATCTCGGCGACGAGGTAGCGCGCGGCGGCCGCCAGCCTCGCGACGACAGGATCGAGCTCGAGCTCGCCGGAGCCGTACGGGAGACCCTCGCCGAGGAGGCCGTGCGCGTCCGAGACATGGGCCACCTCGACATTCGGCCCGAGCTCCTCGACGTAGCGGTCGAGCTCGAGTCCGTCGGCGGACGGGAGGCCGAACAGGGTCGGGTACGCGGCGGCGAAGCTCCGGAAGAGTCCGGCGTGCGACGTGTCGAGCGTGAATCCGAGCTCCGGCACGAGCTCGCGGGCCCTGAGCAAGTCGCGCCAGTGGCCGCCGATCTCGGACAGAAAGACACCGCCGACCCGCATGCGGAGGACCGGCGGGACGTTCTCGACGAGCGGCTGGATCCCGCGCTCGAGGCACGCATCGGCGTAGAAGCGCAGGAACCGCTCGAGCGCCGCCTCGTCGAACGGAGCGCGGCCACGGAACTCCTCGGGCGGCACGGGTGCGTACAGGTGGATCGTGAGCGCGGGTGAGCCGATCGCGGCGGCGAACTCGACACTCCGCACGATGCACACACAGGCCTCGTCGGTCAGTCGGTCGACACGGACGAACGCGCCGCTCGGCCA
>Ga0126313_10001047_pt1 | contig 14190 bp, 15 predicted proteins | sample Plot105A_FD_89954 | JGI IMG/M metagenome (GOLD analysis project Ga0126313, IMG submission 89954) | Serpentine soil microbial communities from UC McLaughlin Reserve, CA, USA - Plot105A | ecosystem: Environmental > Terrestrial > Soil > Grasslands | place: USA: UC McLaughlin Reserve, Lake County...
AGATAGGCGAGAGCGGCGGCCGCGACGACGATCGGCAGGAAGGCGAGCAGGACGGGGCGAACGAAGCTGTGGGCCGAGAGCTGGAGCCGCCGCTGCGCCACGTCCGCTAGGTCACCGAGCCCTCCGGCATCGAGGACCGAGCGGGTCAGGTGGGCGTTGGCGCCGCTGAGCAGATCGACCAGGGCGAGCAGCGCGATGACCGCGAGCGGCGCGGCGATCAAGGCCAGGGCCAGCGGGCGCCTACCGCGGCCCGTGATCACGGCGGCGGCGACGGCGGCTCCGACCGGGAAGACGATCGCGGCGCCGACATCGGCGCCGAAGCGGCCGGCGGCGAAGACGAAGGCGGCGAGGAGGCCGGACGCGACGAAGACCCAGGCCGCGGCCCGCCCCGAACTCCGCGGCGCGAACGCCGCCAAGCCCGCTCCCGTCCCGGCGACAACCAGGACCGCCAGCAGCGCCTCGAGCTCGTTGCCGATGCCGTAGAAACGGACGCCGAGGCCGGGGTTCGGCCCCAGCAGCGAGAGCGAGGTCAGCGGCGAACCGGCGATCACGTCGACCGCATAGGCGAGCACGGTCGCCGCGGCGGCGACGGCAAGGGCGCGATAACCCGGCAGGAGCCGCAGCGTCACGCCGGCGAGAAGCGGGCAGAGCAGCAGGACGAGCAGCCGTTCCGCCGTCTCTCCCGGCTCCAGGGCCGCTCCCAGGAGCAGGACGAGCGGCAGGTAGACGATCGCCAGCCCGGCGACGCGGACCGCCGGACGCGCGAGCCGGCCGCGGCTGAGCAGGGCAACCAGCACCAGCGCGAGCAGCCAGACGGCGACGTTCAGCCCGACCACCGGGCCGCGACGCTCGGAGATCACCGCCATGCGTTCCCCGAGCGATTCGGTCGCGCCCACGTCGACGCTCCCCTCGCTGCCGATCGGCTGTCCCGACATCTCCGAGGGCACCGGGATCCCGAAGTGCTCGAGGATCGTCGGCGCGACGTCGGTCGAGAGGACGTAGCCGTCCGTCCGGGTGCTGTCGGAGGTGAGGTTGCCGTCGAAGCCGTCGCCGGCGATCCCGATCGGCAACGGCTCGTCGGACTTCCCGGTCGGCCGGGCGATCGCGATCGTCAGGTCACCGGGACCGGGAGGCGGAAGGCGGATCAATTGGGCTTTGCGAACCACAAAAGCCCGCGGCGGAACGCCTGCCTGCCGCAAGGTGGAGGTGAGGAGCCCGGGAACGATGTCGGCCGGAGCCGATTCTGCGCGCTCGTTCACGGCCCGCCACCATGCGGCGCGATCGCCATTGCGCTCCGGCAGGTCCTGGTCGTAGAGAGAATCGAAGACGCGGTTTCCCTGACCGATGTCGAGGTAGGTCTGTGCGGCGGGGACCGTCCCTAGCCCGGCGCTCATCAGGCCCGGCGAAAGGCCGGCCCGCGCCAAGTCGCCCACGGTGATCTGCGGCGGCAGGAGCAGAAGCTGGGCTTCCGGCGGAGTTCTGGCGCCGGCCGCCGGTGCCAGAGCCAGGCACAGGGCGAGCGCTATCGTGGCCCCGATGGCCGATCGCACGTTCGCCAAGTTCACGTTTTTCAAGATCGATCCAGCCTGGCGTCGTCGGGACCCGGAGCTCCGTGCGGCCGACAAGCAGGAATTCCTCGCCGCCTGCGAGGACTTCGCGATCGACCGCTCCTTGCGCGCCTACTCAACCATAGGTACGCGCGGCGACGTCGACCTCGTCCTGCTCAGCCAGAGCCCCAACCTCAACGACATCCACACCTTCCACGTCGTCCTCGGACAGAGCGGGCTGGCGAAATGGACCAGCACGCCGCACTCGTTCCTCTCGATGACGAAACGCTCGCCCTACTCGGCCGAGGACGCCCGCCCGGAGATCTGCACCTCCGAGCGCAAGTACCTCTTCCTCTATCCGATGGTCAAGCAGCGCCGCTGGTACGGGCTGGCGCCGGAGGAGCGCGGCCGGATCATGAAAAGCCACATCGAGGTCGGCCGCCGCTACCCCGAGATCACGATCAACACGACCTACTCCTACGGGATCGACGACCAGGAGTTCGTCGTCTGCTTCGAGGGCGACGACCCGGGCGAATTCCTCGACCTCGTCAACGAGCTGCGCCCGACCGAGTCGAGCGAGTACACCGAGCGGGAGACGCCGATCTTCACCTGCGTGGCGATGTCGGCCCGCAAGGCGCTCGACGCGCTCGACGGCGTGCCGAGCGCCGTCGGCACCAGCGCCCCGGCGCTCGGCTGAAGCGCCGAGTTCCCTATTCTTTCGCGCTCCAATGAGCAAGATCGGAACTGAAGAGACCCCCCTGCGCGTCGCCATCGTCGGCGCCGGCCCCTCCGGCTTCTACGCCGCCGAGCACATCCTCAAGGACGGCGACCTCCACGCCCAGGTCGACCTCTTCGACCGCCTGCCGAGCCCGTTCGGGCTGGTCCGCGGCGGCGTCGCCCCCGACCATCCGAAGATCAAGTCGGTGATCCGCGTCTACGAGAAAACCGCGGCGCGCGAGGGCTTCCGCTTCTTCGGCAACGTCAAGATCGGCCACGACATCGAGGTGGAGGAGCTGGAACGCCTCTACCACGCGATCGTCTTCACGGTCGGCTGCGAGACCGACCGCCAGCTCGGGATCCCGGGCGAGGAGTTGCCCGGCAGCCACGCCGCCACCGCCTTCGTCGGCTGGTACAACGCCCACCCCGACTACGCCGACCACGAGTTCGACCTCTCCAGCGAGCGCGCCGTGGTGATCGGCAACGGCAACGTGGCGATGGACGTCGCCCGGATGCTGGCTCTCACCGACCACGAGCTGCGCCAGACCGACACCGCCGACCACGCGATCGAGGCCCTCGACGCGAAGCAGATCCGCGAGATCGTCGTCCTCGGCCGCCGCGGTCCGGTTCAGGCCGCCTTCACCAACCCGGAGATCAAGGAGCTCGGGGAGATGGAGGACGCCGACGTCGTCGTCGACCCCGCCGAGGTCGAGCTCGACCCGGCCAGCCAGGCTTTCCTCGAATCCGATGAGGCCGACAAGACGACCAAGGTCAACGTCGAGACGCTGAGGGAGTTCTCGCGGCGCCAGCCGGAGGGCAAGAAACAGCGGATCGTCCTCCGCTTCCTCGCCTCCCCGGTCGAGCTCAAGGGCGACGGCAAGGTCGAATCGATCGTCGTCGGTCGCAACGAGCTGGTCGAGGAAGGCGGCGCCCTGCGCGCCAAGGACACCGGCGAGCGCGAAGAGCTCGAGTGCGGCCTGGTCCTGCGCTCGGTCGGCTACACCGGCATCCCCATCGAGGGGGTGCCCTTCGACGAGCGGCGCGGCCTGATCCTCAACGAAGGCGGCCGCATCCTCGACTCGCACGACGCCGGGCACAAGGTCGGCCACTACACCGCCGGCTGGATCAAGCGCGGCCCCTCCGGCGTGATCGGGACCAACAAGAAAGACGCGCTGGAGACCGTCCAGCACCTGCTCGCCGATGTCGAGTCCGGGACGCTGATCAGCCCCGAGAATCCCGACCCCGTCGCCGTCGAGGACCTGCTGCGCGAGCGCGGCACCCGCTACGTCAGCTTCGGGGACTGGCAGGCGATCAACGCGGCCGAGGTGGGCCGCGGCGAGCCGCACGGCCGGCCCCGGGTCAAGTTCGTCCGGGTCGAGGAGATGCTCGAGACCCTCGGCGAGCGCCTCCCCGGCTAAGCAGTGGCCGCCGACCTCGCCGAGCTGGAGGGGATGATCGAGGCCGCCCTGCCGGGCGCCGCGGTCGAGGTGATCGACGAAACCGGCACCGGCGACCACCTGCGGGCGACGGTCAGCGCTCCCCAGTTCGAGGGCCTCTCGCGGATCGACCAGCACCGCCTGGTCAAGGCCGCGGTCAAGGAGCGCTTCGACGACGGCACGATCCACGCGCTGTCGGTGAAGACCAGCATCCCCGGCTAAGTCACACCCACTCGTCAGACCCGACGACAAAATGTTACATTCTGCGCACCACTCGTGCGGCATTGCCGCCTACGCTGGAGCGATGAGATTGAGATCAACCTGGACCGACTCCCGACTTGACGACTTCAAAGCAGGGGTCGAGTCGCGCCTGGATGAGTTGAGCAGCCGTGTCGACGGACTGCAGCAGACGATGACCAACGGATTTCTCACCCTCGTCGTGATCATGGTGACCGGCTTCATGGGTCTCGCCGGCCTGATCGTCACCAAGCTCTAGGCCGAGCGGCTCGTCTCCCTACAATGCCCCACATGGCCGACCCAGAGCTGAAGTCGAAAATCGAAGAGTTGATTGCCGCCAACCCGGTCCTGCTGTTCATGAAAGGGACCCCGGACATGCCGCGCTGTGGCTTCTCGATGCGCGTCGTTCAGGTCTTGGACCAGGTCGACGTCGACTACGGCGCGATCGACGTCCTCCCCGCGCTGCAGCCGCTGCGCGAAGTGACGACGGAGATCTCGGACTGGCAGACCTTCCCGCAGCTCTACGTCAACGGCGAGCTGCTCGGCGGCTGCGACATCATCGAGGAGATGTTCGAGTCCGGCGAGCTGGCCGAAGCCCTCGGCGTCGAGCAGCCAGAAGTCACTGCATCGCCCGCAGAGAGCCTGCCGGCGCAGTCACCGCCCCTGCAAATCGAATAGCAGCCGTCGACTGACCAAGCAGGTCAAGGACGAAGGGAGCGAAGCGTGCTCTGCACGCGAGCGACTGAGGACGCAGAGATGCGCAGGTCAGACGGCGGCTGCCGCGTCCTCTTTCACCTGGAAAGAGGATCCGCAGCCACAGGCAGCGACAACGTTCGGGTTGTTGACCTGGAAGCCGGCGCCCTGGAGGCCTTCGACGTAGTCGACCTCCGAGCCGAAGACGAACTGCATGCTGACCTTGTCGACGATGACGGCGACGCCGTCGACCTCGAAGACGTTGTCGTCCTCCTTGGCCTTGTCGAAGGCGAGCGCGTACTGGAAGCCCGAACACCCGCCACCGCGGACGGCGACGCGCAGAGCCTGCTCGGAGCCGTCCGGCTGTGAGCCGAGCAGCTCGCCGATCTTCTCGGCGGCCTTGTCGGACAGGGTGATTGCTGCTTGGGGCGTATCGGTCACTTCACAAAGTGTAGCTGGCCGTACGGTCCGGGTTGGTCGGCGCGTCTAGAATCGATCTGTGAGCTCGCCTGCCGAGACCGCGGTCGTCTGCGACACGACCGCCTACCTCCCCACCGACCTCGTTGCGGCCCGGGACATCAAGACGATCAGCCTCTACGTCTCGGTCGGCGACGTCCAACAGAAGGAGTCGGAGATCTCCGACTTCGACGAGTTCTACGAGCGGCTGCGGGCCTCTGAAAGCGGGGCGACTACGTCGCAGCCTTCGGTCGGCGACTTCCTCGCGGTCTACGAGCCGCTGCTGGCTGAAGGCCGAGAGGTGGTCTCGATCCATATCTCCGCCGGCATCTCCGGCACCTTCGAGGCCGCCGGTCAGGCTCGTGAGCGACTGATCGAGGAGGACAAGGGCGGCGAGCGACTGCACCTGATGGACTCGCGCACCGCCGCCGGGGGGATGGGGCTCTGCGCGCTCGGGGCCGCCTCTGCCGCGGCCGCGGGGGCCGACGCGGCGGGCGCGATCGCCCAGGCCGAGGAGGCCCGCGAGGACCTGAAGATGTGGTTCGCAATCGACACCCTCGAGTACCTGCGCCGCGGCGGCCGCATCGGCGGCGCCCGCGCCTGGATCGGCAGCGCCCTGAAGATCAAGCCGATCCTCACCCTCGAGGAGGAGATCACCCCGGTCGAGCGCGTCCGCACCCGCGCCCGCTCGCTGGAGCGGCTGCGCGGCTACATGCGCCAGCGGCACGAGTCCGGCGCCGACGGCTGGGTCGTCCAATACATCCAGGACAAAGAGACCGCCGACACCATGGTCGAAGACTGCTACGAGATCTTCGGCTGCGAGCCCGCGTTCGTCTCCGAGGTCGGCCCCGTCCTCGGCGCCCACGTTGGCCCTGGCCTGCTCGGCGTCGGCAGCGTCCGCACCGAGCTGGTCAGCTAGAAGCTCTAGCCGCGCCGGCGCCTGCGCAGCATCGCGCGCGCGCCGACCAGAAAACCGACCGCGGCGGCGCCGACGATCAGCTGCTGTTTGTGCTCCTCGACCTGTCGGCGCCAGTCAGTCAGCTCGTTGACCCGGCCGCGCAGGGCCTCGACCGAGGTGCCGAGCTGGCGGCGCCTGAGCTCGATGTCGCGGCGGATCTCCGCCGGGGAACGGCCGGGGGCACCGGTGCTCACGAGGTCTCCTTTTCGAGCATCTCCTTGGTCAGTTTCGCCTCTTCGATCGCCTGCTCGGGAACCGGCGGCGCGCCCGCCTTCAGCGCTTTCGAGGCGATCCAGCCGGCGAGAGCGGCGAGCAGCAGGAAGATTGCCGCGGTGACGAAGTAGCCGGCCCAGATGTTGCCGTCGAAGAGTTCTTCGCCCAGCAGCCAGGCGATCCCGTGCAGGATCATGATCAGCGCCAGGAAGGCGAAGGCGCCAGCCGCGGCGCCGACGGCGGAGCCTTTGAGGATCTTGCTGACTTTCTCGGAGACCTCGGCCTTGGCGAGCTCGATCTCCTCGCGGACCAGCACCGAGGCGTTTTCGGAGACCGCGACGACGAGGTCGGCGATCGAGCGGTCCTCCGGCGGCGGTGGCGGTCCCGGCGGCGGAATCGGGGGCGGGTTCTGCGGCGGCTCTGGCATCGCTGCTCCTAGTCCGGCGGATCTTCGTCGTAGATGCGCCGGTAGACCAGCGAAGCGACCCGGGCGGCGGCGATGCTCGCAAGGGCGCCGGTGGCGGCCAGCAGGCCGCTCCAGACGAGACGCTTGACCAGCTCGTTATCCACTAGATCGAACCTTTCCCCATGCGAAGTGGGCAGTAAACCATCTCAGCGCGGCTCCAGGCCGTCGCAGATCGTGGTGACAAGGAGATCCCGCGCTTGGTCGAAGTCTGTGTCGGTGGCGGGGATGGTGCCGAAGATCCAGCCGGAGAGCAGCTGCTCGATCGCCCCGTAGAAGGACATCGAGGCGAACATCGGCGCCACGTCGCCGCGGAACGCCCCGCTCTCCTGGCCCTCGGCGACGATCTTCGCGATCGACTCGTAGGCGCGGCGAATTTCCTCCAGGTGGGTCTGGCCGAAGGAGTTGGCGGCGCGGGTGACCTCGACGATGATCACCTTCATCAGCTCCGGATCGTGGCGGTAGGAGTCGAAGATGAACCGCGCCACCGCGCCCAGCTTCTCGCGCGGGCTGGCGCCGGTCTTGTCCGCCTCCTCGATCGCCACCAGCAGCAGCGACCAGCGCTCGATGAAGAGTTCGTTCAGGACCTCGTCCTTGGAGCTGAAGTAGTGGTAGACGAGGCCGTAGGCGACCCCCGCCTCGTCGGCGATGTCGGAAACGCGGGTGGCGTGGAAGCCCTGGCGGGCGAAGACGCGGATCGCGGCGTCGAGGATCAGGCGGCGTTTGTCGGCGGCCGGTGCCTGCGCCATCAGCGGCTCTCAGTCGGATCGGGCCAGGCGTAGGCGTCCGGCTGGCGGTTGGCGAGGGACGGCAGCGACTCGCGGACCCGGTCCTGCGCGGCGAAGTCGAGCTCGGCGGCGACGAAGCACACCCCGTCGGGGGCGGTGGCGAGGACGACGCCCCAGGGATCGACGATCAGCGAGCGGCCGAAGGAGCTGTAGTGCGGCGGCGCCTCCCCCCACTGGTTCGGTGCCAAGACGAAGAGCTGGTTCTCGATCGCCCGCGCCCGCAGCAGCACTTCCCAGTGGTCGCGGCCGGTGGCGAGGGTGAAGGCCGAGGGGACCCCGATGACCCGCGCCCCGCGCAGGGCGAGGATCCGGAACAGCTCCGGGAAGCGAAGGTCGTAACAGACGGTGAGGCCGAGGGTGGGCTCGCCGATCGACGCGGCAACGGCTTCCTCGCCGGCGCGCTCGAACTCGGACTCACGGTAGGAGATGCCGCCAGCGTCGACGTCGAACATGTGGATCTTGCGGTAGACGGCTAGGTCTTCTCCCCCGGGCCCGACGAGGACCGAGGTGTTCGAGGCCTTCTCGCCATCGAGGCCCCGCTCGGAGATGGACCCGGCAAGCAGGTGGATCTCGAGCTCGCGTGCCCAGCCGCGCGCCGCGGTCAGGCTCGGGCCGTCGAGAGGCTCGGCGCCGGCGACCAGTTCCTCGCCGCCGCAGAGCAGGTTCCACTTCTCCGGCAGGGCGACAAGTTCGGCGCCGTCGGCGGCAGCGGCGCGCACCAGCCGCTCGGCCGCGGCCAGGTTCCTGTCCTTGTCCCCGTTGGAATTGAGTTGTACCGCCGCTACCCGCACCGCGCGCCCTTCGTTGATTGACCAGTCAATCGGCAATCGCAGTATATGAACGCTTGAGGCGCCTTGACGGCTCTAGAGGTTCAGCTGGCGGGCGACGATCCAGTCGAACACGCGCGTGGGGATGAACGGCTGGATCCGCGCCTGGACCTGGGCGTCGAGACCGACCAGGTAGCGCGTCTTCGGCCGGCTCGATTCGAGCGCGTGGGCGATCGCCTTCGCCACCTTCTCCGCCGGGATGCCGCGTTCGGCGGTGTCTTCGATCACCTTGCGAAATTTGTCCAGCGCGGCTCCGTAGAGCAGGTTCGTCTGCGGGGACTTCGCTTCGACTTCCTCAGCTTTGCTCTGGCCGCGCTCCCAGATCGGGGTGTCGATCGAGCCGGGCTCGATGATCGCCACCTCGATCCCCCACGGCCGCAGCTCCTGGCGGAAGACGTCGCCGATCGCCTCGGTCGCGAACTTGGAGGCGTGGTAGGGGCCGGCGAAGGGGAAAGCGATCCGCCCGCCGATCGAGGCGAGGAAGACGATCCCCCCTTCGGCGCGGCGGATCTGCGGCAGCATCGCCTGGGTCACGGCGACGTAGGCGACGAGGTTCACCTCGAGCTGGTGGCGCAGGTCCTCGAGCGGGATCGTCTCCAGCGGGCCGGGGACGGCGACGCCGGCGTTGTTGACCAGGCCGTCGAGGCCGTCGTCGCTCTCCGCCTCGATCCGCGCCGCCGCGGCGGCGATCTGCTCGGGGTCGGTGACATCGAGGATGACGGGAACGAGATTCGCCGAAGCCTCGGCCCGCAGGCTCTCGGCGTCGGCCTCCTTGCGGACGCCGGCGAAGACCCGCCAGCCGGAGCCGTCGAGGCGCAGCGCGGTGGCGCGGCCGATCCCGGTGGACGCTCCGGTTACGAGGACGGATCTCACGTAACGGAGGCTACTGAGGCGTAACCTTTGACTTTCGTGAACGAGGCCATCAAGGACGACGCCGAGCGCAAGCAGGTCACGGTCCTGTTCGCCGACGTGAGCGGCTCGATGGACCTCGCCGAGCAAGAGGACCCGGAGGAGTGGCGTGAGATCATGCAGCGCTTCTTCTCGATGCTGGCCGAGACCGTGACCCGCTTCGAGGGCACCGTCGACAAGTTCACCGGCGACGGGATCATGGCGATCTTCGGCGCCCCGATCGCCCACGAGGACCACGCCCAGCGCGCCTGCTACGCCGCCCTGCGGATGCTCGACGACGTCGCCGAGTACGCGGGTGAGCTGCGCCGGGAGAAGGGGCTCAACTTCTCGACCCGGATCGGGATCAACTCCGGCGAGGTAGTCGCCGGCGCGATCGGCGGCGGCGCGGATTCCTCCTATACGGCAATCGGCCACACGGTCGGGCTGGCGCAGCGGATGGAGCAGCTGGCCGAGCCGGGCAAGGCCTACCTGACCGAGAGCACCGCCGAGCTGGCGCGCGGCTACCTCGACCTCGGCGACCTCGGCGAGTTCGAGATCAAGGGGGCGAGCCGGCCGGTGCGGGTCTTCGAGCTGACGGGGATCGGCCAGGCGCGGTCCCGCCTCGACCTCGCCCGCGAGCGCGGCTTCTCCCGCTTCGTCGGCCGCGAGCAGGAGCTCGGGCGGTTGGAGCAAGCCCTGGCGCGCGCCAAGGGCGGCGAGGCAACCGCGGTGGGCGTCGTCGCCGAACCCGGGATCGGCAAGAGCCGGCTCTACCACGAGTTCGCCCAGCGCTGCCGCGGCGAAGGGCTCGAGATCTTCGAGGCGCAGGGGCAGGCGCACGGCAAGTCGATCCCGTTCATGCCGATCCTGCAGATGCTGCGCGCGTTTTACGGGATCGACGACCAGGACCCCGAGCAGCTGGCGCGGGAGAAGATCGCCGGCCGCTCGCTCCTGCTCGACCCGGCCTTCGCCGATGCCCTGCCGCTGATCTTCGACTTCCTCGGCGTCCCCGACCCCGAGCGGCCGGTGCCGCGGATGGACCCCGAGGGACGGCAGCGCGCGCTCGCCGACTTCCTCTGCCGCCTGGTCAGCAACCCGGCCCGCCGCAAGATCCTGGTCCTGATCGTCGAGGACCTGCACTGGATCGACGAGGGCAGCCAGGCGATGCTGGAGGGGCTGGTCGAGGGAATGGACGGGACGCCGACCCTGGTCCTCGTCAACTACCGCCCCGAGCACCGGCCGGCCTGGGCCGGTTCGCCGCGCTACGAGACGGTCGAGCTGCAGCCGCTCGACCGCGCCGACACCGTCAAGCTGCTGCGCGACCTCGCCGGCGAGGATCCCTCCCTCGACGGGATCGACGAGCTGATCCACGAGCGCACCGGCGGCAACCCCTTCTTCATCGAGGAGATCGTCCGCGAGCTGACCGAGTCCGAATACCTGCAGGGCGAGCGCGGGTCCTACCGGCTGGCGAAGCCGATCGAGGACGCCGGGGTGCCGGTCACGGTCCAGGCCGTCCTCGCCGCCCGCATCGACCGACTGGATCCCACCGCGAAGCACCTCCTGCAGATCGCCTCCGTCGTCGGCAAGGAGGTCAGCGGCGAGGCGCTGTGGATGACCGCCGGTCACGACTCGGAGACGATGGAGCGGACGCTCGGCGATCTGATCGACGGCGGCTTCCTCTACGAAGCGGAGATCTACCCGGAGCGGGTTCTCGCCTTCCGCCATCCCCTCACCCGCGAGGTCGCCTATGGGACTCAGCTGGCCGAACAGCGCGCCGCGACCCACGCGGCGGCGGCGCGGGCGCTGATCGAGCTCGAACCGCCGGAGCGCTACGACGAGCTCTCGGCGCTGATCGCCGACCATCTGCGCCAGGGAGGCGAGACTCTGGAAGCAGCCCGCTGGTCCGCGCGGGCCGCCCACTGGGCCGGCCACAGCCGCCCGCGCGACGCCCTGCGGCTCTGGCACCAGGCGATGGAGCTCGTCGACGGGCTCGAGGAGGACGAGGAGACCGCGGCGATGGCGGTCCACTCGCGCCTGCTGCAGCTGCAGTACGCCTGGCGAATCGGCATGAGCCGCGAGGAGCAGGACAAACTTGCCGCCGAGGCGGAGGAGGTCGCGACCAGGAGGAACGACCTGCACTCGCTGGCCCTGCTGAAGGTGGCGACCACGGTGCGGCCCGGGCTGGAGCACCAAGGTCCCACCTGGATCGAAGAGGTCCGCAAGACCGTCGAGCTCGCGGACCGCGCGGGAGACCGGCACCTGCGGGCCGCCGTGCGAGGCGCAGGCGCCTACGCCTATCTCTGTGTCGCCGACTTCGAGGGATTCGAGGGGATCCTCGACGAAATGCTGGAGATCGTCGACGGCGACGGCTCGGTCGGCGCCGGCATCGTGCTCGGCAGCCCGATCGCCTGGGGGCTGATGGGCAAGGGGATGGTGCGGCGCGAGAAGCTCGAATTCGAGCAGGCCGAGGAGCTCTTCGAGCGGGCCCTGAAGTGCGCGCTGGAGGAAGACGACCCGGAGACGGCTAGCTGGATCCGCAGCAACCAGGCCAGCCTCCTGATCCGCAGGGACCCCGAGGCGGCGCTGGCGATCGCCCGCCGCAACGTCGAGCTGACCGATCGCCTCGGCGATGTCTTCTCCCGCAGCCTCGCCCTCTCCAACCTTGCCTGGACGCAGCTGATCGCCGAAGAAAACGAGGCGGCGCTGGAATCGATCGAAGAGTCGGAACGGCTCTACCAGGAGGCGATGGACAACCGCGGCGAGATGGACGGGTGGCGGGGCCAGCTCCGCGCCCGCGCCCTGACGCTGATCGGGCGGACGGACGAGGCCCTGGAGGTCGCGGAGGCCGCTGCCCGCGTCTCGCGCGAGCGGGGCATGCTCTGGAGCTACCCGGTGGCGATGCTGACGCTGGCGCGGGCGCGGGCGGCCGCCGGCGCGGGCGGAGTGAACGAGGCCTTCGAGGAGGCCGAGCGCGTCGCCCGCGAGACCGGGGCGACGACGCTGCTGATGGACATCGCGGCCGAGCGCGAACAGCTCGAGAGCGCCGGCACCGCTTACTGAGTGTCCTTCCCTAGCTGCGGCGCTCGAGCTCGGCGACCATCAGCTTCGTGTGCAGGGCGGCGATCAGGTCCTTGAGCGGCTGGGCGCCGGCTTCGAGCATCTCCACCACTCGCTCGGGCGGGACCTCGCCGGCGAGCCGTTCCATCACCACGTCGACCTCGAGCCGGACCAGCTCTTCGATCGCCGATTTGTAGCGCAGGGTGTCGTAGACGGTGAACCCGATCTGCTCGTCGTAGCCGCCGGCGCGGAAGCGGCTGATCGCCTCGATGATCGTCACGTCGGAGGGCGAGTAGCCGCGGCTGTTGGGAGTCAGGACCTCGAGCTCGGCGAGGCGGTCGAGGACGTCTTTGGGGACGCCATAGCGCTTGCGGACCTCGGCGGCGCTGGTGCGGGAGCGCTCCCCGGCGAGCGCCCGGTCGAGGATCTGGTCGCCGAGCGCGAGCATCGCCTCGGCCCGGCCGGGATCCTCGTCGAGGACCGTCTTGATCGCCTTCAGCGGCAGGAAGCGCTCCTCCTGCAGGCGCTTGATCAGCTTGATCCGGTCGACGAACTCCGGCGGGTAGTAGGCCATGTTGCGGCTGGTCTTGACCGGCTCGGGCAGCAGTCCCTCGCGCAGGTAGTGCTTGATCGTCGGCGCCGGGACGCCGGAGGCCTCGGCCAGTTCCCGCATCCGCAGCAGCCCATTGTCCTGTTGAGTACCTGGGGTGGCGTTGCTCACGCGCGGAACTCCCCCTGGGCCCCGGCGCTCGGACCGGCGGCGGCGCCGGACTCCTTCATCGCCGCGATCTGCTCAGCCGAGTAGCCGACCTCGGCGAGGACCTCGTCGGTGTGCTCGCCGAACGCGGGCGCGGGCCGGGTCGGGTCGGCTGGGGTCCGGCTCAACTTCACCGGGTTGCCGACCTGGCGGACCTTGCCAAGCTGGGGCTGGTCGAGCTCGACGACCATCTCGCGGGCCTTGACCAGCTCAGAGTCGAGCGCCTCGTCGAGGTCGAGGACCGGCTCGATGCAGCAGTCGTGCTCGTCGTTGAAGGCGAGCCATTCCTCGCGGCCGCGGGAGCGGAAGACGGCGGCGATCTCCTCCCAGGCCGGCGAGCCCGGCGCTTCGAACTGCTTCTCGATCAGGTCGGGGCGGCCGACGCCGTTGCAGAGGGCGGCCCAGAACTTCGGCTCGAGGGCGCCGCAGGTGACCCAGCCGTCAGATGCCTCGTAGGGCAGGTAACAGATCAGGCCGCCGGCGAGCTGCTGCTCGCCGCGGCGCGGCACCTCTTCGTCGCAGAAGTAGCGGCCGGCGACCATCGCCAGCCAGGAGAGCGCGCCGTGGGCCATCGAGATGTCGACCATCTGACCCTCGCCCGAGCGCTGGCGCTCGTGCAGCGCCGTCATCACCCCGAAAGCGGCCATCAAGCCACCGCCGCCGAGGTCGGCGATCTGCCCCGCCGACTGCACCGGCGGCCCGTCCTTGGCACCGGTCAGGCCGAGCAGGCCGACCAGGCCGAGGTAGTTCATGTCGTGTCCGGCCCGCTGGGCGTAGGGGCCGTCCTGGCCGTAGCCGGTGATCGCGCAGTAGACGACCGCCGGGTTCGCCTCGCGCATCCGCTCGTAGCCCACGCCGAGCCGGTCGAGGACGCCCGGCCGGAAGCCGTCGAGGACGACGTCGTGGGCGGCGACGAGGCGCAGCAGCGCGTCGATCCCCTGCTCGGACTTGAGGTCGAGGCGGACCGAGCGCTTGCCGCGGTTGAGCGAGAGGTAGAGCGAGGAGCGGGTGCCGAGCGGCTGCTGCTCGTCGCTGCCGTAGTAGGGCGGCGCCCAGCGGATGTAGTCGCCCATGCCGGTGTCCTCGACCTTCAGCACCTCGGCGCCGAGGTCGGCGAGCAGCAGCGAGCAGAAGCCCCCCGGCAGCAGCCGGG
>Ga0126313_10001048_pt1 | contig 14180 bp, 16 predicted proteins | sample Plot105A_FD_89954 | JGI IMG/M metagenome (GOLD analysis project Ga0126313, IMG submission 89954) | Serpentine soil microbial communities from UC McLaughlin Reserve, CA, USA - Plot105A | ecosystem: Environmental > Terrestrial > Soil > Grasslands | place: USA: UC McLaughlin Reserve, Lake County...
GCGGTCCGAGGAAGCCGACCGCCGCCACGAGGAAGAGCGCCGTCATCTCCGACGTCGCCGCGGCCGTGTCCGGGGCGCTCGTGGTGGCCGAGACGGCGAACAGAGGCGCCGCGCCCGCGAGCGCCAGCAGCCCGCCGATCACGCGCCCCAGGCCGAGCAGCCGCGGCTCGACCGTTGCGTCGCCCAGTGCGTGGGTCGGCGGGACCCGGGCGGCGCGCCGTGCCGCGCCGAGGACGGCGAGCAGCGCTGCCAGCGCTCCACCGCCGACGGCTGCCGCGATCGGCAGCCAGCCGGCGGTGACGTTCAGGTTCGGCGGGGCGATGCCGTGGTCGACGAGCCCGTCTGCGAGCGCGCGGCCGAGCACGGCCCCTGGCCAGATCCCGAGCGCCGAGCCCACCAGGCCGACGATCGCCGCCTCCCACGCGATCATGCGGCGAACCTGGCCGGGCGTCGCGGCCACCGCGCGCAAGAGCGCGATCTCGCGCTCGCGCTGCTGGATCGACAGGCCCATGGTGCTGGCCACGACGAACATCGCGATGAACAGCGCGAGGCCGCCGAACGACGCGGTGACGGCGATCAGCGTGGTTCGCGCCTGCTGGAGCTCGGGATACTCGGCCTTGCCTCGCGCATCCCCGCTGAGCACTGCCGCGCGGCCGCTCGCGGCGCGCAGGCGCGATGCGTCGAAGCCGGGGACGGCGAGCACCCCGATCGCGTCGACCCGCCCGGGATGACCCGCCAGTCGCGCTGCCTCGCCGTCGGTCACGAAGATCGCCGTGCGCTGGCGGACGGGGTGGCGGGGACGAGCCACGCCGACCACGGTGACGGTGCGGGACGCTTCGGTGGATGCCAGGCGCAGCTTCGCGCCGAGCTCGGCGGGGTAGCCGGTGACGACCTCGCGGGGCCGGGCGGGCGCGCGTCCGGTGCTCAGCGCGTAGGGCGTGAGCGCGGCGCTGCGCCACCCGTGGGCGGTGGTGGTCCGGGTGCCGAGGCGTGCCGGCACCGACACGTCGGCGATCGCCGCCCTGACGCCGTGAACGGCCGCCAGCCGAGCGGCGAGCGCGGAGTCCACACGGGCGCGTTCGCCGAGCGGTACGTCGTGGTCCTTGCCGACGATCTGCTGCCCGGTCACGACGGCCGTGGCGCCGGCGTAGCGCTCGACCGGCGGATGGGTGCGCAGCGCCGCCTCGAGCGGCATACCGCCGGCCATCACGAGCGCGGACGAGGCGATCAGCGCCACCAGGGCGCCGGCGAACGTGCCGAGGCGGCCGCGACCGCTGAGCAGAGCGAGACGGAGCATGGCTCAGCTCCCCAGGTGCGCGAGCTGCTCGGCGACCTCGTCGGCGCTGGGCGCGTGGAGCATCCCGGCGATCCGCCCGTCCGCGAGGAGGACGACGCGGTCGGCGTGCGCCGCCGCGACGGGGTCGTGGGTGACCATCACGACGGTGTGTCCGTCGGAGTCGACGACCTCGCGCAGGAGGGCAAGCACGCCACGCCCGGTGCGCGTGTCCAGTGCTCCGGTCGGCTCGTCGGCGAACACCACCTCGGGCCGCGCAACGAGCGCCCGGGCGATCGCGACGCGCTGCTGCTGGCCGCCCGACAGCTGGGAGGGGCGGTGGCGCAGCCGCTGGTCCAGCCCGACCCGGGCAGCAACCTCGCGCACCTCCGCGCGCCGCGGCCGGCGACCGTCGAGGCGCAACGGCAGGCCGATGTTCTGGGTGACGGTGAGCGAGGGCATCAGGTTGAACGCCTGGAAGACGAACCCGATCCGCTCGCGCCTCAGGATCGTCAGCCGCCGCTCGCTCAGGCCCGCCAGCTCGGTCTCCCCGAGCGCGACAGTGCCGGACGTAGGACGGTCCAGGCCCGCCGCCACGTGCAGGAGCGTGCTCTTGCCCGATCCCGACGGCCCCATGATGGCGGTGAACGAACCTCGCGAGAACCCGACGCTGACCCCGTCGAGCGCGACGACGGCTCCATCGCCCTCGCCATGGACCTTGCGGACGTCGCGAAGGGCGACCGCGGGAGTGGTGACGGCAGGTTCGGCGAGATCCCTGGTAAGGGCTTGCATGAGCTGACCTTTCGTGTGAGGGGATCTCGCGACGCTGCGTAAGCGCATCGCGAGATGGGCGAGGTGAGGCTGTCCGACCCGGTGGCCGGGGGTGACCTACGGCACGTGCGGGTGCGAGACTGCGCTCGCCGGCACGGAGACCGTGAAGACCTAGCCGAGCACGAGGCTCAGGACGAAGCCGATGATCACGATGCTCGGAATCGTGTGCGTGATGAGCCCCATCCAGATGCTCTGGAAGCGCCGCGTGGGATACGCCTGGTTGACGATGCCGTCGATCAACGTGGCCGGCATGCTCCACGGCTGGTGCACGTGGTAGAGCGTGAAGAGCGCGCCGTTGGCGACGTAATCGCGCTTTCCGAACGCACCCCGCATGCGCGGCAGGAGCAGGCCCCGGAAGAGCAGCTCCTCGACCACGGGGGCCAGGAGGGCAACCGCCACCAGCATCCCGAACCAGCCCCAGTTGCCGGTGAAGAAGTGCTCGGCACGGTCGGTGTCGAGGAGCTTCGGGAGATCCCTGGGCATGGGGCCGACCGGGTCGATGGGGAGCGCGTTCACGGCGCCGGAGAGCACCACGAAGGGGAGCACCCACAACCAGACCTTGCCGCCGACGCGTGAGGTCTTCGGGTCGCGGGGCGCGCGGAGCCACAAGGCATCGCGTACCCGGGGCCATGCGAGTCCGCCGAGCTCTCGCCTGAGGAGGATGAGGACCAGGGCGAGCATCCACAGCAGCCCCGCGGTGAGGCAGATCAGGAGCGACTCGATGAACGGATCGCGGCCCCCGAGCTGATCCCTCAGCCACGGGGCGACGATCCAGGCGAGAAGGCCCATGGGCAGCGCGGCGGCCGCCCAGATGGCCAGGATCTGCCTGAGCGAGTACTGCGGCAGGTCAGAGCGGTCGGTCGATCCCGCCGCGCTTGGTCGTGCGGCGGGGGGTGATGCCGCGATGGCGGTTGTGGCTTGCATCGGATGCTCCTCGCTGAGACGAACGGGCGTGGTGCGGAACGTGCTCCACACTGCCGGTCACGCCGCGGCCCTCCCACGGGGCCTGCCTGCGTCCGTCGCTCCGCGCACTGGTGCCGCTACGGGCGGCTAGCCGTACCGTGTGCGGCTCGGCGCGCTCGACTAGAGTCGGCTGAGCCGGATGATCCGCTCGATGCCATGGGAAGTCGGAGCACGCGAGCTCTTGGCGCGTCCGGTCACGCATCGCCGCGTCCACGGGCTGAGCCGGTTGACGGCTCCCACGCACGGCCGGGCCTTCTGGCTGGCGCTGTCCGTCGCGGCGGCCGCCGCCGGGTTCGCCGCTCTGATCCCGGTGATCTTCGACCGCGGCCCGCCGCTTCCGGGGTACGCCGTGATCAACAGGCTCTCCGGCATCTCGTTCATGGCGTGTGGCCTGATCGTTTGGCGCCAGCGACGGGACAGTGCCGTGGGCCGCCTGTTGACCGTCACGGGCTTCGGCGTCCTCCTGTCCCCCGTGCTGGTCCAGCTCGACTCGCCGGTGGCATACACCGCGGACCTGCTCCTCGGCGACCTCTGGATCGTCGTCTTCGTCGCGCTGTTCCTGAGCTTCGTGACCGGCGGCCGGCTGACGTCGACCTTCGACGTCATCCTCGTCGGGACGTTCCTCGTGGCCCTCCTCGTGGTGCCGTTCGCCAGGCTCCTGTACTTGCCGATCGACGAGAACCTGCTGCTCGTGTCTCCCGACTCCGGGATGGCGAGCGCGCTGCTGAAGGCTCGCATGGCCTTGGGAATCGTCGCGTCGCTCGCCGTGGTGCTCGTGATCGCCGCGCGCTGGCGTTCAGCTTCGCGACCCCTCCGGCGAGCGCTGCTCCCGAGCTTGTGGGGCGCCTTCTGCGCCGTGCTGTACGCCGTGACGCTCACCAGCTTCCTCGTGGGCTCACCCATCGATGAGCTCAACTGGCCCTTGAACGCGGCCCTGGTCACGGTCCCGGCTGCGTTGGCCTGGGGCCTACTGCGCTCCCGGCTCGCGCGCGGAGGGCTCGCGGATCTCTTCCGCGAGCTCGGCACGCTGCGCGGCGTGCGACTCGAGGAGGGGCTCGCCAAAGTGCTGGGCGATCCGGGGCTCGTGCTCGCGTACCGGGTGCCGGGCGAGCGCTCCTACCTGGACGGCAGGGGACAGCCCGTGGAGCCGCCCGCGCCGGGCGGCGACCGGGTGGCCGCTCCCGTCGAGCGCGACGGGCGTGAGCTGGCGATGCTCATCTACGACCCGTCGCTCGACGACGACCCGGAGCTCGTGCAGGCCGTCGCGGCCGCGGCTGCGATCACGCTCGACGACGCGAGGCTTCAGACGGAGTCCCAGGAGCGGCTCGGCGAGCTGCGCGCCTCGCGCGAGCGTCTCGTCGCCGCGAGCGACGCGGAGCGGCGGCGGCTCGAGCGCAACCTCCACGACGGGGCACAACAGCGGCTCGTGTCCGTGGCGCTCCAGCTGCGCATGATCGAGCGCCGCGTCCACAGCGACCCCGAGCTGGCCGAGGCGGTCAAGGCAGCCGGCGACGAGCTCTCCCGGTCGCTCGACGAGCTGCGCGAGCTCGCGCGCGGGATCCACCCCGCGGTGCTCAACCACGGCCTCAAGGCCGCGCTCGACTCGCTGGCTTCGCGGGCGAGCGTTCCGACCGCGGTCTCCTTCCAGAGCCGCGAGCGCCTGCCCGAGGAGGTGGAGCTCGCGGCGTACTTCGTCGCCTGCGAGGCCCTCGCCAACGTCGCCAAGTACGCCCACGCGTCCGCCGTGTCGGTGCGGGTCTCGCGCCGGAATGGCATGGCAACCATCGAGATCGCCGACGACGGCGTCGGCGGCGCCGACGAGACGGCCGGCACCGGCCTCCAAGGTCTGGCGGACCGGGTCGCTGCGCTCGACGGCACACTGCGCATCCTCAGCCCTCACGGTGCGGGGACTGTGGTCACCGCGGAGCTGCCGTGCGGGTCGTGATCGCCGATGACAGCCGGCTCGTGCGAGAGGGCATCGCTTCATTCCTCCGTAGCGAAGCTATCGAGGTCGTTGCCCAGGCGGAAAACCCGGAGGAGCTGATCGCCGCGGTCGACGAGCACGAACCCGACGTCGCAATCGTGGACATCCGCATGCCGCCGACGCAGACCGACGAGGGGATCCAGGCCGCGCACGAGATTCGCCGGCGCCATCCCGCGACGGGGATCGTGCTCCTCTCCCAGCACGTCGAGGTGGGCGTCGCGACCCAGCTGCTGGCCGAGGCGCCGCAGCACCTCGGCTACCTCCTCAAGGACCGCGTGACGGATCCCGCCGACTTCGCCGGCTCACTCGAGCGCGTCGCGAGCGGCGGCACCGCCCTCGATCCGCAGGTCATCTCAGGGCTGCTGGCAGATCCGGCGGAAGCCGGCCCGCTCGGATCGTTGTCGCCGCGCGAGCGTTCAGTACTCGAGCTGGTCGCCGAGGGCCGCTCCAACAAGGCGATCGGCGAGCGACTGGCCATCACCCAGGGCGCCGTGCAGAAGCACGTGAGCACAATCTTCAACAAGCTCGGCCTGCCCGCGGGCGAGAACGACGACCGACGCATCCTCGCCGTGCTCGCGTACGTGCTTCCCGAGCCGTAGACACAGCCGCACGGCTCGTCGATCACCCGGGCCGACCGCCGGCCTGGACGTTGATCACCTCCATGGCGTGGGCGACGCTGTCGTGAAGTCCCTGGCGATGGCCAGCCGCTCCTCGGCGATCCGCCGGCGCAGCTCCTCCTCGCGCGTCCTCTCCAGCACGAGGCGCGCCCTCGCAACGCGGCGATCTGGGCGTTGTGTCGTCTGACGACGTCGCCGGTCGGCGCGGCCGCCCCCAACCAGCCGAGGAAGATGACGGACAGCACGAGGCCGGAACCGGCGATCAGTCCCGCCGCCGCGAGCGAAGCGCAGAGCGCCGCGGCAGCGGCCGCCAAGCTGCGGCCAGCCGGCGCACACGCTGACGCCGAGCAGTGCGATCAGCGGAGTCAGCAGGATCGGCCCGAACGACATGTCGCGCGCGATGTAGACGACGACCGCGACGACGACGATGAAAAAGACGCCACCGGCAAACCGCCGAAGCCCCGCGAGCGCCGCTCCGCTCGCGATCACCGACGCGTAGCCGAGCGCATCGGGCGAGCGGCCAGCCCCATGCGCGCCGAGCCCCTGATGCCGCCGCGGCGTCTGCGCCCTCGCTACACTACGCGCGTCAGAGAACGGGGCAGTCCCCGTCCAAGTCGTGCCAGCGTCCGCGTCGTTGCCTCTCAGCACCCTCCGCGATCGCAGCACCGAAAATCCCAGGAGGGAACCCGAATGGCAACCGGAACGGTGAAGTGGTTCAACGACGAGAAGGGCTACGGCTTCATCACGCCGGACGACCAGGGCAAGGACCTGTTCGTGCACCACACCGGCATCAACGCCCAGGGCTTCAAGACCCTCGCCGAGGGCGCGCGCGTCAGCTACGACGCCGAGGCCGGCGACAAGGGCCCGAAGGCCGTCAACGTCACGACGCTCTAGGCCTCGCCGCACCCGCCTAACGCACACGGCCCGCCTCCTGCGGGCCGTCGTCGGTCCAGGGCCCGACGTCCCCGAGCGGACCGTGCTCGTACGCTCGCGCTCAAGCTCCTGGCCGGGGCTGCCGACATTGACGTCATGCGCGTCTACGCCCGACCCGACCTGCACTCGCAGGCGCCGCCGACCGCGGGGCAAGAGCGCGACGAGCCGATCTTCACCGGCACCCCCGAGGAGGTCGCGGGCTACCTGGGCCCGCGCATGGCGCAGCGCACGCACACGCTCGCGCTCGTCTCCGGCGAGCTCAAGCACCTGGCCCGCTCGGCGTGGCCGACCGACTCGCTGACGTTCGTCCTCAAGGACGAGACGACCGTCACCGTCTGGCCGTAGGGGCGCCGTCCGCCGCGGGCCCGGCGCCGCGCGCGGGTGTCGCTCAGTCCGCCGTGGCGAGCATCACGTCGGAGGCCTTCACGATCGCCGTCACCGGCGCGCCCTCGCGCAGGTTGAGCTCCCGTACGGCCTCGACCGTGATCGACGCGACGACGCGCTGACCGCCGACGTCGAGCTCGACGTTGGCGATGGCGGCGCCCTCGCTGATCCTCGTGACGGTGCCCGTGAGCTGGTTGCGCGCGCTGATCCTCACTGCGATCCCTCCACGTGGCCGCGATCGGTGCAGAAGCCGGTGCCGGGCTTGTCGAGGCACAGCAGCCCGGCGATCGTCTCGCCGTCGGGCTCGAGGACGAGGAGGCGGTTGTCGCCGCGGCGATCCAGCAGCGCCATCGCGTCCTCCATCGTCGCGTCCGGCCCGACCGTCGGCAGGTCGGTGTGCGCGTGCGCGCGCGCGGGGTCGGCGCCGGCCGCGTCCGCCGGCAGCTCCTCGGGCGCGATCGCGCCGGCGAAGCGCCCGCCGTCGGCGAGCAGCGCCGTGCGCACGCACGGGTTCCCGAAGTGGGCGCGCAGCTCGGCGACCGTGGCCTGCGCGGGCAGCGTCTTCGGCCGGCGGACCATGACGTCGCGGACGAGCAGGCGGGCGGCGCACTCGCGGGTGACCTTCGCGTTCACGGACATGCGGCGGATCCTATGGCGCCGGGCGCTCGACGATGACGGTCGTCGCCTTGACGACGGCGGTCGCGGTCACTCCGGGGCGCAGGTCGAGCTGATCGGCGCTCTCGCGCGACATCAGCGAGACGATCCGCTGGCTGCCGCACGCGATCTCGACCTGGGCCATCACCTTGTCGCGCGTCACCGAGATCACCGTGCCGGTGAAGCGGTTGCGCGCGCTCGAGCACGCGGTGCCGGCCCGCTCGGTGAGCAGCCGCGTCAGCTCGGCGGTGTGCACGAAGCGCTGGCCGCTGCGGCGCTCGAAGCTCATGCGCCCGTCGCGCTCCCACCGCCGCAGGGTGTCGACGCTCACGCCGAGCGCGCTCGCCGCCGCGCCGATCCGGATGAGGTCCTCCATCGCGCCTACCGCCGCTCGGTCGGGGTGAAGCGGATCGCGTACGGGAAGTCGCCGAAGGCGACGTCGACGTACAGGCGCCCGCGCAGCGTGACGGCGCCGCGCCCGGTACGCGCCGCGGCGCGGAACAGCCGCACGCTGCCGGCACCGGGCTCGCCGGCCCGCCGGTCGGCGGTGGCGACGAACGCGGTCTGCTCGCCGAAGTCCAGGCGCGGGTCCTCCGGCGCGATCTGCTCGAAGCGCACCACGTAGCGCCCGTCGAAGGCGTAGGGCCCGTGCGTGGCCGGCGACGCCTCGCCGACCACGACGACCTCGCCGGCGCGGCGCGGTGCCGCGGCGAGCGCCGGGCGCGCCGCCTCGGCGTCGGCGGCCGCGCGGTCGGGCGTGCCGCCGCCCGTCGCCCCCGAGCCGCCGCAGGCGGGCACGGTCGCGGCGGCGAGCAGGCAGGCGAGCGCGAGGGCGGTCCGCATGGAGCATCGATCGTAGCCTTGACGCCCGGTCGGCGCCTAGGTGATGCTTAGGCCGATGCGTACCCAGGTAAGTCCTAGGCATGCTCGTCGCCTGGCCGTGGCGCCGGTCCTCGTTCTGGCCATCGCGCTCACCGCTCCGGCGCCCGCCCACGCGGTCACCGTCTACGCGGCCGCGTCGCTCAGCACGGCGTTCCCGCGCATCGACGGCTCGCCGAAGTACAACTTCGCCGGCTCGAACCAGCTCCAGCTGCAGATCGAGCGCGGCGCGCCCGCCGACGTGTTCGCCTCCGCGAGCCCCGCGGAGGCGCAGGCGCTGTTCCGCGCCGGGCGCTGCACGCGGCCTGTGACCTTCGCCACGAACGTGCTCGCGATGATCACGCCGCGCGCGAACCGCGCGCGGCTGCGCTCCGTCTTCGACCTGCGCCGCGGACGACGCCGCGTCGCGGTCGGCAGCGCCGGCGTCCCGATCGGCGCGTACACCCGCCAGATCCTCGCCCGGATGGCGCTGTCGTCGATCCTGCGCACGAACACGGTCAGCCAGGAGCCCAACGTGAGCAGCGTGGTGTCCAAGGTCGCGCTCGGCTCGGCCGACGCCGGCTTCGCGTACTTCACCGACTGGCGCGCGGCGCGCTCGCGGCTCGGGCTGATCCGGGTCCCCGCGCGCTTCCAGCCGCCGGTGCGCTACCAGCTCTGCGCGGTGCGCCGGGCGGGCGCCGACACGCGGCCGGCCGGGGACTTCATCTCGCGCGTGCGCTCCACCCGCGGCCGGCGGATCCTGCGGAGCTTCGGCTTCGGGCTGCCGCCGCGTGGGTGAGGCGGCTGCGGTCATGCAACCGCCGCGAGCGGGCGCGGGGACGGTGGCGTTCACCGGCATCCTCGCGCTCGCCACCGGCGTCGGCCTCACGTTCCTCGCGCTGCCGCTCGTCGCGCTGTTCACGGAGGTGCCGATCGGCGACGTCCCCTCGCTGCTCGGCGACGCGGCCGTGCGCGACGCGATCGCGGTCACGGCGCGCACGAATGCGATCGCGAACGTGCTGATCGTCGGCGCCGGCACGCCCGTCGCCTACCTGCTCGCCACCCGCTCGTTCCCCGGGCGCACGCTGGCGATCACGCTCGTGGAGCTGCCGCTCGTCCTCCCGCCCGCGGTCGCCGGCATCGGCCTGCTGGCCGCCTTCGGCGCGGGCGGCCTCGCCGGCGCGCCACTGGGCGACGCGGGCATCGTGCTGCCGTTCACCGAGTGGGCGGTCGTGCTCGCGGTCACGTTCGTAGCGTCGCCGTTCTACGTGCGCCAGGCGATCGCGGCGTTCGCGGCAGTCGACCCCGCCTACGTCGACGCCGCGCGGACGCTCGGTGCGTCGCCCGCGCGCACGTTCGCGCGAATCTCGCTGCCGCTCGCCGCCGCCGGCCTTCTGGCCGGGTGGGTCCTGGCGTTCGCGCGCGGCGTGGGGGAGTTCGGCGCGACGATCGTCTTCGCCGGCAACGTGCGCGGGGAGACGCAGACCCTCACGCTCGCGATCTACGAGCAGCTCGACGCGAGCTTCGACGTCGCCCTGTCGATCGGGATCCTGCTCGTCGTCCTCAGCGGCTCGGTGCTGCTCTCCTACAAACTGCTGTCATCGTGGCGACGCTCGAGCTCGACATCGCCTGCGCCCTTCGCTCGTACGAGCTCGACGTCCGCCTGAGCGTCGGCGCCGAGACGGTGGCGCTGGTCGGGCCGTCGGGGACGGGGAAGACGACGGTGCTGCGGGCGATCGCGGGGCTGCGCGCCCCCGACCGCGGCCGCATCGCGCTCGGCGGCGACGTCTGGTTCGACGCGTCGCGGCGCATCGACCGGCCGCCCGAGGCGCGCTCGGTCGGCCTCGTCTTCCAGGAGTACGCGCTGTTCCCGCACATGAGCGTGCGCGCCAACGTCTCGTTCGGCGGCGCGGCGCGCGTGGACGACCTGCTCGCGCGCCTCGGCATCGCGCACCTCGCTGCCGAGCGGCCCGGGCGGCTGTCAGGCGGTGAGCGCCAGCGCGTGGCCCTCGCGCGCGCGCTCGCGCGCGATCCGGGGGTGCTCCTGCTCGACGAGCCGCTGTCCGCTCTCGACGCGCACACGCGCGCGGGCGTGCGCGCGCAGCTGCAGGACCTGCTGAGCCGCCTGGGGCTGCCGGCGATCCTCGTCACGCACGACTTCGGCGACGCGACCGCGCTGGCGGATCGCATCGGCGTGATCGTCGACGGGCGGCTGCGCCAGGTCGCGCCGGCGGCGGAGCTGGTGCGCCACCCGCGCGACGCGTTCGTGGCCAGCTTCACCGGCGGCAACGTCCTGGCCGGCGACGCGCGCCCGCTGCCGGCGGGCGGCGCCGAGGTGCGCCTCGACGCGGGCGCGACCGTGCGCTCGGCCGAGGCCGGCGAGGGCCGGGTCGGCGTGGCCGTGTACCCGTGGGAGCTGGAGGTCGCGCTCGAGCCGCCCGCGGCGAACGGGGTCAACGCGATCGCCGGCCCGATCGCCGCCCTCGCGCCGGAGGGCGACCGCGTGCGCGTGCGGGTCGGCGCCCTCGTGGCCGAGTGCGACGCCCGGGACGCGAAGCGGCTCGGCCTGCGCCGCGGCAGCCACGTGCACCTGCTCTTCGACCCGGCGAACGCCCGGATCGTCCATCCCGTTGATACCCCGTAGGGGTATTTGCTACGATACGTGACATGGACCACGCCGCCCCCATCCAGCCGCCCCCAGGCCTCAACCGCCTCGCGCTCAGCGCGACCGTCCACTGCCTCACCGGCTGCGCCATCGGCGAGGTGCTCGGCATGGTGATCGGCACGGCGCTCGGCTTCTCGGACCTGGCGACGGTCGCGCTGGCGGTCGCCCTCGCGTTCGTGTTCGGCTACTCGCTCACCAGCCTGCCGCTGCTGCGCTCCGGCCTCGCGCTCAGCGCCGTCGTTCCGCTCGCGCTGGCGTCCGACACGGCGAGCATCACGATCATGGAGATCGTCGACAACGCGATCATGCTGCTGATCCCGGGCGCGATGGACCTCGGTCTCGCCGATCCCGGCTTCTGGGCCAGTCTGGCGGTCGCGCTGCTGATCGCCGGAGCCGCGGCGTACCCGGTCAACCGCTGGCTGCTCGCCCGCGGGCGCGGGCACGCCGTGGTGCACGCACACCACGCCCACTGAGGCGGGAGCGGCCCTAGCGGCCGACGCGTACCACGGTCCGGCCCCGCGCCCGCCCGGCGAGGACCTCGTCGAGGAACGGGTCGAGGTCGTCGAGGGCGATCTCGCGCGTGATCTGCTCCTCGAGGCCCTGGGGGCGCAGGTCGCCCGCGAGCCGCTCCCACACCTCGCGCCGGAGATCGCCCGCCGTGTTGACCGAGTCGATGCCGAGGAGCGAGACGCCGCGCAGGATGAACGGGAACACTGTCGTCTGCACGTCGGTGCCGCCGGTGAGCCCGCTGAGCGCGACGGCGCCGTTGTACCGGGTCGTCCGGAGCGCGTATGCGGTGGCCGCGCCCCCGACGGGGTCGACGACGCCCGCCCAGCGCGCCTTCTCCATCGGGCGCTCTGGCTCGGCCGAGGTCTCCTCGCGCGACAGGACCTCGCCCGCGCCGACCGAGCGCAGGAAGTCGGCCTCGTCGGCCTTGCCGGTGGCGGCGTGGACCTCGTAGCCGCGGCCGGCCAGGATCGCGACCGCGGTCGACCCGACGCCGCCGGTCGCGCCGAGCACGAGCACCGGCCCGGCGTCCTGTGTCAGGCCGTGCTCCTCGAGGCGCACGACCGACAGCCCGGCGGTGAACCCGGCCGTGCCGAGCGCCATCGCGTCGCGCGCGCTCAGGCCGTCGGGCAGCGGCACCACCCAGTCGGCCGGCACGCGCGCGACCTCGGCGAAGCCGCCGTGGTGCGCGACGCCGAGATCGTGGCCGTGGACGAGCACCTGCGTGCCGGCCCGCACGTCGCCGGCGCCCTCGATCACCTCGCCGGCGAGGTCGATGCCGGGGACGAGCGGATAGCCCTTCGCGACGCGGCCCTTCGGGCTCACGGCGAGCGCGTCCTTGTAGTTCACGCTCGACCAGCCGACGCGCACGGTCACGTCGCCCTCGGGCAGGTCGCCGGGCTCGAGCTCGCGCAGCTCGCGGCGGACGTCGTCGCCGTCCTGCTCGGCGAGCAGGGCGCGGAAGCGGTTCGGGACCTCGGTCATCGGGTGCCAACCTACCCGGCGCGTGGGCGTGGCGTGGCGGGCTTCTTCGAGCGCCTCGCGTCCTGCGCGCGCGTGATCCTCATGGACCGCCGCGGCAGCGGCCAGTCGGACCCGCTCGACAGCTCGGGCCACGCAAGGACGAGGTCGACGACGTCATCGCCCGGGCTCGACGCGGTGGGCTCCGAGTACGCCGTGCTGCTCGGCTACCTGACCGGCGGCCCGCTGGCGATCGAGGTCGCCGCCGAGCGGCCGGAGCCGGTGCGCGCGCTCGTGTGGTACGCGGCGATCGTCCAGTCGGCCACCACGCCCGGCCCGAACTGTGCCGACGCGCGCGAGCGCGCGGACGCGTTCGAGCGGATGATCGAGCGCTCGGGAACGGGCGCGCTGCTCGACGGCCTCGCGCCGGCGCGCGCCGACGACCGCGGCTGCGCGCGTGGCTCGGGCGCCTCGTGCGCTGTCGCCGAGCCCGGGGGAGGTGCGCCGGGCGGCCCGGGCGCTGACCGCCTTCGACGTGCGCGCGATCCCGGCGAGCTGCGCGTCCCCACGCTGATCGGGCGCCGGGCGGGCGACCGCCTCATCGACGTGCGCCACTCGCGCTACCTGGCCGAGCGCATCCCGGGCGCGCGGTACGTCGAGCTTGACGGCGTCGACAACCTGCCGACCGCGGGCGACAGCGCGGCGCTGCTCGGCGAGATCGAGGAGTTCCTCACCGGCGGCCGGCGGCGGATGGCCGAGCGCGAGGTGCTCACGATCCTGTTCAGCGGATTCGTCGGCTCGACCGGCCACGCCACGCCGCGCGGCTCGGCGACGCCGCCTGGCGCGACCTGCTCGTGCGCACGACGCGGTCGTCCGGCGCGAGCTCGATCGCTTCGGCGGGCGCGAGGTCAAGACGATGGGCGACGCGTTCCTCGTCGCGTTCGAGGGCGCGCCGTCGCTGGGGGTGCGCTGCGCGCACATCGTGGAGCGCCTCGACCCGCTCGGGCTGACCGCGCGGATCGGGCTGCACACGGGCGAGTGGGAGGTGCTCGGCGACGACGTCGGCGGGCTGGCGGTGCACGTCGCCGCGCGGGTCGCGGCGCTCGCCGACCCCCGCGAGGTGCTCGCGTCGGGCACGGTGCACGCGACGGTGGCGGGGGCGGGCGTGCGGTTCGAGGACCGCGGCACGCACCGGCTGCGCGACGTGCCCGGGCGCCGGCCGCTGTTCGCGGTGCTCTGAGCACCGCGCGCGCTCTGACACGGGCCTTGCCGGACCGCAACCTTCCTGCGACCGAACCTGTTGGGGGATGCAGAGGCAGGGATCGACGCACGCCGCTCCGCGTGCGCCCCCGCCGTCCAGTCCCCCAAGGAGGTCGAACCCCGATGCTCACCCGCATCCGCAGGCGCCTGCCCGGTCGTGGCAACGGGCCCTGGATCGTCATCGCCACCGCCGCCGCGGCGATGATCGTCACGCCGTTCGCCGTCGCCGCCGGCGAGGGCCGCCCGATCGACGGTGGCCGCCGCAACCCGTCGGCCAACCAGAGCCTGTCC
>Ga0126313_10001050_pt1 | contig 14167 bp, 13 predicted proteins | sample Plot105A_FD_89954 | JGI IMG/M metagenome (GOLD analysis project Ga0126313, IMG submission 89954) | Serpentine soil microbial communities from UC McLaughlin Reserve, CA, USA - Plot105A | ecosystem: Environmental > Terrestrial > Soil > Grasslands | place: USA: UC McLaughlin Reserve, Lake County...
AATCAGCTCGGTCCCCAACGACGCCACCCGGCAAGTCCGCGTCCTCGCCGCTGCCGCGCTGAACACGCTCAACGTCGATTGATCAGCGGTATGCAGCCGTCGCAGCGATCCAGTCCCCTAGCTTGGCTTTGGCAGCGCCCGAGCTGATCGCGTTCTCGACGCGATCCAGGTGTTCGCGGAGTTGGGCGGCCAGGTCGGTGGCTGCTGATGGCTTGGCGTCAGCAAGCAGCCCGGCGGCGGCGTTCAGCACCACGATGTCATGCACCGGCCCCGGCTTCCCGTCCACGAGATCCCGCACCACTTGGGCGTTGGCGCTGGCGTCACCTCCGACCAAGTCGGCCAGCTGGGCTCGGGGCAGACCTAGATCGACCGGATCAAGCTGACTGCGGACGACCTCCCCATCCCGGTAGATCCACACTGTTGAGCTTGTTGTCGTGGTGAGCTCGTCCAGACCGTCGTCGCCATGCATGACCAAACCCTGATTGCCCCGCGCAGCGAAGACGCCGGCCATTAGCTCTGCCATTCGTACGTCAGCAACGCCGACGGCCTGGGCGATCGGCTGCGCCGGATTCGCCAGCGGACCCAAGAAGTTGAACGTCGTGGGAACACCCAACTCTTTCCGTGGCGCGGCAGCGAAACGCAACGCCGGATGGTAGTGAGCAGCGAAGAGGAAGCCGATCCCGACCTCGTCGATCACCGACTGCTGATGTTCGGGGGCAAGATCCAGGACCACCCCAAGCGCTTCCAGGACGTCGGCCGCACCGCATGCCGACGATGCCGCTCGATTGCCGTGCTTCACTACCCGCGCGCCAGCAGCGGCCATCACGATTGCAGCCATCGTCGAGATGTTGACGGTGTGCGCACGGTCGCCGCCGGAACCGACGATGTCTACGGCAGGACCTATGACCTCGATGGGGGTGGCGAATTCCAACATCGCGTCGGCCAGCCCAGCCATTTCCGCTACCGACTCACCCTTGCAACGCAGCGCCACGATGAAGGCGGCGAGCTGCGCCGGCGTTGCCTCGCCGCGAAGGATCTGCTCCATGGCCCACCGAGCAGTCTCAGCTGGCTGGTCCTCCTTACGGATCAAGCCAGCCAGGACCTGCGGCCAGCTCATCGATTCCAGCTCAGCCACGAGACGCGACCGAATTGCCGGTTCTTGCCCGAAGCATGGAGGCGACCGCAGCCGTTAGGCGCAGCGGATCGATGGGGTGTGCCAGCACGCCGTCGGCACGCGACCAGGTGGCGAGCCACGCGTCGTCCCGCCGACCGGTCAGCACCAAGATCGGCGGACACTTCGCAATCTCGTCCTTCAACTGACGGCACAGTCCCATGCCGCCAGGTACAGCTTCGCCGTCCAAGATCGCCAGATCGATGCCCCCAGCATCCATCGCCGCGATGACGGCCGGCTGGGTTGCAACCTCGACGACGCGCACGGGCGGGAGGTCGCTGGCTACCTTGCGACCGAGCGCCAGCCGCACGTTTTCTCGCACCGTCCGATCCGAGGAGTAGAGCAAGATGATCAACTCCCCGGGCGCCGGCGCTCTGACGTCAGAGCTCGGTTTGCCGCTGCTCATCGCCTGCTTCTCCCCTGTCACTGGACCTTGCTGAGCCGGTCGATCTTATCCCGCTGAATCGCCATCTCCGCCCACGATTGCAGGTCATAGCCGCCTGCGCATCAAAACGGTCGAGTCAGCTAAAGCTGAGCGAACTGACCCAGGTCGAAGTCGTTATCGGCAATGTCGTGCCCAAGGGTGACCTCGGCAGGCGATACGGCAATAATGACCCCGTGGCCCTACACACCCATGCGGTCAGCGGCTCGATGACGAAACCGGCCAGCGCGCTGCATCCGATACCTCAGGTGCGGCTGCGCGGCCGGGAGAACCGCCCGGACTTTGTCGCGGTGGGCACGATCATCTGGCTGGCCTCGGAGCTGATGTTCTTTGCCGCGCTGTTCGCGGCGTACTTCAGCATCCGTAATGTGACCAATGCCCAGGCGACGGCATTCGGGACTCAGTCAGTATGGGACTTTGAGACGGCGAAGTTGAACCTGGTGTTCGCGCCGATCAACACTGCGGTGCTGGTTGCGAGTTCATTCACGTGCCAGATGGGGGTCTTCGCGGCCGAGCGTGGCCAGGTCAAGCGAACCGGCTCCGTCGCAAACCTTCGGCAGTGGGGTCTGCGCGAGTGGTATGTGCTCACCTATCTCATGGGCGCGTTCTTCATCGGCGGCCAAGTCTATGAATATGCAGCGCTGTTCCGGGAAGACCTAACGATCTCGACCAGCGTCTACGGATCAGTGTTCTTCCTTGCCACTGGTTTTCACGGACTCCACGTGACCGGCGGTTTGATCGCCTTCGTCCTCCTGCTCGGGCGCACCTTCCTTGCCCGTACCTTCACCCACGAGCAGGCGGTCAGCGCAGTTGTAGTGTCCTACTACTGGCACTTCGTCGACGTCGTCTGGATCGCGCTGTTCGGCGTGATCTACATCTTGAGGTAGCCGGCGCATCTGCAGCCGGATCCACAACTGAATAAAACCCGTAGGCGAGCAGCAACCGACCGAGAGGGAGCCCGTGCGATTTCTGTCTTCGAGACGACGGCACCCAGTTGCCAAGGTCGCCTTGCTGCTGCTCGCGCTCTTCGTTCTCGGTGGTATCTATAACGCAGTTGCGCCAGCCGAACGCGTCGCCGCCGATAACGACAACAGCCAACAGATTGCGACCGGCAAAGCATTGTTCGCGGTCGGCTGCGCTTCTTGTCACGGACTGAATGGTGAGGGTCAAACCACCGACACGATTCAGGGCCCTTCCCTTGTTGGCGTCGGCGCGGCCGCAGTGGATTTCCAGGTCTCCTCCGGCCGGATGCCAATGGCGAGGCCGGGCGAACAAGCTCCGGTCAAGCCGAACCGCTACTCAGAGGAAGAGATAGCAGCGCTGGCTGCATATGTCGCCTCGCTCGGTCCCGGCCCGGCAATTCCGGCAGAGTCTGAGTACCAGGCGGCCGGGCTAAGTGATGAGGACCTCGCCCGCGGCGGAGAGCTCTTCCGTACCAACTGCTCGGCCTGTCACAACTTCCAGGGCGCGGGCGGTGCGTTGCCCGACGGGCGGTATGCGCCCGCGCTGTTCGGGATAAGCAACAAGCGGCTGTACGAGGCGATGTTGACCGGTCCGCAGCAGATGCCGGTCTTCTCCGACGAGGTTCTGACCCCGGAGGACAAGGCAGCCATCATCGGCTACTTGAACGAACTGCATGGGCGGCCAATCGATGGCGGCCTCGCGCTCGGCGGCCTCGGGCCGGTCAGCGAGGGACTCTGGGCTTGGATCGTGGGTATCGGATTACTCGTCGGCTTTGCGATGTGGATCACCGCCAAGGGGGCGAAAGCCAAGTGAGCGAAGACACCGGCGCCAGTCCCATCTTTGCCCACGATGACCACCATGGCGGTGAGCTGACTCGGGCGGACGAGGCACGTTACCCGGTGCCGGATCCCGGCCATCCGGAGCATCTCCCGCGGCTGACCGACGTCGATCCGAGAGCAGCCGACCGGGCCACCCGACAGATCGCTTTCTTCTTCGGCATGGTTCCGATCCTTGCCATCGGGTTCGCCGTGGTCTATTTCGCCGTGCCGGGAGATTGGTTCTTCGACTTCGGGCCGCTGCGCGCCAATGCCAGAAACCTGGGGCTGGGGCTGACGTTCGGGCTGTCCCTGCTTTTCATCGGCATCGGTGCCGTGCAGTGGGCCCGCACGTTGATGACCGACGAGGAAATGGTCGACCTCCGGCATGGGGCCACCTCGAAGCCGGAAGATCAACAATGGATGCTCACCGAGCTTGACAAGGTCGTTGACGAGACGAAGCTCACGCGGCGCAAGATCATCGGGCGCAGCCTTCTAGGCGCTCTCGGCTTTGTGTTCGTTCCCATGCTGGTCGGTCTGGCTGACCTCGGCCCCTGGCCCACCAAGAAGAAGCGCGCCGAGACTATTGAGAAGACCGTTTGGGCGGAGGGTGTCCGGCTTGTCAATGACGTGACGTTCGCGCCGATCAAGCCAGAAGACATCGAGATCGGTCAGCTGATCAACGGCGAGCCGGAAACCCTCAAGGACCTCGAGGGGACCGCCTTCCAGGTTGAAAAGGCCAAGGCCGCGATCATCCTCGTCCGAATGAACCCGAACACGATCAAGATTCCCGACTCGCGCCGGGATTGGCAGGTCGGTGGGATCTTGTGCTATTCCAAGATCTGCACGCACGTGGGCTGCCCCATCAGCCTGTGGGAGCAGCAGACCCATCATTTGCTCTGCCCCTGCCATCAGTCGACCTTCGACCTCGGGAACTCGGGCGTGGTGGTCTTCGGCCCGGCAGCACGTTCGCTGCCGCAGCTACCGATCACTACCGATGCCGAGGGATACTTGGTAGCGCGCAGCGGTTTCACAGTTCCGGTCGAACCTAGCTACTTCGACCGGGACTCGCGACAAGACTTCGAAGAAGGTGACAACTAATGCCCGAGCCGGCCATTACAGTGCCCGACAGCTCAGCGGTCGAGCCGCAGGTCCCGAAGAAGCAGGCTGGCCCGGTCTTCCGATTGGCGAGGGGACCGGTTAGGTGGGCCGATGAGCGCATCGGTGTCGCCAATCTGCTGCGCCCCTACTTCCGCAAGGTTTTTCCGGATCACTGGTCCTTCTTGCTCGGTGAGATCGCGCTGTATTCCTTCATAGTTTTGCTGCTGTCCGGAGTCTTCCTCTGCATCTGGTTCAAGCCGTCCATGGCCGAGGTTGAGTACGAGGGCAGCTACCAGCTGCTTCGCGGACTGCACATGTCCGAGGCGTATGCGTCGACACTCGCCCTATCCTTCGACATCCGCGGCGGCCTGCTGCTCCGCCAGATGCATCATTGGGCGGCGATGCTGTTCGTTGCCGCCATGCTGGTGCACAGCCTGAGAATCTTCTTCACCGGCGCGTTCCGCAAACCCCGTGAGATCAACTGGCTGATCGGCGTCGGCTTGCTGGTGCTGGGAATTTTCGAGGGTTTTTTTGGCTACTCCCTGCCGGACGACCTGCTGTCGGGCACCGGCATGCGTTTCCTGGATGGTGCGCTTCGGGCAACCCCGATAATCGGTACCTGGGTGGAGTTCTTTGTTTTTGCCGGACAGTTCCCAGGTGATCTGATCATTCCGCGCCTCTACTTCATCCATATCTTAGTGGTTCCGGCCCTTATCCTCGGCCTGGTGGCAGCCCACTTGGCACTCGTCTTCTACCACAAGCACACGCAGTTTCCTGGTCCCGGGCGCACCGAGGACAGCGTGGTCGGCTACCCGGTTTTCCCCGTCTATGCGGCCAAGGCTGGCGGCTTCTTCTTCATCGTCTTCGGCGTGGTGACCCTGATGGGCGCGCTGATGCAGATCAACCCGGTCTGGGTCTTCGGCCCGTACAACCCCGCACAGATCACCGCTGGATCCCAGCCGGACTGGTACATGGGATTCGCCGAGGGTGCCATCCGGATCATGCCGGGTCCAGGCTGGGAATGGCACATCGGATCGACAACCTGGTCGTGGAACATCTTCTTGCCCTTGGCCTTGCCGATGACTCTGCTCTTCGGCGGCATGGCGCTTTACCCGTTCATCGAGGCCTGGGTTACCGGTGACAGGAGCGAGCATCACCTACTGGATCGGCCACGCAACAACCCGACCCGGACTGGTCTTGGCGTTGCCGCTATGACCGCTTACGCAATGCTGTGGCTCGGTGGTGGAAACGACCTGATCGCCACCCAGCTGGATGTCTCACTGAATGCGGTCACGTACTTCCTCCGGGTAGCAGTGTTCGTGGCGCCCGTCCTTGCGTTCCTGCTGACAAAGCGGGTTTGCATCGGGCTGCAGCGCAGTGATCATGATCGACTGCTCCATGGTGCCGAAACCGGAGTCATCGAGCGTGACCTGACCGGCCGCTACAACGAGCGGCATCGGCCCATTAGCGTGGGAGAGCAGTACGCGCTGACCCAGCAGGCAGAGCAGGATGCCCTGGTCCCGGTGGGTGGTGATGGAGACGGTGAGTATTCGGATAGGCAGATCAGGCTGGAGAACCTCCGGCGGCGCGCGACCCGGTTCTACTTCATTGACACGCTACGTAAGCCAAGCCGCGGGGAGCTTGAGGAAGCCGCCGCTCACCATCAGCACGCCGTGGGTCACGGGGCCGGGCACGAGATTGGTGTCGGTGAGGGCGACGGTCACGGTGAAGGCCACGCTGCGATACCTGGCACCGAGTCGGAGCATCTGGCACCCTAACGGTGTCCAGCACGGCCCCGGACCCCCACCGGCTCGGGGGCCCCTGCCTCTTCGCCTCTGTGTTATCGATCACTCTTCGGTGCAATTGGCAATGATCCCGGATGAATCCGCGTTAGAGATGCCGAGCGACTGAACAGAAGAGCGAGACCGGGCATAGGCGCCTCTGGTCACCACGCCCGAGCATGACGAGCGAGAACATGAGCACTGACCAGCAGGCAAATCTTCGTACCAACCAACTTCACATCGATCAGCAATCCGAAACCGACAAGCAAGACAAGCCACGCAAGTTCGAGCTGTCACTGAGCCAGGTCCTCGGCGGCGCGCTAGCAGCGATGACCGCGGCGGCCATCGGCTCCCGGCTGGGTTCAGCAGGCACCGTGATCGGCGCCGCGGCAGCGAGCGTGGTAGCGGCTGTGTCGGGCGCGGTCTATACCGCGTCCGTACGGCACACCAAGGAGAAGGTCAGGACGGTCTGGCCGGTCCGATGGAAGATCAATGGCCCGGCTACGGTCCAACTGGTCAGCGACCGGCCAGAGCTCAATGCCGCCGCGGCACCTGCCCAGCAGCTCACCCGGCCCCAGCGGTCACGCAATGAGCGCCGAGGCCTCCGATTGCCCTGGAAGAGCGCCGTCGTAGGCGCGTTACTTGCTTTCGGCATTGCAGCTGCGGTGATTACCGGCCTCGAGTTGGTATCCGGACACGCCCTCTCCGGTGACGACGGCACGACGGTCAGCCAGGTGAGGCGCGCAGATCCAGCGCCCGAGTCGACATCGAGCAGCGAGGAGCGAAACCCGAAGCACGACGCTCCTACCGCTACACCGGAGACTACCCAGAGGGGGCTACAGACGGAGTCCGCCTCGTCGGCACCCGAGCAAACCGGTGCACAGCGGCAAACACCGTTGGCTGCCCCGACGTCCTCTGCCGCCGCTCCGAGCTCGACGCCGAAGGCGTCTGCGCCGACTGGTCGGCCCACTGGCTAGATAGGGCCGTGGTTTCCGTTCCCGACCGTTTCACCGGCGGGCGGAGGCGGCGGCGGGGTGCCGTCGCCGAACGGGCGGCCGCCCAGCGATTCTCGACCATGCTGCGTCAGCCAGCCGCTGTTCTCCGGGCCTCTTGGCACGATCTGCTTCGGATTGATATCTGTGTGCACGACGTAGTAGTGCCGCTTGATCTGTTCGAAGTCGACCGTGTCGCCGAAGCCGGGTGTCTGGAACAAGTCCCGCGCGTACGCCCATAGCACGGGCAGCTCGGTGAGCTTTTGCCGGTTGCACTTGAAATGGCTGTGGTACACGGCATCAAATCGCACTAGCGTGGGGAACAGCCGTACGTCGGCCTCGGTGATCACCTCGCCCATCAAGTAACGCTGATTCCGCAACCGATCTGACAACCAGTCGAGCCGGGCGAACAACCGGTCGTACGCCACATCGTAAGACTCCTGCGATCCGGCAAAGCCACACCGATACACACCGTTGTTGACGTCGCGATAGATCAGCTCCATGACCTCGTCCATCTCGTCGCGGAGATGATCGGGATAGAGCTCGGGAGCGCCAGGTCGGTGAAAGTCAACCCATTCGGTCTCCAAATCCAGCGTGATCTGTGGGTAGTCGTTGGTAACCACGGCTTTGGAATCCACATCGACGATCGCCGGCACGATGATGCCACGGTCGTAGTCCGGAAGGCGGGCAAAGTAAGCCTGCTGTAGCCGCCCATAGCCCAGCACGGGATCCACCCCACCGGGATCTAGGTCAAAGGTCCAGCTCCGGCTGTCATGAACGGGTCCACACAGCCCGAGTGAGATGACAGACTCGAGTCCAAACAGGCGGCGAACGATGACAGCGCGGTTCGACCACGGGCAGGCACGGGCCGCAATCAACCGGTAGCGTCCCGGCTCAACCCCGTAGCCGTCCCGGCCGTTGCGGGTGATCCGGGTCCGAATGTAGTTAGTGTCGCGGTTGTAATCGCTGGCCCTTACGCCAGAACCGCCGGACGTCGAGTTGTCCTCGCTCACCTCGCAAACCTATGCGGCAATTGGATTCGCCGCCAGAATAGACCGGTGCGATTCCTCAAAGACCCGCCCGCGTACGACCTGACATACTCCGACGTCTTCATGATTCCCAACCGGTCCGGACTCGATTCCAGGCTGTCAGTCGACCTGACCAGCACCGACGCTGTCGGCACAACGCTCCCATTGGTAGTGGCCAACATGACAGCGGTGTCGGGACGGCGAATGGCTGAGACGGTCGCGCGGCGTGGCGGTATCGCCATCCTGCCGCAGGACATTCCCACCGATGTGGTCGCCAAGGTTGTCGGCAAGGTCAAGGCATCCCATCCGGTCTTCGATACAGCGGTGTCCGTGACACCTCATACCACCGTCGGCGAGGCCATGTCATTGCTGCCGAAACGGGCACACGGAGCGGTAGTGGTGGTCGACGACGGCATGCCTGTGGGCACCGTGAGCGAGGCGGAAGCGTCTGGGGTCGATCGCTTCGCCCAGGTGCACGAAATCATGTCGACCGACCTTCTTCGGGTTTCACCAGACACCTCACCGGCCGAGGTATTCGAAACGCTGACTGGCCGGCATCTGAGCCTGGCGCTGGTGCTCGACAACAACAGGCTGCTCGGTGTACTGACCCGCAACCAATCGCTGCGCTCGACGCTGTACCGACCAGCGCTGGATAGCCAGGGTGCCTTGATGATCGGTGCTGCCGTTGGCATCAATGGCGACGTCGCACGCCGAGCGGGAGGGCTGCTCGACGCCGGTATCGATGTGCTGGTGGTCGACACTGCCCATGGCCACCAAGAGAAGATGATCGAGTGCCTCAAGGCGGTGCGCGAGGTCCGTGATCGGCTCAGCGACACCCAAGGTCGCCGAGTGCCGCTGGTCGCCGGCAACGTCGTGTCAGCGGATGGCGTGATCGATCTGGTCGACGCGGGTGTCGACGTGATCAAGGTCGGAGTCGGACCGGGCGCCATGTGCACAACCCGGATGATGACCGGAGTGGGCCGGCCTCAGTTCAGCGCTGTGCTGGAATGCGCCCAGGCGGCTCGATCCGTCGGCAAGGCGATCTGGGCTGACGGCGGGGTACGTCATCCCCGCGATGTTGCGCTCGCATTGGCAGCTGGTGCCGGCAGCGTGATGATCGGGTCTTGGTTCGTGGGCACTTACGAGAGCACGGGCAACCTGATGACTGACCTGGATGGCCGGCCCTACAAGGAGTCGTACGGCATGGCTTCGGCACGGGCTGTTCGGATGCGCACGAAGGACGCCAGCGGCTTCGAGCGGGCTCGGGCGGGGCTGTTCGAGGAGGGCATCTCCACCGGCCGGATGTATCTGGAGCCCGACCGACCGAGCGTCGAGGACCTGATTGACTCTATCGTCGCTGGTCTGCGCAGCAGCTGCACCTATGCCGGGGCTACCAACCTCGAGGAGTTCCATCAGCTCGCCGTCGTCGGCGTCCAGTCTCACTCCGGCTATGACGAGGGCCGGCCACTACATGTCAGCTGGTAATGCCGATCGCTGCTGAGTAGGTCAGCTTGGCACGGCCGGGGTCTCAGCGTCGGCGGTCACGTCGACGACCTACGCTGCGGCAAAGCGCTTTGCCGAACGGGCTCGGGCTTTGGCTGACTCCTGCTCGCGATTCTTCGGTGGTGCGGTGGAGACCAGATCGGCGAGCAACTGCTCTGTCGCGTGCGCGATCTCGTGTACTGCGCGGTCGAAGGCCTCCTGGTTGGCCTTGGACGGCTTGCTGGTGCCGACAATTTTGCGCACGTACTGCAAGGCCGCGTCGCGTACCTCGGCACTTGTGGCCGGCGGATCGAAGTTGTTCAGCGGTCGGATGTTGCGGCACATGGTGTGAACCCTAGCTCGGTGGGCGGACGGGTTTCATTCAAGCTTGCTGCGTTCAAGTCATCAACCCATGATGGTCGGCATGAGTGGCGCCCAGACCGCTAGCGCGACCAACGCCGTCGTTTCAGAGCCTCCTGAACAGCGGCGGACACTTGCCACGCTGGTCTTGGCGCAGGTGCTGAGCGGCGCGGGCTTGGCGGCCGGCGTCACTGTCGGTGCGCTGCTAGCAGAGGAGCTGCTGGGATCCAGCCGGCTATCCGGACTGCCGACTGCCCTGTTCGCAATCGGGTCGGCGTCGGCAGCCGCCGGTGTCGGGCAGTTGAGCCAGCGCTTCGGCCGCCGGGCGGGCCTCAGTGCGGGCTACCTCCTGGGCGCCGCCGGCAGTTTCGCGGTCGTTGCTGCTGCCCGGCTGGACAGTCTGGTACTGCTGTTTCTTTCGTTATTCGTCTATGGCGGCGGCGTGGCCACAAACCTCCAGGCGCGCTATGCGGGAGCCGACCTCGCGGCACCGTCGAGAAGAGGCCGTGCGGTTAGCACCGTGCTTGTCGCAACCACGGTTGGCGCCGTTGTCGGACCCAACCTGGTTGGTCTCATGGGCACGCTTGCCGAGAATCTTGGTATACCGCCCTTGGCCGGGCCGTTCCTGCTCGCTGGAGTGGCATATGGTGCCGCCGGCCTCGTGCTGTGGGTGATGCTGCGACCAGATCCGCTCCAGCTGGCCCGGAGGATCGCTGCCGCGGCGACCCACGAGACGATCGGCTCACCCAAAATGGGCCCGCCGAAGAACAAACCACCGCGGCGCGGCTGGTCCCCGGCGGTGGCAAGCGGGGCCGGGATCTTGATCCTTACCCAGCTCGTCATGGTGGCGATCATGACAATGACGCCGATCCACATCCAACAGCACGGCCATCATGTTGCCGCAACCGGTGCTGTGATATCCGCCCACGTCGCCGCCATGTTCCTGCCATCGCCATTGACCGGATGGCTAGTCGACCGATACGGGCGACTCACCATGGCGGTCGCCTCAGCTGTCACGCTCTTGACCGCAGGCCTGCTTGCCGCGTGGGCACCTCCGGCTTCGGTGATGATCTTGGCCCTGGCACTCGTGTTGCTCGGCCTTGGCTGGAACTTCGGGTTGGTGAGTGGCTCGGCACTGATCACCGACGCCGTGCCGCTGGAGAGTCGTGCCGGGACTCAGGGACTAGTCGACTTGGGAGTCGCAATCGCCGCGGCTGGAGGCGGCATAAGTTCCGGTCTAATCCTCTCCGCGACGAGTTATCCGACTCTGACAATCCTGGGCGGTCTGCTGGCCCTTCTGGTCATTCCCGCTGCGGCCATTTCCCGCGCCCGTCCAGAAACGGCTTGAGCAGCACCTTTCGACACGCGGCGCCCAGGCTGCCGGAGCGCTGCAGCGAACTTCCCAATCGTTCTTCTCGCCCAGGCTCTCGGAGCACCGCAGCGAGCCTCCCCGCGGTTCTTCGAGCGTCGGAGTCGCGCGCTGCCGATCGGAGGAGCGATGAGTGAAACGCGCCAGCGAGCCAGCCCGGACGTTCTCGGCGCGTTTGACGAAGAGTGACGACGTCGGCAGCTTTTCAGCGCGACGTGCGCGAGAAGAACACAATCAAGTCAGTGCGCGTGGTCGCCGCGGTAGAACTCATACACCCAGCCGGTCAAGGTGACTGCGCCCACAGCGAAGCCCAAGATCATCAACCACCAGCCGAACACTGGTCCAAGCGCCACCAGAATGAAGGTCAGTCCGCAGAACAATGGCCACTTGCTTTGTGGTGGAAAGAATCCCAGGTCACCGGCGCCCTCGAGGACTTCTCCCTCGGCTCTGTCCTCCGGACGCGGATCGATGCGCCGGGCGACCAGCGCGAGATAGCCGGAGATCATCAAGACAAGGAGGAGCGTCAGGATGAGAGCGACCGTGCCGGTCGGATCGTGACTGAGAAACCAGTAGGTCGGCGTGACGACGATGAAGAAGATCGTCAGGATCCCAAAGATCCAGGCCTCTATCCTCACCGCTGATCCTCGTCCGGGTCAGGGGAATGCGAGTGGTGAGTTGCTTCGTACTGCGCCGCGAGGTCGGACGTCGTGCCACGCACACGGGCTCGAAGCTCACCTCTGCGGCCGGTGTCCTCGCCCGCATCAACCGCACCCTCGTCGAACTCGTCCTCCTCCACCTCGTCCTCGTACTCCGACAGCGCGACCTCAGGGTGGTGCAGGTCAAAGGCCGGTGAGTCCGAGCGGATCCGCGGAATGGCGGTGAAGTTGTGCCGTGGCGGCGGGCAGGACGTGGCCCACTCCAAGGAGCGTCCCCAGCCCCACGGGTCGTCGCTGTTGACCATGGGGTTCTTGCGGGATTTCCAGACGTTGTAGAGGAACGGCAGCGTCGAGGCACCCAGCAAGAAGGCGCCGGCCGAGGAAATCTGGTTGAGCACAGTGAAGCCCTCGTTCGGCAGATAGTCCGCATAGCGCCTCGGCATTCCTTCGACGCCCAGCCAGTGCTGGACCAGGAATGTGGTGTGGAAGCCGATGAACAGCAGCCAGAAGTGGACCTTGCCCCAGGTTTCGTCAAGCATGCGGCCGGTGAGTTTCGGCCACCAGAAGTAGAACCCGGCAAACATCGCGAACACGACCGTGCCGAAGACAACGTAGTGGAAGTGGGCGACCACGAAGTAGCTGTCGTTGAGATGGAAGTCCAATGGCGGGCTCGACAGAATGATGCCGGTCAGGCCCCCGAATAGGAAGGTGACCAGGAAGCCGACGGCCCAGAGCATGGGCGTTTGCATGGCAATGTTGCCGCCCCACATGGTGCCTATCCAGTTGAAGAATTTCACCCCGGTGGGAATGGCGATAAGCATCGTCATGAAGGAGAAGAACGGCAGGTGGACTGCCCCAGTCGTGAACATGTGGTGAGCCCACACGGCCATGGACAGGGCACCGATCAACAATGTCGCGCCGACCAGCCCGACGTAGCCGAAGATCGGCTTCTTGCTGAAAACCGGCAGCACTTCGGTGATGATGCCGAAGAACGGCAGCGCGATGATGTACACCTCGGGATGGCCGAAGAACCAGAACAAGTGCTGCCAAAGAATCGCGCCGCCATTTGCCGCGTCGAAGACGTGGGCCCCGAGCACGCGGTCAGCCTCCAACACGAGCAGTGCAGCGGCAAGGATCGGGAAGACCATCAGCACCAGAATCGAGGTGACCAAGATGTTCCAGGTGAAGATCGGCATCCGGAACATGGTCATGCCGGGCGCGCGCATGGTCAGGATCGTGGTTACGAAGTTCACCGAACCGAGCAGGGTGCCGATGCCGGCCATGTAGAGGCCCATGATCCACAGGTCATGGCCGGCGCCTGGCGAGTTCACCGCATCGTTCAGAGGTGTGTAGGCGTACCAGCCAAAGCTTGCCGCCCCGTTCGGCGTCAGAAATCCGGCGCAGACGATCAAGCCGCCGAATAGGTAAGCCCAGTACGAGAACATGTTCAGCCGCGGGAACGCGACATCCGGGGAGCCGATCTGCAAGGGCATGATTGCGTTGGCGAAGCCGGCGAAAAGCGGAGTGGCGAACAGCAGCAGCATGATCGCACCGTGCATCGTAAAGAACTGGTTGTACGTCTCGTAGGTGACGAATTGCATCCCAGGAAAGGCAAGTTCGGCCCGAATACCCATCGCCAGGATCCCGGCGAACAGAAAGAACATGAATGACGTGATGAAGTAAAGATTGCCGATCACCTTGTGGTCGGTGGTGACCATCCACTTCCAGGCCACTCTGCCGAGGCTGCGCTCAGGTAGCGCAATTTCCGCGGCAGTTGCTGTCCGCTCCAAAGTCGTCATCGTTCGCCAACTCCCTGTGGATGAGCTTCTTCTAAGCCGCGCGGTTCGGCATTCTTTGGCCCCTTGGCTTCACCAATCTGGCCTTTGGCGATCAACGTCTTGAGATAGGCGTGGTAGTCGTCCTCGCTGACAATGTGGACGTTGAACAACATGGCGGAGTGATAGGTCCCGCAGAGTTCGGCGCACTTCCCTCGGAAGACGCCTTCCT
>Ga0126313_10001051_pt1 | contig 14164 bp, 15 predicted proteins | sample Plot105A_FD_89954 | JGI IMG/M metagenome (GOLD analysis project Ga0126313, IMG submission 89954) | Serpentine soil microbial communities from UC McLaughlin Reserve, CA, USA - Plot105A | ecosystem: Environmental > Terrestrial > Soil > Grasslands | place: USA: UC McLaughlin Reserve, Lake County...
CCTTCGGCCCGTCGGTGCGGCCGGAGCCGCGCCGCGGGATGAAGCTCCAGAAGCGCGCCTTGATCACGTCGAGCACGCCCTGCCCGAGCCACTCGGGATCGATGAAGCGCGGGTAGACGCACAGCCGCTCGGTCAGCGCGACGCCGTCGGCCGCGAGCTGCTTGCGCACCTGGTGCGGCGACGGGAACGGGTGCTCGGGCGAGATGTGATCGCCGTTCGCGCTCAGCCCGCCGAGGTCGGTCGCGCCCGCCGCGACCAGCCGCGGCCACCAGTCCGCGAGGTTCGGCGGGACCTGGATCCCGGCGCCGGGCAGCTGGCGCCGCGCCTCCGCTACGAGCCGTTCCATGTCCGCGACCGTCACCGGCGACGACCACTCCGGCGCGGGCACGTCGGGGCCCTCGTGCAGCCCCGTGCGCCAGTAGGACTCGGCCGCCGCGGTCGCGATCTCGGCCGGCTCCGCGCCGTAGTAGCGGCGGTGCGGTACGAAGTTCTGGAGGATGACCTCCTGGACGTTGGAGTAGCCGGCGAGCGCCTCGAGGGCCGCCATGCGGTCTTCCTCGCTCTCGCCGATGCCGACCAGGATCCCGCTGGTGAACGGGATCTTCAGCTCCTCCGCCGCCCGCAGCGTGCGGAGCCGCAGCGCGGGGTCCTTCGTCGGCGACGCCTGGTGCGCGACGAGGTCGGGGCGCAGGGACTCGAGCATCAGCCCCTGGCTCGCCGTCACCTCGCGCAGCCGCGCGAGGTCCGCGCGGCCGAGCGCGCCGAGGTTCGTGTGCGGGAGCAGCCCACGCTCGAGCGCGCGCTCGCAGCACCAGACGACGTAGGCGACGAAGTCAGCGAACCCGAGCCGCGCCAGCTTCTCGCGCACGCCGGGATGGTGTCCCGGCTCGTCGCCGGTGAGCACGAGGAGCTCCTTGACGTGACGGCGCGCGGCCGAGTCGAGCAGGCGCTCGACCTCCTCGGGCTCGTGCAGGTGCGCGCGGTGGGTAGCGAACGCGCAGTACTTGCAGTGCGACACGCAGGTGCGCGACAGGGAGAGCGTGACGTTGCGGGAGAACGTGACCCGGCGTCGCATCCGCGCGGAGTCTAGGCGGCTAGCCTCATCGACCTCTGTGCGCCTCCGCTTCGCCTTCCTCCTGGCCCTCGGCGTGGTGGCCGCCGGCTGCGGATCGACCGCCGGCGAGGACCGGCCGGGCGCCGAGGCGACGCTGCTGCTCGACTTCACGCCCAACGCGGTGCACTCCGGGATCTACATGGCGACCGCGCGCGGCTACGACGAGGCGGAGGGCGTGGAACTGGAGATCCGCAAGCCGGGCGCGTCGACCGACGCATTGGCGCTGCTGCAGGCGCGCCGCGCCGACATGGCGATCCTCGACATCCACGACCTCGGGCTCGCCCGCCAGGCGGGGCGCGACATCGTCGGCGTCATGGCGTTCGTCCAGCGCCCGCTCGCGGCCGTGCTGGCCCAGCCGTCGATCCGGTCGCCGCGGGACCTCGAGGGCGAGCGGGCGGGCGTCACCGGCTTGCCGTCCGACGAGGCGGTCCTGCGCTCGGTGGTCGCCGGCGACGGCGGCGACCCGTCGAAGGTCCGCACCGTCACGATCGGGTTCCAGGCCGTCAAGGCGCTGCTGGCGCGCCGCGTTGCCGGCGCGACCGCGTTCTGGAACGTGGAGGGCGTCGCGCTGCGCGAGCACCGGCCCGGCATCCGCGAGTTCCGCGTCGACGAGTTCGGCGCGCCGCGCTATCCGGAGCTCGTACTGTGCGTGACGCGGGCGACGCTCGAGGAGGACAGGCCGGTCGTCCGCGCCACGATCCGCGCGCTCCAGCGCGGCTACGGCGAGGTCCAGCGCGACCCCGAGAGTGCGGTCGCCGCAATGACCGAGGCCGAGCCGGAGCTCGAAACGGATGCGCTGGCGGCGCAGCTCGACGCCGTCGCGCCCGCGTTCACGGAGGGAGCGCCCGCCTTCGGCGCGCTGCGGCCGAGCACGCTGCGCGAGTGGGCGCGCTGGGACGAGGAGTTCGGGATCCTCGACACGGAGCTCGATACGGAGCGGGCGTTCGACACGACGTTGGTCGAGCGGTCGGAGAATCCGTAGCGCGCGGCCTCTACGGCTTAACGGCGGGCATTGAAGGAGGGCGGGTTGAGCCGCCCCCCAAAACGTTGAAAAAATGGGCCGATCGGCGAGGCGTTCAACGTTTTGCGCCTACAGGACGCAAAACGTCGAACGCCGCCCGAAATCGCCGGAAAATTCAACGTTTTGGGCACCCGGACAGACCCTCACTCCTTCAATGCCAGCCGTTGACGTAAACGTCGCGCGCCCCTACGACTCAGCGAGCTTCTCCACCAGCGCCGCCCCCTCCCGCGCCATCCGCGAGCGCGGGACGACGAGGTCGAACCCCGCCTCCTCGGCGCGCAGGCGCACATCGTGGTGCACGTGCGAGTAGACGCCGAGCGTCCGCGCGGAGCCCAGCTCGCCGTCCGCGCGCAGCCGCTCGACCAGCTCGACGCCGTCGAAGCCGGCGCTGCCGAGGTCGACGATGAGCACGTCCGCTGAGAGCTGTGCGACCCCGGCTCCCGCGAGCGAGGCCTCGTGGCCCGCCGCGCGCAGCATCCCGAGCACGTTTGAGCCCAGCAGCAGGTCGTCGAAGACGGCGACGACGCGGGCCACTACTGCGCGCGGATGCGGCGGAACTCCTGGCGCACGGACTCGCCGCGGCCCCACATCTGCACCGTCTCCACGCGCCCGGTGCGGAGCTCGCGCAACACGAGCTCGCCGCGGATCCCCGCCTGATCGAGCAGCCGCAGCGTCCCGTGCACCGCCGGCGCCGCCGCGGCGTGCCCGAACTGGTGCGCGACCAGGATCCGCCAGTGCCAGTCGTGGTGCGAGTACGGCTGCGCGTTGACCTGGACGACGAGCGTCGACGCGTCGATGTAGCGCGACTCGTCGACGCGCAGGTCGAGCTCGAGGTCGGTCCAGTCGGACGGGAGCGAGTCGACGATCTCCTGGAAGGTCTCGGCGAGCGCCATGATGTGCAACGCAATCTAGTGGGTCCTCTAGCGGTCATGGCCGGCCAGCCGCCCTCACGCGATCCAACCGATCCCCTCGCCCCCGCCCGCGGGCTGGGACTGGACGGTCTGCTCGCGCTGCTGGAGGAGCTCGACGGCGTGGAGGAGAGCGCCGTCGCGCGCGGCGCGCTCGCCGCCGGAGTGCCCTCGATGGTCGTCGTCGAGGAGCTCCAGCGCGAGGTCGAGCGGCGGCTGATGCGCAGCCACCGGTTCTACGATGAAACCGAATGGTGACCGCGGCCGACACGCTCCTCGTCGATCGCTCCGAGCGCGGCAAGCTCGCGCTGACCGGCACCGAGGCGAAGGACTTCCTGCACGGCCAGGTGACCAATGACGTCAACCGCCTCACGCCGGGGACCGGCTGCTACGCCGCGTTCCTCACCCACAAGGGCAAGATGCTCGGCGACCTGCGCATCCTGGACGCCGGCGACGAGCTGCTGCTGGACTGCGAGCGCGTCGCGCTCCAAGACCTGTTCGCGATGATCCGCCGCTACAAGCTCGGCCGCGACGTCGAGCTGCACAAGCGCACGCTGGAGCGCGGCCTGCTCTCGCTGCTCGGCCCCGACGCGCGCGCGATGGCCGGCGATCTGCCGGAGGAGGAGCACGCCCATCGAGCCGGCGAGATCGCCGGCGCGCCGGTGCGGCTGATCGCGACCGACCTCGGCGTCGACGTCCTGTGCGACGCGGCCGACACCGAGCGCATCGCCGCCCTAATCGCGGCGGCGGGCGCGGTCCCGGCGACCGAGGCCGACGCCGAGGTGCGCCGGGTCGAGAGCGGCCGCCCGCGCTACGGCGTCGACCTCGACGACACGGTGATCCCGCAGGAGGCGGGCCTCAACGAGCGCGCCGTTTCGTTCGAGAAGGGCTGCTACGTGGGGCAGGAGACCGTCGCGCGGCTCTACTTCCGCGGCAAGCCGAACCGCAGCCTGCGCGGCCTGAAGCTGAGCGGGCCGGCCGCGCACGGCGACCCGCTGCGGCTCGGCGAGCGCGAGGTCGGCCGGCTCGGCTCGGTCGTCGAGTCGCCGCAGCACGGCCGCATCGCCCTGGCGCTCGTCCGGCGCGAAGCGGCTCCCGGCGACGAGCTGGTCGTCGGGGACGACGGTGTTCGCGCGCAGGTCGTCGCCCTGCCGTTCGCGCAAGCGTAAGCTGTCCGGCAGGAACCACTTCAGGAGGCCAAATGGCTGCGCACGTGCTCGTCGTCGCCACCGTCACCGCCGTCTCGGACGACCTGCTGGCCGCCGTCACCGAGCGTGCGGGTCGTAGCTCCATACCGGTGGACTTCACGCTCGTGATGCCGGCGTCCTCGCCGGATCACGCCGCGGACGAGCCGCGCCTGGCCGAGGCGCTGCAGCGCTGGCGCGACGCGGGCTTGAAGGTGGAGGGCACGATCGGCGACAGCGACCCCGTCCAGGCCGTCGCCGAGGTCTGCAAGCCGGGAACGTTCGACGAGGTGATCGTCTCGACTCTCCCGGGGCAGACGTCGCGCTGGCTGCGCAGCGACGTTCCCTACCGGATCGGGGCGCTCACGGATCTGCCCGTGACGCACGTCGTCGCGATGAGCATGGCGAAGCCGGAGCTGCACGGCGAGCCGCCCCCGAAGCGCGAGCGCGTGCCGCTGGGAATGCTCAACGTGATGTCCTACCGCGGCGCGCACCCGCGCAAGTAGGAGTCAAGCCCGGATCCAGGCTCATCCGGCGGTGAACTCGAGCCGGTTGCCCCACGGGTCGTTGGCGTAGAAGCGCGACGTGCCCGGCAGCTCCTGATCCCAGATGACCTCGACGCCGGCCGCGCCGAGCCGCGCGGCGACCGCGGCGAGCCGCTCTGCGCCGTCGACGTAGAACGCCGGGTGCGCTCGGTGCGCGGGCGCGAACTCCGGCTCGATGCCGACGTGGAGCTGCTGGTCGCCGCACGCGAACCAGGCGCCGCCGTACTTCGCCAGCGTGTCGGGCTTCGGCAGCTCGTCGAGTCCGAGCACGCCGCCGAAGAAGCGGCGCGCCTCCTCCTCGCTGCCCGGCGGGGCGGCGACTGCCACGTGGTCGATGCCCGCGATCACGGGCGGCGCTCCCGCGCAGCGCCACCGCGCGCATTGACGGCGGTCATGCCCGGGACTCTACGGACCGGACCCAGCGGATGACGCGATTCCCGTCGAGCGGCTGCGGCTCGTGCCCGGCGATCGAGCCGCCGACGCGGTCGCCGACCCCGTATCGGAGGCCGAGCTCCAGCGCCGGCGGCTCGTGTGCGGCAATCCAGGCGCCGACCAGGCGCGCCTCCGCGACCTCGTCGGCCGGCATCCAACCGCCGAGCTCCGGACGCGGGGCGGCGCGCAGCGCGGCGGCGCTGCGCGTCATCAGCTCCTGCTCGTCGCGCGGCAGCGCGCCCCAGTCGACGACGCGCCCGCCCGCGATCCAGAACGCGTCGAAGCGCCCGCGCGCCGCCGGATGCGGGGCGAGCACGAGCCGCGCGCCGGCGTGCGTCGCGCGCAGCACGCCGCCGAGCCGGCGCAGCAGCGCGTCGAGCCGCGCGCGGCGGCGCTGGAGCCAAGCCGCGCGCTCGTAGTTCTGCTCCTGCACCGCGGCGCGCTGCTGCGCGTCGATGTGCGCAAGCAGCGCCGCCCCGCCGTCGCGCCCGTCGACGAACAGCCGCAGCGCCGCGTCGAGCCGCTCGCGGTAGAGGTTCGGGTCGAGGTCGCCGAGGCAGGGAGACAGGCAGCGCCCCATCTGCCCGTACGCGCTCGGGTGGTCGCGGCGCGGCAGCCTGCGGGAGCAGTGGCGCAGGCCGAAGAGCGAGTTGAGCTGCTCCACGAGCTCGGCCGCGGCGGCGCGCCCGCGCACCGGCCCGACGGTCACCGAGTGGCCGCCGGCGGGCGCGAGCGCGACCTCCAGGATCGGGAACGCGATGTCGAGCCGGCAGCGCAGGTAGACGTAGCCGTCGGGGCTGCGCTTGCCGCGCACGTTCCCCGGCGGGCGCAGCGCCTTGATCAGGCGGTCCTCCAGCAGCAGCGCTCCCAGCTCGGACTGCGTCGCCTGGTAGTCGACGTGCTCGGCCTGTCCGGTCCACTCCGCCGGCGTCGTGAAGTGCGCACGCGCACGCGTGCGCAAGGAGACCGACTTGCCGACGTAGAGCGGGTGGCCGTCGGCGTCGCGGAAGACGTAGACGCCCGGGTCGCGCGGCAGCGACGACAGGTCGGGCCGCTGCTCGGGCGGCCGCCGGCGCGCACCGCCGCGCGGTTGCCGGCCGCGCCCGCCGCGCCGCGGGGAGAGCAGCGCGACCGCCTCCCCCACCGTCGCGGCGTGCGCGGTCAGCCGCGCGAACAGCGCGCAGAACACGCGCGCGCAGGTCTCCGCGTCGGGCAGCGCCCGGTGGGTCTCCTCGACGTCGATCCCGAGCGCGTCCGCGAGCGACGCCAGCCCGCGCCGGCGCTGGAGCGGCGCGAAGCGGCGCGCCATCGCGACCGTGCAGAGGACCGGCGGCTGCGGCCAGTCGAGCGCGGCGCGCGCGAACGCAGCGCGGAGCACGCCGAGGTCGAAGCGGGCCGAGTGCGCCACGAGCACGCGCCCGCGCATCAGCGAGCCGAGCTGCGGCAGCACCGCCTCCGGCGGCGGCGCGCGGTCGACCATCGCCTGCGAGATGCCGGTGAAGCGCTGGATCCCGCGCGACAGCGGCGCCGACACGCCGACCAGCGACGACCAGCGGTCGTGCAGCTCGCCGCCGCCCACGAGGACCGCGCCGACCTCGGTCAGCTCGCAGCGCTCGCGCGCGAGCCCGTTCGTCTCCGTGTCGACCGCGACGAACTCCGCCGTGGCGAGCGGGGCGGCGAGCAGGCCCTCGGCTTGGAGCAGCACCGACATGGACCGAGGGTTGATACGCCTGCCCCCGGACGGCACGAATGCCGCCTTGCGCCAACCGCCGTCACCGCGGCGTTGTACGGTTGGCCGCCGAGATGCGCGCGCTGCGCTGTGCATTCGCCCTCGCGGCCGTCGCCGCGCTGCCCGGCTGCGGCGAGGACGACGATCGCGTCAACCGCGAGCGTCCGGCGGCCGCGATCAACGTGACGGCGGCGATCATCGACGGCCGCATCGTCGTCTCGCCGGACACCTTCGGCGCCGGCCTGATCCGGCTGATCGTGACCAACCAGACCGATTCCGAGCAGGCGGTCACGCTCGAGACCGAGGAGGTCGGCGGGAGCAGCGGCGGCATCACGCAGACCTCCGACCCGATCGGCCCCGCGAGCACGACGACGCTGGAAGCCGACGTCCGCGAGGGCGACTACGCGATCCACACCGCCGACGGCGACATCCGGCCGGCCTCCGTGAAGGTGGGCGCGCCGCGCAGGTCGGCGCAGGACGAGCTCCTCCAGCCATAGTTGTCGTCCCGCCGATCGGCGTAGTGCGATCGCCCCTAGGGGTGGCGGAAAACCGTACCCCGAATATCGGCCAGCCCCTGCGGGAATGAGCAGGCCAGCCTCATCGTCCGGGGTGGCAAGCGATGGAAAAGTGCCCATCGAGTCCTACTCCCCCTCCCACTCCGATAGAGACCATGTCCGACGCCCTTCACTCCGCCCGCACCCATCTCGCCGAACTGCGCGAGGAGCTCGCCGCCGCCACGGCCGCCGGCCTCGCCGACCACCCGGCCTACCAGGCGGACCTCCGCGAGGAGATGGAGCAGGCGCGGGTCGCCTACACCGCCGCCGCAGTCAGCGAGATCGCCTCGTTCCGCGCGCAGCTGAGCGGCCGCCAGGTCGGCTAGCCGGCCGCGAGCTCGCTGGGCACGAGCGTCACGTGGCGCGGCGCGGCGCCACGGTAGAGCGCCAGCTCGACGCGCTGGTCGATCCGGTCGCCGGTGAGCAGCCGCAGCAGGTCGTTGATCCCGTGCACCGGTTCGCCGTCGACGGCGACCACGAGGTCCTCGGGGCGGATGCCGGCGCGCGCCGCCGGCGAGTCCGGGATCACCTCGACGACCTCGACGCCGCGCTTGCGGCCGACCGCCGCGGCGACCGCGGGAGGCAGCGGCCGAGCGCCGCCGGCGATCCCGATCCAGGCGCGGCGCACGCGCCCGTCGCGCATCAGCGCCGCGACGATCTTGCGCGTCGTGGCGTTGATCGGGACCGCGAGCCCCAGCCCGACCCCGGCGACCGCCGTGTTGATCCCTACGACGCGGGCGCGCCCGTCGACCAGCGCGCCGCCGGAGTTGCCGGGGTTGAGGGCGGCGTCGGTCTGGATCACGTCGTCGATCACACGCGCCGTCGCGCCGGCGCGGGTCGGGAGCGAGCGCCCCATGCCCGATACGACGCCCGCGGTGACCGAGCTCTCGAAGCCGTGCGGGTTGCCGATCGCGACGACGAGCTGGCCGATGCGCAGTTCCGCGGCGTCGCCGAGCGTGGCGGCGGCGGGCGCCTGCTCGTCGGCGCGCAGCACCGCGAGGTCGGACAGCGGGTCGGCGCCGACGAGGCGCAGGCCGAGCTGCCGCCCGTCGGTGAACGACGCGCGGATCCGGCTCGCACCGTTCGCGACCACGTGCGCGGAGGTCAGGAGGAAGCCGTCCGGCGTGATGACCACGCCGGAGCCGCCGCCGCGCCCGCGCCGGCCCACGCTCAGGTTGGCGATCGACGGCGAGACCGTCTCCGCGACGTGCGTGACGACGCGCGAGTACGCGTCGAGCGCTTCCACGTCCGTTGGAGTCACTTGCGCAACGATAGCGACCGCCGACGACCGGCGAATGTGCTTTACTTGCATGCGTGCAAGCAACAGTTGCATCGCCGCAACAAGTCGCCGAGCTGCTCAACAAGCTGAGCCACCACATCAACCGGACCGCGTCGCCGGACATGCTGCGCGTGCTCGGGGAGGTCGACCTGTCGTTCACGCAGCTCAAGGCGATGTTCCTGCTCGACGAGCACCACGAGCTGACGGTGAAGGACCTGTCGGCGCGCCTCTCGATGTCGTTCCCCGCGATGTCGCGCGCCGTCGACGGCCTCGTCCAGCGCGGGTTCGCCACTCGCCGCGAGTGCGAGTCGGACCGCCGCTCGCGCCAGATCGCCCTGCTCCCCCAGGGCCGCGATGCGCTCGACCGGGTGCTCGCGGCGCGCGAGGCCGCCCTCGTCGCGTTCGCCTCCGAGCTCACCGACGCGGAGCGCAACTCGCTGCACACCGCACTCCTCCCCATCGCCGAAAGGATCTCCGCACGATGACTGAAAGGCTTCGCCTGTCAGACCACAACCGGCGCTGGTGGACGCTCGGCGCCATGAGCTTCGCGCTCTTCATGGTGATGCTCGACAACACCGCCGTGAACGTCGCGCTGCCCTCGATCCAGAAGGACTTCGGGGCCTCGCTGTCGGCGCTCGAGTGGACCGTCAACGCCTACACGCTCACGTTCGCCGTGCTGCTCGTCACGGGCGGTCGGCTGGGCGACATCTTCGGCCGCCGCCGCATGTTCCTGTTCGGAGTCGTCCTGTTCTCGCTCGCCTCGGCGACGATCGGCTTCGCGCCCTCCGAGGGCTGGCTGGTCGCATCGCGCGCGCTCCAGGGCATCGGCGCGGCGTTCATGATGCCCGGCACGCTCTCGATCATCTCCAACGCGTTCCCGCCCGAGGAGCGCGGCAAGGCGATCGGCACCTGGGCCGGCGTGTCGGCGATCGCGCTCGCCGCGGGGCCGCTGCTCGGCGGCTGGCTGACGGAGGACGTCTCCTGGCGCGCCATCTTCTTCATCAACCTGCCGGTCGCGGTCGGCGCCGTGGTCGTGACGCTGTTCGCGGCCGAGGAGTCGCGCGACGAGACCGTCGGGCGCACTGTCGACCTTCCGGGGATCGCCGCGCTCACGGTCGCGCTGACCGCGCTGGTCTTCGCGCTCGTGGAGGGCAACGCATGGGGCTGGGGGTCGGCCGGGATCCTCGCCCTGCTGGCGCTGAGCGTGCTCGCGTTCGCCGCCTTCGCGGCGATCGAGCGGCGCGCCGCCGCGCCCGTCGTCGACTTCGATGCGCTGCGCTCGCAGCAGTTCCTGGGCGCGAACATCGTCGCCTTCATGGTCTCGTTCGGGATGCTCGCGATGTTCTTCTTCCTGGCGCTCTACATGCAGAACATCCTCGGCTTCAGCCCGCTCGAGGCCGGCGTGCGCTTCCTACCCGCGACCGTGGTGATCATCTTCGCCGGCCCGATCGCCGGGCGCCTGGCGGACCGCGTCGGCCCGCGACCGCTGATGGTCACGGGCATGCTGATCACGGCCGGGTCGCTGTTCTGGCAGTCGCGCATCGACGTCCACACGAGCTACGGCTTCCTCGCTCCGGCGTTCGTGCTGATGGGGCTCGGGATGGGTCTCGTGATGTCGCCGATGAGCATGGCCGCGATGAACGCGGTGGATCGCACCAAGGCCGGCGTCGCCTCCGGCACGCTGTCGATGTTCCGCATGGTCGGCGGCACGTTCGGCGTCGCCGCGCTCGGCGCGCTGGTGTCGTCGGTCGGCCGACACGACCTGGAGCGCTCGCTGCCGGCGGTCCCCGACGCCGCGCGCGAGCGGCTCGCCGAGGGACTCGGATCCGGCGCGGGGCTGCACGGCGCCTCGCCGCAGGTCGCGGACGCGGCCCGGACGGCGTTCGTCGACGCGCTCGGCACCGGCCTGACGATCAGCGCGATAGCGGTGGCCGCGGGCGCGGTGCTCGCGTGGCTGCTGATCGCGCCCGGGCGGCCGAGCGGGCCGGCGCCCGTCCCCGTGCCGCGGGACGCGGAGCTGCAGCCGGCCTAGGCCGCATATCATCGCTCCATGGAGCACCCGCGCCGGCTCGTCGAGTCCCGCCTCGGCGGTCGCGTGCCGCTTCGCGCGGTTCCCCCGCTGGAGCTGTTCCTGCCGCCTGCCGGGCCGCACGTGGTCGAGGCCGCCGGCGACGACGGACCGCCGCACGGGTTCGCCGTCGCCGGCGGCGCCGTATACGACCTCGGCGATCCGATCGGGCTGGATGAGTTCCTGCGCGGGCCGGGCACCGCGCTCGATCCGCTGCCGCTCGTCCTGCTCGTCGCGCGCTACCGGCTGCCGGCGCTGGTCGGGGCATCGCCGGTGCGGCTCGTGACGTCGGCCGCCGAGCTGCACCCCGCGGTCGCGACTCCCGGGGTGCCGCTCGACCTCTCGCGCGAGGACGGCGCGATCGCGTTCACGACGCAGTTCTGCGCCGCGGACGCCGACGGGACGGTGCGGGTCGGCGTCGACCGCTGGCGGCTCTCAGCCGGCGACGACGCGCGCCTCGAGGGCCGCCGGCTGCAGCGCGCCGTGCTCGCCGGAGCCGCCCCGTGAAGCGCCGCGGACCGGAGCCGGACGCGCCCGCGCCGGACGCGCCGCGGGAACGACGGCCGGAGCCGAGCGCGCCGCCTCCGCACCCGGTCCTCGCGTTGCAGGCTGCCGCCGGCAACGCCGCGACGGCGCGGCTCCTCCAGCGCCAGGTGTCGGAGGCCGAGCCGAACGTCTCCTACGCCGAGGAGGACGAATACACGCCCGGCGACCAGGTGACCGTGAACACGCTGTCGCCCGAGGACCAGCGCAAGCTGACCTACGCGCGCAGCATCCTCGCCCGCGTCGAGCCGCTCCCGGCGGCGGACGAGGAGGTGCTGCGCAAGCTCGTCCCCGGCACGCTGATCATGCAGCTGATCCAGCAGCGCGACGACGAGCACAAGCGGCTCCAGGACCTGGTCAAGGAGCAGGACGAGCGGCTCGGCAAGGGGCCGGCAACCCCCTCGAGCCGCTGGATGGGGCCAACGGACCCGGCGGGCGATCCCGACATCGTCGGCGGCTCGCCGTTCGTCGGCGAGAGCCTCCCGGGCCTGATCGACGATCGGCGCAAGCGCGTCGAGGAGCTCGACGGCGCGATCGCCCAGGCCTGCCAGGCGCTCGGAATCCCGGGCGAGAAGGAGCTCAAGGAGCTGGTCGAATCCCGCTTCCCCGACCTCTTCCTCGCGCGCGCGAAGACGATCGCGCTGAAAATGCTCGACGAGAACGAGCGCCTGGTGCGCGCCGAGGCCAAGCGCATGGGCGTCGATCTCCGCGTGTGGGAGGGGACCGGCTTCGACGGAACCGGCTCCGGCGCGCATGCCGGCGCGCCGACCAGTCCGGCCGAGATGGAGGTGCTCGCGGGCGTGCGCGCGGGCGCTCAGGAGCTGCACACGATGCAGATCGAGAGCCAGGAGGCCTGGGAGGACCGCGTCGCCGCGAACGAGGAGAACATCCGGCGCGCCGAGGATGAGGGCTACGACTGGCGTACCGACGAGAACAGCTACTGGGCGCCCGACGTCAACCAGCGCGCCCAGCCGACGGCGGAGGAGCACGCCCAGCGCGAGGCCGCCTTCACCCAGCGCCGAGGAGAGCTCGGCCTGAAGTACCCGATCCTGTTCCGCGTAGAGGACTACTCCGAGCTCGCGCTCGCCTCCGACGCGCAGATCCAGTCCGTCACCGGCTCGAAGCTGCGCGACCTGCTCGAGAACATCTCGGAGACCAGGGAGAACATCGCCGAGGGCGACCTCAAGGTGTGGAACCTCAACGAGGTCTTCGACATCACGATGCAGGACCTCGCGATCACCCCGAGCTCGCCGCTCCACGTCGCCGTCGAGAAGCGCGTGGCCGAGGAGGAGCACGACGAGTCGATGCTCAACATCGCGAAGAACGCGCTCGGCATCGCCGCCGCGATCGTCGGTGCGGTGGCGACCGGCGGGCTCGCCGCGGTGGGCACCGCTGTCGCCGTCACCGTCAGCGCGTCGCAGCTCGCCGAGAGCGTGAGCGCGTTCCTCGCCGAGGGCGCGGCGTCGGACGTCTCGCTCGATCCCGTGCTGGCGGACATCTCCAAGAAGTCGCCCGACCTCAAGGCCGTCGCGTTCGACATCGCCGCGCTGGGCTTGGACGCCTACGACGTCGCCCGGATCGTGAAGCTGATCGCCGCACCGGTCCGCGCCGCGCGCGCCACGGGCGACCTCGTCCAGCTCGCCACCGAGCTGCGCGCGATCGAGGGCCTCGGCGAGCGCGGCGTCGAGACCGTCATGGCGGCGGTCGGGCGCGAGGCCGAGATCCAGGCCGGGATCGTCCGGCTCATCAAGGGCGTCGGCACGAGGTTCCGACCCGCGGACCTCGGGCAGCTGGTCGCCGACCTCGCGCGCTACGACCAGAAGGTCGTCGCAGACGCGCTCCAGGACCTGATCGACGCCGGCAGGGTCCGCGTGCTCAGCAGAGAGGCGTTCGCCGAGGTCTACAAGAACGAGCCCAAGTTCATGGACGCGATGATCAAGAAGGGGATGCTGAGCTCGGACGGGATGCTCGACAAGAAGATCGGCGTGCTGTTCCTCAAGGAGGGGACGCTCGAGTCGATGTCCGCAACCGCGCTGCACGAGATCGTCCACTTCCTCCAGGACGTGCACAGGCCGCTGATGTCGAAGTTCCACCAGGAGTTCGAGGCGTTCGCCGCGCAGCGCCACTACCTCCAACAGCTGTGGCGCAGCGGCGTCGACCCGGACATGGCGTTCCCGAGCTGGAAGTGGCTGCTGAACGCGAGCAACGACGACATCGTCAGGCACCTGGCCACGGACCCGGTCTACAAGGTGATGCCGGACGTCGGCTTGAATCTCGACGACGCGGTGATCGACGCGCTCGCCAGCCTGACCCGCTCGGAACGGGTCGCGGGAGCCGCCGAGGGCGCCAAGGAGGCTGCGACCAAGGCGACGAAGTAGGCGGCGCCGCCCGCGAACGCCCGCGGCTAGGATCGCCGCCATGGCCGTGGACATCAGTCAAGTCGCGCATCTGAACGTCGAGCCGGGCGAGCTGCCGCCGTCGATGGCCGCCTGGGTGATCCGCGAGGAGCGCCAGGGCGAGCCGCTGGACGCCTTCCGGCTCGAGCAGATGGAAGTGCCGGCGCCGGGCGCCTTCGAGGTCGTCGTGCGCGTGATGGCCGCGGGGGTGAACTTCAACAACGTCTGGGCGGCGCTCGGCAAGCCGGTGTCGGTCTTCCGCTACCACGACGAGGACCACCACATCGGCGGCTCGGACGCGTCCGGGATCGTCTGGAAGGTCGGCGAGGGCGTGACGCGCTGGAAGCCCGGCGACGAGGTCGTGCTGCACTGCAACCAGGCCTCCTACGAG
>Ga0126313_10001052_pt1 | contig 14159 bp, 13 predicted proteins | sample Plot105A_FD_89954 | JGI IMG/M metagenome (GOLD analysis project Ga0126313, IMG submission 89954) | Serpentine soil microbial communities from UC McLaughlin Reserve, CA, USA - Plot105A | ecosystem: Environmental > Terrestrial > Soil > Grasslands | place: USA: UC McLaughlin Reserve, Lake County...
AAAAAAAACCTTTTATGGCCAGAGAAAAAGATTGTATATTTTGTCTAGCATGTGAAAATGTGTGTCCACCACAGGCTATCAAAATTTTTCAAAAATAATTCAATTTCCATTCCTCCTTATTGACATGAGACAGTAATTACAATATTCAAGCTTGATGTAATAAGGGAATTATTGCACGCGAAAAAGATTTACCAGAAATAACCTTATTAAATTATTGCCAATGGAGATTCTGTAATATCAAAATTAAAAATTATGATTATAGCGAATACTATTTTTTAAACTAATTAACATGAATAAGAACCTTGTTTTTTCTATTTTGAATGATCTTTTATTAAATGCGAGGATTATTATTAAAAATTGATAAATTATTTGTTAAAAAAGTAATGAGAAAAAAGTAATGAAACGAAATGCGAAAATTTATCATTATCATCTTTTTGAGTTTAAACAAAAATATCTACTCCAAATTATATTTGATTAATAAAACTAGATTTAACTATATATATCAAGATAAATATATTTTACTTGCTAAAAATTACAATAAATACAATTAAAAGATCGGAACATGGTATTTAAAAGTAATGATAAAGAAAGATAATAAACCTAATAAATTAATTCAGGAGTCTAGTCCTTACCTTTTACAACATGCCTATAATCCTGTCGAATGGTTCCCATGGAGTGAGGAGGCATTAATCAAAGCTAAAAAAGAAAATAAACCTATCTTTCTTAGTATTGGATACAGTGCATGTCATTGGTGTCATGTTATGGCACATGAATCTTTTGAAGACGAAAATATTGCACAAATTCTAAATGAAAAATTTATTAGTATAAAAGTGGATCGAGAAGAGAGACCAGATCTTGATGATATATATCAGAAGGCATGTCAACTCGCTACAGGGAATGGTGGTTGGCCGTTATCAGTGTTTCTGACTCCTGATCAGAAACCATTCTATGTCGGAACCTATTTCCCGAAACAATCTCGATATGGACTCCCAGGCTTTTCAACTATTTTAGACACATTATATCAAGCTTATCATGATAAAAAGGAAGATATTGATAAAGCAACTCATGAGCTTATGGAATCGCTTAGAGAATCATCATCTACTCTTGCCAAAAATTTGAATTCTAATATAGACAGAACAATTTTAGATGAATCAGCAGTAAACCTTTTACAAATTGCGGATTCTTTACATGGCGGATTTGGACAAGCTCCCAAATTCCCAAATACAACCAATCTTTTATTTTTACTCAGGTATTTTGACTATTCCAAAAATACACAATTTCTAAATTTCGTAGAATTTACAGCCAAAAAGATGGCTTGGGGTGGTATTCATGATCATATAGGAGGAGGTTTTTCAAGATATGCTACAGATCAAAAATGGCTAATTCCTCATTTTGAAAAAATGCTCTATGATAATGCTTTGTTAATTCAGTTGTTCTCTGAACTTTATCAAGCAACTGGAAAGAATCAATATTTAGAGTTGATCCAAACAACACTTCAATACTTATTACGAAAAATGACGTTTGTTAATGAAAAAAATGAGTATGCATTCTATTCATCAGAAGATGCAGATTCCGAGGGAGTTGAAGGAAAGTTTTATACGTGGACAAAAAATGAAATTAAAGAAAATATAGTAGATAAAGAGAAATTTAATTTGTTTTGCGATTATTATGGAATAACACAAGGCGGTAATTTTGAAGGAACTAATATTTTAAATATTACAAAATCAAAAGAATCTTTATCAAAGCAATACAATATTTCAATAGAGAAAGTTGAAGATATTCTTAAGGAGTCCGTGAAGATTTTATTTAAGGTCAGAGAAAAAAGGATTGCTCCAGCTAAAGATGAAAAGATTTTAACCTCTTGGAATGCGTTGATGGTTTCTTCTCTCGTATCTGCGTACAAAGTTACTGATAATGCAGATTATTGGGATTTTGCGAAAAAAACAATAAAGTTTATTGAAAACCACTTATCGTATGATCGTAATAGATTAAAACATACATATAAAGATGGAATTTCAAAAATTAATGGATATCTAGATGATTATTCTTATTATATCAATGCTCTTTTGGATGTCTTTGAGGTAAGTTGTAATCCATTTTATTTTCAAAGGGCCATTCAGTATATGGATTCACTGATAACCCATTTTTGGGATGAGAAAGAAAAAAGTTTCTTTTTTACCGCAGATGATCAAGAACAATTAATTTTGCGAACAAAAAATTTCTACGATTTAGCTATTCCGAGTGGCAATTCTATGGCAGTTTATGCATTATTACGTATTCATTTTATTACTCAAAAGGAAGATTACTTGAATAAGGCAGAATCAATTATCAAATCTTGTTATAAAGCAGCATTAGGAAATCCTTTTGGATTTGGTCAATTATTGATTTCTATTTATTTGTATTTTAAAAAACCGTTAGAGATAATTATATTACAAAATAAAAAAAGTGACTACAACAAAAGAGAAATGAAAAAGTGGATTATGAAACAATATATTCCCAATAGCATAACTTTAACTTTAGAATATCCATCCGATGAATTACAACAATTAATGTCCTCAAATATTTTTTCTCTTTTAAAAGGCAAAGAAATAGATAATCCAGATATTGATACGTTTATGGAATGTGTCTATATCTGTAAAGATTTTACATGTTCTCTCCCTCTGTATTCAGTGGCAGCATTAAAAAATTATTTTGATAGTAATTCTCAAATTATTAGTTAATTAAGTAGAGTATAAAATGAAAAACAATTTTATTATTATTATTATTTCGTTACAAGGACAGGACTATTCGCATATTTTACTACACCTGAGGCTGTACTACCAAGTAGCAATTTTTTAATTCCTGATGTTCCTCGTGTACCTATAACTATTAATTTAATATGTTCTTTTTCTGCTTGTTGTAATATTTCACCATAAACAGCAACGCCTGTTAATATAACCTTCGTAGATACTTTGATATTGGGATTTTCATCTCTCACTATATTTTCTATTCTTTTAAACCAATTTCTAGACTCTTTTTTTGCATTCTCAATAATAATATCAATTTATTTAGGTGTAATAAGCCCGTTAAATTAATATATTCATATTGGGAAGGAGAAATTACTACATAAAGTAGGATTATTTCTGAGTTAAACCTGTTAGCTAAAGTGCTAGCAACTTCGGCAGCATGAAATGAAGGTTTGGATCCATCTACCGGTACAAGAATTTTTGAAAATATATCAACACTAATCATATAAACAATACTAAGCTTAAATAAATAAATCTTGTATTTTTAAATATAATATATAAAAAATAATAGTTGCTCATTGGAGTAAACTTTTAGTTTGTATCACAGAAAAATCTTATTATTATATTAGATAATAACAAAAACTTTGTTAGTATTAAAAAATCTCGGTATCATTTACTATTCGATATAGATTTGTAGATAGTCATATATAAGAGAAATTACCCATTAAATTGGGTTTATAGATACGACTCAATTATTAAATATGGAATTACATTGTCATAACGTTTTTTCTAATTATATGAATGATTCTCCCAGGATTCCGTTTGATTGCGGCGTTAGCATTGAAGATCAACTATATTTAGCATATGAAAAAAAGATCGACGCTCTGTTTATTACTAATCATAATACATTGAACGGATATAAACAAATGGTAGCATATAGAGATTCTCACGAAAAATTAAAAAGTATTAAGATCTATCCTGCCGAAGAAATCACAATCAATACTAAAGGACATATTTTGGCTTATGGAATATATGAAACTATTAAATCCGGCATGGATATCGATGAAACTTTAGATGCGATTAAAAAACAAAATGCTGTCTCTTGTGCAGCACACCCTTTTGCAGTTTCCAATGGAATTAGAGAAAAGGCAATAAAATGTGATATGATTGAAACATTCAACAGTAATAATATTGATCATTATTCAAATTTAGTAGCAGAAAAGTTTTCTTCTGACAATCATATGATATCTATAGCAGGGAGTGACTCTCATGTATTAACAACTTTTGCTAGATGTATAAATTCTATCGAATCAGAAAATAAATTAGATTCTATATTACAAGAAATGTTAAAAAGAAAATCAAAAATATTGAAAGCTGAGCTCGCTTTGAAGGAGGAGCTTTTTGAACATGCTTATTATATGTTATCAGCTTCCAAGGATCATCTTTTAAACTATATATTAGTCCATCATCCATCAAAATTTTCTTTGGTAAAATGGACTTTAGACTCATTTTTATCAAAACCTAACAGTAAACTGTGGAAGATCCTGGGGTCCTTAGGCTTGTATTTGTCAAAAAGGGTTTCTAAAAAAGTGAATATGAAAGGACATAATCCATATGTATTCGAGGATCGATCTTGGAAAACTTTAATCTCCTTGAGTCTATATCCTTAGTGAGAGTTGTTGAGAATTTCAGTATCAAATATTTTTATAATTGCATTTTCTTTGTTATTATATGAACAAAATGTTCGATAAGAAAGAATTTGCATTGCTTGCAGGTACTTTTTTTTTGGTTTCATTTCTCTTTGTCCACAATTCCATATCAGTTGACGTACAAGCACAACAATTGACAGGTCTAATGACAACAATGGATACCCAAAAAAATAGCTCTGATCCAAACAATTCTAACTGGACAGGATCAGTAGAAATTTCAAAGGTTATTAGGGAATCTTTTAACCCTTTAATTAAAATTAGTTTATCTGAAGCTATTGATAAATCTGAATTAAATATTGGTAATAACTCATCTGCCGTAGCAGCTTTCATCCACCCTGTTAATGGATATCTGGTATACGTTGTCTATTTACTTAACGATCGTAATGAAGTCGCAAAAGTAATTACAGATGTAGGAACAGGAGATATACTAAATGTTACAGATATGACAATAGATGAAATGATGTTCAACTTTCATCATGGAGGAATGACTAAATTTAATAGTGAATCATTTAAAAAACATAGCATGACGAAACAATGAGAGGAAAGACTTATTATCAAATCTTTCAAATCTTAGCAGACATTAAAAATAAATTAATTTATTTGTTTTATAATTATAATTTTGACTTAACCATTATGATTTTGAATGAACGGAAAGATTTTTCTAGCAAAAATAAGATAGGTGGTATGTCCAATCATTCTCATAGAAGGACGAGTCATACCCTCCCTAGCTTCAATGTTACGAATTAAAATTTCAATACACTCTATATCTGTAAAATGATTATTTTTCAATGCAACTGAAGTTTTCTCTGCTTGATTCATAGTCGGACATATAGCAAGGAAAGCTCCACTTCCTTTCAATGCATTATATGCTACTTCTACAGCAGTCCATGGATCGCCAAGGTCAACAATTGCAGCATCAAAGTCATGCAAATCAAAGCCTTCGCGGATATCTTGTTCAGTAATTGTAACATATTCTTCCATCTTTGCTTTAACAAGATTTTTTTTTGCAATTTTCATAAAGTCTGGATTAATATCAAATGAAAAAATATGTCCATTAGGTTTTACTATACTTGCTAAAAATGTAGTTAAAGCTGCACTTCCAGTTCCTATTTCTAATACTTTTGATCCATTTTGAATTCCACTTCTTATAGCTATATATCCCAAATCTTTGGGATAAACAATTTGAGTATTTCTTTGTGATTTCATAATGAAATCATGGATAGTAGGTTCTATCAAGTAAATTTTTTTGTGTAGAGTCGTATTTATTGTAGTACCGTATTCTAAACCAATTAGAGAAGAAAGATCAATAATCCCTAAATGGGTATGCATCTTTTTTTCTTCTTCTATTTTTATAAGCCATTTCTTATTCATGGTATGATAAAGCAATACATAATCATCGATATTGATTTTCATATTATTTACTATAAATAATCTACAATTAATATTTATTATAAATATACAGGAGATGATGAATGTTCATATTCTTGAGAATGATTCGATTCCTAAAATTTGGAAAAGATTAGTTAAAACGTTTACAAATACCTTTACTAGCATTAGTCTGCTTACCTTCAAAATTCGGTCTGCACCTAAAACAGGTACGTTCTCATAATATGAATTGAATTTTGTAGATATTCGATTTGCATATTTGGTTATAAGCTTGGGATTTAGTGTATTTAGTGATTCTTCAATAATTATGTTAAATTTTGATATCTCTTTAATAAGATCTCGCTCAATAGTGTTGTTTAAAAGGTCACATCTTAGACTAGCATTTGTTTCCTTGATTAATTCTTCTAATGAGCAATCACCTTTTTCCAGAATTCTCATAGCACGTGCAAGCGAGTATTGTAAATATAATGAAGTATCTCCTTCAAGGTTTAATGCCTCTTCCATATCAAAAGTTATCATTTTATCTATATCTTGTCTGAGCAAATTGTATCTAATTGCTGATACAGCAATCCCCTCTGCTATTTTGTCAATTGTAGTATCATCCAAACTAGGGTTCCGTTTCTTGACTTCATAACATGCCTTCCTATGCAATTTATCCAAAATAGTATCGGCATTAATAAAAATTCCTTTTCTCCCTGACATATGAATTATTTTCTTGTTTATATTATCAAGTTCCACTCCGATATCCTGGACACTTTTAGGACTCAATGCAACGGTCTCATATCCAAGATAAATGTATCGATTATTGATTTCTGCGGCTATATTGCTTAAAACAATCGAAATTATTTTTTGTAATCGTTCTTGTCTAGAATCGATTACAGTTATTACCTTACTAGGTGGATTTTCCATGAAAAAAAAGGCAATTTGTTGGAGGAAGGAATCAACAGTATTTTCTGACTTTAACATAGTTTTCCATAATATGGACTTATCCCATTGTAAAGAAAATTCGTTATAGATAAAGGGATCATTTATAAGATTTAATTTCCATACTGCAAATGAAATATCTTTTGCAACATATGTAGCCGTCCCATCACTTCTTATTAATACCTTCTCTTCATTATTTTCGTCTCGAAGCACCCAACAATTAATATTTTTACCATTACTTGAATAATATATGATATTTTTCTCTTTCAACAAGTTAAATGTTTTTTCCCAAAGCTTTGATAATAAGATTTGTGATTCCATGACTAGTAAATCATATCGAGATTTTATCCGCCAACAAGATTCAAGTTGTTGTTTTACGATTTTTTCAACTATATAATGTGTAAAATGAGCTAATTCTGTGTTTCCTTCTTCTATCTCTCTAATAACTAATTTTCTTTTTTCAATTAACTCTAAATTAGTCTTATATATTTCATTCATTCGAACATATACGTCCCCACAATATTGGTCAAATTTAATATTTTCCTCGATATTCTCCGGACTAAAACCAGCAAACTTAAAAGCAACAATAAGATCTGCAACTTGGACACCTGAATCATCTATATAGTTTAATACAATAGTTTTGTGGTTTGTAAATTTAAACAATCGGTATAATGTATCACCTATTATAACATTCCTAAGGTGACCAATATGTAAAGCTTTATTTGGATTTACACTAGTATGTTCTATGACTATTTGCTTATTAGGACCATGAGGTGGTAACAATAAATCGTTTTGGTTAACCCATTTTAAAAGAAATCTGTTAAAAGTAACATAATTAATGTTAAAGTTAATATGCCCTGATATATGCGCATTTGCATTTAAAATCAAAGAATCTTTGCTCATATTTTTTAATTGAAGATTAATAGAATTATCAACAAGTTCTGTAGCAATTTCATTAGGGTTTTTGGGTATCCTTTTGCTAATTAAAAATGCAATATTTGTTGTTAAATCACCAAATTCTTTTTTCGGTGGTTCGGAAACATCATATTCTAACTTTTCATATTTTAAATCTAATAAAGCTTTATCAACAATCTGTCTAATTTGGTTGATTACTTCCTGTAGAGTCATTTGATAGCATTTTTACCAAAAAAATTTAAAGCAATATAATCTAATGCTTCTACTAATCCTTTTCCGGAATTTTGAGAAACAACATAATTGGCTTTTGATTTTACGTCTTCGTCAGCATGATTGAGTGCAATGGAAAAAGCACAAAATTGGAACAAGGGAATATCAGTTTCACTATCACCAATTGTTACTGTTTCTGAAGGTTTTATTTTCAAAATATCTAATGCTTTTGCAAGACCACTTGCCTTATTGATTCCTATATTATTAATATGAAAGGAATATTTGCTATCGGTTAGCTTCACATCCATATTAGTATCTTGGAGGATTTGTTTTCCTAGTTCAATATTGAAAGTTCTCTCTAAGACTACCTCCGTCATTCTATCAAAAACATTTTTTAATTTAACATTTTCTAGTTTTTTACTTAACATTCTATATCCATTAATACATTCTGCCTTGTTTCCAAGAATAATATGCTCGGTCGGACTGATAGTAACAACTCCCCCATTTTCTCCAACTGCAATTTTAGTTGTTCCAGTAAATACAGATAATATATAGGCTTCAACAGAAGAGCGTCCTGTTACATAGATAATTCTATAACCTAATTTTTCTAATGTCCGAAGATTTTGCACAGCAGGAAGGTGGATAATCCCCCCACCATTCTCTGTCAGAGTACCGTCAATATCTATGGCAAAAGCTTTAATAAAAGAAGTCATGGGAGATAATGTTACTTTATAAATTTATCCTTCCATTAAATCTCTAGTATTAACTCTCATTCTCCTTTTACTTCTTCTCTTGTCCTAAACTTAGGAGTTATGCCTAGGGAACTGTAATTTCCTGTAGAACACGTAAAACATAGTTCTTCTTCTGCTAGACCTATTGCTTTAGCAAGATTTTTTGTGTCATTATAGAATACTTTATCTGCACCAATTAATTTACTTATTTTTTTATTAAGACCAATTTTTTGTCCATCATTGGGAAATTTTTGATTTGCTAATAGTTCATCCATAGATGGAAAATCGATTCCAGCATAACAAGGAAAACGAACAGGAGGATATGTAACAATCATATAAATTTTGTTTGCTCCGGCTTCTCTCAAGGTATGAATAATAGATGCGGAACTTGTACCTCGAATTATACTATCATCTATTATTACGACATTTTTGCCATTAATAATATCTTTGATCGGAAGTATTCCTTTATTTATTTCTAATCTATCAGATTGATAAGGTTCGATAAAACTTCTTAACGCGCCTTTATTGATATGCCTATCTTTAACTAAACCTTCTTCAAAAGGTAATCCTGTCTTTTGTGCATAACCTAATGCAGCAGGCCTTGCGGAATCAGGAACAGGAATTACTAAATCTGCTGAGGGAATTGGGAACATTTTCCCCAAGATTTCTCCCATTCTTTTTCTAGCTGCATATATATTCACACCTTCCATAATACTTACAGGATGAGCAAAGTAGGTATATTCAAATGCACAATGGGAATGGGGCTTATCAGAAGAAAACACTTCAGTTTCCACACCTTTCATGCTTAGTTTGATTAGCTCTCCGGGTTCGACATCTCTTATCAGATAGGCGCCTACTGCAGAAAAGGCACAGGATTCTGATGCAACAATATAGGTATTTGTTTCCTTGTGAAATCCCAAAACCAATGGTCGAAACCCTTTGGTATCTCTTGCAGCATAAACATATCCTTTATCGGTCAAGAATGTGAAACAAAAAGATCCTATCATCTCTTGTTTTAGAATTTTGATAGAATCACTTACATTCATCTTATTAGAGAGATGCTCTACAAGTCTTTTAGCAGCGATAAAGGTATCACTCATTGTTTGGGGGGTAAACGTACATCCTCCAACCATATTTGCCAATTCCTCAACATTTGCAATTGTTCCATTATGAGCAATGCACAAATCTTTGACTTTTAATGGTTGAGCATTCTCTATTGTACTCTTTCCAAAAGTAGAATATCGAACATGGCCTATTCCAGCATTCGATTTATAATTTCTCATGATATGTTTAAAATTATCTGCATAACTGGAAACTAGACCTAATTGTCTGAATGGTTTCTTATTGGGTATGGCTATTCCCCATGATTCTTGACCCCTATGTTGAAGGGCTCGCAAAGAATCAATGAGAAATGGAACTACATTATGTTGATCTAAAGAAAAAACCCCTACAACCCCACAATTTTCTGTTACCATTTCAATATACCATTACTATGCCATCAAAATATTTTAATCCTATGTCTAGTCACTGAAGCTTTTATTAAAAAACTACTATTCATTACTTTGATTCATTAGTTTTTCATAATATGGAATAGATTTTCAAAATTTTTTTTTGCAATTTTCATTTCCAAATTTATGATTTTTTTATTCTTCGAAAGAAAAGTTATATTATCGCCATAATCCGTTATTTTTCCAATTTTTGAATATGTTAAATTTGTATATTTAGAAAATTCTTTTTCAAGTTTTTCTTCCTTTTTTGTTCCAATGATAAATCTAGAAGGAGTTTCAGCAAAAAGAAGAAAATCTAACCTTTTACAAGTATTAGGCACCTTGTCCAAGTCAATGTTGAGTCCACAATTAGAACTAATAGCTATCTCAGCCAATGCGATAGCAAGACCTCCTTTTGAACAATCGTGAGAACGACTAACTAATTGTTCTTTAATAATTTTTAAAATTAAATTTGACTTCATCAAATCAAGTTGTAAGTCCAGTTGTGGCACAAATCCACCTGTTATACGATTTAAAAATTCATAATATTCTGAACCACCCATGTCATCAGACGTAGTTCCTATGATATATAATGTGTCGTCGGGAGTAGGATTAATTTGAGATATACCTACATTGCCCTTAATAAGGCCTAACATTCCTATTACAGGAGAAGGTTTTATTGGTCCATTTTTAGTCTCATTATAAAAACTTACCTTTCCACCAACTATTGGAATTTTATTGAAACTACTGAAATCTATCATTGCTTCTATACTTTTTTTAAAGGTCCAAAAGATTTCAGGATTTTCAGGATTGCCAAATTGTAGATGATCAACTATTCCTATTGGATGTGCTCCTGAAGTAATTATATTTGCTCGGGCTTCAGAAAGACAGGTTAAAGTACCTTGATAAGGATCCTGATAACATACTTTAGAATTTCCATCAAGTTTTGCTGCCAGGAATTTATTATTATTTAATTTTAGGACTGCACAATCTGTTATCCCTGGCTTGATAATGGTTCTTAGTCCTATTTCATGATCAAATTGTTGAAATACCCAGTTCTTGCATGCAATAGTAGGATTACATAGCATACTTAGAAAGGTTTTATTTAGATCGGGTGGAAGCTTGACGAATTTTTTCTTGACTTTCAAATCATCAATGTATTTGGGCTTTTTACTATTTCTGGTTAACAAAGGAGCATATGCAATCAAATGTGAAGGCATTTTTGCAATGGTTTTTCCGTTCTTATTTATTATAAGGTTTTTATGATTCTTAACTGTCCCAATCAGTGCAAAGGGCACCTCATATTTTTTTAGTATTTTTGCAAAACTTTTGAAGTTCTCCTTCTTTGTAATATATAACATTCTTTCTTGTGATTCAGAGATCATGATTTCTTCTGGTTCCATATCCCTATATTTTAGATGAATTTTATCCAAGTCTATCTCAAAACCTTTATTTAAATTAGCGGAGGTTTCCGAAAGGCAACAAGAGAGACCTCCTCCTCCTAGGTCTTTAATAGCTTTTAGAATATTAGCTTCTATTGCTTCTTTAGTGACTTCCATTAATAACTTCTCCATAAATGGATCAGGAATCTGTACTGCGGATCTATTTTCCATTGCCAATTCCTTCGATGCAAATGATGCCCCATGTATGCCATCTCTGCCAGTACTACTCCCTGCTAGAATGAGAATATCATCTTTGTGGATAATATTTCTGATCAAATCCTTTCTTTTTCCTAGTCCAATTGCTGCAACATCCACTAAACAATAATTAGTGAAAGATTCATCAAATTCTATCTCTCCTCCTACTGTTGGAATTCCTATACAATTTCCATAATCAGCTATCCCTCTTACGACATTTTTCAATAGCCATCTAGAAGCTGAGTATAATTCATTCTTTGTTCCTATTGATGTTTTTATATCATTTGAAATATATGGTGAATTGATGTGTCCAAATCTTAGCGCATTTAGTAAAGCAATTGGCATAGTTCCCATAGATAGAATATCACGAATTATCCCTCCAACTCCAGTAGCTGCTCCTCCATATGGTTCTACAGCTGAAGGATGATTATGACTTTCAATGTGTATGGTAATGACATCACCATTACCTATATCAATGATTCCTGCATCATAGCCTGGCCCTTTTATGATGCTTTCCGATTTTTTCGTTAGTAATTTGATATATTTTTTAGAGGATTTATAAGAACAATGCTCAGACCATTGTGCTCCAACAATCTCCCTTTCTAAAACATTGGGTTCACGTTTTAATTTTTTTTTGAGATAATTTAATTCCGATGGAGTTAGTATTTCCAAATACTATCTATGATGATTGGACTCTTTATGAGCTTATTTTTTTATATATGCAATTAATGACTCAAAAATTTTCATAGCCGAATTTGTCAATCCAAATAATTTCAACTCGCTTTGACAAGTTCTTTCAGGATGTGGCATCATTCCTACAATATTTCTCTTATCATTAGTAACGCCAGCAATAGAATAAATAGAACCATTAGGATCGTCATTGTGGTAACTAAAAACTATTTGATTTTTTTTTTTAACCTCTTTTAACTGAGCTTCATTTAAAATATAGCGTCCTTCTCCATTAGCAATAGGAATTTTAAATAATTCATTCATTTTAAATTTAGATGTAAAGGGAGTATCTGTATTTCTAACCTTGAGATCTGTCCATTTACAAGTGAAATTCAAGCAGTTATTCTTAATCAGGGAGCCAGGCAGTAATTGAGATTCAACCAAAATTTGGAAACCATTACAAATTCCCAAAACTGGAACTCTATCATTGCCAAGTCTTTTAACTTCTTTTATTATGGGACTATGTGCAGCGATGATTCCTGCTCGTAATCTATCACCAAAAGAAAACCCACCTGGAATGACTATTGCATTGTAATTTTTTATTTTGTCTTTCTTATGCCATATAAATTCAGTTTTTATGTTGTAGATCTTGGTTAAGACATAATAAATATCCCTATCACAATTGCTTCCTGGGAAAACTGGAATTCCAATTTTTAGCATTCGAATATTTAAAAATACATTTTTGGAGATTAATATTTTTGGATCTATTAAAAGGTGATTTAAAAAGATCCTTCAAATTGATAGAATTATAAGGTTTTTAATTTTATAATATATTTTATTGCCATGATTGAATCTGTAAGGGATATAATGATCAAAGATCTGCTCACAATATCTGAAAATGAAAGTGCTTTAAAAGCTGCTCAGGTAATGACTGAAAATGGAGTAAGCTGTTTAATTGTTTTAGCTGATGATCAACCTATTGGAATTGTTACAGAACGAGATTTTATAAAAAAAATTTGTCTAAAAGAATTAAAACTATCAAGTGTGAGAGTAGGAGATATGATGTCAAGAATCAGAACTTCAGCATTACCTGATACTCCTATTGATGTCGCAGTTCAAAGAATGGTCAATAATAGAATAAGAAGACTACCTATTATAGAAAATGGCAAAGTTGTCGGTATAATTACTGTAACTGATTTAGCCAAGCACTTGCGCACTATATTACTCTTGAATAATACACTTTCTTCAAGTATTTTATCTCAGAGCAATGTGGAAAATTATTAAATTAACAAAATTGATCAAAAATTTATATATTTAATCTTTGCAATATTTTACTAACTATTTATCAGACAGAATGTTAATTTGGCAATCACTTACAATTGGATTAAATATTCGTAAATCTTCACACATTTTTTTTACACTTGATCTTGCTTCACGAGAGTTTTTTGCATTTACAACTAGTTTTAATAGCTTTGCAGTTCTCACAGATTTAATACTATTATATTGGTTTTTTAAAATTAAATCATGATAAATTGTTTCTCCTTCGGGGTCATTTATAAAAGATTTGTTTGCTATGGTAACGATGACATTAAATTCTCTAGCCGTCAATATTATAACCTGATTATTATAGCTCCTTAAATATATTTTAATTATTGGCAAAGAATTAATTATAGTAATAATACAAAATCGATGATATTCATGGTCATGTAGCTCAGCCTGGCCAGAGCGAAGGTTTTGTAAACCTTAGGTCGTGGGTCCAAATCCC
>Ga0126313_10001054_pt1 | contig 14157 bp, 15 predicted proteins | sample Plot105A_FD_89954 | JGI IMG/M metagenome (GOLD analysis project Ga0126313, IMG submission 89954) | Serpentine soil microbial communities from UC McLaughlin Reserve, CA, USA - Plot105A | ecosystem: Environmental > Terrestrial > Soil > Grasslands | place: USA: UC McLaughlin Reserve, Lake County...
AGGCAACCGCTGCTCGGACCGCGATCCAGCTCCAGCCGCAAGCCGGCGGGTCCGGCGATCCTCGAGCAGGGGGTGAGCGTGGGCGCCGGGACCGTGATTCTCGCCGGCGCTCGCATCGGCGCGGGCTGCGTGGTCGCCGACCAGGCCCAGGTACGCGAGCGGACGGAGATCGGCGCGGGCACCCTCGTGGGACGGGGCGTCGCGGTCGACAACGACGTGCGCGTGGGCGAGCGCGTGCGGCTCCAGACCGGCGCCTACATCACGGCGTGGTCCGTGGTCGAGGACGACGTGTTCGTCGCCCCGGGCGTAACGCTCACGAACGACCAGACGATGGGCCGGCGCCGCGCGGGCGAGGAGTTGCGCGGCGCCTTGCTGCGCCGCGCGTGCCGCGTCGGAGGTGGCGCGGTGCTGCTACCCGGCGTGGAGGTCGGCGAGGAGGCGGTGGTCGGTGCCGGGGCGGTGGTCACGCGCGACGTGCCGGCGCGGACGCTCGTGATGGGCGTGCCCGCGCGGGTCGCGCGGGAGGTGGCAGAGGAGGAGCTGCTCCCATGAGGTTGCGCCGCGGCGCGGCGCTTTCCCCGGGGCGCGGAACAGTGATTCTGGGGGGACTCGCCACGGCGGCGGTGGCGGGAGTCGTGATGGGCGAGATCGGCCGCGTCTGGCGGCGTGGCTCGGCCCCGCTGCCTCAGGAGACAGAGCACCTGCTCGCGGCGGCCGAGGAGGCGGTTGCGGAGACGGCGGAGGTGGCGCGGGCCGGCTATCGCGAGGTCTCGACGCGCGAGAACTCCCTGTTCAACCTGCTCACGTCCTTCGCCGCGACATTCATCACGGTGCGCTCGATCACGTACCTCCTACGCGGTCGTCGGACGTTCGGTCCGTTCCGGACCGTGCGGGTGGGACGGCGCCACATCCACCACTTCGTGCCCGGGATCGTGATCGCCTTCGCCGCCGGGACCGGCGCCATTCTCACGCGCAACGAGACGCTCGAGCCGTGGCTGGCGCTGCCCTTCGGCGTCGGGATGGGCCTCACCCTGGACGAGTCGGCGCTGCTGCTCGAGCTCGAGGACGTCTACTGGACCCGCGAGGGACTCCTGAGCGTGCAGATCACGCTGGCGGTGATGTCGCTGCTGGGTGCCCTGGCGCTCGGCCTGCGCTTTCTGCGCCGCGGCGAGCAGGTGGTGCTCGAGCGGCCCGAGTGACTCGGCGCGAGGACCGCCGCTCGGGTAGGGCCGCCGCTCGGGCTGGGCCGCCGGGACCCAGTCGACCCGCCGGCGGTGCTTTCATTCCGGCCATGGAAAGCGGATCCGCTCCTCCCGATCGTCCAAGCGGAGATCGACCCGGCGATCCCGGCCCGGCGCCGCAACCCCCGGAGACGCCCACGGGGCCCGAGACGCCCACGGGGCCCGAGACGCCGCCCGGCCCGCAGCCAGCCAGGGAGACGCAGCCGCCGCCCGGGGGCTGGGAGCAGCCGGTTGCGGTGCAGCCCCAGTGGGCGGGCGCGGAGCTATCGGGCTGGTGGAGGCGCGTGGGCGCGTACATCCTCGACGGGATCTTCACGGCCATCATCAGCTGGGTGGGATGGATTCTCATCGCCGCGGGCAGTACCGGCATTGGCGTCACCCTGCTGGTCGTCGGTGCGGTGGTCGCCTTCTTCTACTACCCCCTCACCATGATGCGTGATGCTCCGAACAACGGCCAAACGCTCGGCAAGCAGGTCCTTGGGAACCGCGTAGTACGGGACGACGGGCAGAGCGTCAACTTCGGATGGGCATTGCTGCGCCAGTTCGTCGTCATCTACCTCTTGTTCGCCGTGGTCGGAAGCCTCCTATTCGGCATTCCTTGGCTGCTCGATGTCCTCTGGCCGCTGTGGGACAAGGAGAACCGGGCGCTGCACGACATGATCGTGAAGAGCCACGTCGTGCTGGCGTAGCCGAGGCGCCCACACAGGCTGAAAACGGCTGAAGGGTAGGGGTGGCGGCTCCGCGGAATCGCCGCTACGCAGTCGGGGCGGAGCGGCCTCCTCGTCCGGTGGCGCGGCTGGGTGGGGCGTGCGCCGTGGCGCGCCGTCGCTTCGACGGCTCACGCTCGTAGCCGCACTGGAGAGCCCGGCCCGCGAGCGCGTCGTTGACGAGCTCGATGTGGGGCACGCGGTTGTGCTCGCTCAGGTCTGTGAGATCGCCCCGACCGATGCCCAGGTGCGCCTCGAGCAGGTCGCGCAAGCCATGTGAGCGTGGCAGCGGCCACTCGCGACACAGCCGGCATGCCCCTACGCGGTGGCGGCGCACACCTTCTCAGGCCGCAGCCGCGCGCACGCGCTCCGCTGCACCGGTCCAGATCATCTCGTCGCGGCCAGGGCCAACGCCCACCATCACGATCGGGATGTCAAGGAAGCCCGAGATGTAGTCCAGGTAGGACTGGGCGTTGCGCGGCAGCTCGTCGATCGAGCGGCACTGGGAGATGTTCTCGTGCCAGCCTGGAAGCTCGATGAGATCGCCACGCACCTTGTGCAGAATCGACTGGTGGTAGGGGAACTCGTCGAAGGTGGCGCCCTCCGGACCGAGGTAGCGAACGGCGATGTGCAGCGGATCGATCCCGCTGAGCACGTCCAGCTTCGTTATCACCAAGCCGGTGAAGCCGTTCACGCGGGCCGCGTAGCGGAGCCCGACGAGATCGAGCCAGCCGGGGCGCCGCGCCCGACCGGTGGTTGTGCCGAACTCCCCGCCGGCGTCGCGGATCCGCTCGCCCAGCTCGTCCTCGAGCTCGGTGGGAAACGGTCCGGCGCCAACGCGGGTGGCGTAGGCCTTGGCGACGCCCCAGACCTCGTCGATCGAGCGTGGGCCCACGCCGGCGCCGGCGCAGGCCGCGCCGGCCACCGTATTTGACGAGGTGACGAAGGGATACGTGCCGTGGTCGATGTCGAGCATCGCGCCCTGTGCGCCCTCGAACACGACGAGTCCGCCCTCGTCGAAGATGCGCCAGGCGATCGGGGCCGTGTCGGCGATCCAAGGCTCGAGCCGGTGGCCCAGGATCCGGTACTCCTCGGTCATCGTGTGCAGGTCGAGCTGCGGGTCCTTCGCGAAGGGACGCAGCATCAGCCTCTTCGGCTCCATCGCGGCGTAGATCTTCTTGCGCAGGATCTTCTCGTCCAGCAGGTCCTGCATGCGAATGCCGAGCCGGGCCGCCTTGTCCGCGTAGCACGGCCCAATGCCGCGTCGGGTTGTGCCGATCTGCAGCTTGCCGAGCTTCGCCTCGCCCGCGTGGTCGAGCAGCATGTGGTACGGCATGATCAGGTGCGAGTTGGCAGAGATGCGCAGCCCGCCGATGTCGATCCGCCTGCGCCGCAAGTCGTCGATCTCGCTGGTGAGGACCTTCGGGTCGACCACCACCCCGTTGCCGATCGCGCACAGCTTGCCGGGGTAGAGGATCCCCGACGGGATCAGGTGGAATTTGAAGGTCTCGCTGTCGCGGACGATCGTGTGGCCGGCGTTGTTGCCGCCCTGGAAGCGGATCACCAGATCGGCCTGCTCGGCGAGCAGGTCGACAACCTTTCCCTTCCCCTCGTCGCCCCACTGGGCGCCGACGATCACGAGACCTGGCATGGCGGTTCGAGTGTAGGCGAGCGGCGGTGGGGCGACCCCATCCCCGGCCGTCCGCGCGCGGTCAGGCGCCCTGTGCTGCCATGCGCCGGTCGGGTCCCATGATCGGGATCGGGTCGTCGCAGATCTCGACGAGGCGCGACACGGTCCGCGCGCCAACCTGCCGGCGCAGGCGGGCGATCGGGTCGAAGGCCGCCGCGACGTCGAGCGCTGCGGCCTCCGCGGTCACTCGTTCGAGCCGCTCGACGATGCGGCGCAGGTCATCGAGATCGCGACCGTCGTACCGCCCGCCGTGAACGACATCGCGCAGCTGGCGGGCCGTTGCGCGCAGCGCGAGCCCGGGCGCCTCGGAATCCTCGTCCGGGATGTTGGTGGTCACCACGATCGACCGCCTGTCCTGCCAGCGCTCGTTCACGATCGAGTAGAGCTGCTCGAGCACCCACTCGGTCTGCTTCTCCGCTCCCAGGTCGTCGAGCACCAGCAAGTCGACCGAGCAGAGTCGGCGGAAGAAGCCCAGGTACGAGTCACTCGCGTCGCGGTCGAAGGTCCGCTTGATCTCGGCCAACAGCCGCGGCACGGGGTAGACGGCATAGGAGCGGCCCGCCTCCTTGGCGGCCTTGGCCACGAGGATCGCAAGCGACGTCTTGCCGGTTCCAACCGGACCGTCGAACCAGACCCCCCTGCCGGCCTCGAGATTCTCCTCGAGCGAGCGCACGAACGCTCGAACCTGCCGAAGCACAAGGGAATCGAGCGACACGATCGGCTCGCGCTCGAACGACACCTCGAGGAAGCGCCGCCCGATGCCAGTGCCCACCCCGCCGCTCGCCGCCTGCCGGATCCGTTGCTCGCGACAGCGGCACGGCCGCGCCTGGCCCGTCTCTTCGTCGAGGATCCACGTGCTGCCGTCGCACTCCCCGAGTGCGCAGCGGCGCTCCTCTTCCGGTACCGGCCGGAACATCAGCCGGAACCGTTCTGGGGCGCAGACGGCTCGACGCCGCGCTCGCGGTAGAGGCTGGCGAAGCGCGGATACTTCGAGAGAAAGGTGAGTGCCAGCTTGCCGATCGGCCCGTTGCGGTGCTTCGCGATGATGATGTCGGCTTCGCCGATCCGCTCGGACTGCTCGTCGTAGTAGTCCTCGCGATAGACGAACATCACGACGTCCGCATCCTGCTCCAGCTGTCCGCTTTCACGTAGATCCGAGAGCATCGGGATGGGTGGATTGCGGCTCTCGACGGCGCGCGACAGCTGCGAAACCGCTATGACCGGGATACTCAGCTCGCGCGCGAGAATCTTGAGCCCGCGGCTGATCTGGCCGACCTGTTCGACCCGGCTGTCGGAGCGGGTATCCGGTCGAACGAGTTGCAGGTAGTCGACAACGATCAGCCCAAGGCCATGACGAGCGTGCAGCCGCCGGGCCTTGGCGCGTATCTCGAGCACGCCGATGTCACTCGAGTCATCGAGATAGATCGGTGCGCTCGCAAGCTTCTCGACGGCGTTCAAGACCTTCGGCCATCGGTCCCCGCGCACCCGGCCCTTGCGGAGCTCGTCGCTCGAAACCCGGGCTTGGGAAGCGATGAACCGGTGTGCCAGTTCCGTCTCGGACATCTCGAGGGAGAACAGTGCCGCCGGGACGCCATTGTCGATTGCGGCATTCTCAACCATGTTGGTTGCTAAGGTTGACTTGCCCATCGACGGGCGCGCGGCGACCACGATCAGGTTGCCGAGTTGGAAGCCACCCGTGAGCGAGTCGAGATCGGTGAAGCCAGACGGCGTGCCGGTCAGGCCGACATCCTTCCTGGACAGCTCCTCGAGCTTGTCGATCTCCTCGTGGAGCACCGCCTCGATCGACTTCATCTCGGCGGTGCCGCCGTCGTGGCCGATCTTGAAGAGGACCGCCTCGGCGCGCTCTATCAGCTCGCGCGGCTCGCCTCGGTGGGCGAGGACCTCGTCCTGAATGTTGCGGGTCGCGGACAGGAGGCTTCGAAGCAGCGAGTTCTCCTTGACGATGCGCGCGTAGTCGAGGACCGCGCCGACGGCCGGGACCAGCGTGGGTAGCGAGTGGATGTAGGCGGTCCCGCCCGCCTTGTCGAGCTCGCCCGCACGACGGAGATCTTCGCTGACCGTGAGCGCGTCGACCGCTTCGGGCTCCGCCTTCTCCTTCAGGCGGATCATCGCCCGGAAGATCAGCTGGTTCCGTGGACGGTAGAAGTCCTCGGGGCGCAGGCCGACCTCGAGCAGGATCCCATCGAGCGCCTGCTCGGTGAGCAGGATCGATCCGAGGACAGAGGCCTCGGCCTCCTCGTTGTGGGGAGGGACGCTGCCCGCCGGCTCAGATGAAGTTGCGACCGCCACCAGCGCTACCAGGTGTAGTCAGGGCGCGAGCGGCCCGCCTGCCAAGGAAGCAGGGGTCAAGCGGTGCTAGGCACCGCCAACCCCGATGACGCAGGCAGGCGATGCCGCGCAGCGTCACTGACTACGCCTGGGGGGTGACGATGGTCTTGATCTCCGCCGTCACGCCGTCCGCGATCTCGACGGTGACCATGTGTGTGCCGGTGGTCCTGATGGGCTCCTCGAGCTGGACGCGCCGCTTGTCGAGCCGCACGCCCCGCGCCTGGCGGATCGCGTCGACGATCTCCTGCGAGGTGACCGAGCCGAACAGGCGGCCGTCGTCGCCCGCCTGGTGGGAGATGGTCAGCACGGTTTTGCGCAGGAGCGCGGCGTCCTCCTCGGCCCTCGCGGCCGCCTCGGCGGCCGCCCGCTCGGCGGCCTCGCGTCGGCGGTGCGACTCGGCAATTGCCGCAGCGGTGGCCGGCTGCGCGAGTTTGCGTGGAGCGAGATAGTTGCGGAGGTAGCCCGGCGAGACGTCGATGACGTCACCGCGCTCGCCGAGCGTGTCCACGTCCCTCAGGAGAATGGCTTGCGCCATGGTGGTCCCCGTCCTTACCTGACCGATCCTGATTGCGAAAACCGAGCCTGGCAAGGACCCAGGGTCGAAGACGTGCTGGGCACGTCGAGACCCGAGGACACAGCCAGGCGAAGGTTTGCAGCCATCAGCGGTCCGAGACGTATGGGAGCAACCCCAACTCACGGGCCCGCTTGACGGCGGTCGCGAGCTGGGACTGGTGGCGGCGGCAGGCGCCGGTCACGCGGGACGAGCGGATCTTGCCCTTGTCGCTGATCCCCCGGCGCAACGATGAGAGGTCCCTGTAGTCGACCTTGTCGACCTTGTCACGGCAGAACGGGCAGGGCTTGCGCCGGCCACCGCCGATCGCTCCCTTGCCACGCCCGCGCCGTCGGTCGCGGGTGGCACCTCCACTACTGCGCTGCTTCGCCACTGCTTTGCTCCTGCGTAGTCGCTACTTCGGGGTCAGAACGGGATGTCGTCGTCCGTTCCCCCGGCGGCCACGGGCGCCTGCTGGAAATCCCCGGTGTCCGCGGGAACGTCACTCTGCGGCGTGAAGCGGCCACCATTCTCGCCGCCCTCACGGGAGCCGAGGAACTGGACGGAGTCGGCAATGATATCTATCGACTGCCGCTTCCTGCCGGTTTCCTTCTCCTCCCACTCGCGCCATTCCAGGCGGCCGTCGACTGCCACCGGGCGGCCCTTCTGCAGGTACTGGGCGCAGTTCTCGCCCTGGGCGCCCCAAACCGTAACGTCGAAGTAGTTGGCCTTGTCGGTCCAATCGCCGCTGGACGGGTCCTTGCGCCGGGTGTTGACCGCGACCCGCAGTCCACATACGGAGGTCCCGTTGTTCGTGCTGCGTAGCTCGGGATCGCGCGTGAGGTTCCCGGTGAGGACCACGCGGTTGATGTTGACTCCTGCCATGAGGTTGCTCCTCCTGTCCTGCTCGAAAAGGACGGCTTGTGGGCTGTCGGTCGAGAGTACTCAGGCAGTCGGAGGGCTTGACCGGGTTCTGACGAGAAGTTCCTGAAAAGTGCGGCTTGTTTGACGAGGCCGTCACACTGGTGCGTTCGGGCGGCCCGTTCGGGGCGCCGGAGGACGTGGGCGGCTATTCGCCGGCCGGCGCGTCCGCGGCGGCCCGGGCCGCCACGCGGGTGTCCTGCGGCTCCCGCTCCTCACGGCGGCGGGGCGCCTGCTGTTCCGGTGGCGGCGGCGTGGAGGTTCCAGGCTTGACCTTGATGATCCTGAAGCGCAGCACGCCGTCGAGGATCCGCAGTCGCTGGTTCAGGCGCTCGAGGAGGGCGTTGTCGCCCCTGAACTGATAGAGGCGGTACTCCGCCTCCGGGCGGTGGTCGATCTCGTACGCCATCCGGCGCGTGCCCCAGTCGTACGATTCGACCAGCTCACCGCCTGAGCTGACCAGGGCCTCCACTTCGGCGATCGCCGCGGCGCGGCGCTCGTCGGGCGCGGTGGGGTCGAACAGCACCATGAGGTCGTAGAGGCGGGCCATCGAGCGGGGCACGATAGCAGTGGCCGCTCTGCCGGCCCCGGGGGCGAACCGGCGCCCCGGAAGGCCTCAACGGGGTGTGGACCGGCGGCGGGCACGCGGCCACCCGGCGCTTCTGCGTCGGGTGCGATGGGGAAATGTGGGACGGCTGGCCGCGCTGCTCGCCGCCGGGACGCTGATCGCGACGAGCGGGCGGAGTTGCCGGCAGGAGCCGCCCGTCACGGTTCCACCGGGCTCCGGGAATGCTTTCCGTGAGCGTGCGCCCGAGTCCGGCCGTGGCGGGCCGTCGCTGGAGCCGGACGGTCGGGAAAGGAGGCGAGTGCGAGACGGTCACACCAGAGATGGGCGGTCCCGGCACCGGCGCGACGCCAAGCGGGGAGCAGGTGAGGGGCGGGCCGCTACGCCACGCCCCGGGTCACGCCGCAGCAGGGAGCGCCGGCCTAGACGGCGGCCGGCCCATCGCGCCTCTCCCGCACCGGCGCCCTCGCTCGGCATACCGGAGGCGGGCGTGACGACGCCGCCGGCGGGAGAGACCGGCGAGACACTGCCGTCGGCGGGCGAGACCGGCGAGGCAGCACCGCCCACCATTCAGCCGGACGAGGCCGCGCCGCCCGCGGGCGAGACCGTGGAGCCTGTCCCCCGGACCGGGGGTCCTGCGAGCCCGCCGACGACCGGCGAATTCACTCCGGACCCGCTCCCGTAGGGCTCGCTGGCCGATGTTCGCTCGGGTAGCCGCGACGGGTCACCCAGCCGGGGCGGCCGCACGCAACTCCCTCAGCGCCTCCCCGGGCAGCGGGAACCAGCGCAGCCGCTCGAACTCCGGGCCAAGCTGCACGTCGACGATCGCGTCCTCCTCGTCCGCCGTCCGTTCGAACCGCTCGATGATCTGCTTCGCCTCCTCGAGCTGGTGGAGGAGCTCTGTTTCGGGCGCGGTAGCGGCCTGCCCGCCGAACTCCATCTCCCCGGTGTCGTAGTGAACGTCGTATAGGCCGACCGCCGGCCGGTTGCGGCCGTCGCGATGATGCCACTGCCCGCTGAAGGGATCGAAGCGGTAGAGGGGAAGCAGCTTCCAGCCTTCGTTCGCGACCAGATGCACCGCGTTGACCACGTAGTCGACCGTGGTCTCGCTGATGAAGTAGGACCGTCATCCGCTCCGGGCGCGGGGGTGAGGTCGGCGGGGATGGTCGATGCCGGGGTGTGGTGGCCTCGTCCGCCGGTGGGCCGGTGGCCTTGTCCGCAAGCCCAGCGGTTGCCTCGCGCACTCGCGCGCACAGCTCGAACGCCAAGCGTCGCAACACCTTGGCGGCGAGCGGGCGTCCCATCGAGCGGATGACGTCGAAGTCGGCGGTGTCCAGAGACCAGCCCACGACCGGTTCCAGAGCGGTCGCGGTCCCGGAGCGCGACCAGCTCCCGTTCAGGGCCATCTCGCTCAGCGAGTCGCCTGTTCCGGCGGTTCTCACCAGCACGAGTTCCTCGTCGACGCGGATCTGGAGCGCGACCCGTCCCCGCGCGATCAGATAGAGCCGATCGGCGATCTCGCCCTCCCGAAAGAGCACCTCCTCGGACCCGAGCTCGAAGGGACGCATCAGCGCTGCGACCTCGGCCTGCTCGGCCGGGTCGAGGTCCGCGAAGAGACCCGTGTCGGCGATGATCCTCTCTCGCGTGACCTCCATGGCCGCCCCTAATCGCGCAGGAGCTTCACGGTCTCAGTCATATCTGCAAGGCGCTCTGCCAGGCGGTGGGCGAAGAGCGCGTGCAGCGCGGAGGCAACGTGCGGGTCGCGCTGCTCCATGTCCGCGAGCGCGTAACGCGACAGTCGGTACACGACGCATGGCGTGTCCGTGAACACAGACGCCGTTCGCGCGACCCTGTTGTAGAGCGCGACTTCCCCGACGACGGTTCCAGGGCCCATCACTCGCAGCTGAACGGGCTCGGTGCCTTCGGCGGCCAGGGACGCAGTTAGCCGGCCCGACTCGACGAAGAAGACGTCGTCGGCGGCCTCACCCTGGCGCACGACGCAGGCTTTAGCGGGAAGCTCCTTCCGTTCGAGGTAGGGCATCAGGACAGCCGTGTCCAGCTGGTCGTCGAGCACCTGCGTCAACTCCGTAGCGTGCGGGGGCCGCCCTGGCGCTGCGTCCCGATGAGTCTCGAGGCAGCGGTCCTCGCACCACTGGACGCCGCGATCCATGTCGGCGAAGACCTGCCAGGTTCCGTCCTGTCGAGCGAGGCCACCGCGCTCCAAGCTGCGCCGGATCGGGCCTGAAAGGCCCGTCAGGACAATCGGAAACCCGTGCGTCTTGCCAAGGCGGTGGATCCGAGAGAAGCTGAGGACCGCGGACGAGTCCAGCCCGGTAACGGCGCGAAAGTCCAGGACCAGGGAGCTCAGGGCCGGTCCGCGAGGGGCGGAGGTCCGGGCGCGCACCCGGTCTAGAAGGGCGTTGGCGCTCCCGAAGAAGATGAAGCCCTGGAGCATCAGGATCTCGAGCCGCTGACCCTGTTGGCGGAGGATGTCCCGCTCCGCAGGGGCTCGTTCCACGCGGCTCTGGTAGGTGGCGCCGGAGAGCGCGTGCTTGACCACATCCGTGTGGCTGTAGTCGATGATGAAGAGCACGGCGGCGATGAGCAGGCCGGCCGCGACGCCCTCCAGCAACCCCACGGCGGCGATGATCACCAGTATCACCCAGACGATCGCGTACTCGGCGCGCGGCAGCCGCCGTCGGCTGTCGTAGGCCCACTCGACCAGGAACCCCAGGCCAAGGAAGAGGAGCAGCCCGCCGAGGAGGGGCCGGGGGAGCATCCCCAGCGTGGAGGTGCCCGCGAGCAGAGCCGCCGCCGACACAGCGCCCGCGATCACTCCCACCAGGCGGTTCGAGACTCCGGTCCGATGGACGAGCACCGTCAAGATCACGCCATGGAAGCCCGCCATGCCTCCTCCCGCGCCGGCGGCAACGTTCGCGATTCCCGCCGAGCGCAACTCCCGATTCAGATCGGCGTCGCGGCCCGTCCCGAGCTCGATGCCGCTTACGTTCAGAAGCAGCGCCAGAACTCCCACCGCGATCAGCGTCGCCATGGCCGGAGCCTGCGTCAATACGGCCGACCAGTCGGCCGAGCCGAGCGCCCTTGCCGCCCAGGGCTCCCACCCTTCCTGGCTCGGGAACGGGCCGATGAGCCACCCTCCGGACTCGGCTTCGTCCACTGTGTGCCCCGTGACGAGCACACATAGGTAGAAGGCGATCACTCCCCCCAGGAGGAGGGCCGGGAGCGTCAGGTAGTGCCGGTACCGCCGCACGGCGAGGTACAGGAGCACGCCGAACACCACCCCCGCGAGCCATTTCGCCGCCACTTCTGAGCGGCCGAGCTCCGAGAGGTCGGACACGGTCAGCCGTACCCCCGACAACACCTCGATTGCTCCCTTGACCAACAGCCAGCCGGTGCCCGCCAGGAATCCGCCCACGACCGGATAGGGAACGAAGCGAACGAGGTTGCCGAGTTCGAGAGAACCGAGCAAGAAGAAGAAGGCGCCGGCGAGCAGAGTCGCCAGCGAGATGGTCAGCACGACGGTGACGAACGTCCGCTCCCCCGCTCCGGGCAAGTCGGTCGCGATCCCGGCCGCCATGGCCGCGGCGATCGGCACCGTCGTCGGATGGACCCCCGCGACGGTGCCGGGCAAAGAGCCGAACGCCGCGATCACCACCATCACCACCGCGTTGCCGACGAGCACAAGCGCAATCGCCGCGGGCAGATGGACGGCAAGATCGCCTGAGAAGACGAATGCCGCGAACGACGTTGAGAAGACCACCATGACGACGCCGACCAGTAAGCCGGTTGTCAGGGTGGGAATAGAGCGGCTGGCCCTCACACGCCCGTCCTTGATCGCATCGGGGCCTTGGGCGAGACGATCAGGTCGCCAATCCGCCGTCAAGCGCTGCCCCGCTTCGGTGGAGGCTCACCAACCTGGGCTGTGCAAAGCGGCTCAGTGGGCCCGGCGCGCGCCGTCCAGCGGTCACAATCACACGCTCCGGACGAAGGGACGCATGTGTGTCGTGTCCTCGCATACGTCGGCGAACCCGTCGACCTGGAGGATCTGCTCTATCGGACCGATTCGTCGCTGCTACACCAGGTCTACGACCCGCACCTGATGTCTTTCCTCAACCTCGCCGGGTTCGGCATGATGGCGTGGGACGAACGCTCACATGAGCCGAGCGTGCCGTTCGTCTACAAGACGGCCGAGATTCCGACCTTCGACCGGAACCTGCGCTCTCTCTCGGGCAAGCTGCGCCCCACCTCGTTGGTGGCGCACATCCGTGGCGTGACGCACAGCGATCGAGAGGTCGTCGGACCGTACAACCTCCACCCGTTCCGGTGGGGCGACGCGCCGGTCGCGCTCGCACAGAACGGCACGCTCAGCGCGTTCGGGACGATGCGCTATGACCTCCTGCCCTACATCCGTCCCGAGCTCGCCAGCCAGATCGAGGGGACCACCGACACCGAGTGGATCTACGCGCTCGTTCTGTCCCAGCTGCCCACGCCCGCGGCGGGCCTGACGCCCGAGGATTACGAGCGCGCGCTGGTCGCCGCGCTCGAGCTCATCCGAGAGGTCCGGGTCCGGCGCAAGATCGCCGATAGCTCGGCGCTCAATCTGGTGGTCTGCGATGGGCGTTGCCTGGTCGCCACGCGCTTCACCTACGACTACGGCTGGCACAAGGACGACCTGCCGTCGCTCGCACAGCGCTTCAAGTTCGTCTCGCTGTGGTTCACTTCCGGGAGCGCATATCGTCGAATCGGCGACGAATGGGTCATGGGAGGCGGCGAGCACGATCGCTCCCTGCTGCTGAGCTCCGAGCCCCTGACATCCGACGCCTCTACCTGGGTCGAGGTGCCGGAGTATTCGATGCTCACCGCGTGGACCGAGGATCGCGTGTTGCGCCTACGCACGCGGGATCTGGACCTGTGAGCGAGATCTCTCATCTTCGCGAGCGTCGCCCGGTGGGCGCGTACATCGAAGGAGCTTTGGCCGCCAGTTCCTTGTTCAGCGACCTCGACCCCTCGGAACTGGAGGAGCTCGCAAGGCTTGCTGAGCCCTTTGATCTCCCGGCCGGCGACCTGCTCTTCCGGCAGGGCGACCGGGCCGAGCAACTCTACGTCCTCGAAGCGGGGCGCCTGGATGTCGTCGCACGCCTGCCGGGTGACCGAGAAATGCTCCTCTCGCAGGTCGGCGCGGGCGACGTTCTTGGCGAGCTGTCGCTCGTCGTCGGCGGTACGCGCACGGCGTCGGCCCGTGCGGTCGAGACAACCCGCGGGCTGGTTATCGGCCAGGACGCATTCAGCCGTCTGCGAACGAGCCTGCGGCCGACCGGCGCTGCAGTGATGCGCCGCCTCAGCCGCGTCGTGTGCGCGCGTCTGCGCGCGCGCTGCGACACGCTCGGCGGGGGGACCTCTCCGGGCGCGGAGGTCGACGATCCGGGCGGCGCCCATGCGCTGCAGGCCGATGACCGGATCCACATGTCCCGTCTGGATTTCTTCGCCCACTTCGGAAGGCTCCTCCCCGAGGTCGCGTCGCGCGGGGTACGACTGGACGTGGAGCGCGGGACGGTGCTGGTCCGCGCCGGCAGCCACCCCGATCGGTTCCTGGTGACCCTTCGTGGCGCGGTGGAGGCCACGATCGAACTGGGAGCGGCGCGCCAGCGCCTGCGGCTTGCCGGCCCCGGGCGCGCTCCGGCCTACCTCGGGCTGCTGGACGACGGCCCGAGCCCGGTGGTGTGCCGCGCGCGGGAGACGGCACACCTCTTCGCGCTTTCGCGAACGGACTTCGCCGCGCTGATCGACGGCCACGACCAGGCTTCGCGCGCCTTCGTCGACGCCGTGACCCAGGACCTCATCAGCTACCTCACGCAGGCCGAGCGCCGCCAAGCGACGATTCTCGCCGTCCGACCCTGACCTGTTGCACGATCCGGCCTAGGAGCGGACCGGTGCCTCGCCCTTTCGCTTCGCCTCGATGTCCGCGAGCTGATCGTCGACCCAGTCGCCCGGGTTGCGGGCCGTGACGATTCGCTTTAGACCCTGAGCGCGCCAGGAGCGCTCTTCCGCGGACATGTTGAGCGCCCGGTGGATCGCGTCGGCCTGCTCCTGCACGTCGAAGGGGTTGACGGACA
>Ga0126313_10001056_pt1 | contig 14150 bp, 14 predicted proteins | sample Plot105A_FD_89954 | JGI IMG/M metagenome (GOLD analysis project Ga0126313, IMG submission 89954) | Serpentine soil microbial communities from UC McLaughlin Reserve, CA, USA - Plot105A | ecosystem: Environmental > Terrestrial > Soil > Grasslands | place: USA: UC McLaughlin Reserve, Lake County...
ACGAGCCACATCTCGGCGTCGGCGGTGCCCGGGAAGACGTCGAGTCCATCGGTAACGAGGGAGTTGCCGGGAACCCGCAGGCGCATGTTCTCGAGCCGTTCCCAGTAGCGGTTGGCGTCGGTGAGCACCGGCGGCGGATTGGCGTCCGTCGGTGGCAGCACCACGTCGACGTCCAGCGCCGTCCCCGTCTGCAAGACGAAGCGCGGGCTGGAGATCTGCGTGTAGTTGAAGAACTCCGCCGCGCGCCCAGTCAGCACAATCTCGTCGCCGACCTTAGGCACGTAGCTGGGCTGACCGGAGCGGAAGTTGAGCACGTCGGAGAACCCGCCCATGAAGACCCAGATCCCGTCCGACGTGAACGGGTTGCCATCCGCCTGCGCCTGCGTGCTCTGGATGAAGAAGCCGAATTGATTCGCGCCCGCAGCTGTGCGCGCAAGCGTCGTCTCGTAGACGACGCCGTTGATCGCGACGTTCTGGCCTGCGTTGTTGCCCGACGGCGGCGCGAAGGGCGAGCGGTGCAGCAGGCCGTCCGCCTCCGGGCCGACCGATCCCTGGATCTCACCGATCGTCTTGATCTGGAGGACCTCGACGGTGAGCGTGCAGCTCCCGGTCTGCGGAGTCGGGACGTCGTTGTTCGCTGCGCCGACGACGACGGTATACGTCCCCGGTGCGATGCTCGAATCGACCGTCAGCGTCGCTGACGCGTTGGCGCCGACCGCACCGGCCGGAGTGACCGGGCCGAGCGTGATTGCACCGGTGGCAGGAGCGACGGAGTCGATCTGGATGCTCGTGACACGGCCGTCGTCGTCCTTGGCGGTGACCGTGCGGATCGCGCCGAGGCCTTCGATCGTCGAGAGTGCGTTGCCGCACGCAACGACGGGGGCCGCTGCGCCGCCGTGGCCGCCGAGACCGTCGAATGTATCGACCGCAAATCCCTCCCACTGGAGGGCAGGGTCGAAGAGGTCGTCGTCGGTCGTGTCGCCTGCCTGCACGGAGAGCTTGCGGCGGAGCGTGTTGTCGGCGGTGCTGACGAGCCCGGTTCCCCACTCGGTGCCTGGGTCGAACCCGCGCTGGCCGATGGAGTCGACCACGACGCCGGCCTTGCGCAGGAGCACGGCATCGTCACCGTTGTACCAGCCGGCCGTGTTGACCTGGTCGTTCTGCGGCACCGCGGCGCTGTTGGCGATCACGAACACGTCGCCGGAGGCAACTGTCCCGACGAGCGGGATCGTCAGGGTGCACGTCGGATTCCCGTTGAAGCACATCTGGACGTCGTAGGCCCCGGTGAGCGTGATCGGCGCACTCGTCCCGTTGTAGATCTCGAGCGCCTTGTTCACGCCGGACCCCTCGACGTACTCCGAGAAGAACAACTCCGTCGGCGCGGCCTGGGCCGCGCCGGGTACTGCCAGTCCGACGAGCACGCCGAGCGCGCACGTCAAGGAACGCAACGACCGAAACACATCAACCTCCCCAGAAGAACTCCCCTGACATTGAGTCGGGCTCCCCGGCCCGTGCCACGGCGGGACTCTAGATGGTCTGCCGGCAAACGCCAAGGCCGGATTCGACTTCTTCACCGACCGCAGGCATACTTCGAGACGTCCCGACGACGAAGGAGGTGCGACAGATGACAAAGCTTGCCCCCTTCGCCTATAGAGCTCTGCGGCTCTAGGTTCGTCGGCCCACTTCCGGCAGCTCCCTGAGTCGCTTGGCACGCGCTCGTTCGCGCGCCCGCCCATCCACCTCTCGCTCAAGGAGCTTCGCTTGTACGCATTGCAGGATCTCGGCTGGACTGACAGCCACACAACCGAGTTCGAGCCCCACGCCGCGGCAGGCCTCGTGCCGGCCCGCGTCGCCGCGCAGCATCGGGGTGCCTATGTCCTCTTCTCCGAGCTCGGCGAGCTGCGCGCCGAGGCGGCGGGCCGGCTGTCGCACGAGGCAGGCGGCGCCGGTGATCTCCCCGCGGTCGGCGACTGGGTCGCCGTCGCACCGCGCCGCGAGGAGCAGGCGGCGACGATTCAGCACGTCGTCTCGCGCCGCACGAAGTTCTCGCGCAAGGTCGCGCTCGACGCCAGCAAGGAGCAGGTGCTCGCGGCGAATGTCGACACCGTCTTCCTCGTGATGTCGCTGAACGAGGACTTCAACCTCCGCCGGCTCGAGCGGTACATCACGATGGCCTGGGAGAGCGGTGCCCAGCCCGTGATCGTGCTGACGAAGACGGATCTCTGCCCGGACTGGCAGCTGCGTGTCCTCGAGGTCGAGGCGATCGCCTTCGGCGTGCCCGTGCATGCGATCTCGAACATCTCGGGCGAGGGGATCGAGCTCGTCCGTTCGCACCTCGAGCCGGGGCGCACGATCGCCCTGCTCGGCTCGTCCGGCGTCGGCAAGTCGACGCTCGTGAACACCTTCGCCGGCGAGGAACTGCTCGCCACCCAGGCGATTCGCGAGGACGACGGCCAGGGCCGCCACACCACGACTCACCGCCAGCTCGTGCTCCTCCCCGAAGGTGGGCTCGTTCTGGACACGCCCGGAATGCGTGAGCTGCAGCTGTGGGAGTCGTCCGACGGCATCTCCGAGACGTTCTCCGACATCGAGGAACTCGCCGCCCAGTGCCGCTTCTCCGACTGCGCCCATCGGAGCGAGCCCGGATGCGCGGTGCAGGCGGCGATCGAGGACGGGACGCTCCCGTTCGAGCGCTGGACGAGTTACAAGAAGCTGCAGCGGGAGCTCGCGCACCTGGAGCGGCGGCTGGACAAGCGACTCCAGTCGGAGGCGCGGAAGCGGTGGGCGAAGGCCGGCGCCATCGGTCGCGCCAACATGCGGGCCAAGGGTCGGCGCTGAATCTCGCCGGCCGTGGGGGCGGCCGGCGAGATTCGGGCGACCGTCAGCCGACGTTCGCGGCTCCCTGGGTGACGGTTGCCGTGAACGCCCAGTCGGCTGCGGCGTTGTCCGCGTCGCTGCCGTTCGGGATTCGCGCGAGAGAGCCCACGACCGTGTTCGAGTCGGCCGTGGCGGCAGGCAGCACCGTGCCTTCGACGAGGTTGTACGTGGTCGACCCGATCGTGGCGGTCTCGATCGCCCCTTCGTAGGAGAGGGCGTCGAGGAGGCCGCCGCCCGAGCCGATCAGCGCAACACCGTCCGGGGCGCCGTTCTGCGGGTCGACCTCGACCACGAGGTACGCGCCGGCCGCGAGCGTGCCGGTCAGTGCCCGGCGGAGGTACTCCGCCGCCGTGCCGCCGTCGACGAGCACCAGGGCGATCCCGCTCAGGTCAGCGGCGCTGTCGCCCGCGTTGTAGATCTCGACGAAGCCGCCGCTGTCGGCGCCGACCTGGTCGTAGTCGATCTCGTTGATCACGAGCCTCGCGGCGCCGGGCGGCGGAGGCGGCGGCGCCCCGCCGTCATCGCAGCTCAGCACGATTGCGCCGTCGATCTCGGTTTCGACCGACACCGTCCCCTGTGCTCCGCCGCTCGTGGTGCAGGCGATCCCGTCGAGCGACTCGATCTTCGTCAGCCCCCCGCCGGGACCAGGAGGGCCGGCCGCGCCGTCCTTGCCGGGCGCACCATCCTTGCCGGCCGGTCCGGCCGGTCCCTGGGCGTTCCAGCTCATCGCCTGCTCGGAGCGCTTGCACGTCTTGCCGGCGGACGGGATCAGAAGGACGCCGGACTTGTGCCGGCACGCCTTGATCACCCCGTCCTCGACGGCAACGGCGGCGTCGAGCCCTGCCGTGGCCCCGCCGACCGTCAACGCCAGCACCGTGATCCCCAGCGCGAGCGAGCGCAGTACCGAGCTTCGGATTCTTCCCGTCATCTCTCCTCCTCGTGGATTACTGGGAGGAGTCGTGATAGCCACGGCCGCGGGCGACCACCAGTGTCCAAAAGGGCCTCAACCGGCCGCAAGGGCCAGTTCTGCGCGGCAATTTCCACACACCCGACACACTTCCGTGATCGAGCTCCGCTTTCAGGTCGCCGACCCCCGGCGTCGCCTCGCCGCCGTCCGCCTCGCGCATCAACTGCGCGAACGGCTGCCGCACGAGCTGACCCGAAACGGCCGCCGTTGGGAACTCACCGCTCGGGCCCCCGGCGAGGTCGATCGCTTCGAGTACCAGCTCGAGCTGATCGACCGGAGCGGTCGGAGCGAGTGGATCCTCGACCCCGAGAACCCCAAGCGCGCCTCGGGGCCCTGGGGTGACAAGTCGGTGTGGGAGGCACCGACATACGAGCCTCCAACCTGGCTCGGTCAGGAGCCGGTCGGGAAACCGGAGCGCATCGCGATCCCGAGCCGGATCCTCAAGACCGAGCTACCGGCGCTGATCTGGGCGCATCCGCAGGCGACCGAGCGCACGCCGCTCCTCGTCGCGCACGACGGCCCCGAATACGCCGAGCACTCAGCACTGCTGACGTACCTCGGCCGGCTGCCGCCTCTGCGCGCCGCGCTGATCGGCCCCGTCGAACGCAACGAGACGTACTCCGCGTCCGCGAAGTACTCGCGCGCGCTGGCGGAGGAGATCCTGCCGCAGCTACCTCCCGCGCCCGCGCTGATCGGCCTCGGCGCGAGCCTCGGCGCTCTCTCCCTCTTCCACACCCACCGGCGCCATCCCGACAGCTTCGATGCGCTCTTCCTCCAGTCGGGCAGCTTCTTCCGCCGGGCAGAGAGCTACGAGCAGGGCTTTCCCCGCTATCAACGAATCTCCCGCTTCGTCGGCGGCGTCCATCGCCACCCGCCGGAGCGGACGATCCCGATCGTGCTGGCGTGTGGCACCGTCGAGGAGAATCTCGCCGCGAACCGCGCCCTCGAACAATCACTCCGCGCCCGCGGGTACGACGCGCGCCTGCACGAGTTCCGGGACGGCCACAATTGGGTCGCGTGGCGCGACTCCTTCCACCCCCACCTGCAGAGGCTGCTGCAGAGGCTCTGAGCTGACCCGCCGCCACCTCTCGCTCTACTCGCCAGCCATCGGCGCCGACGGACGCCTGATCGCGTACGGCCACTGGGGCCGGCCGCTGCTCGCCTTCCCGTCGCAGCAAGGCCCTGCGTGGCAGTACGAGGAGCGCGGGATGATCGACGCCCTGACGGCGCCGATCGAGGACGGGCTCGTCAAGGTCTACGCGGTCGACAGCTTCGACTCGGGCAGCTGGTACCGCGAGGGACTGTCGCTCGAGGAGCGTGCACAACTCCACGGCCGCTACGAGGACTGGATCCTCAACCAGGTCGTCCCGTTCGTCCAGGACGACTGCAAGACCGCGGAGATCATGGTCACGGGCGTCAGCTTCGGTGCCTACCACGCCGCGAACTTCGCGCTCCGTCACGCCCACGTGTTCCCCCTCGCCATCTGCCAGAGCGGCGTCTACGACGTCTCCGTCGTCGCAGGTGGAGAGCGCGGCCACGCCGTCTACTTCAACAACCCCGCCGACTACGTGCAGCACCTCGGCGGCGACCATCTCGACTGGCTACGCGGCCGCGTCAACCTCCTCCTGATCGCCGGGCAGGGGCAGTGGGAGGACACGACCGGCGCGCTCGACAGCACCCGCCGCTTCGCGCACCTGCTGGGCGAGAAGGGGATCCGGCACGAGCTCGACCTGTGGGGGCACGACTCGCCGCACGACTGGCCTGCGTGGCGAGCTCAGATCGCTCATCATCTTCCCCGCTTCCTGTGAGCTCACGCCGACACCTGATCGGCCTCCTCCTCGGCACCGAGGAGGACTGGCCGTGCGCCTTCGAGCACCTGCTCGCGCAGGTCGGCCCGATCGAGTACGGCGGGGAGACACACGAGCTGACGACCGAGCGGATCACCAACGAGCCGTTCGACCTGCGCTACACGCCGCGCTACTCGCTCGTGATCGACCGGCTCGGGTGGTGGTACACGGTCCCACGCGAGTGGCTGAAGAAGATCTCGCTGATGGACGACGTCTACCTGCTCAACAACCCGTTCACGTTCCAGGCGATGGAGAAGCACTCGGCGTACTGCGCCATGATGCGGCTCGGCCTGAACGTGCCGGAGACGTGGCTGATCCCGCACAAGAACCCGCCCGCGAACGAGCGCTTCCAGCCGACCGCGGAGCGTTACAACCTGCCGTTCGACCTGGACGAGATCGCGTCAAAAATCGGCTACCCGCTCTACATGAAGCCCTTCGACGGAGGACAGTGGGTCGGCGTCACACGCATCCGCGACCCAGACGAGCTCCACGCGGTGTACGACAAGTCCGGCGAGCGGCTGATGCACCTCCAAGCCTCGATCGAGGACTTCGACGTCTTCGCCCGCAGTCTCTCGATCGGGGCCGAGACGATGGTGATGCACTTCGAGCCCGACCGGCCGATGCACGACCGCTACCAGGTGGACCACGACTTCCTCTCCGCCGAGACCGGCGACGAGGTCGTGACGATCAGCCGGGTCGTGAACGCGTTCTTCCGCTGGGAGTTCAACTCCTGCGAGACGATCGTGAAGGACGGTGTCGCGTCGCCGATCGACTACGCGAACGCCTCGCCGGACGTCGCGCTCACGAGCCTGCACTACTACTTCCCGTGGGCGATGCGGGCGCTCGTCCGCTGGACTGTCTTCTGCTCTGCCACCGGCCGTCAGATGCGGATCAACCAGACCACGCGCGATTATTTCGAGATCGCGGACCGCGACGACCTCGGCTACCCCGAGAAGCTCGGCGAGTACCGGCAACTCGCCGACGAGTACTTCCAGGTCGACGAATACGACGATTTCTGCGCCACGAAGCTGCCGCACCTGGACGAGATCCTGCTGGACTGGGTCGAGGGCCCCGCCTTCGACCGACTGCTCGTCGACACCGTCACGACCACGTTTCCCGCCCACGAGCGGGAGCGATTCGTGGCGCACTACCGTGGCCTGCTCGCCGCGTGGGCGAAGGATCAGCGCGGCGCGGGGTGAGCCGCGACTTCGTGCTCGAGCGGACGCAGGTCGTCGAGGTTCCGATCGAGGACGCATTCGTGTTCTTCGCGGACGCGCGCAACCTCGAGCGGATCACGCCGTCATGGCTGCGGTTCCGGATCGTGGAGGCGCCGTCCGAGCTCGGGGTCGGAGCAAGGCTGCGCTACCGCCTCCGCCTCTTCGGGCTCCCGATCGGCTGGCGCACGGAGATCGTGGCGTGGAACCCGCCGCGCGGCTTCGTCGACGTGCAGCGCCGCGGCCCCTTCCTGCTCTGGGAGCACACGCACCGCCTGCGCCGTGTCCCGGACGGGACCGAGATCTACGACCACGTCCGCTACCGGCTCTTCCTCGGCCCGCTCGGTGCGCTCGTACGGCGCCTGCTGGTCCGCGGCTGGGTGGAGAGCATCTTCGACTACCGGGCCGAACGCGTCCCCGCTCTGCTCAGCGAAGCGCCCGCCGCGCCGCCTCGTCGAACGGCGTGAGCTCGAACGGCAGCAGCTCGCGAATCCGCTCCTCGCGGGCGATGGTCGGATTGCGCAAACCTTCCACGAGCGGCCGCGCGACGGAGGCGTTCACGGGCGTGATCAGGTTGAGCCAGAGCGAGGAGAGGTAGGGGGAGAGCACGCCGACCTCCACGATCAGCGGCTTGCGGCCGAGCAGCGCCGCGATCCGCTCGATCATCTGCCGGTAGGTCATCACCTCGGGCCCACCCACGTCGTAGCCCTCTCCCCACGCCGCCTCGTTGCCGCCGACGCCGGCGAGATAGCGGGCGACATCGTCGAGGGCGATCGGCTGCGTCGGCGTCGACACCCACGTGGGCGTGATCATCACCGGCAGACGCGCGACGAGGCCGAGGATCGTCTCGAAGGCCGCGCTTCCCTCGCCGACGATCATCGCGGCGCGCAGCGTCGTCACCGGCACGCCGGCCGACGCGAGCCGCTCCCCGGTCTCGCGCCGGCTGCGCAGGTGTGGAGACGCTTCCGGATCGTCCGACCCGAGGCCGCCCAGGTACACGATCTGCGTCACACCTGCGCTCGCCGAGGCGCGCGCCACGGCCTCGGCCGCGGCCCGGTCCTGTTCCTCGAAGTCCCGAGCCCCGAGCGAGTGGACGAGGTAGTAGACGACTCGAGCGCCTTCGACCGCCTCGGCGACACCGTCACCCTCGGCCGCGTCGGCCACCACCCAGCGCACGGCGTCGTCCTCCCGCGGCTTTCGCGAGACGGCCGTCACCTCGTGCCCGTGCAAGAGCGGCAGGAGCGCGCGACCGACGACGCCGGTTGCCCCGAATACGGTCACCTTCACGCGCGACTCCGCATCAGGAGGTCGAAGTAGCGACGGCTTACGGCCGCGTGGAACGGGCTCTGCCCCTTGATGTAGAGCGCGCCCGTCCACGCGGGAGCGCCGACCCGCGCAGCCAGTCGGGGCTGGTACTCCGTCACCCTGACCGTGAGCTCGTACTCTCCTCCTGAAGCGGTCTGCCCGAGCGTGACGGAGCCGCCCGCCCGGAGGGCGAGTAGGCCGCCCTGGATCTCGTGCCTGCAGCTGACGAGCCCATCCTCGTACGAGAGCTCCGGCGGCCCGAACGTCAGCAACGTCGCGCCGCCGAGCAGCCGCAGCTTGCCGCCGGCTCCGGTCCAGCTCGCGCGGACGCCGCCGCGCGTGTAGCGGGCGACCGCCTGCCAGTAGGTGACACCGAGTGTGCGCGCGCCGGCCTCCGACTCCTCCACCGCCCGCTCGGAAACCAGGACCCGCTGGCGCGACTCGGCGGCACCGGACTCAAGCACCCCTTCGCTCGTTTCCCAGCCCTTCATGCGGCCACCGCCGGCGGCTCGGGGTACTCCGGGGTCCCGATCTCCTGCACGTACCTGCGCACGTAGATGCCCTCCGGGTCGAAGCGCTCCGCCTGCCGAAACGGGCTCAGCCGCCGGTTCGGCCGCGTGTCGACCCCGGTGCCGGCGACCCATTGCCAGTTGCCCGTGTTGTTCGCGATGTCGCCGTCGACGAGGTGCTCGAAGAAGTGCTCGGCGCCGCGGCGCCAGTCGATTCCGAGGTGCTTGGTCAGGAAGGAGCCGACGACGAGGCGGGCACGGTTGTGCATGAACCCCTCCCGCAGGAGCTGGCGCATGCCTGCGTCGACGAGCGGATAGCCCGTCCGGCCTTGCCGCCACGCCTCGAGGCCCTCCTCGTCCTCCCGCCACCCGGCCGCCCGCGGGCGCACATCGTTGGTCGCGGTGTCCGGACGCCCCGCGAGTAGCTGGTGGTTGAAGTCACGCCAGCAGAGCTGGCGGACGAACGGCTCAGCGCCCTCGCGCCCCAGCGCTCGCGCAACCACCTCCCCAGCCGAGACGCAGCCGAAGTGGAGGTACGGCGACAGCCTCGAGGTTGCGTCGGCGGCGAGATCGTCGGCGCGCTCGGCGTAGTCGGCGAGACCGTCGTCGAGCCACGTCTCCAGTCGCCGCCGCCCTGCCGTCTCTCCGCCGGCAGGAAGCTCCTGGGCGGTCGGTGCGGCCACGAGCTCGCTCGCACCCGGCAGCGACCCCGGTTCGATCCCGGCCGGCAGCCGGATCGCGGTCGGCTCCGGCAGGATGTCCCGGCGAGGGTGCTCCTGCCAGCGGCGCCAGTACGGGGTGAAAACCTGGAAGTGGTCGCGGCCTGCCGGCGCGACGTCACCGGGCGGCACGACGGTGATCCCCGAGAACACTTCGAGCTCGATCCGGCTGCCCGCAAGCGCGCGACGCAGGCGGCGCTCGCGCTCCTGCGCGTAGGCGGAGACGTCCTCGCTGACGAACACTGCGTCGGCGCCCGCCTCGACCGCGACGCGAAACGTCTCGGCGAGGACGTTCCCGCGCCTGACCACGAGGCGGCCGCCGAGCCGCCGCAGCGAGCTGTCGAGGTCGTGGAGCGCATCCAGCAGGAATGCGAGCCGGTTGGGCGCGCCGAACCTCGCGAGGACGGCGTCGTCGAGCACGAACAGCGGCACCACCCGCTCTGCGCGCTCAACCGCAGCGGTGAGCGCGGGGTGGTCGTGCACCCGAAGGTCGCGGGTGAAGAGGACGACGGCGGCGCGGTGGGAAGGTTTCGTCATCTATAGACAAAGGGTAGACAACGCCGCGTCAATCCGAGGAGGTATCGAGATGGCCAGCATCCAGGAGTCGATCGAAGTGGGAGTTCCCGTCGAGACGGCGTACAACCAGTGGACGCAATTCGAGGAGTTCCCGATGTTCATGGAGGGGATCGAGACCGTGCAGCAGCTCGACGACACGCGGCTGCACTGGGTCGCCGAGGTCGGCGGCCGGCGCGAGGAATGGGATGCCGAGATCACCGAGCAGCATCCCGACGAGCGGGTCGCCTGGACCGCGACGAGCGGGAAGGGCAATGCCGGCGTCGTCACCTTCCACCGCATCGACGAGACGCAGACGCGGGTGATGGTGCAGTTGGACTGGGAGCCGGAGGGCGTCACGGAACAGCTCGGCGCCACGCTCGGCATGGACAGCCGCCGCGTGCAGGGCGACCTGCAGCGGTTCAAGGAGTTGATCGAGAAGCGAGGCTCCGAGTCCGGTGCGTGGCGGGGCGAGGTCGACAATCCGGGCAGCTGAGCGCGACGTGCGGGCCGTACTGGCCGGTGTGACGGCGGCGGCCGCATGGGCCGCCGCCGAACCCGTGCTCGGTCGCCTGTTCCGGACCACATACTCGGACGTCCGCCTCCTCGGAGTGGTGGTCTCCCGACGCCGGTGGCGGCTCGCGGGGACGGTCATCCACCTCGGGAACGGCGCGGCCGCCGGAATGGCGTTCCGCCGACTTGGCCTGCACGGGTGGAGGGCCGGCGTTGCCGCTGCCCAGGTCGAGAGTGCGGCCCTCTGGCCTGGGATGCTGCTCGTCGACCGGTATCACCCCGATCGGCGCGACGGAACCTGGCCGCCGCTGGCGGCGAATCCTCGCGTTTTCGCCCAGGAGGTCGCGGCGCACGCGCTCTTCGGCGCGATCCTCGGCGGCCTGCTACGCGACTAGGAGCGCCGTTGGGTCGACGGACGGCGCCGAGCCCCTCGCGCTGCGCGGCAGCCAGATCACGAACGTCGCACCATCGCCCGGCTCGGAGAAGACCTCGACGGAGCCCCGATGGGCTTCGGCGATTTGGCGGACGATCGCGAGCCCGAGCCCGCTGCCGCCCCCCGGGCGCGCCCGGCCGTCGTCGGCGCGCCAGAAGCGGTCGAAGATCGACTGCCGGTGCTCCGCCGCGATTCCGGGGCCGTCGTCGGAGACGGCGAGCCACGCCCAGCCCTCCCGCTCGCCGTGCGCGAGGCGGACGCGCGAGTCGGCGACGCGGATGGCGTTGTCGAGCAGGTTCGTGACCGCCCGCTTGAGCACCTCGCGGTCGCCGTGCACGATCCGGCCCGGCTCGACCGCCGCCTCCACCTCGAGCCCCCGCACCCGCGCGGCCGCGGCCAGCTCCTCGCGCGCGTCGGTGAGGACGGCACCGAGCGCGACCGGCTCCTGCGCCGCCGCCGGCGCGTCGAGCCGCGCGAGCGCGAGCAGGTCGTCGGTCAGCCGCGCCATTCGGTCGATCGCGCGCCTGATCACCGCCGCCGCGGTGGCGCGGCTCTCCTCGGTCGCCTGGGCGTCGGTCAGAGCCAGGTCGAGGTTCGCCTTGATGATCGCGAGCGGCGTCCTCAGCTCGTGCGACGCATCCGCGACGAACCGCCGCTGCGACGCGAAGGCGAGGTCGAGTCGTGCGAGCATCGAATCGAACGTGTCTGCGAGCTGCTTCAGCTCGTCGTCCGGTCCTTCCAGCTCGATCCGGCGCGAGAGCTCGCGCGCCTGGATCTCCCGGGCGACGCCCGTGATGTGTGCGATCGGCGCGAGAACGCGGCCCGCGATCACCCACCCGACGGCGAGGCTGGCCACGAAGAGCGCCGCGAGTGCCCCGAGCGAGAAGGTACGCAGGTTCCGGAGCGTCCGCGCGTTGACCTGGTGCTCGAAGGCTTCGGCGCCCACCAGCGTCCGCCGCTCCGTACGGCTGCCGTCGTTCACCGGCACCTGCTCGACGACGACCGACTGCGAGACCGGCTCGTCGCGGAGACTGAGCGCGAGACCGAGGTACAGGCTTGCGACGAGCGCCACCGCGACCAGGGAAAGGACGCCCGAATAGAGCAGCGTCAGCCGGACGCGGATCGAGCGGAGAAAGCTCCTCACGCGTCCTCGCGAAGCCGGTAGCCCACACCCTGAACCGTCTCGATCGGGTTGCCGGCGAGTTTCCGGCGCAGCGTCATCACGGTGACGCGAACGGTCCTGGTGAGCGGGTTCGCGTTCTCGTCCCAGACGTGCGTCAACAGCTCGAACTCCGACAGCGCCTCCCCCGGGCGGCTCATGAAGTAGCGGAGCAGGGCGAACTCCTTCGGCGTCAGGACGAGCGGCACATCGGCCTGCGAGACCTCGTGACGCACCGGGTCGAGCTCGAGCGAGCCGACCCGCAGCGGCGGTGGACCGCCGTCGCCGTTGCGCCGCAGGAGCGCGCGAGCACGAGCAGCGAGCTCCCCGAGCTCGAACGGCTTCACCAGATAGTCGTCCGCGCCGTCGTCGAGCCCCGCGATCCGATCGTCCACGGCCGCTCGGGCCGTAAGCATCAGGATCCGCGGCTGCGGCGCCCCGTCGGTGCGCTGTTCCGAGCGGATGGCCCTGCAGACCTCGCGGCCACCGAGCGCCGGCAGGTTGAGGTCGAGGCAGATCAGGTCGTACGGATAGACACGCGCCTTCACGAGCGCCTCGTCGCCCGCGTGGGCGAGATCGACCGCATACCCCTCGCGCCGCAACCCGGCCGCGATCGCGTCGGCCAGGTCCTGTTCGTCCTCGACGACGAGCACCCGCATGCAGCGACATCGTATCGTGGCCGCCCAATACACCATCAGGTGATTCGCCTATTTGCGAATCGCTATTTTGGGTATGATCAGATACCCTCTATGGGGTACGATGCGACAGTGAAGCGGAACCCGTTCAACTTCGGCGACCTCGCGTTGGACGCCACCTTCACCGACCGGGCGGACGAACTCGCCGAGCTCGAGACCGACATCCGAAACGGGCTGAACGTCGTCATCTTCGCGCCGCGGCGGTACGGCAAGACATCGCTCGTGCTCCGAGCGGCGCAGAAGCTGACCACGGAGGGTGTGCTCATCGCCCAGGTCGACCTGATGCAGACGGCGACGAAGGAGCAGCTTGCAGCGAAGCTCGCCGCGTCGATCTACGACCACATCGCCGGCCCGCTTCTGCGCGCGCGCGAGCGGGCGACACAGCTGTTTCGGGGACTGCGGATCACGCCGGTGATGACGCTCGACCCCGGCGACGGCTCGGTCCGCTTCACCTTCTCCGCGGGTCACGCGTCCGAGGACGTCGATGCGACGCTCGAGCGGATCCTGGAGCTCCCTGCCGAGCTCGCGGCCGAGCGCAAGCGCCCGGTGGCGCTCGTCTTCGACGAGTTCCAGGAGGTGCTCGAGATCGATCCCCGGCTGCCGGCGCTGATGCGCGCGACGTTCCAGTCGCAGCAGAACGTGGCGCACGTGTATCTCGGCAGCAAGCGGACGATGATGGAACGGCTCTTCAACGACGAGAACGAGCCCTTCTGGCGTAGCGCCAAGCAGATCGAGCTGGGGCCGATCCCGCGCGAGCCGTTCGCGGCGTTCATCGGCGAGCGCTTTGCCGCCACGGGCAAGAGGGTCGCAGACGAGGTGGTGACCGAGATCCTCGACCGCACCGGCGGCCACCCCTACGCGACACAAGAGCTCTGCTACGCGCTCTGGGAGGAGACCGGCGACGGGGCTGTCGCCGGCGGCGAAGAGACCGCGCGCGCGCTCGACCGCGTCCTCCGCTCCGAGAACGCTCACTTCACCCGGCTGTGGGACACGATCTCGCGCAACCAGCGGCTCGTCCTGCAGGCGCTCGCGCAGGAGCCGTTGCGGGCAGTGACGAGCGAGGAGTACCGGCGCCGGTACGGCCTGCCCGCGCCGTCGTCGGTCCAGAAGGCGCTCGACCGGCTCGTCGCCGAGGAAGTCGTCAAGCGCGAGGGGCCGGGCGCGTACCGGATCGCGGAGCCCTTCCTCGCCGACTGGGTCCGCCGCTCCGGAACGTAACGTCTGCTTTATCCAGGCTTTACCGCCGCGCTGCTTGACTCGGGAGAACCGAGCGCAAGGAGCGTGCCGTGAGCGAGACCACCGTGGCGGAGCAGCGCGAGCTGCTCGAGCAGGCCCTCTTCGAGATCAAACGCGTGATCGC
>Ga0126313_10001057_pt1 | contig 14145 bp, 9 predicted proteins | sample Plot105A_FD_89954 | JGI IMG/M metagenome (GOLD analysis project Ga0126313, IMG submission 89954) | Serpentine soil microbial communities from UC McLaughlin Reserve, CA, USA - Plot105A | ecosystem: Environmental > Terrestrial > Soil > Grasslands | place: USA: UC McLaughlin Reserve, Lake County...
GATCCGTTGAGCGCGCGGACTGCCTAACCGACTGGACGCAGCGGCGAGGAACAGCACCAGCGCGAACAGCACGGTGAGGATGGTGTAGTTGTCTCCGCGCTGGTTGAACCTCAGGGCATCAGCGAAGCGGCTGTCGGCGCGCTGGTCCGCGGCTATGGCCTCGGTCGTTCCAGGTGGGACGTACTCCTTCATCTGGAACGGACCGCTCCTAGCCTTGCCCTCAGCAATCCAGGCGTCGAAGGCCTGCCGGAAGTGGTCTGTGAAGCGCTTCTCCACATAGGAGGCAAGCGTCTTGTTGCCCTGAGCGCTCGCCTGCACATACACGCCCCAGATGGCGAGGTCGGCCTGGCGCGCGGCGTTGGCGATCCCATCCTGCCTCGCTGCCTCGATCCGGGCGCTGGACGCGTCGGCGAAGGCGATGGACATCTCGCCGCCCCATTGCGACGACTGGAAGCCACACCAGGCCGTCAATACGGCAGTGACGGAAAGCACGATGAGGACGACCGTCTCCCGAGCTTCTCCCGGCGGTCGCTTGGCGGGCTCTTCCGCTGTACTCTTCTCCGACGTTTCCGCTGTGCTGATATCGCTTCCTTCCGCCGGGCGTGGCTAAGCGTGTTGCGATGTCTTATGCATCCGTGGTGAGGTCTCGAAATGCATCGTGGCACACGGTCTCGACTGCCGGTCACGGCGAGGCTTCGAGCGCAAGACACCGGTGGGCTTCTCTATGGCAGGACACCGGCCGACCCACTTCATTGAACCCCACCACTCTCAGCTGAATGATTCATAACGCGAGCTAGGTGAGCAGATGGCGAAGTCTCGCATCGACGTTGTGGCAGCCAGGAGGAGGTCAGCCGGTCAAGCGTCGGCGCCTCGGCTACGCCGGTGGGAAGGCCTCGTCGGCTCGCCGAGGACCGCAATGGCTCAACTGTGCATCAGCCGCTCCGCCTCTGCCGCATAGCTGGGCATGCCGAACTTGCGGTAATCGACCACTGCCGCTTGCAGCAGGTCGGCAGCCAGGGCGCGGTCGCCGGTCCCATCACGGTCGAGCAACATCCTGGCGCGCAGCCGGCGAAGCTCAGCTAGTTCCAGCCGGTTATTCATGCTTTTCGCATGCAGTTCTGCTTCCGCGAAGTGGCGCTCCGCCGGCTCCCATCGGCCACCGGCCGCAGCCGCCATCCCGGCAGATGTGAGCACAAGTCGTCCGTCGAAGGTGACCCAGTCCGGCCCATGTTCGAGCACCTTCTCCACCAGCGGGGAAAGCGCGGCAGCATCATCTGAGAATCCGCATAGATACAAGGCCTCGACCAGCCCGAACAGGCGGACCCACGAGCCGTGGCTGTTTACCCGGTCCGGGGAGGGCAATTTGGATCGTTCTGACTGGTAGATCGTCATCACCTCCTCCACGCGACCCACATGCGCAAGGTGCCGCGCAAGGATAGAAGTGCTGCTGCCGGAGAACGCGCCGGGCGCCTCTAATTGGACCGCGCGGCGAATCTCCGCTTCGGCACGTACAGCATCACCGCGCCAGTGGGCAACGAGCCCCAGACAGAGATGGCCAACGTAGAGCCAAGGCAGGCTGCCCCGCTGGCAGATCTCGATCATCTGTGGCCCGAGAGCCTCCAGCGACTCCAGGTCGGCGAGCGTCGCCGCCTCGCGGGCACGGTAGAGCAGTAGTAGGAATGTCGCTCCAAGATGGCCAAGCCTTTGGGCAATGGCCATGGTCTTGTCGGCGAGCCTGATCGCCTGCTCGTGGCTGCCCAGCGCCCCGTCCTGATAGATGACGAACGCCTGCACGCTGCAGAGATCCCACAATGCGCCCTCACGGTCGAACACCTCTGCCGCCCGCAGACCGGCAGAAACGCCTTCGACGTATTCGGCGTATCCGAAATGGTGGCTCGTCTCCATCTGCAATACATCGGCAAGCGCGCGTTCGTCGCCAACCTGGTCGGCGAGCGCGCGGGCCTGGTCGAACATCTGTTTCGCCGTCGCGTGATCATTCCCGAGGCCGACTGCCCATGCCATCGCGCTGAGCAGCCGCGCCCGGTCGGCGCTGGCGATGTCACCCAGGCCGGCGAGCGCCCGCCGGGCCGCCTGGACGGCTTCCGGAACCCGGGCAGTCCAGGTCAGCTGGGACACCATCGCCCAGGACAGCCGGCCAAGTGCATCAGTTCGCCCCAGCGCCTGGTAGAGATCCAGTGCCTCGTTCATCGTGGACAGGGCGTCGTCCCAGCGACCGACGCTACGCAACGCCATCGCGAGCCGCTCGAGTAGCTCGGCGCGAATGTCCTGAGTGCTTCGTTCGAGCAATGACAAGGCCTGCTGGAAGTGGGCGACAGCGTCGTCGAAGGCAGCGGCGTCCGCCGCCCGCTCCCCTGCGATCGTCAGGTAGCGCACCAACCGGGGCCGATCGGCTAATCGGCCGGCGCGAGATAGGTGGTGGGTGAGGTCTGCGGCGTGCTCCTCAAGGTCGTCGGCGTAGCGCCGCTCGATCGCGTCGGCCGCACGTAGGTGTAACCGCTCCCGTTTGAGCGTTGACAGATCAGCCAGCAAGGTCTGCCGGATCAGCTCGTGGCTGAAGGCGAGATTCCCATCGCCCTTGACCGGCGCGATGAGTCTTGCTGCTTCGGCCTCCTCAAACGCGTCGACGAGGGCGTCGGTGTCCACACCGGCCAGCTCACCGACGAAGTCAGGGGGGAACACACGCCCAGCTACGGCCGCCGCCACTAGCGCCTCGCGGGTCGGGCCAGACAGCCGTGAGAGGCGCTCCCCGACGACGAGTCGGATGCTGTCGGGTACAGACGCCTCATCGACTTTGAGGTCCGGTCGTACGCGACCACCCTCATCGAGCAAGACACCAGACTCTGCCAGGTGCAGGTACAGCTCTTCGACGAAGAACGGATTGCCCTCCGTCTCGCTATCGATGACCCGCACCAGCTCCTCCGGAGGTGGTTGCCCGGCCAGTGCCTCGACCATGGCCCGGACGCCCCCGAAGGACAACCGGCGCAGGCTGATCCGGTCGATGAGCCGCCGACGGCCGAGTTGTGTGATGACGCGCGAGAGCGGATGCGAGGTGTCGACCTCGTCGTCTCTGTAGGTGCCGATGATCCGTACCGGGATCTCGGGCAGCAGGGGCGCGAGGTATTCGGTGAGCAGCAGCGTGGAATCGTCCGCCCAGTGCAGATCCTCGAGAACCAGTAGTAGTGGTTGTGTTTGCGCACCGCGCGTGACGAATTCGCGAAAACTGTTCCACAAGTACCGTCGGGCGAGCTCCGGCGGCAACTCAACGGGTGGGGCGATGTCGGGATACAGGCGGCGCAGCGCGGGCGCGATCCTGGCGATTTCCGGGGCGACGTCGCCAAGTGCCTCGCGCAGCGCTAGTGGGCTGCGCGGGCTCGAGATCGCCTGCTCGATCATCTCCACATAGGGCAGGTACGGCGGCGCGCTCTCCATCTCAACGCAGTGGCCCGTCAACACCCGCATGCCGCGCGCCTCGGCCTCAGCGCCGATCTCACCGACCAGCCGTGACTTTCCCACGCCAGCCTCGCCGGCAACCAGAGCGAGTCCGCCACGGCCGGCCAGCGCCTCGTCCACAGCCCGGCGCAAGTTCGCCTGCTCGCTCTCCCGCCCAACCATCGGGGTCAGCGCCGACGGCATAACACCCCGCCGCTGGAGCGTGGCGTCCTGGCCCAGGGACACCTCGAACAATCGCCATCGCTCGTCAAACCCCTTCAGCCAGAACAATCCCGAGTCGACGAACGGCCACTCCGCACTCGGCTCGACCTGCTTCCTCACGGCATCGGGCACCAAGATCTGACCGCCAGCGGCCTCGGCCGTAATGCGGGCGGCGACGTGTACCGCCTGTCCGTACAGCAGGCCGTCGCGCTCGCTGACCTCTCCGACATGGATGCCGATACGCACCCGGACCTGGCGTTGTGGGTTGGAGGCGTTGTACTTCTCATGCGCACGCTGGACGCCGACGGCGCAGCGGATCGCGGCCAACGGTGACGGAAAGGATAGAAGGAACCCATCACCGAGGAACTGGCGCTCCTGGCCACCGCAAATGCCGATCTGTTCACGCACGATCGCTCCGTGCAGTCCCAGAATCTCGTTGACGAACCGGTCCCCGTGGGTCCGCCGGAGGGCGGTGGAGCCCTCCACATCGGTCATCATGATCGTGAGCGTCTGGGCCGAGGCGCCGGTATCGGACACGAATCCGCCTCCTCCGCTGACCTGCAGCAAGACTGGGTGTTCTCTCGATCCTGCCACGCCCGGGCGGTAGACCCCTATGTCCTTGATCATTCTGCTAACGGAGTGCGCGCATCTGGCGGGTCGTGGAAGATGTACTACCAGTCGAAGGCGGCCGCCAATGAGAGACGCTTCCGGGTGTCTGCCAGGTGACCCGGCCCGACGACATTGGAAATTGGTCCATTGGCGAGCTGTCGCGTTTCCTCCTATTAGCGTTCTATGACGGAGCATGGGGGTGTCCCGCCTCATGGCTATTGACTGGGGGGATGCGGGGCGAGGAGCCTGATATCCGAGAAAGGAGCACGGTGAAGGTTCTTTGCCTCCTCGGACGGCACAAGTGGCGCATGGACAAGAGTGACCCGGAGCACCCTCTTCAAGGTATGCGATCGTTGTGGCCATTACCGCAGTGACGTGTCTTGGTCCGACCTCACGAATGAGGCGAATATGCGTCCGATGGACCCATCCTCGGGCGGTAGTGGTGGGGGGCTTTGAAGGACCTGCGCGCTGCTGTGCGGAGCACCAGCGGTCAAACACTGACATCTGGGCGCTCCTTGGGTAATCAACGGAATCCGTTTCCGGCGCCTCTAACCCGCCAGTGAGTCACTTTGGACTCCGGTCGGCCAGCGGCCTGTCGTGCCGGATCGTGCCACCCAGGCAACCGCCTGGGCCAAGCACGGGTGGCGAGGGCTGGTGCTCGACCGCGCAATAACGATCCGCGCCTCGGGTGACCGGTACCCTACTAACACCCGCCGACAATCCGCGCCAGTGCTCCGGTAGTTGCCCGGTTCCATACCGCCTTGAGGACAGCACAATGAGCGACCTTTTGCCTCCTGGGGACAACCACCGCAGCGCCAACCCACATCAGTCTTTCGCCACCGGACCGGACGGATTGCCGCACGGAATTGACCCAGCGCTGAGGGCGGATCCACGGCCAATAGGTACGGTGGGTTGGGGTTTCATCTCGCTGTACACGTTGGCTTTTATTGGCACCAACCTGATTTTCCTGGCACCACTGCTCGTCACATTGGCATTGAAGGTCAACTCGCTCGTGGGGATCGAACAGGCGCCGAAGAGCTTGGCGGTTGTAGCCGGAACTGGCTCTTTGTTGGCGATGGTCGCTAATCCATTCTTCGGCAAGATGAGCGATCGCACGTCGTCACAGCTTGGCATGCGGCGGCCCTGGATGGTCATCGGCCTGCTGGGTGGTTGCCTGGGCATCCTCATTGTCGCGCTGGCACCCAACGTCCCGGTTGTCCTGGTCGGATGGTGCCCGCTCAGCTGTTCTTGAACGCGCTGCTCGCGGCGCTGGTGGCCGTGCTGCCCGACCAGGTTCCGGCCGTTCAGCGCGGCCTGGTCTCCGGTGTCCTGGGTATCTGTCTGCCCATTGCCTCGGTGAGCGGGACATTCCTGGTCCAGCTGTTCACCGGCAACGAGCTCGCCATGTTCCTGGCCCCGTGCGCGATCGGCGGATTCTTCATCTTGCTGTTCGCGGCGACATTGAAAGATCGCCGGCTTGCCAAGGCGGACAGGCCGGCCTGGTCGCTGCGGGAATTCGCCAGTACGTTCTACGTCAACCCGCGGCGGAATCCGGACTTCACCTGGGCTTTCGCCAGCCGCTTCATGTTCATCCTGGCCTACGCCTTCCTGACGACTTACCAGGCCTACTACCTGCTGGACAAGATCGGCACCGCCGAGGCCGATGTGCCACACCAGGTGTTCCTTGGCACCCTCACCCACTCAGTCGTCATCGTCACCGCCTCGCTCATCGGTGGCAACCTCTCTGACCGGACGGGCCGACGGAAGATCTTCGTGCTCACCGCGTCGATTGTGTACGGCATTGCGATGTTCGTCATCGCAGTCGCCAGCAACTTCAACGGGTTCCTCGTCGGCATGGCTATCGGCGGACTCGGCTTTGGGATGTACGTGGCCGTAGACCTCGCGCTGGTTGCCGACGTGCTGACCGACAAAGACCACGCCAAGGATCTTGGAGTCTTCAATATCGCCAACGCTCTGCCCTATTCGGTCGCGCCGGCGATCGCGCCGGCCATCCTGGCTTTGGGGAGCGGCAGCTACGGCGTGCTGTACGCGGTTGCTGGACTCTGCGCCATCATGGGAGCCGTCGCCATCCTGCCCGTGAAGCGCGTCCGATGATCACCACCAACGCTAAAGGCGTGACGACGCCATCCAGCTCGCAATTTGGGCACGCGAGTCAAACCCGAGCTTGTTCAGAATGTTGCGCACGTGGGTCGCGACAGTCCTATCGGAGATGAAGAGGCGCGAACCGATCTGCTTGTTGCTGAGGCCATCGGCGATCAATCTCGCCACCTCGACCTCCCGGTTCGCAAGTGGTCCGGTCTCAGCATGATCAGAAGTTTCGGCATCGGCATGCTGCGATTCGCCGAGTGCAATCCTCAGTGCTGCTTCGCGGCCTAGGCGCTTGCCGGCAACGTACTCGGCCTCGAACTTCGAGGCTCCCAGCGCGCTGACCGCCGCTTCGTTAGCCCGCGCCAGAAGTGGCATGGCCGGACCCGTCATGCCTGCGCCCGCACTCGTGCCGACGGCTTCCGCGGCCCCAAGCAGCTGTGCCGCCAGGTGTGGGTCGCCAGAGGAAGCGGCGTGCCAGCCCAGCAGGCTGAGCAGGTCGTACTGGGCGAGCCGGTCGTCAATCTGCCGCGCGATCCGGAGCGCGTCGATGAACCGGGGCTTCGATGCGGTCACATCCCCGTTCAGCATCGCGACCTGCCCCAGGTATATGAGCATCTGTACGAGGTAGTACAGGTCACCTTCCTCCCGGCACAGCCGGGCGCCCTCGGCGGAACTCTCCCCGGCAGTTCTGAGATCTCCATCGAAGAACGCGTGAATGGCCTTTGCTTGGATCAGGTGGATCGTGGCGGGGTAGGAGTCCAGACCGGGAGTGAGCGCCTCCGTCTCGTCGAGAAACAGGCGGGCAGCCCCGTGATCTCCCGCCATGTTCTCCGCCGTCGCGGCCATCGAGAGCGATTCCGACAGCTGCCGGAGCTGGCCTGTCCTTCGAGCTTCCATAATCGCTCGAGCAAGCCATGGCCTGGCGGCCTCGGCATCGGCCTGCCGCATGCTGAACCATCCCCGGAAGTGGTAAGCCCGCGCCGGGACGTCCGCAGATGCGCCAGCGGCCGCGAGTAGTTCGTTGAACCAGCGCATGCTCTCTGTGATCCCGCGCGTGACCCAGTAGTACCCGATTGAGGTAGCGAGCTCGAGTCCGCGTCGCCAATCCGATGCAGCGAGGCACTTCTGAAGGGCCCATCGAATATTGTCGATCTCTAGATCGACCCACCGGAGCCACTGGAGCGTCCGATGCCGGGCGTCGTCCTCCGCCTCTCGGCACCTCCGCCTGTAGTACTCGACGTACTGCTCATTGAGGAGGTCCTCTTCGGCGGCGTCGCGCAACTTGAGGCTGGCGTATTCGCGCATGGTCTCGTGCAGCCGGTAACAGGCGATATCCCGCATGTCCACTCTGATCACCAGCGACTTATCGACCAGCGCCGACAGCTCGTCTAGGGTCTGGGCCGACCCCTCATTGCCTGTACAGACCGACTCGACGTCCTCTAGGGTGAACCGGCCGGCGAAGACGCACAAGCGCCGAAGAAGCGTCTGCTCCGACATCGTCAGCAGGTCATGACTCCAGTCGATGGTCGTTCTGAGCGTTTGTTGACGCGGCAGTGCCGGACGCCCGCCACCGGTCAAGAGCGCGAAGCGGTCGGTCAGCCGATCGAGGATCTGCTGGGGGGTGAGGACTCGAGTCCGAACGGCGGCGAGCTCAATCGCCAGCGGGAGACCGTCGAGGCGGCGGCACAACTGGGCCACGGCGGACTGGTTGGAGCCGGTCAGCTCGAAGGACCCCGACGCGGCGGCCGCACGCTCAGTGAAGAGCAGGACGGCTTCGTTCTCTCGTAGCTGCGAAAGCGGTTGGCCTCCGCCTGCCGCTGGAAGTTGGAGGGGAGGCACCGGGACAACGTGCTCTCCGGGCACCTGGAGCGGCTCGCGGCTGGTGGTGATCACCCGGACGTTAGGGGCAGCGCGTAGGACCTCGGCGACTAGGTGGGCGGAAGCATCAAGCATGTGCTCGCAGTTGTCAAGGACCAGCAACAACTCATTGTCGCGGAGGTTAGACAACAGGGTTTGCGACGGCTCTGTCGAGGCTTGGTCCCGAAGGTCCAGGGCTGCGACAACCGTGCTCATCAGCAAGGCGGCATCGCGGACCTCGGCGAGTTCGACCCACCAGGCGCCGTTCGCGAAGCCACGTCCGAGGTCGGTCGCAATCCGAACAGCTAGGCGTGTTTTGCCTACCCCTCCTGGTCCGACCAGGCTGACCAGGCGTGCCTCGGCCAGCGTCCTCCTAAGCTCCGCCAACTCCCGGCGGCGTCCCACGAAGCTCGTCACCTCAGCGGGGAGGTTGCCTATCCGGCGCCTGGGCCTAGCCACAATGAGCCGGACCGTACCACGGTGGTGAGCAGGTTCATTGTCTACGCATCGAATCAGCAATTCGGTCGATGTGAATGACGCGGCGCTGCTTCTAGCGTCTTTGCATGGTCGAAAACCTACCCATCCAGCGAGTGGCGGTCACCTTCGTCGGGACCCCTCCGACGCACCAGATTCAGGGGGCCTCCGGCGTCGCTGACGTCGAGGGCGACGGCCGAACGATCCGCTGCCTCGTCTACGGCAGCTTCCAGCCATTTCTGGAGGCGATGCGAGGTTACGAGGTCATCAGCCTAACGGCGATCCCGATCCCCGATGGGACCCACACCAGACCACTAGGAGATGAGGTAGCGGATGACTAATGCATGAACCCGCACGACCGCCGGACCCCGACGGACATCGGAGCGGATTGTCGACGTACATCGGCGAACTTGCCGGATCACCCAAACGAAAGGATCAAAATGAACTCAACGCGAAAGACCGCCGTAGTCGCAGGCATCTTCTTCCTCATCACCGAGGTCACCGCCATTCTCGGCATGCTCCTCTATAGAAACTCCGTTCTCAGCACCCCGCAGTTCATCGTTTCGAGCTCCATGGACGATACAGGCGTGTTGCTGGGGGCGTTTCTCGAGGTGCTTCTCGCCATCGCCGTCGTCGGCACCGGGGTGACGCTGTACCCGATTATCAAGAAGCAGAACGAAGGCATGGCACTCGGCCACGTAGCCGGTCGCGTGATTGAAGCGACGATCATCACCGTCGGTGCGATCAGCCTGCTCGCCGTCGTCACGATGCGCCAAGGCCTCGCCGGAACGACAGGCCCCTGAAGCTGTTGCTGCCGCCACTGTCGGCCAGTCACTGGTGGCAGTGCACGACTGGACATTCCTCTTCGGGCCGAAGTTCGCGCTGGGCGCGAACACCCTGTTACTCGCCTATCTGATGTACCGCTCACGGCTCGTCCCGCGCTTCATCGCGGTTCTCGGTCTCATCGGCGCCCCGCTGGTCTTCGTTTCTGCGACCGCGGTCCTGTTCGGGGTGTACGAAGACCTGTCCACCATCGGTGTGTTGGCGGCCGCTCCGATACTCGCCTGGGAGGTCAGCCTGGCGCTCTGGATGATCATGAAGGGGTTCCGGCCCTCCCCGGTGCTCACGGGTGTCACGCAGGCTGTCGCGCGGGACGTGGCCCCTGCGGCGGCCTGACCACCGGTCCGAGTGGCCTCGGATGCGATTGAGGATCTTGGTCGCTGCGAGGCCACTCTTCCGGTTGAGCAGGTTACGAGAATCGAACTCACATGATCAGCTCGGGCCGGCGGTGACTGACTGCGCTGCAGAGCAGTCTGACGGCGGCCCTTCGATCGACACCCAGACAACAGTCGCCCTGCTGATGCGGTAGCCGTGGGAACGAACTGGGATCATGAGCCCCGTCGAGCGCCCTATCCCTTGGAGGTCAATGTGAACCTTCCCTGGTCGGCTGGAGAATGGACCCATCCACCAATCTCCGCCACGGAGCACGGCGACGACCTTCTCGTGACCGCCGCAGAGGGCAGTGATGCGTGGCGAGTGACCAGCTACGGACTCATTCACGATAGCGAGCACGCGCTGGTCGCATCGTTTCCATCAGACAGCGCGATGGAAGTGGAGTTCACTGCCGCCTTCTCTTCTCAGTTTGATCAAGCGGGGATCTTCGTCCTGGTCTCTCCCCAACTCTGGGTCAAAGCCGGCGTTGAGTTCACTGATGGGAGGCCGCACGTCGGCGCGGTCGTCACTAATGATCGATCGGACTGGTCGCTATCGCCTGTGCCTGACTGGACAGGAAAGCGCGTCGTCATCCGGGTGAGCTGGGTCGGTGACGCGCTGACGATTCGGGCCAAGGCAGAACCCGGCAGGTTCCAGCTTGTCCGGGTCCTGCCCTTTGAGCCGGACTTGGACGCTTTCGCAGGGCCATACGTCTGTGCACCGACGCGGGCGGGACTGGTCGTGCCGTTTCACGCCTGGCGTACGACTGAGCCTGATGGCGGCTTGCACTAGCGTCTGTCACCCGAACGGATCCGTGCCGATCACGTCACTCGACCAACCAATTCTGCATCGTCGACGCACCCGCACTGGACGTGGTTCGGATCCGTACAACGCAGGGACCTGACCCGGGGGAGAGTAGCTCGAGGAATCTCCGAGGTCGACTATTTGGCCGGCGGAAATGGGATCGATCAGTCGCTGTGGATCAGAGATCCGTGGTCACGGCTCCCGTTATCTGGTGGTCGTGGTCGACCAGCGGTATCGCGGGCCACCGGTCGAACGCGCCGCAGGGATGGCTGACTCCGAATGACCACAGCTCGCCCAAGCCGACCTGTAGTTCCTCTGGTACTTGGAGAAACGCGTGCTGATCATTGAGCTTCATCACCCGCACGCCCGGCACGTCGCTTCGTCGATGGTCGTGGCCGTACCTTCCGAGGAAGACCGGAAGTTGATCATCGATGGGTACGTCACGTCGACCGAAGCCCGCGATCACCAGAGTTGGCTCTGGCCGGGACAGCACACTTGCTAGCAACTCGAGCGCTGGCTGCAACCGTGGCCCCTCCGAGGTCCCCCGCCCGTCAAAGGGGGATGTACGTCGATAGATGCCATGGTCGTGGGTCAGGTAGCAGCCGCTGCGCAGAACGGTCTGCACCGGGAATGGGAAGCGGTCAGGACCGAGGTGGGCGACGACCCGGTCGAAATACGCACTGCCACCGGCGCTGACCAGCGGCACCCGGCCGGCGGCGAAAAGACCCGCCCGATTCAGCCGGTGTGCTGTCTGAGCGATCGAGTTGAGGTACGCCCCCAGGCCGGCGGGCTCGCCGGCCGCCGCTCCAGGCATCAGGCCCTCGAAGCCGGTCACGCCGACAAGGCAGAGGTGGTCGGACTGGTTGACCGCCCGCGCCACGCTGAGGCTCTCCTCCAGACTTCGTACTCCGGTGCGACCGCCGATGTATCCCACCTCCAGGAGCACGTCCAACCGGCCGGTGACGGTGACTTGGCCGCATTCTCGATCAAGTACTTCGACCGACGCCAGACTGTCGACGTAGCAGGAGAAGCCAGTGTCTACCTCACCGAGCACACGGGTCGCGATCCACCGGATCGCCACTGGATCGACCAGCAGATTCGCCATCAAGATACGGGGGACTCCGATTGCCAGGAGACCCCTGACCTGCGCGGCGGTCGCGGCTGTCACCCCCCATGCCCCCGCCTCGATCTGTCGCCGGATCAGCTGCGGTGAGAGGGATGTCTTGGCGTGCGGTGCCAGCTCGACCCGATGGCGGCCGCAATAGTCGGCCATCGTGGTGATGTTGTGGGCGAGCGCATCCTCGTGAAGGACGAGAACCGGATACTCCAGGTGTCGCAGGGCATTCCAGCCCAAGTCGCCGATGCGAGTCAGGGGCGTACCCGGCGTGAGCGGCAGGCCCTTGAACCGTCTGTCGTCTGTGGGCTGCATCTTTCCCGGCATGATGTTCCGCCAACGGTTGGTGATGTATCAAGCATGACGCGATGGCGGGTGAATGACCGCAACGCTCGGGTGAAGCGTCGCATGCCCCCCGCCGACTTTCCCGAAGCGTCGCATGCCCCGCCGCCGACTTTCCCGAGTACCCGTGGGGATGAGATCGAGCCCACCATCTCTTGCCACCGGAGGCGCTCGGAACCGGCACCGGATCACCTGATGCCCGCCCGAGATAGCGCATCGCTATACCTAGAAGTATGATGCATTGCAGTCCTAGGGTTAGGCGGTCATTTGCATATCACCAAAGACCTCGTCGCGGCCTCGGCGACACCGCTCGTGCTGGGCATCCTCGCGGAGGGTGAAAGCTACGGTTACGCAATTCTCAAGCAGGTCAACGAACTCTCGGGCGGGCAGCTGGAGTGGACCGACGGCCTGCTCTACCCGTTGCTGCACCGCTTGGAGCGGATTGGCCATGTCGAGTCGGCCTGGGAGACACCGCCGGAGGGACGCCGCCGCAAGTACTACCGCATCACCAACCAGGGCTGGGCCGAGCTCGTCGAGCAGCGCCGCCAGTGGGCCACTGTCGTCGACGTACTGCGGGGCGTCTGGAAGACCACACAATCCATCAATCCGATCACGGCACCGGCAAGGGAGGCGGGACGATGATCGTTGACAGCGACAACGATCTGGAGGGCCAGATCGCCGAGTGGCGGGCCTACATGCACCACCACCGGGAGCTGCTCCAGACTGATGCCGAGGAGCTGGAAGACCATCTTCGCAGCCGGATCAGCGATCTGACCGAGGCGGGCCTGCGAGCCGACGAGGCGTTCCTCATCGCTGTCAAACGCATGGGCAGCCTCGATGAGCTGTCGCGGGAGTTCGCTCGCGAGCATTCCGAGCGGTTGTGGAAACAGCTCGTGTTCCCAGGGGAGCCGGACGCGCCCCCCGCCCGTTCCCGTCGCGAGCTGCCTGTCATGTTGCTCTGTGCGGCTGCCGCCGCTCTCGCGATCAAGGTGCCGAGCTGGTTCGGGATTGAGATATCAGAAGACGATGCAGGCTTCTATGCACGAAACGTCAGCCTTTTTGCGTTGCCGGCGTTGGCCGCTTACTTCGCTTGGCAACGGCGGGTCAGTTCCCGCTGCATCGGGGTGCTCGCGTTGCTGTTCCTTCTCGGCGCGGTCGCCGCGAACGTGTATCCGCTGGCCGGAGACTCGCAGAGCCTTGTGCTTACAGCGATCCACCTGCCGCTGGCGCTGTGGCTGGTTGTCGGCGTCGCCTATGTGGGCGGTGACTGGCGTTCAGACCGGCGGCGGATGGACTTCATCCGGTTCACGGGGGAGTGGCTGATCTACTTCATCCTCATTGGACTGGGTGGCGGCGTGCTCATGGCCTTCACGATGGGCGCCTTCGATGCGATCGGCCTTGACGCCGAGCAATTCATCCAGTCGTGGCTGCTGCCATGTGGCGCCATGGCCGCGATCATCGTGTCCGCATGGCTGGTAGAAGCCAAGCAGAGCGTCATCGAGAACATGGCGCCGGTGCTGACCCGCGTCTTCACCCCGCTTTTCGCGGTGACGCTGCTGGCCTTCCTGGTAGCCATCGCCTGGACCAATAACGGCATCGACGTCCAGCGCGATGTGCTCATCCTCTTCGACCTGCTGCTTGTCGTTGTGCTGGGCCTGTTGTTGTATGCCATCTCGGCCCGTGACCTTGGGGCCCCGCCCGGTCTATTTGACAGCTCGCAGCTCGCACTGGTCCTCAGCGCTTTGATCATCGACATCATGGTGCTGCTGGCGATCAGCGGCCGCATCACCGAGTGGGGCTTCAGCCCGAACAAGACCGCGGCACTGGGAGAGAACGTCATACTGCTCTGCAATTTGGCGTGGTCAGCATGGCTGTTTCTCGGCTTCCTGCGTGGCCGCATGCCTTTCGCCCGCCTGGAACGCTGGCAGACCGGTTACCTCATCGTGTATGCC